>Ga0105046_10020175_pt1 | contig 10086 bp, 5 predicted proteins | sample MAT03_FD_78385 | JGI IMG/M metagenome (GOLD analysis project Ga0105046, IMG submission 78385) | Freshwater microbial communities from Lake Fryxell liftoff mats and glacier meltwater in Antarctica - MAT-03 (megahit assembly) | ecosystem: Environmental > Aquatic > Freshwater > Ice > Liftoff... | reverse complement strand
CTTTCCACAATTATGAGAGCGCATTTAAAGTGGTCCCGCGGGCTGCAAGCCATATGGCTTGGTCGCGAACAGCAGGTGGCCCTGCAAATTCGAATTGGCACGGCTACTCCGCTCACGTCGCGATTCTTCCTTACATCGAACTTGGGAACGTTTTCGCTCAGTTTGACTTCTTGGATAGCCACTATGAGGGAGCTGTTAGGGTTGGTACTGCGATTCCGCCGGTGTTTAACGGTCGCCGTAGAATTTCGTCATTCCTTTGTCCGTCCGACCTTCCATACCCAGCGTCGTCGAACCCTCAACCTGGAACCGGCTGGGAACAGGCCGAAATGGGTTGGAACAACTACGGTGTGAGCGAAGGCTCGAACTTGGGCTGGGGCGTTCCTAATCGTGACCAAAACGGTTTCTTCAAGCGAAATCGCGAGACATCGTTTGCGGAAATTCTTGATGGTCTTTCGAACACCATCATGGCCGCTGAATTCAACAAGGGTGATAACACATCCGCTATTTTCACAGTTGCTAGTGGTGACTTTCCGAATGGTGTTGGTTTCCCTAGTACAATGACAAATCAATTCCCGCTCGAAGTAGACCTTCTCGCTTACGGTCAAAGCTGTTTTGCTGCTGGGCCGGCTAGTCACCGGAGCTCATCTGGGTTCCGATGGTTCGCACCTGGATTTTACAATTCGGCCATCAACACCGTTGCTCCGCCAAACTGGCGGTTTCCATCTTGCATGGAATGTGGTGGTTGCGGTCAAGGTGACTCGCGAGGTGTATTCCCATCGCGAAGCCGACACACCGGTGGCTCTCAGCACGGGATGGGTGACGGTTCCGTTCAGTTCATCTCGGATAGCACCGATGTTATCACTTACCAAAACCTGGGCAGTGCCAGGGGCGGCGGTATCGCTTCCATCGTGAATTAGGCTTGATCCCTTAGTGTGATTTGTTCTGATATACCCACTTGGTCGCTCTCGGCTAAGTGGGTTTTTTTTGCTAAACAAACTTGGAGAAATGAAATGAGTTTTGTTCGATTGAAGGTGATCGCAGTTGTTGCGTTAAGTCTTGCCGTTTCTGGATGCGGCGGTGGGCCTGCGGATACAAAAGTTTTCGTCCCCGCATCCGCCATTTCCACAAACGTGAAAAAAACCCTCGAGGAATATGAGAAGTCAGGAAAGACGGGAAGCAGCATTACAAGTCTCGAATCCGACATTAACGGAATCGCGTCCGAGGACAGTTCTAAAGGCGAAGTATTGAAGAAGCTGTACCGTGAGCTAGTCGGGCTAACGAAGCCTGAAGATATCAAGGCGAAAGCCAAAGAGATGATTAGCAAGCTATAGTGCTCCAGCATTCGGCTTGGTTTTTCAGTTTCTGAGAGTTCCAAACGATAAAAGAGTCGAGACGAAGAACCGCTTGGGTCAGAGTTTCGACTTTTTTCGTTTTTGTTCTGGTGGGTGCCATCTCGCTTGAGTACGCCCTGAACTTGTCCCGAGCCGAGCTCGCCGGCAAGATTGATCTACGGTAGTAGGTCGCAACTGCCGGGTGCGACTAATATCGCCATCTGTGGCACCTATTTCGAGTCGCCAATTTGAAGGTAACCATTCCAAAGCAACGGATGGTTTCCCAAAACGCGATTCTCTGCCTTTGCGAATGGAGCGGATTTGAAGAGTGGTTCGTTCCGTTGATCAAATTGCTCTTCCCAAAACATCAATACACTTCGCTGCCAAGCCTCAGACACGGTTAAATCCTCTTGGTTCTCACCAAACGACTTCATCAGCGACACCGTGCTTTCACCTCCGACAGGCCATCGTGAAATGGTCAACTGCCGCGTCCCCTGGGCAATCAATGGCAAGGCAAGCCGAAGCCACTCGTCGCCACTCGTTTGAGGGGCGGGCGGCACCGCGTTGACACCCGAAAGCAACATTGACGCAGGCGCACCCCAAGGAAAGGAACTCCACGTCCGAATACTCGATTGATTTGGGTCCGGATCAGTAGAAACCGGCGCGATTGTATCCAAGCTCATTGATGCGTAAGTATTGATGCTGTCCGCGGTGACTTTGAACCAACGGCTGGCTGGGAAAAATGAAGGTTTGATATTCAAATCGACGATGTGGCGCTTCTTCGCAGCCAATTCTTCGCACAGCAACTTATGTTTTGAAGCGTCCAGACAAAGAAAATCATTTACATGTACGTCAATTCCGTGAACTGATTTTTGCTGTTGTTTAGCCTCTAACAAGTACGGAACTAAACCGAGAGTCGGGGAATACGTAATGCTGTGTTCGGAAATACAAGGCAGTGCCAATGGTGTGTCCGAGATCGGCAGCGCCTCGATCGGCAGGTACCATAAACTCGCGTCGGGTATCACAATCCAACGCTCGGCGGAAATCATACTTGCCCATATGTTTTTGGGAAACAACTGATTCCTAAGATCGGACCGCCGTTCGAATCCCCAATTCTTCTTGATATCATTCGTGTCAGCATCTCTATTTTTTAGAAGTTGCATTTCGCTCAACAAGTTCGTAACTTTTCGCTCCACCGAGGCCCCGTCTGCAATTTCCCATGATCGCCATTTGTCCGACGTGTAAAGAAATCCTCTCAATGATGAACCCTGCACGGCAAACATCACAACTGCGTCGGTAGGCCGCAGGGACTTCGACAGTAACTCTTGAGAATGCCGGGGGGGAAATGCCTCTGGTACAACCTGTGGGCTAATGGCAGCCGACCACAACAAAGTCTCTTGCACGGGAGCAAGCCGGAGCACCGACTCCCAGCGTCTCGTCTCGTCATCAGTCCACTTTCGCAAATCCAACTTCGGACTCGCTTGAAGCGGTGCAATCAATTGTTGCATCTTAGTTGCGTTTTGATCCGCGATCGGTAGCAGCTTGCGCAATGCAGTTGCCTCAGCGGGGCTCACACCAAATCGGTTGTCTCCATGCAAAAGAAGTTTCAAGTCGAAGACTCGTGATTCCAATTCGTTGGTTCGTCGGTAGCGTTGCACCTTAGCGTCATCGAAGGCGGCTGCGAGTTGACCATCGTCCTTGGTTCGAAGTTGCAAGTCTAAAAGCAAGCTGTTGGCTTCTGACTTATTGATCATCAGCCAATCCAACTGTTCGATTGGATGAACGCGCCAGTGTCCGATTGGCCGTGGACTCAGCAATTGGCCTAGAACATCTTCCGCAACCGTGTCGTTGAAAGCTTTGTCCTTGGTTAATTGCAAAGCAAGATCCAATTGAAACAAAGGTGGCGAGCCAATTCCCTTTTCATTGGTACGCAGATAGGCCGTACTTTCGAAAAGTTTGCTGATGCCGTCCACGAGTCTCCCTTCAAGCAGTGCAATTTTCGCTTCGGTATAGCGAACTACGGATTCGGCACGTGGCATGACGACTTGCTTTGGCAGCAGCATGCTTGTCGCAACGTTGCATTGCTTTGTAGCTACATCAATGGCTCCGAGCAGGGCCGATAGCCTAGCTAATTCAACTTGGCTGCGAACGTTGACCAATCGACTCTTGGTAACAGACCACTGAAAGATCGCCTGCAGCGTCTTGGCCGCAGCAACATCATGCCCGTCGGCAAAGCCTGCTTCGGAAAGATACTCCACGGCTTCGGCGAGGTGCTCCATTTGCCCAGCACGGCCGGCCACTATCGTCGCTTCCATAGCTCGCTCCTCAGCAACCTTGGTAGTATTGGAATCGATCGCAAGATCAGAAAGCGCCAACAACGCGACCGCAGTTAGCGGGTGATCGAGTCCGTTGGCTAAGCTCAAGTTTTGGATCAAGAGCTTTTCGGACTGGACCCGTTCTCCCGTTCCAATCGCGGCCAACGCACGGCAAATATTCATAGCCACCTGGATCGGCTCCGATTGGGCTGCGGTGTTGACGCTAAAGGCCTTCAAAAGCGGTTCGGTAAGCGGATTGTATTTGGCAAGTGGCCCCAACAACTGATAGCGCCGTCGGAGCGCAATCGCTTGGCAACGCAGAATCTCCAAAGCGTCTATGGCTACCAATTTGCCTGTTACACCTTGGCCTGCGGTCGACTCAAGCAAGATATCTGTTGAGCCAAGAGCAATCGGCCAGACTTCGCTGTAGCTGCCCATTTGTGTTGTGCGTACGCTACCCGCCCACGGGACTTCACGGATTCGGGTCTCCGGGCGAATGCTTCCCGAACTCTTGAGTAACGCTATCCACCGCTGAGAATGAAGGAGCGTGATTTGCAACGCTGCGTCATATCTTTCCAACGCCATCCCAATGTCGCACTGTTCCCAAAAACACTCCCCCAATTTGACCATCGGTGGAATGCTATCGATGCCGCGTTGATTGTTGACCGTCCGCGACTGGGCCAAGGCAGCGTCAAAACCCATCGCGGCTTGAGATGCTTGCCCATCGGCGAAGAAATCGCTCGCCGTGTAGTACTCAGTCCGGATGATGTTGCCGGTTTGAACTTTGGCGACCGGAGTTTGCTGAGCGTGTCCCGCGCCGGAAAAGAAGGACCAATCCAGCAGGAATGCCAAGCATACGGCGGCGAACTTGACCGTTCCAAATGCGATAAAAATTGTGTTGGATTTTGCTCTCAATACGCACATTTTCCGCTCTTTCTCAACGTAAACCGTGACCCATACTGACTAATGCCAGCAAAACCATTATGGACCGGACCGCGATTGAACGCCAACGTTTCGATCGGTGAAACCGGTAAAGTTTGACTCAAGTGGACATCCGGAATGTCCGATACAACCCTCAGTATAGTCGGCTTACATTGAGTTCGACGCAGCATCGAGCCGACCTTTCACGGTCGGTACCGGCCCAGGATAACGGAAATTCAGATATGTCTAATTGCAAGAAACCCAACCTAGGTGTTTGGATGGTCATTGCAGCTGGCTCGCTGGGAGTAGCTGCCAACACCGGATGCCAAGTCCAGGTAGCGGGTCAAAATCTGCCTAGCCCTTACTATTTGAGCGATGATATCCAGTATTTCCCTGCTGGTCCAGAAAATAAATTGGCGAACGAAACGGCAGCTATGAAAGCGGCACGGGATGAAGCGAAAGCGCGACGCTAAGCAGTATAGCACGGCTCTCCGAGCCATGACTCTATGGTAGCAGGCATATTCCATGTGCCGTCCGCAACACAAAAACCTTCGGTTTTTGAGGCTACGGCACACCGAGTGTGCCTGCTACTTTACTGCGATTCTATAGTTTCGGGTTACGGCTCGGCGAGCCGTGCTACACTGTTTTAGCTTATTAGCTTAAACCGAATGTCCTTGATCTTGAAATCGGGCAGCGTCGTTTTCAAATGGCGAAGGGCTTTACTCTTGGAGTATTCCAGCTCTGACAGGACGATGGTGTTACTGGCAAAGATCTGCAGAATTCCGCGACTTACCTTGCCTACGCGGGATTGCGAAAACAAATCTTCGCCCACAGCGATCCGCCATTGCTCTTCCAGCACTTGGGCTGATTGTTGAGCCGCGTAGCCTTTCTCAATAATCAGCCGATCCATAATCGACGAAATCGTCTTGGCTCGAAAACGAGATGGCTGAGCCTTCGGGATTTGACTGAGGTAAATCTGTTCCTCTTTGTCGTCCATAAGATCTCGTTTACGGTTTCTTCAGCGACATGAGATACTCGACCAAATCCACCAGTCCTTGCTCGCTCATGGTCTCTTGCAAGTTCTCCGGCATCAACGATTTTTCTTGCTTCTTGATCTCGGCTAGGTTCTCCCGTTTGATCGTCTTTTCGATGCCTTTGGCGTCCTTGATCGTCACACTCTGAGGTGTGTCCGAAACCATCAAGCCGATGACCACTTCATCCTCGTCGGTTCTAGCGGCAAACGACTCGTAGTTATGACTAATGCCCGCGCTCGGTGCTAGGATGGCTGCGTACATGGCTTCTTTGGAAAGCTTGCTACCAATCTCGGTCAACGCAGGACCTACGTTCTTTCCTTCCGTTCCAACTTGATGGCACTGCGAGCAGGTCGCGACACCAACGTAGAGCTTCTTGCCCTCGTTTGCGTTCCCGTTCTTCTTGATCATAACCTCAATCGGTGGCAGCGGGTTTTGTGAGGATTTGATCGGTGGGAACAATTCTTCGGCTGCCTTTTTGATTGCTGCGTCCTCAGAGCTTCTAAGAGTCGCACCGATGAGGATCTTGGATTCACCTGGTAACTTATTGGCTTTTGCCAAATCAATTAGTTGCGCATGGAAGCCCTTGCTTTTAGAAAGTCCAACCACTGCGTCTACCTTAATCACTTTCGAAACGCTTTCGTCGTTGATCAATGCAAATCGAAGGTCTTGAACGGGCTTTTTGTTGCTCGATGTCAGTACCTTGGACAACACCAACGTACGATCATCTGGGGCCTTTGCCATCAGCGATTGAGTTAAGCGTGGCAAGCCACCTTGTTCGATCGCCAACTCGATTGCCTGAACCGACTGAGTGTTCTCACCCCAAAAGGCGGCGAGATCAATGAGCCGGTCACTTAATCCGGGAACCTTAAGCTTCTGAATGATCTTGAGTTGCGATGGGTCGTTCTTGAGTTGGCTCAAATGGCGATTCACAGCCTGGACGAGCTTCGGATTGGACTGGATGTCGACACCATCCAAACGCATCAAGGTTTCAACGATGACATTATCTCGAATCGCAACATTATCTCGATTCGCATTATCCAGCAAAGCGCGAAGCGCTTTCTGACGCGATTCCGCATCTTGCAAATCGAGTGCTCGGAACATGGCTGGGATTTCGCTGTCGGCGAGTTTCGGGTTCTTCAATGCGTCGGCTTGCAACTGAGCTGCCATGCTTCCACGAGCGCGCCAAACGAGTTGCTGACCGGTCTTCGATTCGAAACTGCCGTTGTTGGTTTTCTTCCAAGCGGCGAGGCAATCGTCCCAACGATCGGTCGCTGCAATGCCCAACGCTTCTAGGTACCAGCGATCAATGCCCTCGTACTTAGTCGCGAGCTTGCTCCAGTATTCAGGCATCTCATTCGACTTGTCCTCTCGCAACGCGACGGCCAATTCACGCATAACCGCAAAGCTCTTGTCCCCAATGAACTGCGGTACATAGTCCTTGGTCGCAAGTTTCGCTTGTCTTGCAATTCGAATCGCGGTGATGCGAACATCGGCGTCCGCGTCTTTCGTAGCTTGCTGAACAACTTGTTTGGCGTTCCCGATTTTGCTCAATAGCCAAAGTGCTCGAGCTCGCATGCGAGGGTTAGCATCCGAAGCTAATTTGTTGAGTTCACTCGTAGCATTTCCCTTCATCTTCATGATCGCTTGATAGGCCATGAAGCGAACGGAGTTGCAAGGATTGCGAAGGGCTTCGACAGCGCCAGCAGCCGTGGAAAGGTCGAACTTCGGAACGGTGTACTTGGTGCCGGGTGGTGCGATACGGAACAATCGGCCCCGTTCCATATCCTCCATGTTATGGCCGCCAACACCTGGATCATACCAATCGGAAACAAAGAGCGACCCGTCTGGTGCGACGCAAACGTCCGCTGGCCGGAACCACTTATCAAATTCACCGACTGCGATGTCTTCGATCGTTGCTGAGTATCCTGCGCCATCGGGCTTGGCGATGTAAGATCGGACCACGTTGGGTCCTGCGTCACAGTGGATGACTTGGTTGCGGAATTTTTCCGGGAGCAAGCTGCCTTCATAGACCGTGATGCCGGTCGGCGAACCAGCGCCGGTGATTAAGACATTGGGTACAACGCCTGGGTCGTTGAGGTGCCAGTGCCGGCGAGGAATCTCGGGTTCCCAATTGGTGCGCTCGACTTGCCAGCCGGCGCCGTTGGCCTCGTCGGTGTACCCATAGTTACCGAACTCCATCACATAATTAATACGCGTTGCGCGATTGCCGTCGTCGTCGTTGTCGGATTGCCATAGTGTTCCGAACGAGTCGACTGAGACTTCGTAGTTGTTTCGGAAGTTATGTCCGAGCACTTCCATGTCGCTCAAGTCTTCGTTGCATCGAAACACCATACCCTGGCGATAAGGCTTGCCAGAGTCGTTGATTTCGCGGCCCCATCGATCTTTGATTGGGTTGCCGTCTGTGTCACAAAGTCGGTGACCAGTGTTGCCATAGTTGAAGTAGAGTTTCCCGTCTGGACCGAACATGAAGGAGTGGACGGAGTGATCGTGTTGTGGATCGCCCGTGTTGGTGAGCAAAGCTCGCTTGGAGTCCGGCACATCATCTCCATTTTCATCGATAAACTCCCAGACATAGGGAGCCGCACTGACAATAACGCGATTGCCAAGCACACACAGGCCGAGGGCTGAGTCGATGTCGCGGCCTTGGTAAAAGACCTTCGAGGTGTCAACGATTCCGTCTTGATTGGTATCTTCGAGAATGAGGATGCGGTCCCCTTCGGCTCGGTCGTTCCTGTGTTTGCGGTAGTTGACGACTTCACAGACCCAGATGCGGCCTTTGTGGTCAATATCGATGTTGGTCAAGCTTTTGAGCATCGGCTCGGAGGCTGCCAGGGACGCTTGCAGACCGTTGGCTACGACGAGACCAGCGACCGCCTTGTCACTGCTGCGATTGTCTGTTTTGCTACCGCCGCCGCCCCAGTTATTAAGTCCTTCCGGGACGCTTTCGGCTGCGATGTGAAATCGAACCGACGTCGCGTCTGGGTTGCGAGCAACCCCTCCGTCGTCCAGAGCGCATCCGACTTTGAACCGTTCATAACCTTCCGGGATAAGAAAACCGATGACGCTGTTGGCGTGCGTGCCGATTCCTTTTACAATCTGGTTGCGAACTTGCAACGGTCCGCCTTCGACGTTTGCGTTCTTGGCGACTTTACCGAAATCGGTAGATGCTTCAAACCACTCTAAGTCCAAGAGCGACTTTTCGCCTTGTTTGCCAACGAGTTTCGGTTCGACCCAATCGGCCCAGTCGAACCCGAAGCCCTCTCCGGCAGTAACCACGAGATAAAGTTTCTTGACGCCAGTGACATCAACGTCGACATCGATTTGGTGGCGTGATGTTTCGTTGGTGACGGTCTGCGATGAGAAAAGGAGTTTTCCGTTGGCTGGCTTTGTTGTTGTTGAAGGCGTGTTGGTATTCGAGGAAATCAACTGAAAGGACCGCGTTACCTTTTCAGAATCGAAATCACCTTTGACTGGGTCGTCCTGATTTTCTTGAAGTTGCTTAACGGTTTTCGGCTCGACGGTAGCACCTGCTTCTGGAACGGGCATGTGCGCGGTCCAAAGGATTGCGTTGGCGACGAGTTTGGTTGGTTCAGTTCGGCCCCAGTTCCAGTGGAAATGTCCGCCAGTGAATGCGAAGGAACGGCCACCGTCGGGGCGATCGGTTGCCCAAGCGACGTGTTGCAAATCACCGCGAGCAACTTCTTTCCGTACGGTTGGGTTGCCGCTGTGAGGGCCGTCGGGACGATCCATGGTGTTGGCTGGTGGCACTGCGGAGAGAATTGGAGAGATTCCTTTCATGCCCTCTGGAAATCGCATGTGAAAGTACCATTCGTCACGTGTTTGGAAGGGTTTGACCCCTGAGGTGATCGGGTGTTTTGGGAGGTTGTCGAATTTTCCGTCCCAGTGTGGGTTGACGGACCAATCGGTTTCGAAGTAGCCGCCAAGCCAGGAAAGAAACTCTGGACCGCCACGGTCCTTGGGCACTTCGACTGCATAGTGAATGCATACCAACCCTGCCCCGCGATCCATTTGTTTCTTAAGTCGATCCAAATGAGCGAGTGCTGGGTGACCGCCGCCGCCATCGGAGTAGATCACAATCGTGTCGGCTGAATCGAGGATGGAATCGTCTTGGGGCCAACCGTTTCGGATCACTTCGCATTTGGCACTGGGATCGGTCTTCTGAATGACATCTGCCAAGATTCGCGAGCCAGCGTAATGCTCGTGATCGCCGTATCCGTGGCTAGGGTTTCCAGCAATGAAGACGATGCGTTTCGGAGCAATGGGTTCCGCCGCCGCGATTCGTTTCGTCTCGAAATGCATTGCTGCGGTAATAATGCAAGCAACCAACATGGTTTTTGTATACATGGTCATGGTTGGTCCGATTCAGGGAGGTGATGAATTTGTGTAGGAGGGAAAAGTGATATGCCTTGAAGTAATGTATCATAGCTGGACTCGCAAGTCATT
>Ga0105046_10020174_pt1 | contig 10086 bp, 10 predicted proteins | sample MAT03_FD_78385 | JGI IMG/M metagenome (GOLD analysis project Ga0105046, IMG submission 78385) | Freshwater microbial communities from Lake Fryxell liftoff mats and glacier meltwater in Antarctica - MAT-03 (megahit assembly) | ecosystem: Environmental > Aquatic > Freshwater > Ice > Liftoff... | reverse complement strand
TTACCCGCGATGATCACGTTTTGTCCATCGATTCGAAGGGTGTATCCCTCGGGTCCGAGGGACGCTGGTGAAGACCAGCCGAATCCGTCATTCGGGTACCAGTGACCCTCTGTACCGGCGAGGATCAAAGAGATCGAATGGCCCATGGGTGATGCCGTGGGGACCACACCCAGGTTGAGATCGAAGAGATCAACCAGCGCAGTTCGCAACGACTCGGCGGCGTGTAACCGCTCACGGTTCGGATTGGGACCGATCTGAATGCGTGTGGCGGAGTCGACAATGAAAGCGCCGTCCGTCAATTCGATGCTTTTCGGGCGAGGTGAGAGCAGCAGACCCTGGTTCATACAATCCTCAACGTGCCGAACCGGTCACCGAGCTTGATATCCGATCCGCGGAGACTACAAATGGAAGCGAAGCACGGTCGTCGACGTGAAGGTCTCGCCCGGTCGAAGGACAGTTGTCGGAAACTCGGGACGGTTCGGGCTATCCGGAAAGTGTTGGGTTTCGAGCGCGAATCCATCCGTCTGGCGGTAGGCGCGTCCGCTTGCACCGCGAATTTCGCCATTCAGGAAATTGCCTGTGTAAAACTGGACACCGGGCTCGGTGGTGAGCACCGTGAGTCGTCGACCTGATTTCGGCTCGTAGGCATGTGCGAAGACCACCAGTGATGCATCATCGTCCGATTCGCGATCAATCACGAAGTTGTGGTCATACCCCTGGGCAAGAGCCATCTGGGGATGGGCATCGCGAATTCTGGCGCCGATCTTGTGCGGTTTCGTGAAATCGAGCGGAGTTGCTTCGACTGATGCGAGATCGCCGGTTGGTACGAACGAGGCGTCGATTGGAGTAAACCGACTCGCGATGAGTTGCAGTTCATGGCCTTCGATGCTGCCGGAACCCTCTCCTCCGAGATTGAAATAGGTGTGATTGGTGAGATTGACGATGGTCGGTTTGTCGGTCGTGGCCGAGTAATCGATTCGCAATTCGCCGAGATTCGTCAGTGTATAGGTGACCGAGGTCGTCAGGGTTCCTGGGAACCCTTCTTCTCCGTCAGGACTGACGTACGTCATGCGCACCGCGACCCCATCGGCAACTGCGATCTCCTCCGCCTCCCAGACTTGCTTATCGAATGCCTTCAGACCCCCATGGAGACAGCAGCCGATCGAATTGACCGGAAGTTGGTGGTCGGCGCCATCAAGCGTGAATTTGCCGTCGTAGATCCGGTTGGCGAACCGGCCGGTAATGCATCCGAAAAACGCGATGTTTCCATCGACATATTCGTCGAGCGTGTTGAATCCAAGGACGACATTCCCCATGCGTCCATCGCGGTCCGGGGTCAGGATTGACTGAATGATTCCACCAAAGGTGCAGATGCGAACTTCACGGCGGGTTGGCGCGGTGAGCGTGTACAGATCGACGCTTTTGCCTTCGGTTGAACCGAACGGTTCTTTCTTTAGGAGTGCCTGCTGGCTCATGCGACCTCCGTTTATTCGATGAAATTGTCACAATGGCAAGATTGCACGTGACGTATCGATTGCGAATCACGCAATCCGATGTTCGACTTTCGTTTCCGTCATGAGAGTGTCGCAGTGACCAGTCGTATCGGCAAGCGCCAGGCCATTTTCTCTCAGCTTCATACCGAAATGTTGTGAACTCGATACATGATCGTGTTGACACTCCGAAAGCGCCAAATCTAGAATGACGAAATTGTTGTCTACGTTTTGACATCGTGAATGATCGGCAAACGATCATGCAAAGGGCTCGGATACACTGCCAGGTGATGCTGGCAGTGACTTGCATGCCCGATTTGCGGGAATTTGATGTCGAAATCGGTCGTCAATCGACCGAAGGGAGTTCGAGTGGCTCAGGACAAAGTGACCGCACCTTTGCGTAGTACTCGTTCTTCCTCAGTTGGCGCTGCGCCAGCAAATCGCGAAATCGCGATGAAAGTTGACCACGTTTCCAAACATTACAAAACGAATACGGGGTACGTGCATGCGCTCGAGGATCTCGATCTCGAGATTGCTAAAGGCGAATTCGTTTGCATTCTTGGGCCGTCAGGTTGCGGAAAGAGCACACTGCTCTGGGGAATGTCGGGTCTGCACGATCTGACCAGCGGTCAGGTGATGCTCAATGGGACACCGGTGCTTGGACCGCGGTCCGAGATTGGCATGATCTTTCAGGAAGCGAATCTCCTGCCGTGGCGAAACTTGCACCAGAACATCCGCTTCCCTTTTGAGATCAAGAAGATCGATTCCGCGCCGTACGAGAAGCGGATCAAGGGGCTGCTGGACGAGGTTGGATTGACCGGATTCGAGAGTAAGTTCCCCCGTGAACTCTCCGGAGGAATGCAGCAGCGTGCGAGCATCGTGCGGTGTCTTTCTTATGACCCCGATGTGATCCTGATGGATGAGCCATTTGGCGCACTCGATGCGTTTACCCGTGACGAGATGAATCTTCTCATTCAGAAAATCTGGATGGAAACCGGAAAGACGATCATCTTCGTCACCCACAACGTGACCGAGGCGATCTTCCTCGCGGATCGGGTCGTCGTCATGACGCCGCGCCCTGGCCGACTTGCCCATGTCTTCCCGATAGAACTTCCCAGGCCGCGGACGATCGAGCAGACCTTCTCGCGGGAATTTATCGAATTGGTGCTGAAGATCAAAGAGACGATCGTTCGCGGTACCTTCGTGCCGAGCAGCGTCTAGAAACGAACAGCAAGAGCATCGCCACATTTATCGCCAGGAGCAATTTGATGGCAAGTGAGTTGCGCGAAACGATTCCGACATTCGGAGAGTCCGGTAAAGAGGAGAACGACGTCGGGCTCACCAATATGTCGGCGCTGACATCGGCAAATGTGGCGAAAAGCTGGGGCGAAGTCGGGTTGATCATCCTGGTCGCGGTGATCGTGGTCGGTTCCCTTGAATTCGTATGCCGGGTTTTCGATGTTCCGACCTATACGTTCCCGCGCCCGAGTTTGATCGCTACCACGCTCTGGCACAACTTCCGGCCCCTGTATGCCCACCACCTCTGGGTCACGATCAAGGTGCTGACGATCGGCTACCTTATCGGTGGTTCGATCGGAATTCTGTTGGCGGCTGTCATTACTCAGTTTCCTTTCGTGGAGAAGATCATCACCCCCTACATTCTCCTGCTGGTCATGACTCCGATGATCGCGCTCGTACCGCTGCTGGTTCAGAAGATGGGCTTTGGACTCTCCCCACGGATCATCGCCGTCGCGCTCGCGGTTGGTCCGATGGTCATGATCAATGCCTCGACCGGTTTCCGGCGGACCGATCTCGCCAAGATCGCACTGGCCCGTTCATACGGGGCGTCCACCTTCCAGATCTTCGCCAAGGTGCGGTTCCCGCTGGCGCTGCCGATGATCATCGTCGGGCTTATGGTGGGCGCGATCTTCGGCATGCTGACTGCTGTCGGGGCAGAGTTCATCGCGTCTTCGGAGGGCCTAGGCACGCGGCTGGCATTTTTCTCTTCGCGGATAAAAATGGCCGATTTCTGGGCGGTGATTGTCATTCTCGCTACAATGGGAATTCTGATCTACGTCTTTTTCTTCTGGGTCGGGAAAAAATGGGCAAGTTGGCAGTCCTGATCGACATGAGTTTCGATCAGATATCACTGGCGCCACGATCCTGTTGACATGTTGCCCCGCCTGAGAGATTGTATGTAGAACATTGTGGAGTCACCGGCAGGAGAAGAGAGAGTTCATTCCCTCACGCGAGGCGCGGTGAGTTCGAATCGCTCTTGCTGTTTACTCAAGCGAATTGGCGATTGGAGCCAATTCGGGTTTCACGGATGCGGACGGCACTGAAGCCGATCCCGCGCAAATGTGAATGGAGGAGCGGCGAATGGGTCGTCTCGATGAAATGATCACGGATCTTACCAGCAGCCGGGCATCACGTCGGCAGTTCATGCAGCGAGCGGCAGCCCTTGGATTGACGATCCCTGCGGTCTCCATGGCGACTCGCGGCACGCTGGTCGCAAGCGCCCAGGAAGGTCGCAACTCGGTCAAGTGGCTCTCGCCGCGCGGTACCCTGGAAGTGCTCGACGACTACCCATACTGGGTCGCGGTCAAGATGGGATACTTCGGCGATCTCGATGTCACCATTGACCCTGCCATTTTCGAGGCCACTTCCTCCGCCAAGGTTGTTGCCGATGGCGGCGGTGACATGTCCTATGTCTCCCCAGGCGTCTTTTCGCTCGGTGTCGAGGCGGGTATCGATCTGGTTTCCGTCTGGGGCATGGGCGCGTACGACGTGTTCGATATTGCGCTTCCGAAGGGCAATCCACTCGGTGTCGCTTCGGTCAAGGATCTCGAAGGCAAAACGGTCGTTCTTGGAGATCTTGGTTGGTCCGGCATCGTCGATCCCATGATCGCCCAGGCCGGTGGTGATCCGTCCAAGGTCAAGTACCAGGCGGCAGGGTCCGGTTGGGGACAGGCGCTGGCTGAAGGTCAGGCCGACGCCGCGTTGTCGTGGGCCGGTCTTCGCGCGCAGTGGCTCGCCGGCGGTCTCGATTTCGATTACATCATCGGCAAAACCTGGTCGAAGTTCCCGGCGAACTCTTTCCAGATTCGCCGCGCCGATCAGGCCGATGCGTCCCTGGCCGAGCTCTACACCACCTATCTCCGCGGTTGGGCAATGGGGCTTGAATTCGGCCACCAGAACCCGCGTGCCGCGACCCAGATCACGATGGAGTCCGAGCCAATTGCCGCCGCCGTGCAGGCGACCTTCACCGATAAGAATATCGCGGTCGCGTCCATGTTCCAGCTCGCTGACGTCTATCGCGGCGATTTCCCGAACCGTGATGGCGGCAAGTGGGGCTGGCACAGCATTGAGTCGTGGCAGATCTTCCTTGATACCATCAAGGAAATCGGTCAACTGACGAAGGACATCAAGGTCGAAGAGATCGTCTTCAACGACTATGTCGCTGGGGCGAATGAGTTCGACAAGGCGAAGGTCAAGGCCGACGCCGATGCGTTCGTGCTCTCCGCCGAATTCGAAGCCGTTCCCGTCCCGGCCGGAGCCGGAACCGACGGCGCGTACCCGAGCTAATCCGCTGCAACAGGGGATTGCTCTCTGTCCGGGCGGCTCTCCTTCGGGTGGGCCGCCCGTTTTCGATTCAGTGAACATCGATCGTCAGTGCATGGAGCAGGAAATGAACGAGTCGGGTTCCGCAACAAAAGCATTCCATCACGTCGGGTTGACTACTCATGATGTGCAGGCACACGAGGACAACGTCGCGCCTTCGAAATGCTGGGTGACCAACCCGAACGACGATCAAATGCGCATTGAACTGCTCCGCTATGCGGCGGATAGTCCGGTTTCGCAGGACTTTCAGCAATCGCCACACATTGCCTACAGCGTCGATGAACTCGAGCCCCATCTGGTGGGCAAAAACGTGATTATCCAGCCGTTTGATGTGGATGATCCGCCATTCGCGCGAGTCGCTTTCACGCTCGAGGATGGCCTCTACATCGAGTACATGAAGTTCTACCCGGGCCGAACGTGGTTCGGAGGAAAGTAACGGAATTACCCGGAATGCTGGAACGAGCCGAAACGGCAAAGGAGCACATTGATGGCTGAACGACTATGTGGTCTCACCAACACCTATCACACGTATTCACTCGAAGACGCATTGGCCGGGATTGCGGCAGCGGGATTTAAGAGTGTCGAGTTAACGTCGGTTCCCGGCTGGACCGAGCACGTGCGCCGCGATGCCGACGCTGAAGAGATCGCGCACGTGAAGGATCTACTGCACAATTATGGGTTGACTGCCGTCAGTCTTGCCGGACACTCGGATCTGGTCAGTGACTCCGGAATCGCCGAGTTTCGGAAGGCATTGAACATCGCCCAGAAACTTGGCATTAGCTACGTGACCACCAGCACCGGTGGGCACGACGCTTCGTCTGGTGGAAGCCTGGAGGAGCAGCGGAACAAGTTCCTGGCGAATATTCGACCGCTTGCTGACGAAGCCGCCGGCGCGGGAATCACGATTTGCCTTGAAACGCACGGTGGATTGCTCGCCAGCGGCGGAATTGCCAAGAAGCTTATCGAGGATATTGGCAAGAGCAATATCGGCATCAACTATGACCCCGGTAACGTGATCTTCTACGGCACCGTTCGCCCGGAGGAGGACATCCTGACTTCGGCCGATGCGGTGAAGCACATGCACTGCAAGGATCAAATCGGCGGTGCCGGAGTCTGGAACTTCCCGGCAGTTGGTTCGGGTGAGGTTGACTTCGCCGCGATCTTTGCCGCTCTGGACAACGTTGGTTTCAACGGACCAGTCTCAGTCGAAATCGAGTTCCAGGGTGAGCCATGGCCATCGCTGGCGGATGTGAACAAGGCCGTCGCGGATTCCTACACCTTCGTTCGCCAGTTTGTGAAGGATTAGTGTGCGGTTGCTGGCGTGATGGTGACCGCCGAGGCGCCTGTATGCACATCATGTTGACAACCCCAGGTTGAAACCAGGGGCTCAACATACAAAGTCCCTCCGGGACTAGGACGGCGCATGCATCAGGAAATGGTGCAGCAGGCGCAAAGCGCGTCGGTTGTCTGAACCGACAGGGGTTCAGGCGATTGAGCGGCGGATTGCGATCTGGTGATTATGGGATGAACACTTGCCTGAGGAGATTGCATGTCGGACTGGCGATTGTTCTATCACGTTGTGTGGGGAACAAAACGGCGGGAAGCGACTATTGACGATGTTCTCGCTGATGTGATCGAAAGGTCGATTCGTGCCACCTGTCAGGACATGCAGGTCATCGTCCACGCGATCGGGTTCATGCCGGATCACGTGCACATTGCGATCTCGTCGCCACCGAGGCTGGCGCGTGCCACTGTGCTTCAGCGAATTAAGGGTGAGAGCTCTCATCTTCTCAACCACTCAGCTCGAGCGAGTGATGAGAATTGATTCGCCTGGCAACCTGAGTATGGAGTTATGACCTTCGAAGAAGGGTCCTTGACCGATGTTGACGCGTATGTCAAGAACCAACGAGAACGGCACAAGATGAACGAACTGTGGCGAGATCACGAGATCATCGAACGTGAGGCTCCCCAGACCCGGACGTGACGTCCTAACCCCGGAGGGGTTTTGTCTGTTCAGCCTCTGGTTTTAACCTGGGGTTCGTAGGCAAATGATCAGCGCGAAAGGAAACCAGTATGCGTGTAGGAATTCTCGGGGCAGGGTTCATGGGGAGTGTCCATGGACGGGCATTTGCGAAGGTGGCGGGTGTCGAGATTGCCGGAATCTATGGCTTGAGTGAAAACCGGGCGAAACCGCTGGCGGATGAGCTTGGAACGACCTGGACCACGGATTTCGATCAGCTCATTTCCGATCAATCCATCGATGCGATCGACATCTGCCTTCCAGGTGCCCAGCATCGCTCTACCACCGAAGCTGCGATCGCTGCCGGCAAGCACGTCATGCTGGAAAAACCGATCACGTTGACCGTCGAAGATGCGGATGCCCTGGTTGCACTCGCCGAGAAGACCGATCGCGTCTTTATGATCGCGCACGTGCTCCGTTTCTGGCCGGAATACATGGAGATCGCGAATCGTGTGCACAGCGGCGACTACGGAAAGGTGATTTCGGCTCTCGCCTATCGCCGCCAGCCATTTCCGGCCTGGTCAGCGCTCTTTTCCCGCTCTGATTTGACCGGAGGAGCTGTTCTCGATCAGATGATTCACGATTACGACACACTCAACTGGATTCTCGGTACCCCGAAGTCCGTGGTCGGGCGTGGAATCACGAATACCAGATCCGGGGGAGGTTGGGACCAGGTCCAGGTCATGATCGATTACGGTACGGCGTCCGCCATGGTTGATGGTGGCATGATGATGCCGGAATCGTACCCATTCACCTCGTCACTTCAGGTTTTGTGCGAGCGTGGAGCATTCGAATACAACTTCCGCGCGGGCGGAAGAAGTGTCGAGATGGGTGGCGGGGTCAATGATCTGGTCTACTTCCCCAATGAAGGGGATCCGGAAAAGATCACCATCGAATCCGAGGATGCGTATTACGGGGAGTGTTCCTATTTCACCGAATGCGTCGCCACTGGTAGTCCTGCGATTCGGGCAAATCCAGACGATGCTCGCCTGGCGCTGAAGGTGGGGCTTGCCGCTCGGGAGTCAGTTTCGGGCGCCGTTTTCAAACCGGTCGCGATCTCGTAACGACGACTCAGTCTTTGATCTCAAAGGCATTGATGACGGCTCGCTGATACTTCGGATGCTCTCCAAGCAAATCGTCGATGCTCATACGGAGAAACGACGCGAGCTGGATGAATTCCAGCGGTGTCAGCGAGAGAGTCAGGAAATCGATCGATAGTTCGATTGTGTCATCTTCTGAGAGCAGATCTTTTGGCCGGGGAGGTATTGATGTTGTCGAGTGCAACCCGGTCTCCGGCCAAATCATTTCCCGGATAATTGTCCCGGTCTCCTTGTTCGCCATCCTGTTGTATCCATTCCATTCTCGCGCGCTGCCTGGCAGTAGACGATGAGGATGCCCTCTGGCGACCTTGTTTCGCAAGTGTCGCCACCAGGAGGGGAGAAAGGAGGTCAGCCGCTTCCGTCACTCTTGTGAGGCTGTTCGGAAGCGGCGGGGAGAAAAGGGGGGAAATGGGGAAGGGAAAAGCTGCATTCAAGTGATTGGCTGAATCACTTGTATATTGGCGCCCGCACGGATCAAAGCCGTGCGGGCGAATGCACAGGGTTAGAACCGCGCAGTCGAAATGGATTGTGTTCCGAGTCGCGCGCGATCGACATTGGCTTGTTCAATCGTTCTATTCTTTGTGGCCGCGGGGGCGGTACCCCATCCAAAGGGCCGCCCCACCTTTTGTACGATCGTGCTCGCAAAATTCAGAGCGCGTCGTACCGGGTTCACTTTATGCCCGCCCCGGGCAAACTCCGCATACAGGCTGTTGCGTTCGATCAATCCCATTCGCTCACGCTGCACAGCCAGTGCCACTTCAAACGCAATCGACTGATTCGGCATTTCATTACTCTCCTAGTCACCACACTTCACTGTGACCCGCTTCAACTACCAACGTATCGTCCGCTTATCTCTTATTTTGTGACCAGCCATCCTGCTGGCCACACACATATGATGCCTCAGCGCTGGGGCACGCACATCCCGCGAATGACGTATTTGCGTTCGTGCTTATTACGTAGTCCGTCTACACATTTCGACGGATATGCGTAGGCGATCACGTAGGTAACCGTGCTGCACGACGAGAGGCGAACCTCTTCTCGTCCGCCTCTCGTCATTGTCAAAGCAGCGTTGCTCAAACGGCCCTTGCGGCCAGATAGCGCTCGTTGACCCTGGGCCAGTTGATGACATTCCACCACGCGGTGAGGTAGTCAGCGCGCTTGTTCTGGTACTTGAGATAGTAGGCATGCTCCCAGACATCGATTCCCAGAATGGGCATGCCTGAGTTATCGGAAATCGGGTTGTCCTGATTTGGTGTGCTCATGGTGGCGATTTTTCCGTCTCCGCCGAGAATGAGCCATGTCCATCCGGAACCGAACCGGCTCAGCCCTGCCGCGTTGATCGCCTCCGCCATCGCACCGACGCTGCCGAACGTACTGTTGATCGCCTCACCAATCTCGCCTGGTTCGTTCGGATCAGTCGGCGCCTGCATGATCTCCCAGAACATCGAATGGTTGACATGACCTCCGGCGTTATTACGAACGGATCCCCGGATTTCTTCCGGGATCGAATTCAAATTGGAAATTAGTTCGAGCGCGCTCATCGCCTGCAGATCAGGGTAATTCGCGACCGCCTTGTTGAGGTTCGAAACGTACGTCGCGTGATGCTTGCCATGATGAATTTCCATGGTGAGGCTGTCGATGTGTGGTTCGAGTGCAGCGAAATCGTATGGAAGTTCCGGTAGCGTGAAGGGACCTGACGGCGCATCCTGGTGGAGCTGTCGCGCTTTGCTCCTTCCCGCCGGTGCCGCAATCGCCCTTGATTCTGCCAGGACTCCGGCACTTGCCGCGAGCGTCAGGCCGAGTAACCCGCGTCTGGAAATGTTCGAAATTGCAGTCCTCCCTTGCTCTCTATGAC
>Ga0105046_10020173_pt1 | contig 10086 bp, 7 predicted proteins | sample MAT03_FD_78385 | JGI IMG/M metagenome (GOLD analysis project Ga0105046, IMG submission 78385) | Freshwater microbial communities from Lake Fryxell liftoff mats and glacier meltwater in Antarctica - MAT-03 (megahit assembly) | ecosystem: Environmental > Aquatic > Freshwater > Ice > Liftoff... | reverse complement strand
TGGCTCAGAAACCATGATGCAGTTTGCGAAACGGCCCGAGGAGGGAAAGCAGCGTTTCCAGGAAAAAGCAGCAACGCATGTCTCTTCGTTATCGGGTTTAGAGAACGAAGACGGTGCGCCAGACTACGATGCCATCAATGAATACATCAACGACCGGCGAAACCAGATCTGGGGCGATGTGAAACCGTACTTCATGGAAGCCCAGCATCGAAAGTGCGGCTTCTGCGAAGTGATCATCACTGAGTCTACAGGAGACATAGAGCACTACCGACCCAAGAATGCTGTCTGGTCACTGGCCGAACACGGCGAGGAACAGGAACACCTGGTCAATATCCGTGGACGAAAGTTCAATAAGGATTTTAAGTCCGGCTATTGGTGGCTGGCGTACTCATGGGACAACTACCTCGTTAGTTGTCCGACATGCAATCAGAAATGGAAAAATGCGTTGTTTCCAATTTCACAGCACCGGCATTCTGCTCCCATGATCGGGGATGAAGAATCGGAAACGGCACTGCTGATCGATCCCTTCGGGATGGAATCACCCGTTTTGCATCTTGCATTCGATGACCTTGGCCAGGTTCAGGCGTTTGAGAATAGTCAAAGCGGATACGAAACAATCATTACGTGTGGGCTTGATCGCGAGAGCCTCCGAAGTTCTCGTTACGAAAAAGCTGTTCGAGCGTTTGCCCTGTTGAAAGGGTTATCCGTCGCCGCGACCACTGATGAAACGAATGAGATTTTGGCAGACTTCTATGAGTTGGGGCGTGCTCAGTATGTTCACTCGGGAATGGTTCGCTGCGTCTTCATCCAAAATACAGGAATGAGTTGGGACGCTCTCGAAACAGCTATGAGCCGCAGCACTTGAGAGATCGTGACAGATTGATTGCGAATCGCTGAATGGGGCAACTCGCTCGCCACCTTCAAAACCAGTTTGTTGCACGCACGCCTCGCGGCTGGACGTGTGCGGTTGAGGAACGGGTTTTGGATGGGCAGTTTGAGACGCTGCTGGGGCATGCGCCGCAGGCGGATGTGTTGTTGGCTTCGAATGACGGGCGGTTTCGGTTGTGGGTTGAATTCGAAGTCAGTCGTGCTGATCCCGTGGCGAATCATGCGAAATTCGCGACGGCTCATTTGTTTCGGCCGCAAAAGCCGACGGACACATTCGATTCGATGATGAGTACTCACGTGGCTCGCGGGCGGCGGAATCTGGCGACGAATACGGTGCTGCTGATGCGTCGAATTGGTATGAAGGCGTTCCAGGCCGTGCTGCTTCCAACTTTTGGTCCGAATGAAATCAAACGGCTGAATACGGACTGCCAAGACCTGTCGTCGTTGCACTTGCTCGATGTCGATGCTGAGATTGATCGGGCTCTGGCCGTTGCAAGTCCATGCTTTGATTCGGATCTGCATCAGATCCATTTCGTCGGCAAACCACCGGATGTGGCGTGTAATGTTGCCACGTGGAATCGCGAGATGCAGACAGATTTCGGCCGGCAACTCTGGGGACATCGACGCCTTCGCTATTTCGTCTTTGATCCATCCTCCGGTGAGTTCGCTCCTTCGAAGTTTTGTGCGTTTCTGAATGCAACGCATGGGGCGACTTCGGATGCCGAGACAATGGCGTTGCCGATGACGATGGATCTTTATGTGTCGCTGGATGAATCTGAACGGCAATTCGACGGCAACCGGGCTCAGCGGTATCTGACAAATTGGCTCGGATTGGTCGAGAATCGGGCACGCGGAATTTCGTCACATCGAACTGATCACGATGATGAACTGCAGGAGATTCGCCGATTGTGGCGTCTCGAAAAACACGAGTTCGATGATGCGGTGCCTCGTATTCACCTTGATGCTGTGGTTGAAGAGTTCCCAATTCCTGCCGATGATGACAACCTGCTGCGTGGCGAAGACTGGCAGATCCTGAAGGATGTCTGCCGCGACGATCCGATGTTCTTTGAGCTGCAAAGCAGTTTGCTCGATGTCGAACGCGAGTTTCGCGGTATGTCTCGCCGGGCTGGTATCTATGAGGCGCTGGAAGATCGTTTCAAGGCGTGCCAGTTTGCGAGTGAGCAGGAGGCATTGGAGGTTCTGCAGACGGAGGGCGAGCTTCGCAAGGAGGCTGATCACAGAATGAACGGTCACTGGCGATTGTGCAGCAGGAGTTGTTTGAAAAGGAGGAGGTTTAGGCTGCAGGTTCTTGGTGCTTGGTTGAGAATAAAAACGGCGAGCGATTGGGCGTGAGCCCTCCGAGTGGGCTTTGTGATTTGTGATTTGCGATTCAGCCACGGATGTGGCGACAGATGGTAGCCCCACGCTTCAGCGTGGGGTTTGGGTTCAAACGAAGTCCAAAAGGCCTGAAGGGCCGACAGGAAATCGTGGATGTAGCGAATTCCTGTCGCGGCATTGCGGCTGGGAATCAATGTAGGTTGGGCATTCTTGTCCGACGTGCGATTCCAGGGAAACTCGACGGGCAGGAATGCCCATCCTACAGAAGACCGAGTGCCGTTGATTGCAATCGAAATGGATAACACCACATGATTCTGAATGGACCGGTGAACCCGTGACGAAGTTCGTGATGTTTTCTACACTGTTGATCACCCTCCCATCCACTCAAGCTTTGCAAGTACAGGTTCCATGAAAGCCATTCGACTCGAAGAACCAAAGAATTTTCAATATGTCGATGTCGCCGATCCGGGACAGCCGGGGCCGGGACAGGTTCTGGTGCGGACGCATCGCATGGGAGTCTGTGGCACTGATCTCAGCGGCTGGCTCGGCAAATTCCCGTTCTTTCGCTATCCACGGATTCCGGGCCATGAACTGGGAGTCGAAGTGCTGGCTGTCGGCGACGGCGTGACGAACGTCGCGACCGGTGATCGTTGCAGCGTGGAACCCTACATGAACTGCAGCAAATGTTTTGCGTGTCGGCGTGGCCAGAGTAACTGCTGCTGCACGTTGAATGTCATCGGTGTGATGATCGACGGCGGACTGTGCGAAAGGTTTCTGATCCGCGCCGACAAGCTGCATCCTTCAAAGAAGTTGACGTATGAGCAACTGGCGTTGGTGGAAACGCTGGCGATCGGCTGTCACGCGACAGATCGTGGTGCCTCACAGAAGGGCGATCATGTCCTGATCATCGGGGCAGGGCCGATCGGCCTGGCGACGCTGGAATTCACGCGGCTCACCGGTGCGACGGTCACGGTCATGGACATGGTGCCGTCACGTCTGGAATTCTGTCAGAAGAACTACGGAATCAAACATACGATTGAGTTCAAAGGCGATGGCAGTGAGCTGGAACAAATGCAGGCCATCACCAACGGTGACATGTATCCTGTCGTCACGGATGCGACCGGCAACAAGTATTCGATGGCCTCAGCAATGAAATATGTGGCGCATACCGGATCGCTGGTCTACGTGGGCATCACGACGGAAGAAATCACATTTGCACACACGACATTGCATCGTCCGGAAATGACGCTGAAGGCATCACGGAACGCAATGCCCTCGGATTTCAGTCGCATCATTCGCCTGATTGAAGACGGCACGATCAACACAACACCGTGGATTACACATCGGACGCTGTTCCAGAACATGGTGGCGGACTTTGAATCCTTCACTCGTCCGGAAACCGGCGTCCTCAAAGCCATCGTGGATGTCTCGATGGCGTGATGGGTCAGCAGTAACGTCAGCGTTTGGCGAGCGGTGCGGCGTCAGCCCACCGGTACAACAGCGAATCTTATATGTAGCCTGGACATTCATGTCCGAGATCCTGGCCATGCACCGTCGCATTGACGAACGACTGTCAACGCACAATAACCTTCGCATCGGCCGTGTTTTATGGTCGTGCGACGGACATGAATGTCCATCCTACATCGCCTCATTGGCGACTCGGCCAGTACGCCGTCATCGCCGACAACGGCCAGCCTCGCCGAATCAGCCCGGAAGAAATCGGCCAGCTACTGGACAAGCAGGCGAAAATGAAGCGGAACCCGGTACCTGAGTAGCCCGGTGTTTGCTGTGATCTGAAGGATTTCGCGTGACACGGGCTTTCGTAACCAATTTCTAAACTTCAGCCTCACTTCAGTGATTCAACCGCCGAAAACAGAATCCGATAGAATCAGGAAAGTGAATTTGTAGGGTGTGACAAGCGGCAGCGCAGGCACACCACAACAGGATTTTGGTGTGTCTACCGCGTAAAACATTTCATACCCTAACTTCGTGAGCTGTTTTCAAGTGGTGGATCAGCTGTTCTGCGGCTCTTTCTTTTCGAAGATTCCCGGGGAGAGCGGTGACATCTCGGCATTCAATGCCTGATACTCTTTCCATTGTTCAGGAAGATTGGCGTCCATGAAGATGGCTGAGGTTGGGCACTCGTGAGTGCATGCCTCGCAATCGATACACTTCTCCGGGTCGATAAACAGCATGGATTCGCCTTCGTGAAAGCAATCGCAAGGGCAAACGATAACGCAATCTGTGTATTTGCAGTTAAAACACGGTTCAGCAACAACATGAGTCATTGAAGGCTCCCGAGACAAGTGGAATTCTGTGAATTGACGTCCACTGGCTGATGCAGACCCGGGCCAGGTGAGCGGACAGGAAAATTGGCTGGAATGAATAATTCAAGAAATTGCACATCAGGGGACTCACATTCCCCGCCCGCCTGAACACCGGCCACTGGAAGAAATGCCCCCTCGATGTAAATTCAGGAACGAATGATGCCGGATCTCAACTCATCATCCGCTCGGATCTTTGCCAGTGTCGTTGCTGACGAACCGGACGCAGCCGCGAAGTTGTTTCATCGCTATTTGCGGAGGCTGTGCCGGCTGGCGCAAACGCGGATCGGGGCTCAACTGGCGCGTCGTATCGACGCGGAAGATGTGGTGATGTCCGCTTACCGCAGCTTCTTCATCAACGCCAAAGCAGGGCGCTTCTGGATTCAGGAATCCGGTGACCTCTGGACATTGCTTGCGAAGATTACTCTCCGCAAATTGTATCGATCGGCGGCACATCATTCGGCAGAGAAGCGTTCGCTCCATCGAGAATCACAGGACCGCAATTCAGGCAATCTTCATGAATGGGTGATTTCTGAACAACCAGCAATCGACGAAGCGGTGGCTCTGGCGGACGAGGTCGAAGCGGTACTTCGCGCCTTGCCGATTCCATACCGTCGAGTCGTCGAACTGCGTTTGCAGGGCGAATTGATGGCAGACATTGCCGAAAATGTGGCATTGTCCGAACGCACGGTTCGACGAATTCTAGCCGATCTCGAATCGCGGATGCGACTGCGACATGGCCCGCACGAGAATGAGACGATTCGAGTCGTCGCTTGTCCGGAGGTCAAAACCCCGGATGTCCCTTCCCCCAAAAATGAACCGATCGACCAGTTCTCTTTTGCCGATTTGGTCTTAAAGCAACTTATCGGCGCTGGCGGTATGGGGAAAGTCTATCGAGCTGCTCATAAAGTGACAGGCGAAGAAGTGGCGGTGAAGTTTCTTCGCAAGGAACTTCAGGATTCACCACCAATCGTCAAAAGATTTCTGGCAGAAGCGGCCGTCGTAAGGCAGCTGCAGCATCCCGGCATTGTGCGCGTCAATGGGATTGGGCAGACGAATGCCGGAGTCTGGTTTATCGTGATGGACTTGATCAGAGGCAAGAACCTTGCTGATCGAATCGCTGCAGGCATTCCCGCAGTGGACGACGCCGTAAGCTGGACCACGCAGGTGGCCGAGGCACTTCATGTTGTACATGGTGCTGGCATTATCCATTGCGATCTGAAGCCCGCGAATGTCCTGCTGAATTCTGACGGGCACGTCGTCATCACGGATTTCGGACTGGCGCGAACCACCTTTTCGGCAAGTGGTTCTGAGAACCTCATTGCAGGGTCTGCGCCCTGGATGTCACCGGAACAGATTGATCCAGTATTTGGGACGATCAACCATCGGACCGATATCTATGGCCTCGGTGCGCTGCTCTACACATTACTGACTGGCCTGCCTCCATTTAAGGCGTCCCGTATTCCTGATGTCCTGGCTCAGATTGTCAGTGAACCTCCGATTGCGCCGTCTCAATTCCGCTCCGAAATCCCGCCGGATCTTGAAGCTCTGTGCATGCAGTGTTTGATAAAAAGCCCGGCGCAACGCCTTGCATCTGCAACTGAGTTCCTGCGCATGATTCGGGCCTGCGTCGGCGTTCAACGAAATAATTCTGACGACACGACCAATTTGATCTGAAACGATCCATTAACCATGACATGCCGAACACAGGGGATCAACCGTGTCGTTGGTGAACAAGAAGTTGAATGATGTTCGCAGGCAGCGGATGCAAGAGATGGGTTCCATCTTTTTCAGCATCGCATTCCAGTCGACTCGAAAGATTCGCTTCTCGGATTTCTGGCGAGATTCAATTGCTTCCGCTGTCGGCGCGATGTTGGTTTCGACTGCGTGGCGAGACTTCAGGCTGGTCGAGCAATTTCATTCCCCATTACTGCACCTCGACTTCTACGGTCATATTCCGTACGATACGGTCATGAGTACAATACTGAGTCTTCGATTGCCCGCTTCAATTCACAAGCAGCTGGTGGCCTATGCTGAGCAGGATGGTGTTTCGATGAACCAGTTCATCGCGACTGCTATCGCTGAAAAGCTGGCGTCTTTAGCAACCGTCGAGTACCTGGAGCAGCGGGCGCAGAACGGCAGTCGAGACAAATTCAATGCGGTCCTGTCCAAAGTTCCCGACAGCAAACCTGTGGGCGATGAACTGGACGTGGACTCAGGCACCTGATTCATCGGTGTGTGTGCCACGTCATGAGCCGTGGCAGGTTGCGCACAGGGGATCGACGGTGTCGTTAGTGAACCAGAAATTGAATGATGTTCGCAGGCAGCGGCTGCAGGACATGGGTTCCATCTTCTTCAACATCGCATTCCAGTAGACTCGAAAGATTCGTTTCTCGGCTTTTCTCTGAATCTCAACGTCGATGGCCACTGCCGGAATGCGAAACTCTGCCAGCACGATCGGACGCAGCACGGCACTGAACAGGTAGCGTTCATCCAGTTCGCTGAGTTTTCTCTGCAACTCCAGCTTCACCGCTTTCTGGCGAGATTCAATCTCTTCCGCTGTAGGGACGGTCTTTGTGCGTTTATTGGGCGTTGAACTTTCTCGCTGCAGTGCGCGGTAGTAGTCCTGAAGGCGCTTGCGGTCTCGTTCGCGCCGAGCATCGATGCGCTGCAGAAAAGAAGTTGCCTGACGCATTGTTTCGGCTTCCGCAACATGCAGCGCCAGATCAAGAGTGGCACTGGAATCTGATGGAGAATCTTTGGCCGGTCGGAGATCGCCAAGGTTCAGCAGTTCACTCAACGGCACGACAACTCCAGAGCGGGAATTCAGCGTCACCGACACCAGCGACTCCCATGTTTCTTCCGACTGCAGTGTGACGTGAAACCACCAGGCGTGGTACGGCACCGTCGTGACGCTTCCATCCAGCACTTTGGCTCGAGCGTTCTGCCAGCCGAATGACGCTTCCACGGCTGTGGCGAATTCCGTTTTACGAACCGGTAAATCATCGATCGCAAATGCCCCAACTGACGGCACAAAATGGCGCAGGGTCCGCGCGGCGAGATCGACGAATTCTCCGCCCAGTGACAGGACCAGTCCCTCGTCACCTGGTTGAGTCTTCACGAGGAACGATTCGTTGTGCTGTCCGAGACTTTCCGCCAGATCTGGCGGGACGATGGCTGTTGCCTGCGATCCATCGGACTGCCAGTCGATGATACCGCCGGAATTTTCGACAAGGGCCGTGGCAAATTCCACAAGCTGTGATTCCACGCTGCTGCGACTCATTCGTAGTCCTCACCAAACAAAGCGTCGTCCAGATTTTTGGCGTCAAGATATTTTTCCTGAGCAGCCACCAGCGTGTCGCCCAGAGTTTCGAAGTCGGCATCCAGTTGCTTATCGTCAGGAGCTTTCTGCCAGAGCTGCAGCACCAGCGATTCAAATTCCTGGCCATCGTCAAGGTTACCAAGGATCGAGCCGACTTCGCCAACGACCAGTTCAAACATGCGAATCTTGTCGTTCAACAATTTCAGAATTCGGGACTCCAGCGTTCCTGCCGTACACAGATTGAAAATGAACACATCCTGAGTCTGTCCGAAGCGGTGAATTCGTCCGATTCGCTGTTCAATTTTCATCGGATTCCACGGCAGGTCAAAATTGATCAGCGTGTCCGCAAACTGCAGGTTGCGTCCTTCCCCGCCAGATTCCGTACACAGCATCACATTCACCGATGACTTCAGCTGTTCGACAGCCGCGTCTTTGTCAGTCGATGATTGCTCGCCTGAAAATGTTGAGTAGGAAATCGCCGCTTCCGTGAGCAGCGATTGCAGCCGGTGCAAAGTGCGGATCGAGGCTACGAAGACCAGAACTTTGTGGTCATGGCTTTCCTTCAGGAGTTGCAGCAGTTTTTCGTCCTTGGCAGAATGCGAGATTCTTCCGGCGCGTTCGCACAATTGGCGAGCCCGTTCGTCTCGTTCCGCAAGTGGCTGAAGCGTCGCAGCGGCCGTTGCCGGATGACTGCCAATCGACGTCAATATCGCATGCAGCCGCATGCGGGAGATGCCTGCAGGTCCGTTCGCGTTGGCACGTGGCGTATCCATTGATTCTGTCGATGACACATCCAGTTCTTCGGGACTCTCCTGTTCAGCGTCATCTGGATTCGTACGCGCTGCCGTCGCCAACTGGTCACGCAGGTACTGCTGAATGTCGATGAGCAGTTGCGATTCTTCCTCACCTGGCGTTGCAACGATTGTCTGAGCATAACGCGGAGGTAGATTGATCTGCACCAGGCCACGCGTGTTTCGAATCATGACTTCGCCCAGAAGGTCGCGCAGTCGATGCCGATTACGCGGATCGCGAGGATTTCCACGCGTCACGAATTGCTTCTTAAAGTCGGCTTCGGTTTTCAGATGACCAGGTTCCAGCAGCGTCAGCAGGCTGTACAGTTCGACGAGATTGTTCTGCACGGGTGTCGCGGTGAGCAGAAACATGTGGCGACGTTGCAGCGAGTTGACGAGCTTCCAGAGTTTTGTCGAACGGTTTCGACAGTGGTGGGCCTCATCGACGATCACCAGATCCCACTGTGCCGATGCAATCGCTTCCGGCCTGCGGCCGGATCGGGCAAACGATGTGGAAACCAGAACACGATCATGCGTCGCCCAGAATTCGTCGCGGCTGCTGGTCGCTGTCCTTGGTGCGATCCTGAAGTCGAGGTGAAACTTGGAAGAAAGTTCTTCGTGCCACTGACTGACCAGAGGATTCGGGACCAGAATCAACACACGTTTGATCAGTCGTCGCAACAGGTATTCGCGAAGAAGCAGGCAGGCCTCAATGGTTTTACCGAGACCGACCTCGTCTGCCAGCAATACGCGGCCTCGAAAACGCCGCATCACTTTGCGGACCGTTTCAATCTGATGGGGCAGATGTTCGACTCCTGTGAGTCCATCCAGACACAGCAGTTCGTCAAATCCTCGCAGCAACTGCAGACGGGTGTGCGTGAGATGCAGCTGAAGCTGTTCGCGAGTCGCAAGGTTCTTCGTCGTCGAGAATTCGGAAAGGTCCGTCCGAAAACGGATTGGAATCCCACCAGGACTAAACGACGTTCGGACGTGGGCTGCATCGTCTGCGATGATCTTTCCCGGGGTTGCGTCAAACATCGAACTCGTCGCGGCAGTTTCTGTCTTCATTGACAACGCTCCATGCATCCATTCAGGGCCGAATTCCAAGGCGAGCAATATTCTACAGAGTGGATTCCCAAACGGCAATTGTCTGATGGGCAGCCAGGTTTGTTGCCATCCGCCAGCGGGATGTTGATTTACAGTCGGCCGGACAAAGCGCCGGGCCGCGTTCTTGAAGCTCGGTTCAAAGCTGCGATTCCGGTAGCTTGGACATTCATGTCCGAGGTATTCGCCAAACTCCGTCGCATTGCCGGACCGCTTTCAAGCCACAGCAACCTTCGCTTCCACAGTGTTTCATGGCCATGCGACGGACATGAATGTCCATCTTACATACGATCGTTTCCATCCGAAAATCCTCAAAATC
>Ga0105046_10020171_pt1 | contig 10087 bp, 11 predicted proteins | sample MAT03_FD_78385 | JGI IMG/M metagenome (GOLD analysis project Ga0105046, IMG submission 78385) | Freshwater microbial communities from Lake Fryxell liftoff mats and glacier meltwater in Antarctica - MAT-03 (megahit assembly) | ecosystem: Environmental > Aquatic > Freshwater > Ice > Liftoff... | reverse complement strand
TGGGACGACCCCGCACTCGTTGCCGAATTGCTAACGGGTCATTCTTCAACTGGTAAATCCAGTTCGCGACCGCATCTCGCCATCATGCCTTTGCCGAGCACAGACGCAGCGCGCAAAGCCGATGGTCGCGTCCGTCGCGTCGCATTGCTCGGTTACGCTGCTCCGGAAGTTGCGTCCAAGGCCATCCCTATTTACGAAACTCTCTTCAAGGCGCTCGATGATCTTATCGTGACTGATCAATCTCCTTTTCGTCGACAAGGCGAAGATCTTCTTGTGCGCATGAAGCTTCGCGAGCCCAATGCCGATTCGATTTGGTATCACCTCACTGGTAAAAGCCGTGTTTGGTGCTCTATCATTCCCGTGGCGATCAGCCGAGGGTTTAAGGTTCCAAAATTCCACCCGGATGGCCACCCGCTGAGTGAAAATGAACGTCATTACCGCAAGCTGTATGAGTGGTCTGAGTTACTCAGAGATAGTTTGCGACACGTTGGTTTGCCGACGGAACTTATCAATGCTTGCTCTATCGAACCTACAGCGACCCCGCTCATACCGAAATCACAAAGGGCAGAGAGATACCGCGCGCCCGGCGAGAAATCCGTCTTAACCCACGTCAGACTTGAGTTCCCCTGCCAAATCAAGGGACCGTTGATCGTCGGTGATCGCCGTTATTTCGGCCTCGGGCTGTTTGTGCCCGTGCCCTGAGCTTCATTCCCCATGTGGGCCAGCCGGTCATGATGAATTACGACACGCTCATCACCGCTATTGCTGAGGCACATGGCCAGGCGCTTGCCGGTGCCGCCGGTGCCGTTCACCGCCATCTCATCCTCCGCAACGGGCTGATCGGGGCCCATCTCGTGGAGTTCGAGCAAGCGGGTGGGGATCGGGCGAAATACGGCGCATGGATGCTGAAGCGTGTCGCCGGTGACCTAAAAGGCCGCGAGATACCAGGCTGTGCCATCCGGATGCTGGAACGAATGCCTATCTTCTACCTCACCTGTCCGCAGGTTCAGGAAGCGATTTCGTCACCACCGGTGACGTTTTCAAACAAGAAACTTCCATCCAGCGGGAGACAAATTTCGTCACCACGGGTGACGAAATCTCCGGCGCACTGGAAAACCGCTTCCAGCCTCCTGCCGATCTCCATCCTCCTGCGACTTTCCTGGACTCACCTCCCGTAGTCTGCCGATCCCACAGCCCCCGGCTTCTCCTTTTCACCCTCACTCTCGCCCTTGCGACCTCCCCAGACGCCAAACCCAAGAGCCCAGACCCAGGCCGCTCCCCCCAGGCACGAATATCACTTCACCATCCAACACGGCCGGTTCTTCGCCGATCTCGTGATCGCCGGCGACTGTTCGCTCTACGACTTCGCCGAGTTCATCGTCAAGACCGTCGGCTTTGATTTCGATCACTCCTTCGAATTCTGCGACAACCTCAAGGATCCTTACCGCAGCAAGGAACGCTACACGCTCTTTGCAGACATGGGAGAAGGAGAAGACGGGGACCACAGCGTGAAGCGAACTCGGATCGCCGACGTGTTCGCTCCGAAGCGAAAGATGCTCTTCCATTTCGACTACGGCGACGACTGGCTTTTCCTTGTCACCTGTACGGCCGTGAAGGAGTCGGCCGCCAAGCGGCGTTTCAAGAAAGTGAACTCCACTCGCGGCACCCCGCCCGAGCAGTATCCCAATCCCGAGGAATGATCCCCGTCGCCATCCCTCATCCCCACTTACTCTCATGCCCGAACTGCTTTGTCGCCCGGCCTCGTTTTGCCGGTTGCCCCTCCGGCGCTCCGAGCTAGATATTCCGCCATGAAGACCATCACCCTTGCCTGTGGCATCGGCTCGCAGCATCCGGGATCGCGTAGACGGACTCGATGAAGGACCCCGGGCAAAAGCCCCGAGGCATTGAAACCAAGCCAACCAAACCATGCCGACGATCGGTTATCCCCTCCTCCGTGGCACGGGCGTCCCGCCCGTGTTCGGCCGGCCCCACAGGCAGGAATGCCTGTGTCACGGTCCACCGTCGGTAAAAAGGCGACGGAGCTCGAACGCTCGCTCCGGCTCCAACCGAACTGTGAACCGGGTCTTTATCGGAGCGAATTAATGGAATCGTTCACCACGATCCAGCTGTCCAACGGGTTGGTCCTCCCCTGGGCTACGGCCAAGGAGATGGGCTATCTGCCACCCAATGCCAAAATAAGCGACCTTTCGTAAGCGCGGACCACTCGTTTCCGTCCCACCCCTTCATCATGGCCAACTGGTTTGACAAATTTCGCAGGTCCGCCGGCAGCCCGGACGTCGCCACCTACAAGGCGATTCGCACAGCCGCGCAAACCTGGTTCAAAAAATCCATGGCGCATCCGACCGCCCTCAGCTTCGACTATATCAAGGCGGCCAAGCGGGTTGGCATCGTCGTCGAGGAGGGCACCATGGTTTTCAACGATGAAACCGAAACAGCGGTGCTTATGGACTTCTTTCTCAACGACTACCGGCCAGACGGGAAATCGGTGGTCGAGAGCTGCACTGTCGCTCCGGGAGAATTTACGCCCCTCGAAGAGGAATGGCACGAAGCCACCCGGTCCTCGCGCACTTCGCTCTTCGAGGTCGCTCGGGTTCATGAGCATGAGCCGAAAATCCTGCTCCGCGACCTTTTGGACAAAGCGTCACCCGAACTCTGGCTCATCGACCTCGGCCTTTCGGAATCTTTCCGCCGACTGGGAAAGTGCCTCATGTTCACCCGCGTAGTCTCTCTCCGCGAGTTGAACATGACGGGCGGCTTCTCATTCGTTTTCGATCCAAAACACGAGTTCGCCCTCGTCGACGGCTACCGGCGGGAGATGTGGTCGGTGGCTGCATCCTTGCAAGATCGCCGCCGAACGGCTTATTTTCTGCGCTGGCATCGCAAATCAGGCATCGCCCAGGATTATTCCGATGTCGTGCCGCCGGAGGGCGTCTGACTCGACGATTTCGCCCACGGTGGGAGTCACCCTGGCCGACTGATGGAGTGAGACTAAATCCGTCGGCTCGCAAAGAAAACGTCGCTCATGAACTTTCCGCTTTCCGTTTCCTCCGCCAGCAACAGATTATCCCGATGAGCCGCCAGTGGATCTGGGCGAAATCCGACACGCCGCCGAAGTGCATACTCTCGAAGTGGCAGAAACAATCGCTGGTCGCGGGAGCGGACACGTTCCTGCGCTCGTTTTATCAAGCCAAATTCCCCTCGCCGCCGCCCGAAAACACACGATTCAACTACATCGTCGATTTCTCCGTCTGCTGGCATGGCTCCTACCTTCGGTTCACCGCAAAATATGCCTGCCCGAGTCCTGATGCGCCCGCGCCGTTCTTCGATCACCCCTTTGCCCGGCTGGGCTATTTCGGCACCGACCGCTACACTCTCTGGGCGCGCCGTCATAACGATCGATGGATCGTCATCTCAGACGAGCTGACTTTGCAGGAATGCTTCGAGGATATGCGCACGAATCCTTGGTTTCACTTTTGACCGTTGCGATGAGTGAGCCCGCGCCAGCCTCCCCGTCCTTCTCTGTCTTTGCGCACCTCAACGTCGAGAAAACCCCGCTCTACCGCGCCATCCTCTCCTTCTTCGTCGCCGAGCGTGCCCGCTTCGTCATCGCCCTCCGTCCCTCCGAGATTCAAGCCGCGCTCTCGGCCGCTGCGCTCCCCTTTGACCCTTTAAAATCTCAAATTCGAAATTTCAGATCGGCGCCATCGACGCCGAAGCCGTCTCCTCCGCTCTCCAGCAATTGCGCACGTGGGGCAACCTCGACGATACCGCCGACAACGCCGACGCCGCCACCATCGAGGAGTTTTATCAACGCCGCCGCCTTTATCAATTAAGCGCCGCCGGCGAAGCCGCCGAACAGTCCTTCGCGGTCTTCACCGAATACCTTCACCGCCCGGGCGAACTCCAGACCGCCGCCCTTCAGGACATCGGCGAACTGCTCGACGCCCTGCTGCCGCGCCTCGCCGACAACCCGCCCGACGACGCCAAGCTGCATCAACTTCTCTCCAGCCTGGTGTCCCGCTTCGAGCAGCTCACCTCCCGCGCCCAATCCTTCATGCGCGGCCTGCAAAGCACCCTCGAACTTCACGGTATCGGCGTCGAAGCCTTCCTCGCCTACAAGGAAAAGCTCATCGACTACCTGGAAAAATTCATCGGCGAACTCGTTGTCGCCACCAGCCGCATCTCCGAGGCGCTGCTCAATCTCGAAGCGTGCGGCATCGATCTCGCCTTCACCGCCGCCGCCCGCCGCGATCTCACCGACATGGTCGATCCCGAGCCCGATGCGCTCGAGGTGGCCACGCAACGCTGGCAACAATCCTGGGCCGGTCTCCGCCGCTGGTTTATCCCCGGCGAAACGCCTTCCCAGGCCGAACTCCTCCGCGCCCGCGCCCGCTCCGCGATTCCCGCGCTGCTCACGGCCGTCTCGCAAATCAACGACCGTCGCACCAGCCGCGCCGACCGCGCCGCCGATTTTTCCACGCTCGCCCGCTGGTTCGCCGAGACGCCGGACGAAGCCGCCTGCCACCGTCTCTGGCGCACCGCCTTCGCGCTCACGCCCGCCCGCCATCTCCGCATCAACTCCGAAACACTCGCCGAACGTTCCGCCCGCGCCGAGAGCCCGCGCACGAGTTGGCTCGAAGGCGCACCGGTCTGGCTTTCTCCGCGCCTGCGCCAGCTGGGTCGCACCGCCTCCCGCGGTCCCGCGCCCGCTGTCATCGACCGCTCCGCCGAGAAAATCCATTTGCGCGAACTCGCCCGCGCCCAAGCCGTCCAAATCGACCGCGCCCGCCAGCACCTCATCGACTCCGGCCGTTGCCGCCTCGCCGCTTTGGGTCCACTCAACGACGACTCGTTCCGCCTTTTTCTCGACCTCCTCGGCCACGCCCTCACTCAGCGCCCCGACCGCGCCGGCCCCATCGACGTCGAGTCTGCCGACGGCACCCTGCGCATCCGCCTCGACCCCATACCCGCCGGCGGCGAAGCCATACTTTCCACCACCGACGGCGCATTCCGCGGCCCCGATCACTGGATCACCATCGAGCCCACCGCTTGAAAATTGAAAATTTCAAAGCTGAAACTTCCAATCCATTTTTCCTCTCCCCGTCCTGCGGTTCACGCTCTCCGTACTCTTGATTCAAATTTCAAATCCTTCGTCTTCCGCGTCGCCGGCCTCCACGACTCCCGTTCCCTCGCCGACCTCGCCCGCCCCTAAACCGAATTCCCGCCGGGCGCGGCTCGCCCGGCTGCGCGAGGAAACCGAGCCGCTCGTCGCCGAGGAACGTCGCGCCGGCCTGCGCGCCCTGCTGCAACAACCGTTGCTCACGCCCGACGGCGCCACTGCTGCCTCCTTCACCCTCGTGCGCCGTCATCGCGAGTACCTCGCCGACTGGTTTGCACATCGCGCCGACTGGCCGCTGGTCGTCACCGCCGAGGCGGCCCGTCTGCGCAAACGCCCCGCCCACTCGGCCGACGCCACGCGTCCCGCACTCGATCCCCGCAGCGGCGAACCGTTCAACCGCACGCGCTACGTGCTCTTCTGCCTCGCCCTCTCCGTCCTCGAACGCGGCGACCGCCAGTTCACACTCGCGCGTCTGGCCGAAAACATCGAACTCGCCCTTGCCGCCGAACCTGCGTTCGCCGATTCCGGTTTCCTCTGGTCCCTCGATCAGCAATCCGGTCGCCGCGATTTCGTCCACTCCCTGCGCCTCCTCGTCACGCTGGGCGTTCTCCGCCGCATCCATGGCGATGAGGAACAACTCCTCCGCGACCGGGAGTCCGATGTACTCTATAATGTCAGCCGCCCCGTGCTTTCGCTTCTGCTCGCCACCCGGCGCAGTCCATCGCTCGTCACCGCCACCGATTTCGAATCGCGCCTCGAAGCCCTGCTCGACTCCCCCCGGCCCGATACGCCCGATGCCCGCAACCGTGCCTTGCGCACCAGTCTGGCCAACCGCCTCCTCGACGATCCGGTGCTCTATTACGAAACCCTCGACGAAGAGACCCGCGCTTACCTTGACCGTCAGCGCCCATTCCTGCTCGGCGAACTCACGGAAGCCACCGGCTTGCACGCCGAAGTCCGGACCGAAGGCCTCGCGCTCGTTGATCTCGACGGCGACTGCACCGATTCCGGCCTGCCCGAAGAACGCACCGAGGGACATCTCACGCTCCTCCTCGCCGCCTGGCTCGCCGACCGCCTGCGTGATGGCGACACCGCCGCGCTGACCATCGAGACCGTGCGCCAAAAAACCGCTCGCTTTATCAGCCAGCACAAACAGGTGTGGGCAGCGGATGGGGTGCTGAGTCGGCCGTCATGATTCCAGGGGAAGGTCCGGGGTTTCGTCGGCGGCGGCGAGAGCGGCGCTTCGCTTGAACGCCATCGTCTGCCTCCGCCATCTCGCCCTGCAGCGGCTCCTCGTTGACGCCGACGCTGCCTTCCGCGAGCACGACACCGACGAGGAATGGAGCGTGGCCCGAGCCGTTGAAATCGCCCGCGACATCGACACGCGCCTCGCCGATACTTCCTCCGACCAGGCGGCCTGGCAGCAACGCCAGGATCAAATCCCTCGTCGCGAACGCTGGCAGCCCTTGCGCAGCGCGGACAGCGGGCCGAGTTGCCAGGCGCCATTGTCGGCCACCCAATGCGAACCCTGGCCGGAAGCGCTTCGGTGAGGCGTTCCCGACCCAGCGGCGTGTGCTGCGCGTTTTGCAGAAAGAGATCGCGGCCGATGCGTTGCGGGGTGGTGAAAAACCAGCGCGAATGCAGCCCGGTGTGGCCGGACACGGCGCGCAGTCCGCACCCGAGCGTGAAATAATGTTCGGTCCCGTCGGCGTCGCGGCGGCCGAACTCGATCCACGTGTAGCCGGTGCGGTCGGGGTAACGTCCCATGAGCAGATTCCACTCGATGCGTTTCGCGGAATCGCCATCGGGTTCGACGCGCGTCGGGGAGATTTCGCCGTCGAGGAGAAAGGGAAGTTGCAGTGGGAGGACGCGGGATTTGCCGCTCCCGTTGTTGCCGCGCAAAAGCAGGCGGCCTTCCTCTTAATGAAATTCCTCGTAATCGTAGCGATAGAGATTGAGGACATGCGCTCGCGCCCAAGGGAGAAAAATTCTCCGGCAGTGTCGGCCCGACCCCCTGGTCACCGGCTCTCTGCTCCGAGATGGTGAGGGAAGGCCGTGCCGTGCACGAAGAAACCGTCACGGAAATACTGCTCAAGGATCTCGCCTCTCCCTCGGCCCGCCTGCACGATGCGCCCAGTTCGTGAGGCACGCACCTCCTCGTTCGCACCGTTCTCTCCCCCGGGTCACCATGAGCAAATCCACCCACCCCACTCATGACTTGCTGCCTGCCCGGATGCTGAACGAGTTCGTGTACTGTCCACGGTTGTTCTTTTACGAGCACGTGGAGGGCGTCTTCGTCCACAACGCGGATACCCTCCGGGGATCGGAGGATCATAAACGGGTCGATGGCGGAAAGGGCGATCTCCCGAAGGCGCGCAAAGCGAAAGCCGGAGACCCCGACGACACACCTTCCGATGAGCAAGCGGGCGAAACCGCGTTGGAAAAGGACGAAGAAGGACATGGCCCAGAGCCGAATCTTCCTTCCGAGCCATCCGCACCCTCCTCCGCGGAGCCTGACGTCATCCACTCGCGCAGCGTCATGCTCGGGAGCGAGTCGCTGGGTGTCGTGGCCAAACTCGATCTGGTGGAGGTGACGCTCGAAACGACTCCCGCAGGCACGACTGCAACGACGGTGGCGAAGGTGTGTCCGGTCGAATACAAAGCGGGCGCACCCCGCGAATCCACCGACGCGGGGGCTCTGGCCTTGTGGGACACTGACCGCATCCAACTCGGATTGCAGATTCTCTTGTTAAGAGAAAATGGATACCCGTGCGATGAAGGGGTGATTTTCTATCGCCAGACCCGACAACGCGTGCGCTACCTCCTGTCCCCCGAGGATGAAGCGTGGATCCGAACGACCATTACGACAGCCCGTGCCTGTACCCGGGGCCCCATCCCGGCACCCCTGGACCACTCCCCGAAGTGTCCGCGTTGTTCTCTCGTTTCCGTTTGCCTGCCCGACGAAACGCGCTTGTTGCGGCAGGTCCCCGATGCCGAGATTTCCGTCGAGTCCCAACTCGGTCTGCCTGGGCTGACGATCGACGAGACCGTCGCGTCGGACACGAACTCTCTCGCCGACGCCCTCGCTGCGGACGAACCCTCGTGGAACGGACTTCCCGAATCGGCCAAGCCGAGCGCGCAGGCGACCGGAAACGTTCGCCGGCTGATCGCTCCGGACATCGATACCAAGGCGCTCTACGTGAACACCCCTGGAATAAGCGTCACCAAGAAGGGGGACGTCGTGGTGATGAAGGACCGATCCTCAACCCTCGCCGAGGTCCGGATCAAGGACCTGCATCATCTCGCCATTTTCGGTCCCACCTCGCTCTCGACGGCACTGGTTCAGACCCTGTGCGAACGCGACATTCCCATCTCGTATTTTTCGATGGGAGGCTGGTTCTATGGGCTCACCCGCGGACACGGCCTGACCAACGTATTCACCCGCATCCAGCAGTTCCGCCGGGCCGGCGATTTCCAACAAGCGCTGCCGCTCGCCCGGCTGTTCATCTACGGAAAGATCCGCAATCAGCGCACGCTGCTCATGCGGAACCACATCGAGCCGCCCCCCGTGAGCTTGCGTGCGCTTAAGCACGCGGCATCCGCAGCGCTCATGGCCGACTGCCACGCTACGCTCCTCGGAATCGAGGGCGCGGCCGCGCTGCATTACTTCAAGAACTTCTCGGGCATGATCAAGGCGTCGGAGGAAAACGACGACATACCCGGGCTCGAGGAGGAACCCGACGAAAAGACGCGGGCGATCCAGCAACAATTCAACTTCGACTTCAAGACACGCAACCGACGCCCGCCGAAGGACCCCGTCAACGCGCTGCTCTCGCTCGCCTACAGCCTGCTCTCCCGCGACTGCACTATCGCCGCGTGCGCGGTCGGTTTCGATCCGTATGTCGGGTTTTTTCATCAGCCGCGCTTTGGACGCCCGGCGCTTGCACTCGACCTGATGGAGGAATTCCGACCGTTGATTGCCGACTCCGTCGTGCTGACCGCGATTAACAACCGCATGCTGGGTCCCGCGGATTTTGTGCAGGCGGGAGATGCGGTGAACCTGTCGCCGTCGGGACGCAAACGATTCCTGTTCGCGTACGAGAAACGGATGAGCGACACGATCACGCATCCCCTCTTTGACTACAAAGTCAGCTACCGCCGGGCGATCGAACTCCAGTTCCGCCTGCTCGCGCGAACGCTCACGGGTGAAATCGAGCAGTACCTCCCTTTCATGACACGCTGACGGACCGCGGGGTCCACGACCATGAGAACCAACTACATCGTCACCTATGATATTCGAAATCCGAAACGACTTCGGAAGGTTTTTAAGGCGTGCAAGGACTATGGGATGCACCTCCAGCTATCTGTCTTTGAGTGCGACCTGACAGCTGCGGAAAAAATTGATTTCGAAAGCCGGTTGAAAGGATTGATCGACTCGACTGAAGATCAGGTGCTCTTCATCAGCCTCGGCCCCTCGGAGTCACGCGGCGAACGTGCCATCAGCGCGTTAGGGCAAAGTTATATTCGGATCGATCCACCTTGTTTCGTGGTGTAGGCCAGCCTGCCCACAAAGCGTTCTTTGACAGTTCCGTACGATGCGAGCGACGAGGTGATAAACCCTCCGGAGCACCCGCTCGCACAATGAAGTTCAATGAGTTAAGGATAAATGCAGAAAACCCCCAGCGCGCCCGCACGGCCAAACAGCACCCGCTCGGAAGATACAGCTTGGCATCCTCGCAGTCACCGACTTGGGTAAGTGCCCACTCCGCGCTCGAAAGAGCGCGGCTCCGTTGAAGCGTTAATTTATCGACTATGCCGCGCAGCTTCTCCGCGTCACTCCGCGCTCGAAAGAGCGCGGCTCCGTTGAAGCGCCATGGTCATGGCCTGCGTCCGCGGATTGTATTTCGCCACTCCGCGCTCGAAAGAGCGCGGCTCCGTTGAAGCGTG
>Ga0105046_10020168_pt1 | contig 10088 bp, 7 predicted proteins | sample MAT03_FD_78385 | JGI IMG/M metagenome (GOLD analysis project Ga0105046, IMG submission 78385) | Freshwater microbial communities from Lake Fryxell liftoff mats and glacier meltwater in Antarctica - MAT-03 (megahit assembly) | ecosystem: Environmental > Aquatic > Freshwater > Ice > Liftoff... | reverse complement strand
TGGCCCTGGCACAGCAATTCGGCCACACGGGCCTGGGTGCGGGTGAAGCGGAAGCGGCCGCGCAGCGCGTCGGCGTGCTGGGCTGCGGGACGCTCGATGCGCGCCAGCATCCAGCCACCGCCCCGTGCGGCGTCCAGCGCGACGCCGTCGTCCGTGGCGGCCAGGGCCTGCAGCGTGATCTGCGCCCGCGTGCCGTCGGCCGCGTCCATCGGCAAGGTGACCGTGCGGCCGGCGGCCATGTCGTCGGCATAGCGCGACAGCGGCACCCAGCGGCCTTCGCTGCGCACCGCGATGCGGCCGGCCGCGTCCTGCCACAGGCCCTGGCGTGCGGCGATGCGACGCATCGCGCTGACGTTCGCTTCGAGCATCGTGCCCAGGGTGTCGAGCACCAGCAGCGGCGTGTCGAGGTGGTCGATCAGGCAGCGGCCGAGGGCGGCCAGCCGCTGGGCACGGCCGGGGTGGGGGGCGGGGAAGGTGTGCATGGGGGCTCTCCTGGGGTGTGGTGTCGGGATGGGTGCATTGAAGCGGTGACGGGCCTCGCAGCCAATGACACCGAGGTATCCCCTGCGGCCACCAGCCCGCCGCCTGTCCAACCGGTCCCCTGGGAGCGTGGGCGGCAAAAAGGATGATCCCGGACGGCGCTGCATCCCGGTTGGCGTTGAGCGGGTATGCGCCGGCGCCCGTACGAGCCACAAGAAGAGCTGCCGCCCCATGGCTCGAAAGAGGACGTTGGGCTGTGCTCCATTCAGCCTGCGCGGACAGCACCCGGTGCAGGCCGGGTTCAAGTCGCTGTGTCTGACGCTGTGTCTGGCGCTGTGTCTGGCGCTGAAGCTGCGGCGCATGCGCGCTCCGAGGCCTGTCTGAAGGCAGTGATGTCCTGCCCGGGTGCCCAAAACGGCGCCAGTCGTCGCGCGGCCACAGCGTTCAGCCAACGGGGTGTGGGCAGCGAAATCTTGCCGCCGATGCGCCGCAGGCGGACCACGTCGGCCCATGTTGCAGCGACCCGGGCGGTATGCTCAATTCAATGTGGTCTTTCGCAAACTCGCGGTTATGGTGATGGAAGAGTGCGAGGACTCGAGGTTTCCGGCCTGGCCGGCTCCACGCGGTGAGGCGGGTTCGGGAACGGCCTGCCGGCAGCGCCCGCGAAAGACACTGCTGGTCGATGACCATGCGATGGTGCGCGAGAGCCTGCTGATGCTGCTCGACCAGCGCCTGCCGGGCCATCTCTGGCGTGTAGCCGCGACCCTGGCTTCGGGACTGCGGGTGCTGCTCCACGAACCCGACATCAACCTGATCCTGCTCGACCTCGACCTGGGCGACAGCCGTGGCCTGGACACCCTGCACCAAGTGCGCGAGGCCGCGCCGCAGGTGCCGGTGGTGGTGCTGTCGGCCTACGACGACCGCGACGCCGTGCTGGCCGCCATCGAACTCGGGGCGGCAGGCTTCCTGTCGAAGTCGGTGAATGCGGAACGGCTGGTGCAGGGAGTGCAGCGCGTGCTGGCGGGCGGGGTGATCCTGCCTGCGGCGATGAGTGCCGCGCCGCTGGCGGCCGCCGGGCCGCCCGATCTCAGCGAGCGCCAGCGCGACGTGCTGCGGCTGCTGATCGACGGTCAGTCAAACAAGCTCATCGGCCGCTCGCTGGGCCTGACCGAAGCGACGGTCAAGACCCATCTGCAGCTGATCTATCGCAAGCTCGAGGTCGAGAGCCGCACCCAGGCCGTGGTGGCGGCCGCGCGCTGGCGGCTCAGGCTCTAGGCGAGCCCGGGCGACCCCGGGCGGCCCAGCGCCGCCAGCACGGCGGCCTGCAGGGCAGCGCTGGCAAAGGGCTTGACCAGCACGGGCACGCCGGCGTCACGCCAACGCGCCAGTTCGACCAGGTCTTCAGGCGCGGTGTTGCCGGTGACGATCAGCGCCGGCAGACCCGGCCAGCGGCGGCGCAGCTGCATCAGGGCGGCGGTGCCCAAGGCGTCGGGCAGGCTCAGGTCGGTCAGCAGCAGGTCGGGCCGAGGCGCTGCGGCGCTGTCGCCTTCATCCTCCTCTACCGCCGCCTGCACGTCGGCTACCCGGGTGTAGGCATGGACCGAAGCACCCCAGTGCAGCAGCAGCAACTGCAGCGAGGCCCGCGCGTGGACGTCGTCTTCCAGCAGCCACAGGCAGCAGCCGGCCAACGGCCGGGTCTGGGCGGACAGCACCGGCGCGGCCGCGGGCAGGAGCGCCGCGGCGCGGGCCCGTGGCAGCAGCACGCTGAAGCACGACCCGCGACCGGGCCGCGACTGCAAATCCACCCGCGTGCCCAGCAAGGCCGCCGAACCTTGCGCAATCGTCAGCCCCAAACCCAGCCCCAGCCCCAGTCCCAGTCCCAGCCCCAGCCCCAGCCCCGTCGTCGGTTCGGCGGCAGGCGCCGGGTTCGCGCCGCGCACGAACTCGCCGAAGATGGCGCGCTGCTGCGCCGCCGGGATGCCGGAGCCGGTGTCCCACACCGCCAGGCGCCAGTGCATGGGCCCGGCCGGGCGCGCCGCCAGCAGCACGCCGCCGCTGGCGGTGTAGCGCACCGCGTTGCCCAGCAGGTTGCCCATGATTTGCTGCAGCAATGCCGGGTCGCTGTCCACCACGGCGGTGCAGGGCCGCACGCGCAGGCGCAGCCCTTGGCGCTGCGCCTGTTCACGGTGCTGCGCCGCGACCTCGTCGAACAAGGCTTGCAGCGCGAGCGGCTGGCGCTGCACACGCACGGTACCGGACTGCAGGCGGGACAGGTCCAGCAGGCGCGTCAGCAGGCCCTCCATCGCGCTCGCGGCGTGCTGCAGGCGTTGCACCACACCCCGCAGGGGTCCGCTGCCGACCTGTTGCTCCATCAGCCCCACCAGCAGGCCGATGCTGACCATGGGCTGGCGCAGGTCGTGGCTGGCAGCGGACAGAAAGCGCGTGGTGACCGCATTGGCCGCCTGCAGTTCGCGCGTGCGTTCGGCCACCTGGCGTTCCAGCGTGACGTTCATGCGTTCGACGAGCTCCATGTTCGTCAGCAGCCGCTTCAGCAGCAGGGCCGAAAACACTGTCACCACCAGCGGCACGGCATAAGGAAACCAGAACTGGCCCATGATGGACAGTCGGCCCTGCTGCAGCAGGTAGTCGTGCACGCCGGCCACCAGCACACCCGCCAGGCTGGCCACCAGCGCGATGTCCATGGCCGAGCGCTTGCGCCACGCGGCCTGCAGCAGCAGGCCCAGCGAAGGCAGCACCAGCAGCAGCAGCACGGGGTACAGCCACAGGCGCGCAAGCTGCAGCGCGCCGAAGGCCAGCGCCAGCAAGCTCAAGGCCGGGAACAGCAGTGCCATCGCCCACAGCGTGCGCCGGAAGCTGGCCGGGCGGCGATCGGCGAAGGCCATGGCAAAGACGCCCAGCAGCAGCGTCGTCAGCAGCGCCGCCATCATGTACAGCCAGCTTGACCACTGCGTGGGCAGCGGCGCGGCGGTCGCGAAATAGGCGTAGTTGCGCACCGATGCCAGAAGGCACAAGGCACCGAAACTGCCCAGCACCACTTCGCTGCGCCGCCGCCACCACATCAGCAACATGAACAACGACACGCCGCCGGCGGCGATGTTGGCGGCCTGCGGCAAGGCCACGGTGCGTAACTGGCTGCGGCGGAAGTCAGCGTCCAGGGACTCGAAAGGCCCCAGCGTCAAGGCTGAAAGGCCACCGCTGACGCCAGTGCGGATGCGGATGTCGAGCGTGTTCTCGCCAGCTTGCAGCAGGTGCGGCGGCAGCGCGATCAGCACCGGCATGGCGCGCTTCAACGGTGGCGGGCTCTGCAGCACGCCATGCACCAGCTGGCCGTTGAGCCGCAGTTCGTGCGACGCGCTCAGACGTTCGGCCTCGACCGCCCAGACCTGGGTCACCGCGGACGGCAGCGAAAAGCGCAGCCGGTAGTGACCCTCGCCACTGGTGGGCCCGCCGCGCAGTGCCCAAGTGTCGGGCAGGGGCACGTTCTGCTCGGTATGCACAGGGTTCGCGCTCCCGGCGCGGAACTCGGCTTCGCTCAGGTGCAGGCTGCCGGCCACCGCGCCCCCCGGCCCGAGGGCGAACCAGGTCAGCGCACAACCCAGCAGCCGCGAGCACAACGAGGAGGTTTCAGCCCGCATCACACCATTGTCGGTCCCCTTACCGCGGACTGTGGACGGCTCAGCCTTTCGGTTGAGCCTGCGCCAGTGCGCCCTCGGCAAAGCTCCGCAACATGGCTGAAACACGGCCATGCGGCGCGGCAGACCCCGCACCGCCAACCTCCGCAAGAACGGTCGCCCCATCATGAACGCACACAAGAAACTCAATCGCCTGGCCCTGTCGCTGTTTGCACTGGGCATGCTCAGCGCCTGTGGCGGTGGCGATTCCCCACCGCCCCAGCCCCCGCCCCCGCCTCCGACTCCGCCTGCGCCGGCCGGCAGCATCACGCTGACTGGCGTGGTGGCGCGCGGGGCGGCCTTGGCCGGTGCCAGCGTGGCTGTCACCTGCGCCACCGGCACTGGTACCGCCACCACCAACGCCAATGGCAACTACAGCCTCAGCATCGCGGGCGGCGCCCTGCCCTGCGTACTGAAGGCCACCAGCAGCGACAGCAGCCTGCGTCTGCACTCGGTGGCGCCGGCCGGCGCCGCTACCAGCGTCACGGCCAACGTGACGCCGCTGACCGAACTGGTGGTGGCGCGACTGACCGGCGCCGACCCCGCGGCCTACGTGGCCGGCATCAGCGCCAGCGCCCTGGCCGCCACCGCCACCGCCGGCGCCGTGGCGGCAGCGCAGGCTTCAGTGGCCAGCACACTCTTGGCCGGCGGCTTGAACACCGCCAGCGCCGGCGACTTCATCTCAAGCCCGCTGGTAGCCGCCGTTGCGGGCACCGCGGGCAACCCCCACGATCAGGTGCTGGACGCGCTCAACGCCCAGCTCGGCACCGCTGGCACCACGTTGGCTGCGCTGACGACCACCATCGCGGCCGGCAACACCGCGCCGCCCTCGGGTGGCGGCACCACCGGCACGTCCGAAGCGGCCACGCTGCCGGCCGACCTGCTGCTCAGGCCCAAAGCGGCCAACTGCGCTTCGCTGGCCAGTGGCCGCTACCGGCTTGTCAAGGTGGCGCCGTCGCCGAGCGGCACGGTGACGTCGCTGGGACTTCTTGACTTGAATGCAAGCACGCTGACCTTTTCGGAAACAGCCAACCCCTCCGCAACTTTCACCATCGCCCCCAATGGCAACTGCCGTTATCGATTCGCCTCTGGGGCGGCTGGAGAATTCGATCTAACGGTGTCGCCAGCTGGCGTCATGGTGGCGCGCGCCTTGATAGGCGGTGATGACGACACGGTCGCGGTGTCAGCTCGTGGCACCACGCGCATGATTGTCTTCCTGCCCGTGCAGACGGTTGCCGTGGCCGATCTGGCCGGCACGTGGAACACGCTAGGCTGGGTCCGCGACGGCAGCACCTACCGTGTTGATGCGCCTACAGTCACAGTGGCAAGCAGCGGCGCCATCACCTCGTTGAAGTGCAGCGGCGCCAGCGCTTTCACACCAGAAAGCGGCTGCGCCACCGAGACGGCGCTGCTGCCCGCCTTCAGCACCAACAGCGCAGGCGGCTTCAACCTCACCTCCACCAACCCGGCCGACCCCTTCACCGACCGCGCCTTCGCCTACCGCGCCGGCAATGGGGACCTGATGGGCGTGTTCCTGTCGGCCGATGGCAGCATCGGTTTCTTCACCAAGGTGCGCACGTTGGCGTTGCCGGCGGTAGGCACGGTGACGGCGGGGTGGAGCGTGGACCTGCGTGTCAGCGGCCTGGCCGCCGACCCGGTGTACGGCCGCACCAACACCGTGGTCAGCGTCAACGCCGCGGCAAGCACGCTGCAGAACAGTGCACGCAACGACAGCACCCTGGTGTCGACACCGCAGACGATCGAATACAACGTGTCCCGCAACGGCTACACCCACCGCGTGGCGGGCCCGGCCACCCTCAGCGACGGCAGCTCCATCGTCGTGAGGGAGCTCTACACGCTGCCGCTGCGCGGTATCGGCTTGACGGTTTACCACCTGCCCGCAACCACAGGCACCGGTGCGTCGTCCAACGCCTTGTACGGGGTGTCCGCGGCACGGCAGCCATGAGGCGCAGCCGATGTGTGACCCAGCTGGCGAGTGTGGCGCTGGCCCTGGCAACAGGGCCCGTCCTGGCCGGCGAAGGCGGGTTTTCGTACGTCATGGGGCTGGGGGGCCAAAGCTTCCGCTACGAGGAGAAGGCCGCCAGCCTGCCGGTCAACAGTGTCGGCCGCTCCAGCGGCCCACTGCTGGTGACCGGGGCGCTGTACGAACTGCCGGGTGGGCACCTGTTCTCGCTGGACAACGAAACCACCTTCTATCCCGGCCGCGGTAGCGAGACCTGGCGCAGCCGCAGCGATCTCTTCAACGGCGCCACCCTGAGCAACCGCGAACTGCAGCGCAACGCCTTCAGCCTGCGCCAAAGCCATACGCAGTTAGGCGGGCACTGGCGGGTGACACCCACCGTGTTCGCCAGCGGCGGCGTGGCGTTGCGCGCGCTGTCCTTCAAACGCTACAGTTTTTTCATCGGCCCCGACGCGGCGGTGTCCACGCCGGCCGGCACCACGGTCGAGGAATCGGTGAGCGAAGTGCTGGGCACTGTGGGGGTGGCGCTGGAATCGGGGCCGCTGCGCGGGCAGGCGGTGCACTACGGCGTGCGCGTCGCACTGGGTGTGCCGCTGTGGCAGCGCGTCGAGAACACCAGCCAGCCCCAAGGCGAGCTTCCGAGGCACCAGCGGCTGGGACCTGGCCGTGGAAGGCCGCTACAGCCGGGCGGTGTGGCACCAGGTGCATCTGGGCGCCTGGGGCAAGTGGGCGATCAGCCAGCGGGGCGTGCAGACACAAGGCGCCACGCTGGAACTGCCAGCCAGCCGACTGCACAGCCTGGCTGTAGGGCTGGAACTGCTGTGGAAGCATTAGGCCCTGGGGCAGACTTTATGTCCGTGCTTCAACGGCCCTGGCTTGGCTGAGTGTCCCCAGGGTCTACCCTGTGCCGCGTAGTCACGCGGTGTTCAGCCAGCATGGCGTATCCGGCCGATCGGCGGCGCCCACCTTGCTACCCCAGCGCCCGCCCGATCAGGATCTTCTGCACCTCGCTGGTGCCCTCGTAGATCTGGCACACCCGCACATCGCGGTAGATGCGCTCGACCGGAAAGTCGCTGACGTAGCCATAGCCGCCAAACACCTGGATGGCGTCGCTGCACACGCGCTCGGCCATCTCGCTGGCAAACAGTTTGGCCATCGCCGCCTCTTTGAGGCACGGCCGGCCGGCGTCCTTCAGCGCGGCGGCGTGGTGAATCATCTGCCGCGCCACCTCGATCTGGGTCGCCATGTCGGCCAGCTTGAACTGCACCGCCTGGTGCTGGAAGATGGGCTGCCCGAAGCTGCTGCGGTCCTTGCTGTAGGCCAGCGCCGCGTCGAAGGCCGCCCGCGCCATGCCCACGGCCTGGCTGGCGATGCCGATGCGCCCGCCCTCCAGGCCCGACAGCGCAATCTTCAGCCCCTGCCCTTCTTCGCCCAGCCGGTTGGCTGCCGGCACGCGGCAGTTCTCGAACACGATCTGCGCCGTGTCGCTGGCATGCTGCCCAAGCTTGTCTTCGACCCGCGCCACCGTGTAGCCGGGCGTGGCCGTCGGCACCACGAAGGCGCTGATGCCCTTCTTGCCGGCAGCCTTGTCGGTCACCGCCATGACGATGGCCAAGTCGCCGTTCTTGCCGCTGGTGATGAACTGCTTGACGCCGTTCAGCACGTACGCATCGCCATCGCCGTCGTTGATGCGAACAGCCGTGGTGCGCAGACCGCCGGCTTCGCTGCCCACATGCGGCTCGGTCAGGCAGAAGGCGCCGAGCATGTCGCCGCGAGCCAGCGGCACCAGGAAGCGGGCCTGCTGGTCGGCGTTGCCAAAGGCCATCAGGATGCTGCAGACGGGGCAGTTGTTGACGCTGACGATGGTGCTGGTGGCACCGTCGCCGGCCGCGATCTCTTCCAGAATCACGGCCAGCGCCAGGTAGTCCATGCCGGCACCGCCGTGTTCGGCCGGCACCGCCACGCCGTAGCAGCCGAGTTCGGCCAAGCCGCGCAGGGCGTTCTTCGGGAACTCGTGTGCCTTGTCCCAGGCCGCAGCGTGCGGCGCCACCTCGGCTTGCACAAAGGTGCGCACGGCGTCCTGCACCGCCAGATGGTCTTCGCTGAGCAACATGGGGTCGGTTCGGTGTCAGTTCGGGGATGGGGTCAGCCGACGGTGGGTGCGCCGCGCCGCAGCAGTATGGTGCCGCGGCCCACCACGCAACTGCGGCCGGCCACGCGCGCCTGCCCGTCCAATTGGGCGATGAAGCCGCCACGCCTGGGGCTGGGCTCCACCGCGGCCGCGGTCCAGACCAGGCGGATGTCCTGCTCGGCAAACACCGGCAGCTTGAAGGCAAAGTTGAAGTTCAGCAGCAGCAGTTCACGCACGATGCCATCGTCGTCGCGCGAAAACCAACTCGCCAGCAGCCCCATCAACTGCGACGCGGTCTGCTGGCCGCTGGCGATGATCTCGCCGAAGTGGGCGCGCTGCGCCGCCTGCTGGCTGTGGTGCAGCGGGTTGGCGTCGCCGCTCAGGCGCGCGAACTCGATGATCTGCTCGCGGCTGTAGCGCAACGTGCGGCTGCAGGTCTCGCCTTCGCGGATCAAGGGGGTCAATACAGCGGGGGTGTCCATCGTGGGGTTGCAGCAGCGTCAGGGGAATGGATGGGGTGATGGGCAGACCGCGAGGCCAGACCGCGGCACGGCACGGCTCGGGCGTCGGCGGCAACGCCGCCGTCACAGCATCTCGACGGCCAGCGCCGTGGCCTCGCCACCGCCGATGCACAGCGCCGCGACGCCGCGCTTCTTGCCGTGCTTGCGCAGGGCGCCCAGCAGCGTGACAACGATGCGCGCACCGCTGGCGCCGATGGGGTGGCCCAGGGCGCAGGCGCCGCCATGCACGTTGACGATCTCGTGCGCCAGCTTGAACTCGTGCATCGCCGCCATGGTCACCGCGGCGAAGGCCTCGTTGACCTCCCACAGGTCGACCTGGGTCGCCGACCAACCGGACTTCTTCAACACCTTCTCGATCGCCCCGACCGGTGCGGTGGTGAACCAGTCGGGGGCCTGCGCGTGCACGGCGTGGCCGACGATGCGGGCGATGGGCTGCAGGCCCAGTTGCCGGGCCGTGCTCTCCCGCACCATCACCAGCGCTGCGGCGCCGTCGCTGATGCTGCTGGCATTGGCCGCGGTGATGGTGCCGTCCTTCTTGAAGGCCGGCTTCAGCCCCGGGATCTTGTCGAGCTTGGCCTTGAACGGCTGCTCGTCGAACTTGATCACGGTGTCGCCATTGCGGCCCGCCAGCGTGACGGGCGCCATCTCCCAGGCGAAGCTGCCGTCCTCGTTGGCCTGCTTGCTGCGCGTGGTGCTGGCGATGGCGAAGGCGTCCTGCGCCTCGCGGCTGAACGCGTACTTGGCCACGCACAACTCGGCAAACACGCCCATCGCCTTGCCCTTGTCATAGGCGTCTTCCAGGCCGTCGATGGCCATGTGGTCGTACATCGTGGTGGCGCCGTATTTCACGCCTTTGCGCGCAAACATCAAGTGCGGGGCGTTGCTCATGCTTTCCATGCCGCCGGCCACCATCACGTTGGCCGAGCCGGCGGCCAGCATGTCGTGGGCGAACATCATTGCGCGCATGCCGCTGCCGCACATCTTCGTCAAGGTGACGGCGCCGGTGCTGTCGGGCAGGCCGGCGCGGCGCATGGCCTGGCGCGCCGGCGCCTGGCCCTGGCCGGCCATCAGGCAGTTGCCCAGCAGCACCTCGTCGACCGCGTCGCCAGGCACGCCGGCGCGCTCGACCGCGGCCTTGACCGCCACGGCACCCAGCTCCCAGGCGGGCAGTGCAGCGAAGTCGCCGAGCAGGCCGCCGATGGGCGTGCGCGCGGCAGAGATGATGACGATGGGGTCGGTGGCCATGGCGGGCTCCTCAGTGGTCAAAGATTCAAAAGCGCGAC
>Ga0105046_10020165_pt1 | contig 10089 bp, 6 predicted proteins | sample MAT03_FD_78385 | JGI IMG/M metagenome (GOLD analysis project Ga0105046, IMG submission 78385) | Freshwater microbial communities from Lake Fryxell liftoff mats and glacier meltwater in Antarctica - MAT-03 (megahit assembly) | ecosystem: Environmental > Aquatic > Freshwater > Ice > Liftoff... | reverse complement strand
GTTCAGGTCGTACCGGACGCGTGAGCCGCATGGGGATTACAGCCGGATTTAGTCGAAACACGCCGCATGATAGTTACTTTTTCGATCATCCTGATGAGATCATCGCCGGAGCAATCCCACCTCCGAAATTCAATCTCCGCAACCTCGAAGCAATCGGTCGCCACATTCGAAGTCTGATCCTTGAGTTGGCCGAACTGGATTTCAAACCGAATCTGGAGTTGTATCTCGCTGACAAGGGCAGTCTGATCGACGGACCGATTACTGAGATTCTTGACAAGGTAAAGTCTGTCGGTGATGCAGCAACAGCAACGGCCTTAAAGCTATGGAGCGACATCGACGGGGTCACTGAGGCGTTTTCAAAGGGAATCGCAGAAAAATTCCCGTTGGAGATAAAGGCCACACTTGCGGAGCGAGGGCAGCTATGGCAACTTGAGCTTCGCGAGCAGGAAGACATTTGGTTCGTAAATCACGGATTGAAAGATGTCCGCAAAATGGCGGAAGAACGCAGCGAAAGCCCCGGATTTCCACTGTGTCCTGTCTGTGGTGACTACTTTAAGCCAGCTGACTTCGTGAAGAAGAAGTCGAAGAAATCTGATGCTGACGAGAAAGATTCACGCAGCTTGATTGATGCTCATGCCAAGCGGTGTACGGGAAAGATTAAAAACAATCCTGGCTTTGCACTTGGTCATCAACTGCGTGCAGACACACTTCGTTTGGTTGTTCCGAATATTTCAGCCTACGGCGATGAAGCTGTGAAGTGGGCATGGTCGTTCGTGTACGCCACGATTCAAGGGGCCGTCCGCTTGTTCGAAATAGACCCCGAAGACATTGAAGCCTACGTCCTGACGAAAGTCCGTAAGGACGAAGACGGAAAGACACATCAGGAGGTACTGGACATTCTTTGGATTGATCGCATCGTCGGAGGATCGGGTGTCCTTCATCGTTTCGCGCTCAATTTTCCGAAGATAGCGAAGGCATCGCTTGACCACCTCGCAGGCCATGACTGTCCAAATTCGTGCTATCGGTGCCTGCGCAGCTATCGAAACCAATGGTACCACAAGATGCTCGACTGGCGTCTGATTGTACCCTACCTTAGTGGCGTTACCGGGGAGCACGTCGAACTCATCAACAACGTTGCGCCTCCCACACCAGCGACAGAAGACCCCGAGTGGGCCGAAGCTCGTGCGGAAGGCTGCGAGTCGCCACAGGAGCTAAACCTGCTCAAAGCGATCCGCGCTAACGGCTCGTTGCCTGAACCAGAAAAACAGCTCGAAGTCTTCGACCAAAACAAGGTTCTGACTCGCGCTGACTTCGCGTACACGGATTGCATACCGAAACTCCTGATCTACGTCGATGGCCTCGCGTTCCATTCAGAAGTTAGACAAAGAGTTCACGACAACCGAATTACCAACCGCCTTCAGATGCTCGGCTATCGGGTTCTACGGTTCCTCGGCACCGAGACGCATCAGACACCGGACCACTGTGTCCATCAGATTGAACAAGCAAGGAACACCTGATGGGGCAAGACTCAATATCGCTGTTTTCTCGATAAGCGGGATCCGCAATCACGCGGCCCGTGTGTGATCGTTGTGTTCTCCGAATTCCGTACCTTCGAACAATGGACTCTCTGAAAAGCAGTATCACACGATGAACCCTCAGCCTCCGAATCATTGGCTCAGAGTGCATTTAGCACTTGCTGAACGCCCAGAACGCCCGCGGTTGGTGATTTCGCACTTCAGTGGTCAATCCGCTGAGATTGTTAGTGATCTTCTGCTAGCGGAATCACTAACTGGTTGGCTGGAGTACCTTGTTAGATCGCCGTTTATGATATCGAGAGATCGGCCTGCATTTCTATTCGCAGAACTGACTCCTGAACTTGCGCTCGCAGTTCGCAAAGCAGGGCAGACATTTTTGGATAAGATGCCAAAGAAAGAACCGTCGGCATCCCTGCCGTTGTTTGCCACTTGCGACAGGCCTGATTTAGGTTGGCAATGGGCTGCGTTCGTCCAGATGTCGCTTGCGTCTGAACGCGATCTTCCAGTGCCCGTCGAAGTCGTTTCCGCACCTGATCAATTCGTTGAATCGCCGAGACCCCTGAAACTGCCTGTCAGAATCACGGGAGTGGGCGGTTCACTGGTCAGGCACGCTCTTGAATCTCTCGAACAGCAGGCATGGTATCTTCGTGAAAGCGATGTTCGTGACTTCGCTCTCCGCGTGGAAAGCCGGCCACAGGAAGATTGGCGGTCGATGGAGCTGGGCACAGTCGGCGAGATTGTGGTCATCAGCGATGATGAAGTATGGCGTCCATGGCTGCGTTTCGCGGAAGACATCGCGCGCACCCCAATCGTCCCTCGCTTGATCATTATCCTCGGCTATGAACGATTTCCATATTTGCTTCAGTGGACGGGAGGCTACGAATTCCCGAAGGGCGTGGCCGTTGCTTTCATACCGGATCGCGGGATGAAAGCAATATCTGAAGACTTGCATCGGTTTATAGAGGAAATCGTTCATGATTGGCCTCTCCACGCCGCGATGCACATTTTCCGCAAGAAACAGTTTTCTGAGGAACTCCGCGATTATGAAAACAGCGATGGAAGACGCTCGTGGGCATTACCCCACTTGTATTCTGACCCGGCGTCCAACCAAAGCCTTCGTTTTTCGTCTGTTCTGCCGGAAATTATCGAGTCGGCATCTCGCTTCCATTCTGTCGCCCAAGCGGCTGATGTCGATCGTTTTTCCCTTGCGATGGAGCGCAGTGTGGGGCCGGAGAAAGCACAACGCATTCGAGGCCTGTTATCCAGCGCCCAACAATTGGCGACGTCTTACCGGCAGGCGCAGGCGTACACGATTTCCTTCGACCGAGAGAGCAACGGCTTAGTACCGATGGCTCGGTTGGCGGCGGCCACCGAAGGCCAAAACCAAATCGCGCAGGAACTCAGCGCACTGATACGGGAACCAGAAATCGCGGAGGCATTCGAACACAACCAGGAGCGAAAAGTAGATGCAAGGCTGTTTCATCGAACGCCAGAAGGTTCCGTTGTCCCACTCTCAGGCTCTGAGGGACTGAAACCCGGGATGTCTTTGCGTTTGGCAATTCACATTGGCCAACGCGCCGACGGAAGTCTCGTTGTCGGAGAAGCTCCGGCCCTGGACCCGCTTTTACCAACGCTCGAAGACGATGAAACTCACGCTCTCGACATTGTCGTTTTCCCGAAGGACTTTCGTCTTGAATCGGCGGCGACCCAAACCGTCAGGCTATCGAGGTTCGGTGGGACAACACCCGTGGAATGGGATCTTGTAGCCCCCAAGGTGCTGCGAAAACCACCAACTGAAGAGACTGGAAAAGAGGATTCAGACGTCCTTGAAACGTCCGATGGCCGAGGTTGGGTGCGAAGGTGGCGTGCGGAACTCCGTTTCAGCGTTTATCGCAATAATCAACTCTTGCAGTCTTTCCGTCTCAGAGCTGTGCTCGGAAATAGAAAACCCTTCGCGGGCGACCGCAGAGTATTGATCGAGTGCGACTTCTCGCAGACTCGCCGTTTTGGTCGGCTCGGTGAAGTTCGGCCTCGAATCATTTCTCTTGCCGTGAATGAAGATGACTCGGGAGGGACGCACACGCTGATGTTGGTCAAGGATGGGAAGAGTGTCGCACTCCAGTGGACGGAGACATCAATGAAGGCGCATACAGAAAGTGTCCGCCAGACGCTCTTCGGAGCATTGTCGACTGCTGCCAAGAAATCCGCGTTCCAGTTCGATCCCACTACTCAGAAGCTTCTTCCACCCTTACTCGCTGCAAATTCATATGAAAATGCCGTGCGAGAATTGGCGGACTCCGGCAGAGCGCTTTACGTCCACCTCTTCCTTCGCAATCCGAGTGCCCGAGGCATACTGAAGCAGGTTCGGGAATCAGAATCACAGACACTCCAATTGGTGCGGAACGATCCTGACTATGCATTCCCATGGGCACTACTTTACGACTACGCAATTCCCGAAGCATCCGACGGTTCTTCAGTTGCAGTTTGCAATGGGGGCGCAACCTGCTCATGTGGTTACAACCCCCCCGGTTATTGCGTACGGGGATTCTGGGGCGTGCGGCATATCGTCGAACAACTTTGTCAGGCTCCACCGCACTTGGATGGAGAGCCGGGAAAAATCGCGACCGCCCCCACCGTCCCGACCGTGAGCGTCATACCTTGCGTCACCGATTTGTTTGTAAAGGGACTCATTGCCAAGATACACGAAATCAAAACCCCGTACGAAATTCACGATCCGCCCCCTGGGAAATTCCTTGATTCAACTCGAGATAAAGGCAAACGGCCAGCGTTGGTTGTATTCATCGGGCACATGGAAGAAGTGACGAAGTCCAGACGTCTCAGTCCACGACTCGTTCACGCAGGCAACTCTTTGTTGACGCTGGACGACATCGTCGTGGAAATTGACACGAATGGCGAATGGGACACTCCCCGGTCGCTCATCCTTCTCATGGCGTGCGGCAGTGCGGCCTCACGGGTTGATACTGGTACGAGCCTCGCCGCCGCGTTGTTGCAGTTGGGTGCGGTCGGCATTCTGGGTGCCGAATGCACCGTCTTTACCGGGATGGCTTCCCGAGTTGCAGCCGACGTTACCCGTTGGCTCTTCCAGGGAAGCACGATGGGAGACGCCATGCGCATGACCGTTGCGAATCTGGCCGCCGAAGGCTGCCCGCTCGGACTTGCTTTCACTTACCTCGGCAGCGCCGATGCGGTATTACCTACATGAAAACCATCCACTTCGTCCTCAGTTATCTTGCTGTGTCAGGCGTTTGTGCAGCTTTCGCTGACGACGCAAAACTGATCGACTTCCCTGCCGGATTGAGCTTCCCGCTCGTTGAGAAAGGAGACCAGCTCTCAGCGCGTATCCCAGTCAACCCCGTCTCTGGAGCGCCAGTACTCACCAGCTTGCAGGTACAGCGAAGAGATGTGTTCTCCGTTGAGGGCCGCCCAGAATCTCTCACAGAGAAGATCTCCCTGAAATGGCAGCCTGGAACCAAGGATCTCGGACCGGCGCTCGTTGTGTCAGCAAAGGCCGAGGATATGTTGCCCGGCACGTACACGCTGGTCATCGATATTTCTTCAATTGATACGACAACTGTTAATGTCCGACAGGCCGCCACATTCACGCTTCAGCGTGCGGCACCGCAGCTTGCCTCTCTGCGTTCGGTAATTGTGTGGCAGGAACGGGGAATTTTCAGTCCGGCAAATACCAATGGACGTGTCAACCTTCGCGAAGACACACATAAAGCGGCCGTCCGCGCGATCAGCTTCACCGAATTGAGGAATCCCCCAACCGTTCAAGGCCCCGAAACCGGAAATCTGATTGTGAAAATGAACGAGACCGCGATCCCCGCTGGCGGCGGAGTGCAATTGGAGGTTGTTCCACAGGGAGAATTTCCGATCGGGAAGACTACCGGCAAGCTCTATTTGCGCTCTCCCCAACTCGCCGCACCATTGACGATTGACTATGAGGTCACGGCTGTGCGCACGTCGATCTGGATCGCGATCTGTGCAGCCATCGGTGCGTTCTCCGGCTGGGGCGTGCGGATCTTTCTACAGGCGCGGCGAGATCGACTCCTCGCGCTCATCACGGCATCAGAAGCCCAAGCGGCACTTGTTAAGGCCAGGACATCCATACCGGACGAAGACTTCACAACTGCCATCAAGACCGTTGAATGTTCCTTGAAAGCTGCCACTGAAACAGGCAAGCCACAACAGATTCGTACCGCTTCGGCGGATGCTATGGAAGCTCTTGCCGCTGCCGAAACCGCGCTGAATGAACGAAGCAAAGCATTGTCGGATACGCTTGTACCTCTTCACAAAATGTTGCACCAAAGTTGGCAGGTTCCCCCCGCGGTTGCGGAATCCCTGGGCGCGGCGCGGACGTTTGCCGACGGTATCCTTTCGCTCGCCGAGTCTCGAAATATTAAGGCAGCTCAAACGCTACTGAGTGGGCAGATCCCCAGCGCGTGCGTCTCGTTAGCCAACGCTGCGAGCAAATGGCGAGGAGACGCGGCGAAATACCTCGCTGCACTTGCTGACCATCCCCCGGCGCTTCCCGAACAGGGAGGTGTTCGGCTGACCGAAGCGGTTGTGGCATGGAAAAAGCAATTTGGAGACAACCATGATTATGTTGTTATAGAGCGTGCAGATCTGGAAAAAGAACTGGCGGCAACGCACGCGGCCTTCCAGCAGGCTCGAACTATCTCTGGTGACATGCGTACAAATGGACAGGAAGTCGCAGAATGGGCACGTGATCTCTTTGTCCCCCCAGCCAACGCCGCGCATTTTATCGAAATCGTGAGCATCTCCAAGTCGCACGCAGACGCGCTCGCTGCCGACCTCAACAATCCCGACGCAAATCGAGCAGCGCCAGCGCAGCGCCAGCGTGACGAGAAGGCCGCTTGGGAGAAAGCGCTGCTTTCATCAATCCCAAATGTCGATCCTGCACAAGTGAAAGCCAAGTTGGAACAAGGGCAGTGGACTGCGGCTGCGCAGATCGCCAGTGAGCAGATGGATGCACTGAGCCGCTCGACCGCGCGCGAACATGATTCAGTTGAAGAGACCGCCCTCGGTCCCGAAACGAGCGACGAAACACCAACCCCAATCGATACATCAGCACCCGTCGCGCGTGGCATCCCATTTCTGACCTTGCCTGTCATCGGCACAAGCAGCACGGCCGACTCACTTCGCGCTGTGCCTGAACTCACTGGCTCCGTAGCAGAACGCATTGTTCTAGCCCGCGCCGAAGGTTTGGCTGCATTTGTTCAAACCGCCATCCTTTCGATCATCTTCATCGCATTGACCTACGGCGTTTATGGTGGACAATGGATCGGCACTCTTCGCGAGATGCTAGGGATTTTTGCCTGGGCTTTTGCTCTTGACCTTACGGCCGATTCCCTTGCACCATTGCTCAAGAAAGTGGGTACTCCTCCGACTGCAACTTAACAGCTCAGAGAATTTGGGCTTCACGATTCACGGCGACTGGAACTCCGCTGAGATTGAGCACCGCTCACAGCCTTCCGACGACGACGGTCCACCGCGTGCCGTGGCGTCTGGGGCCTTCGAGGTTTTGTGCGGCGGTTTTTGAGGTCAGCGGCAGGAGCTTCAGGGCAGTCTCAAACGAGACTACGCACTTGAATGTCGGAATGGCGTTCTTGCAGTAGGAAGCGATGAGTTCCGGGATCTACTGCCGAGACATGCCCTGCTTCTCAAGGGCCGCGTAGGTCAGCTGCTTGCCGATATCGTCGGTCATTTCGATGATCAGGCCAACCGGATCTGCGAGACCGGATTGTTGCATTCGTTCCACAACATCCGGCCCGTTGTGAGACAACAAGTGGCGACGCAGTTCTTTAGATTCCTGAGAGATGCCTTTTGTCATGAGGAATTCGCTAACGCAGTTTCATGGGACAGGGTTCGAGTCTTCAAGATACCAATCTGACGGATCCACTGTCTTGTTTTTGTTTCGAGGACAACAGAAAATCACTGACTTCTCTTTCTCATTGAATATCCGGGCGTTGCCCTTCGGGCCCGGGCTGCTTCGGGCTCCGCTTTCGCTCGGTCCTGCAAGCCGGACTGCTGCGCACCCTGCACATCCCTAACGCGAATGCGTTTGGAATCAGGTTTGGGTTTGACGGACTCAAGGTTGTAGAAGTAGTTCGCTTGCTGGCAATCTTGATCTTAGCATGGCGTCAAGGTCCGCTTCCGCCTGCGGCGTGCGCTGCTGCTTGGCCTGCGGCCAAGACTCCACCTTGACTTGCCATGCTCCATTTTCAGAAATCAGCGAGCGGCTGCATTCTGTAGGACGCTGTCGCTGTACACGATAAGGAGCATATGACGATGAACAAAAATGAATGCCGAAGAATTGTTCAGGCAGGCCTTGAAGAACTGACAGAGATCGTCGGAATTGAAGCGACGACATCTGCTGCAGCAGGCACACGCCGAGTTGATCAGTTGTTCAAGCGACTTCAGGCTGCCTGTGCGAAAGTCCCTGTCATGGCGGAAAGAAGTGCCGTGATGCGTTTCATCCTGGGAAGGCACGTTCGGTCCACTGCCGCCGGATGGCTTCAGGCTCTGGAGGAATACGTTAATGATTGTGGCTTGGAAATATCGTATGAGACTGGCGACTGCAATCCGGGCTGTGCGTCGATTGACACGTTGCGTATCAGCCCTCATCTTACGATCGCACAGCGATTCAGGTGTCTCGTTTTTGAATTCGTGTTTCATCAATTCACATCTGATTGTGAAGGACTCTCGAACTACGCATGCCGGAAAATGCTCGCTAAGGCCGAGATCGTATCCTTCACTGTTTCGAGAGCTGTGGGACTCGCCTCACGTTCTCAGAGCAAAACGTACATTGTTGAAATGCACGGGGACGAAGAACTCATTCGTGAATCGAGATGCTGGCTCGACGACATGGCAACGGAATTACTGATTGAGCTTGTTGAACGTCGTCAGCGGCAAAGAAAACCAAAGGCAAGCGGAAGACGACAAGCCTGACAGTGTCACGGCCTCGCCGGACTGCTGCGCATCCTGCACATCCCTGACGCGAAGTAAAGAATCAACGGGTCACTCGCTGGCAGTCATGATTGTGCCACGGCGTCAAGGTCCGCTTCCGCCTGCGGCGTACGCTGCTGCTTGGCCTGCGGCCAAGACTCCACCTTGACTTGCCGTGCCATTCACTGACCGGCCAACGGCTGGTCAACAGAAACAAATGGAGTCGCATCTGCCGAATGTGACTGAACAAAATGGAGCTCGCCATGAATAATCAGCATTTCGCAAACAACGCAACAAACACAATCGATTCAACGGAAGACGCACGTCGCGAGCGGCTGGAAGAAATCAACAGCGAACCGGGATCACGTCCAGCTCTGGAAGCGATGCATGGACAGGTTTGGGATACCACCGAACTGCAGCGGGATTTCAGGGTCGTTGGATTTCTGGCACCGTTCGTCCACGTTTGTCGCAGAGACAACGGTGAAGAGGGAAGCATGGAGTTCCAGCATCAGCCGAGATTCTATTTCAACTTTAAGCGGGGAAGCCGCTGACAGGATCCAGGCACGGACGAAGACGAATTGGCCGCTTCGAGCGGCTGTTCGTCATTATCAAGAACATTGCGGAGTCAGACACACGGTCGGCCTGCCCGATTATCCAAACGGCCTTACGACTCGGCGGCGGAGCGGCAGGACCTCAGTTGGAATCGGCGGTTTTCCGCTGGCTTTCCGAATACGGTTCACTGAACGGAGCAGCAGCAGGAGTTGTCGTCGGACCGGGGCATAGGGTGCAACGGGCAACATGGGGAACGCTCGGGCCAGTTCGGCAGCCGATGCCCTGGGTGCCCATTCCGAGAAGTCTGCACGAAGGTTGAGATACTGCTGACGGTCGAGGCGGACGTGAGCGTGCCAGTTGGGATCGGTCGTGCCTTTGCGAGTAAGACCACCACGACGATAGCTGATCGAATAACCGGCATAGCACAACGGTCGGCGGCGGATGTCTCGTATGGATTGCCCCTCGTGATCAAAGAAAGGATGCACTCCTTTGGTCGCCATGATGACGAAAAAGCGTTCGTGACGAAGATACTGCAGGTTTGCTCGACCGGCGTGTTTGCGGCGAGTTCGCGTTGATTCGGAAACGTCGATTCCGTATTTTTTTATCAACTTCGCATCAACAGCCAGCGGGTCTTTCCCAGCCGGCACTCGGCCCGCGACAAAGAACCAATAACCATACCTCAGATAACAGCAGGCGATTTGCTGCAGGAATCCTTCGACACTGATCACCTCGGCTCGATACTGCATGAGCCTCCAAAAACTTCCGGAGAGAAGGAGCTTGTTCATCGGCACAAGCTCCACAGAAAGCCGTAATTTCCCTTTGACAGAACGCTGGCGGGTTATGCAGCGTCGCACTGACGGTCGGGTGCATTCGTTGCACCCGGAGCCTGTCAGTTCCGGCCAGAAAGTGAGCCGGAATTCCGGTCAGGATTGCGCCGGCTGGCTGGTTGCCGAGTGGTGTTTTTGAGTGGGCAGCGACCGATCGGCGAGAGGCTTTGGAGGAGCGGTGG
>Ga0105046_10020158_pt1 | contig 10092 bp, 9 predicted proteins | sample MAT03_FD_78385 | JGI IMG/M metagenome (GOLD analysis project Ga0105046, IMG submission 78385) | Freshwater microbial communities from Lake Fryxell liftoff mats and glacier meltwater in Antarctica - MAT-03 (megahit assembly) | ecosystem: Environmental > Aquatic > Freshwater > Ice > Liftoff... | reverse complement strand
TGACGAACATAAATTCCGCGCTGAGGCGGTCGCCAAGGCGTTCGACGCCTTCGTCGTCGATACTGCCGGCACCAAGCGCCAGACGCTCAAAGACGATTAGGAGCCTTCCCGCCCAACACCACTGACATGTCAGCGCGGTGGCGGAGCCAGTTCGTTTGCACCAGTATACTGCATGCGCTCCCGGGCGATGAATTCGACCACATACGGGTCATCGCGCTTCAGACCGTTACGCACCGACTTGCCCTTCTCGATTTCACCCTGCATGCGCAGCGTCTCGGCATGCTCGTCGTTGGAGGCCTGACGCACGACGTCGAGATCCTTGCGGCGCTCGACATAGGCGGTAACCAGCCAACCCAGCAGGGCGATGGCAAACGCGGCATGCAGCAGGCGCAGAGCGATGTTCACGCTGACGTTTCGCCAACTGCGGGTTCGGCCGACACCACATCGCCGGCGATGCCATCGGCGATGCGGCGATGACGCGGAATCAGTCCAGTGTAGCTGGACGCCGCGGCCTTGCGTGGCTGCAGCGGTCCATGACGACGAACCATTGCCTGGATGGCCGCCTCCATGGTCTTGTGCACGCCAACCGCCGGGGCAGACAGCATGGCCGCACCTGCGGCAGCGGCCTCTGCGACCGGGGCGACGTCGACCGCGCGGTCCAGGACGTCAGCCAGGATTTGTGGCCACAGGTTACCGGCAGCTCCAGGGCCAGCGGCAATGACCCGATCAATCGGGGTTCCGGCGGCAGCAGCCGCATCCAGCGTGCCGCGAGCCGCCAGGGCGCCGCCTTCATAAGCGGCCCGAACCAGGTGTCCGCGACCGATGCCAGGACGCAGGCCGAGGAAGCCGCCTGGGCCTCGTCCGGTCGGGATGTACAGGCAGCCGTCGGCGCCAGGGGCGATTTCGGCGGCTAGTTCGGCGAGGATCTCGTAAGGATCGCGCTGGTTGCGCCTCGCCTGGGCAGCCTCACTGGCCAGCACTGTCTCCATCAGCCAGTCGAGGCCTTCTGAGCCGGCGATGCCAACCGCCTCGTGGGCGGCGCGTCCGGGGGCAGCATGGCACGACACGCGCAAGCGTGCGCTGGGATCGCGGCCCGCCTCGGCCGCTGCCGCGATCAAGACCGAACCCACCGCGCCAAGTTCGATCAGGGCGGTGCCCGGGGCCATCGCTCCGGCAGCAACGGCCACGGCGACCGCGTGGCCTGCTCCACCGACCACCGGCGTGCCTGGCGCCAGGCCGCATTCCTTGGCCGCCGCGTCGGTGATGCGGCCCGTCATCGAAACAGCGGCGACAACTGGCGGCATCCAGGCAACATCCAGGCCCAGGGCAGAGGCGATCTGCTTGCTCCAGGCTCGCGTCTTCGGATTGAACAGCAGGGTCGCAGACGCATCGCAGGCGTCGGTCGCGGCCACGCCGGTCAGACGAAAACGGATGAAATCCTTCGACGGCAGCACCCAGGCCAGATCATGCCAGACGCGCTTTTCGTTGGCCTTCAGCCAGACCAGCTTGGCGGCGGTTGACGAGATCGACGAGATGCCGCCAGTAAGGTTGGCGAGATTGCGCGGCCCGACCAAGCGTGCAACTTCGGCGGCTGCCTCTTCGGCTCGCGGATCGGCGCCGAGCACGGTCGGGCAGAGCGATTTGCCATCCTTGTCGCAGGCGGCGTAACCCTGGCTGTCGCCGGTCAGGCCGACCGCGCGGATGCGATCGGCATCCAGCCCGCCTTTGCGCAGCAGTTCTTTGATGCCGGTCCGCGCGGCGCGCCACCAGTCTTGGGGGTCGACCGGCTCTCCGGCAGCATTGCCGAAAGCACGACGTGAGGAGGCGGCGACCGCACCGGTTCCGTCGATGACCGCCAGACCAAGTCCGGTCCGGCCGACGTCGATGCCTAGAAGATATGCGGGGGAGGGCATTGTGATCCGGCAGGCTAGGTGTGAGGGAGCCTCTGGTCAAGCCGCATCCAAGCCAGCGCATGCACTTGTCCGGCCGTAGGATCTGCGAAGGTCATTCCATGCGACTCATCGCCATCCTGCTCGTAGCCGCGTTCGCCTACGCCGATGAAATTCATCTCGCCAGCGGCGAGATCATCGATGGCGAGGTGCTGTCAGAGGACGCCCAGAGCGTTCGGGTTCGCATCGTCCAGGGTGGCATGACGGCCGAACGGACGTGGCAGCGCTCCGAGATCGCCTCCATCGTCCGCGGCGAGAGCCGCCGCCAACGCGAAGCTGCCGCCGTTCGCGCCGCGATTGCCGAGCTGGGTCTAGACGCCCCACCTGCTGCCCGCACCGCCCTGGCGCAGCGCGCCAAGAATGCCGGCGACGCAACGTTGGCACGAACGCTGGCCGAACAGGCGGTTGCGGGCGACCCCAATCAGGTCGACGCCCAGCGTCTGCTCGGCCGCGAGCAGCTCGCCGGGGTGTGGATGCGTCCACACGAAGCTGCGGCGGCCAGGGGCATGGTCTGGCACGACGGCCGATGGCTAACCTGGGACGAACGCGAGAAGCGCCGGACCGAAGAGCGCGAACAGCTTGAGCGCCAGCGTGCCGCCCTGACGGCGGCGATGGAGCGCCGACGCCAAGCGGCGGAAGTCGTCGATGTCGGCACCTATCAACTGCCGCTGCGCTGGAGCTATCCCGCCAGGACGGTGTGGTGGGGCGGCAGCTGGCAGCAGCCCTATCCGAACTACCCGCCGCCATGCTATAACGGCAACATCCCCTACTCCTCGGTGAACCTCTCCGGCGGCTGGGGCAATGTGGACTGGCGCATCCGCCTGACATGGTAGCGCCATGCGCTGGCGTGAATGGATCTGGCTGGTCCCGACCAACACGGCGATCGCAGCCGCCGCCCGGCTGAGCGCGGTCGACTTCCACACCCACGTAACCGCCAGCTCTGGGACGGACGCTGAATTCAGCATCTATGCCGCCGCCGGGCGCCTGCCCGCCAGGGCCCGCGCTGCCCTATTGCCGCTCGGCCCCGCCCAGCGCACCATCGATCACGACGAGGCGGCACTGATGCGCGCCTGCCAGCCGGGCGCTGCGGTCGAAATCGCACCCGGGGTGTGGATCGACCCCACCGGACACAGCCGCCTGCCGCGCGGAGCGACCCGCCTCGTCGTGCCGCCTTCTCCGGCATTCGGCGATGGTCGGCACCCGACCACCCGGCTGTCCGCCCAACTGCTGCTGGGCGAAGCGCTCGATGGCGCTCGCGTCCTCGATCTTGGCTGCGGCACCGGAGCCCTTGGGCTGCTGGCGCGCGCCCGGGGAGCCCGCCGGGTCGACTTTGCCGATTTGGATCCGCACGCCGTGCGCACCTGCCGCGCCGTGTGTCGGGCCAATGGCTATGCTGGCGCGCTGGTGCGCCGTGGCGACCTGCTTGATGCCCTGCTTAATGGCAGCTCGTACGACCTACTGGTTGGCAATCTGTATGCCGACCTGGTGCTACGCCTGTGTGCCGATCCGCGGCTGCCGCAGGTCGCCGCCGGCGGGCGGCTGATCCTGTCCGGCATCGCCGCCAAGCGCGAGCGCGAGGTGCGCTCAGCCCTGCGGCGCGCAGGCTTCCGGGTCGCGGAACGCATCGAAGAAGCGTGGTGGATTGGCCTGCGCTGCAGTCGCGCGGCATCAGCTAGAACAGGCGGTTCAGCCCGTTGAGCGCCGCGACGCGGTAGGCTTCGGCCATGGTCGGGTAGTTGAACGTGTTCGAGACGAACCAGCGGATCGTGTTGTTGGGTGCCGGTTGGGCCATCACCGCCTGGCCGATGTGGATGATTTCGGTGGCCTGGTAGCCGAAGCAGTGGATGCCGAGGATCTCGGTGGTCTCGCGGTGGAACAGGATCTTCAGCATGCCAACGGTTTGGCCAACGATCTGGGCGCGGGCCAGGCTGCGGAACAGCGAGTGGCCTACCTCGTACGGCACCTTGGCCTCGGTCAGCTCGCGCTCGGTGCGACCGATCGAGCTGATCTCCGGACTGGTGTAAATGCCGGTAGGGACATCGCGGCCGAGGCGGCGATCGCAGCTCTCAGTGCCGCCCAGCTGGCAGACGACGGCGCGGCCCTGGTCATAGGCCGCACTGGCTAGGCTGGGCGGACCCGTGACGTCGCCGACCGCGTAGATCGACGGCACCGAGGTGCGGAAGTGGTCATCAACGGTGATCTGACCGCGCGAGTTGGGCGCGATACCGACATTCTCAAGGCCAAGATCTTCAACGTTGCCGGCCCGCCCGTTGGCCCACAGCAGCACGTCGGTCATCAGTTTCTTGCCACTCTTGAGGTGCAGAACCACGCAGTCGTCCAACACCTCGACCCGATCGGCCTCTTCGTTGTGACGCACCAGGCAGCCCTGGTCGCGCAGGTGATAGGCGAGTGCGTCGACGATCTCGTCGTCGAGGAAGGACAGCAGGCGATCGCGCGTGTTGACCAGGTTGATCTTGATGCCCAGGTTGCGGAACATTGAGGCGTATTCACAGCCGATCACCCCCGCACCATAGATCGTGATCGAGTGCGGGGTCTGCTGCATATCCAGGATGGTGTCGCTGTCGCGGATGCGCGGATGGGTGAAGTCGATGCCCTTGGGCCGGGCAGGACGGCTGCCAGAGGCGATGATGATCGACTTGGCGGTATAGCGCTCAATACCACCGTGGTGATCCTTTACCTCGACGGTGTGCGGATCGATGATCACGGCCTGGCCGCGCAGGACCTGGACATGATTGCGTTCGTAGAAGTCCGAGCGCATCGACACCTGCTTGCGGATCACCCCGTCCGCAGCCTTGAGCAGAGCCGGGATGGAGACCTCGCCGCCGCCGCCCATCGCCTTGGTCAGCGGATTGGCGCGCATCCCTGCCCAGCCGAAAATGGCTTGGCGCAGCGCCTTGCTGGGGATGGTGCCCCAGTGGGTGCAGCCACCGCCAACCTCGCGGTAGCGCTCAGCCACCGCCACGCTGAGGCCGCTTTTTGCGGCCTGCATCGCGGCGCCCTCGCCGCCAGGCCCGGATCCGATGACAAAGAGATCGAGTTCAGTCATGCGACCATTCTACGCGACCCAGGCCGCGCTGGCAATGACGGGCCAGCCGAACACGCCGTAGATCAAGGATGGATGAACCGACTTAAGCACCCTCAGGCGGGCCGCCTGGGGGGACGGGCGGCCAAGCTGGCCGCGCTCCGTGTGGGGGCCAAGCTGGCCGCGCTCCGTGTGGGGGCCAAGCTGGCCGTGCTCCGTGTGGGGGCCAAGTTGGCCGCGCTCCGTGTGGGGGCCAAGTTGGCCGCGCTCCGTGTGGGGGCCAAGCTGGCCGCGCTCCGTGTGGGGTTGCGCGCCCGTAAGCGAGCGCCGGAGCGCGTTTGGCGCGCGACCAGCGAGCCACGTGCGACGTCGTGGTCCCGATCGGCGAACGTCAGTGAGCCGGGCTCGGCAGGGGATCCGGGGGCGGCAGCCCTCGGCAGGGGTTCGGGGGCTGGCCCCCGAGCAAAAAACGCTACCCGTCGACGAGCACGTCTTCCAAGGCCAGCCCGTTCTCCTCGACGTAGTTCATGCCTTCGATGGACACCGGAGTCCACGGGATGAGCTGCAAGCGGGTCTTGGGAATGACCTGCTTGGTGTGCTCGCACAGGCCGAACGGCGCCGGCGAGTTATTGTCGATCTTGCGCAAGGCGCGATCGATCTGCCACAGTACGATCTGCTCCTCGCCGGCCAGGCCGAGGCTCATGTCCTGCATCTCGGCGTCCGAGCCGCGCTCGGCCAGGTGGTTCGGGGTGGTGTGGCCGTCCTCGGCCTCCATCGCGCCCTGTTCAAGATGCTGGATATCGGACGAGATCTCGGCGCGGTGCTCAAGCAGGGTCCGCCGCCATTCAGCCAGTTCGGCCTTGGGGAAGGGACTGATCAGGTTGATGACTGCCGCGGCGGGGGGAGCCGAACGCCGCTCGGGGGCGTTGCTCTCGGAGCGGATCCGCTCGATGCCACTGCCGCGGTTGAGCCGGCCGGTGCCGGGTTTCTCGTGGCGGGCAGCTCGGGCAGCCTGGCGCTCGGCCCTGGTCGGCCGGGCCACCTTGGCGGTGCCCGGCCGGACCTCGGCCTTGGGCGCAGGCTTCGCCGACTTGACCACCTTAGCGGCGGTCGTCGGCTTGGCTGGCTTGGCTGGGGGCTTGGCAACCTTCCCGGTCGCAGGTTTCGCTGCTTTCGCTGCTTTCGCCGGCTTGTTGGCCTTGCTCTGGGGGGAGGGCTGCTTGGCGGTCGACTTAGTAGCCATGGCTAATCTCCGGTCTCTTGATCCACCTCATTATGACGAGTCATGGTCGCTATCGCAACCATCGGCCGTCCCTTTGGGCGGGCGGAGGGTCGATTGCATGCGTGGGAAAGCAAGGAGGAACCGACGTGAATGATGCAATCGGCGTGTGGGCCGCAGCAGCGACGAATCCCGAGGTTTCATGGACTGCCTGGCTGGGCGCGCTACCTATGTCGGCGTGGCCATAGCGGACTTCCTCGGCGGAATACCAGTCATCTCGGTCATGGGAACACCCAGGACCATCGGCGAGACCATCGGCTCGCGGCTCAAACCGCGGCTGCAGGTGCTGGCCCAGTACCTGATTGAGCAGCTTGCCGTCGGTCTGTCCGGCGAGGGTCGCAGCCGCATGGGCCGCGAGGATGTGCGCACCGCGCTGAAACCCAGCCTGGAAGCAGCAACCCGCCTGGAACCGGCGGTATGGATGGAGATCGAATCAATGGCGCGGGCCGCCGAGCTGCCGCCGGAAGACCTGCTGCTGATTCATGGTTATGGCGACCTGGTCGGTTTCTTCGGCAGCGGTCAAACGATCTCGCGGACGACCTTCGTCTCGCTCAATGCCGTACACACCGACCATGGCCTGCCGCGCATGGCCTTGGCTTGGCACCTCGACCCGGCCCTGCTGCCCTACGTCACCCTGGTCCGCCGACTGCCGTCCCACGGGCCGGGTAGCCTGACCCTGACCCTGGCTGGTCTGCAGCCGGTCGCCGGTCTCAGCGAGGCCGGCCTGGCGGTCGCTGCCAACGAGCTGCGGGTCGAAGATGGCGCCCCCGGCCACCTCACTCCAAACCTGGTGGCGGCAGTGATGACCGCTCCCAGCCGCGCCGATGCTGAATCACGCATGCAGGCCGGACCGCGCCATGGCGGCGCCTGCGTCCACCTGCTCGACGCCCAGGGCGAACGCGCCTCGTACGAGCTGTCCGGACAGCACGCCGTGCTGCTGCCCGATCCGTGGCCGCACTCGCCTCGCGTGCACTGCAATCAGGCACTGTCCGAGGACGTCGTGCTGATGTCCGCCCGCCAAAACGAGCCGACCAGCAAGTCCCGACTCGAACGCATCGCCGCCCTGGCGATCGAAGCACGTTCCTGCACGCCTGGCGAGATGGCCCAGTGGTTCAGGCTGGGTCGTCGCTCCAACACCGTTTCCGCAGACCCGGGAACGGCCAATATCGATGGCATTACTCCTGACAGCACGGTGCTGATGATCTGTGATCCAGCCCAGAAGACCGCCCACGTCCAGCGCGGCGGCAGTGCGCAGGGCATGGGTTCAGCGACCCTGTAGCCCGGGGCCACAGGTTGATGCCTCCCTTTCCCATCCGCTTGATGCGTGGCCGCTGGCCCGAAGAGCTGCCCGGTTCACCGTGGCGTTGGCTGCTGCTGCCAGCGTGGGTCGGCTACGCCGCCGCCGTGGCGGCGCGCAACCTCGCCTATGATCACGATTGGCTGGGCCGCACGCGCGTTCCCGCTCCCGTGCTGTCGGTCGGCAACCTGGTTGCCGGCGGAGCCGGCAAGACCCCGGCCGCCCTCGCCCTCGCCCGCCTGCTGGTCGCCCGCGGCCGTCGGCCGGCGGTGCTGGCACGCGGCTACCGCGGCGTCGATGGGGTAAATGAAGAGGCGCGTCTCGCCCCCGATCTGGCCACTGTCTGCGACCCGGACCGGATCCGGGGTGCGCGGACCGCTCTAGCCGCCGGGGCTGACTGCCTGGTGCTCGACGACGGACTGCAACACCGCCGGTTGCACCGCGACCTCGACCTGGTGGTGATCGATACGACCAGACCCTGGGGGGATCCCGCTGGCGGCGACGGTGCCTTGCTGCCACTGGGCTACAGGCGGGACAGCCTCGCCGCATTGTCGCGCTGCCAGGTGGCGTGGATTTCACGCGGACACCTTGATCCGACCCGCGCCGCCCGGCTCGCCGCCCGGCTCGCCGCGCTCGGTCTGGCGGTGGTGCGCGAGGCTCCTCCACGGCGTGTATTCACCGATCTGGCCGGTAACCCGTGCCCGACACCGGGCGGACCGGTGGTCCTGGCGAGTGGGCTGGGCAACCCGCTTGGTTTCGAACTCGACGCCGCCCAGCTGGGCCTGGCAGTGCGCCGCAGCCTGCGCTTCCGTGATCACCATCACTATACCCCGGCAGATGCCGCCGCGATCGCCGCGCAGGCTGGCGCAGCCACCGTCGTAGTGACGGCCAAGGACGCGGTGAAGCTCGCCCCACTGTGGCCTGCCGGGGCCCCGCCCTGCGCCATCCTGCGAGCAACCACCGAGATCGAGCCGGGTGACCAGCACGTGTTGGCGGCTGCGGTCGATCAGGCGCTGGCATAAAGGGCAGCCTGGGCTAGTTTTCGGGCTTCCGGAGCCAGCCCATGCGCCACGTCCGCGTCGCCAGTGCCACCTTGATCGTTCTCGCCGCGGCCTGCGCCGCCGAGCCGGCACCGGCCGTTGAGGCCGTCAAGCCAGCCGTGCCTGCGGCTCCGGCCCGCGAATACACCACCCAGCCGTCCCGCGCGATCGCTCTGAGCAATGCCGATCCGAAGCAGCTCGCGAAAGCTGCGCTGTTCGTCACCGAGGACGGCGGCAAGACTTGGCGCAAGGATCAGGAAGTCGCGGTTCCAGAGAACGCCGTCAGCGCACCCAGCTTCACCTTCGCCGCACCCAAGGATGGGGCCTACGGGCTGTGGACCGTGGCGACCAGCCGTGATGGCCGCGCAGAGCCCGAGCCGGTCGCCGGTGCCGCACCCAAGCTTGAACTGGTGATCGACCGGGCCGCCCCGATGCTCGGCAGGCTTGACGCCACCGTCGGCGGGATCACCAATGGCCAGGCCAGCCTGGCGATCAGCTGGCAGGTCGCTGACCCCAACCTGGGCGCCAGCCCGGTTTCGATCGAGATTTCGGCAGACCAGGGCAAGACCTTCACCGCACGCAGCAGTGGCCCGGCCGAAGGCACCACGGCAATCAACGTGGCCGCAGTGGCCGGTTCGCCTGAAGTGCAGGTCAGAGTGGTCGCACGCGACCTCGCCGGCAACGTCCTGACCAGCCCAGCGAAACCGTTCACCCTGCCAGTGCCTGCCAAGCCCGCCGATCCCGAAGCCGAACTGGCCGCGGCGGTTGCGGCATTGCCGACCCCGAGCGAACTCGGCGTCGCTGGACGCAGCGGCTCACCGATTGTCACCGCCACTGCGGAAAGTCCGCTGGCGAGCGTTGAGAAGGCCCAGCCCGAAACCGCCAAGCCGAGAGCAACTGGCGGGGCTGCGACCACTGCCGGCGGGGCCGCAGCGGGTTCGACCGGCGCGGTGTCCTCCGACGTCGTCTCGGGCAGGGACATCGAAACCCGCTATGCCCAGGAAGCCGGCTCTCCGACCGCCCAGCCGCGTGGCCGCCAGGCCGATGCCGTCGGTCCACCATCACCACGTCGGCGTCGGACTCGGCGATCAATGAATCGGTGAACGCCATCCCGGTCGCACCCGCACCGACGACGAGGTAATCGGTCTCGATCACGGTCATGGTGCCGGAGCCTATTGGCTCGCGAGGGCTGCCTCGATCGGGTGCTCCCGTGTGTCAGACCCGTAGTCTCCTGCGATGCGCCTCCGCACTGTCATGGTGTCGCTCGCAGGTCCCGTCGCCTTCGCGATCGCCGAGCGCATCGCGGCCCGGATGGAGCCCGGCTATCGGCGGCGCGACGAACCGGTGAGCGCATTGGCCGCGCGGGGGTCGCGGGGCGCTCCGGTGATGGTCTCCGGGTTCGTCGGCCTCGCCGCCGGTTCCGTCGCGCTCGCCGGCGTGCTCCGGGGCTCGGTCGTCGCGCCGGAACCGGTGCCCTCGCTGCT
>Ga0105046_10020156_pt1 | contig 10092 bp, 6 predicted proteins | sample MAT03_FD_78385 | JGI IMG/M metagenome (GOLD analysis project Ga0105046, IMG submission 78385) | Freshwater microbial communities from Lake Fryxell liftoff mats and glacier meltwater in Antarctica - MAT-03 (megahit assembly) | ecosystem: Environmental > Aquatic > Freshwater > Ice > Liftoff... | reverse complement strand
GTTCATTAATCGATGATGTGATCACTCCTTTGTTATTAAAGCCTGCTTTAGAAGCAGCACATCTTACAAAGCTAGAGGAGCTCATAATGTTTGGTTCTGTCAAGTATGGCATGTTCCTTTCTTCTACAATCAATTTTGTTTTAATTGCCCTTGTTTTGTTTATAATTATTAAAGGTATAAATGCTACCAAACGAGTGGAAGAAGCAGTGCCAGCTGTACCTCCGGCTCCTTCAAATGAAGAAATTTTATTGGGTGAAATCAGAGATCTCCTCAAAAAGAATTAGTTAATCAGATCATGAAGAAAATTATAAAATTGCTACCCATATTGGTAGCTTCAAATTCTTTTGCCCAGAATGTAAATGAAATGAATAAGGTGGATGTTGAAAATGCCATGAAAGTGAAAGTGGCAGATGTGAAGCCAGATTCATTAAAACATTGGAAGACAGGGGCTTCCCTCAATGCAAATTTCACAAATACGGGCTTGGTAAACTGGCAAGGGGGCGGACAAAACGCTCTGACGCTAACGGGTATTTTAACTGCTTATGCAAATTATGTGAATGGATCCGACCAGTGGAGCAATCTTTTGGAAATGGGCTATGGCATTACCCGACTGGGAGGAGGTGATGTGCCAAGCAAAATTCGAAAATCTGAGGATCGTTTGATATTCACCACTAAATATACACGATCCATAAACAAGCATTGGGGCTTTGCGGGCTTGGGCGATTTTCGAACTCAATTTGACAAAGGGTTCAAATATGATGTCAAAGTAAAAGATGCTTCTGGAAAGGAAACAGGAGAGGTGAAAGATGAGTTTATTTCGAATTTTCTTGCACCCGCATTCGTAGTAGGTTCTTTAGGATTCGAGTATAAAAATGGCGAAATGTTTTATGCCATGGTTTCTCCTGTTACGACAAAGGTAACCATAGTGAATGACAACGATTTATCAAGCGTTGGTGCCTACGGTGTGACTGCTGGCAAAAAAATCAGATCTGAGTTTGGTGCATATTTCAATTCTGCATTCAAATACAAATTGATGGAGAACATTGCCTATCAAACCAATCTGAACCTATTTATGAACTATAAATCGCCTCGTTTGATTGACGTGTTCTGGGACAATTCAATTTTGATGACTGTCAATAAGTTGATTCAAGTTAGTTTCAATACCAATCTTATTTATGATGATGATATTAAAATTTTGGATAGCAAAGGCAATATTGGCCCAAGAATTCAATTCAAGCATGTTTTGGCGGTTGGCTTAATTTTAAAGATAAAGTAAAGTTCAACCAATGTTTTTGGGTTGATGCCTCCAAGTCAAGTAAGAAATGCCCTTTTACTCAAAGGGCATTTCTCATTTAAAGAGATTTATTGGTTCGCTCATGCTTAATTTGCAACCTTAATTTATATGATTCGGTCAGGGTTACTGTTTTTGGTTTTCAATATTGTTTTGACAGGTTGTCAAAGCATGAAGCCAATTTCGAAGAGAAATCTTGCCTATCATTATACCTCAGGATTTCCTCTCGAAGTTAAAAGTAGAGTGCTTCAAATAGGTGAAGAAATATGCGTTTTTACGGAAATTAATTTTAGAAAATTATCAGCGATTTCAGATTACAGAACCATTTGGGATAAGTATAAAATTGGATTTAGCATAGCCAAAGACTATGAAAGCTATACGTATCAGGTCCAGGATAGCATTGGATTGGGGAATCGAGTTGGGCCTTCGATAAATCCATTGGTATTGTTTATGAAATTTCCAAAGTCCCAAAAGAATGGCCTTTTCATACTTTCAATCAAGGAAAAGCAAGGTTCCGAATCAATGTTTTTCGACATTCCATTACGGGAAGAGGAGCCAGGAAATATGGAGGCTTGCCTTTTTTTAAAGAATGGCAGGTACCCAATTTTTAACAACTATATTTTAAATGGCGATACTGTCATTTTAAGAAATTTTATTTTTGGAAATGAAGAGCCAGAACTTGAGTTTCATCCGTTTACGAAATCTGTCGCATTGCCCCCAATGGCTGCAATTCCCACATCTGGAAATGATTTTGATCAAAGCTATAAAGTAAAATTTTCGCCAAATCAACGCACTGTATTTAAGGAGCCCGGATATTATTTTCTACCTTCTAAACTACATGAAAATCAAGGTTTTGGATTCATGGTAATGGAGGCATATTTTCCATCGGTTTCACTTCCACAAGAACTTGTTGATCCTATGATTTATATCAATACCAGAGAGGAACGAAAAAATCTTTTGGAGGCAAGCAATCAAAAACTAGCTTTGGACCAATTCTGGCTCAAAGTCAATGGCCAAAAGGATGCCTCAAGGAAGATCATAGAAAGGTATTTTGAAAACGTTGAAGCGGCTAACGGTTTTTTCTCTTCCCACAAAGCAGGTTGGAAAACGGATCAGGGCATGGTAATGGCCATTTATGGTTCTCCTCCGATTGTTTACAAAAATTGGGATACTGAAATTTGGCAATATGACAAATCATTGGGAGGAGAAAACACGGTTTTCTATTTCAACAGAAGAAATTATGTAAAAGATCCCAATGTTTGGGAGTTAAAAAGATTCAATGAATATGACCGTGTTTGGTACGGAGTGGTAGAATTATGGAGAAAAGGAGTTATCAACCGATGAGGTCGCACAGACCCAAGCCTGAATCGGGAAGTATCGTATTGGGCATTCATCCTGTTTTGGAATTGTTAAAATCTGAAAAGGAGGTTGAAAAAATATTGATAAACAGGGAGTTAATGAACAGGCAGGAAGGCATGGACATTGTTTTTGCCTGTCGCCAAAAGGAAATTCCTTATCAACCTGTGCCTATTGAAAAGCTGAATAGGGTCACACAAAAGATGCATCAAGGCGTAATTGCCTTTGTTAGTCCGATAACTTATCAAAAAGTTGAGGACATTTTGCCATTTCTTTTTGAAGATGGTTTGGTGCCCTTCTTTCTGATTTTGGACAGGATTACAGATGTTCGAAATTTTGGTGCAATTGCCCGGACTGCGGATTGTGCAGGCGTGCATGCCATCATTATTCCAGAAAAAGGTGGCGCACAAATCAATGAAGATGCCATGAAAACTTCTGCAGGGGCATTAAATCATATTCCAATTTGCAGAGAACGTGATTTGGGACGAACACTTAATTATTTGAATGACAGTGGAGTAACCATCGTGGCTTGTACAGAAAAGGGAGCAGATTCTATTTTTGAAACAAGTTTTACTGGCCCTGTTGCGCTTATTGTTGGATCTGAAGAGGATGGAATTTCTGAATTTCTACTTCGAAAGGCCCATCATATTGCCCAGTTGCCACAGGTTGGAAAAATCGGCTCGCTCAATGTAAGTGTAGCAGCAGGGATTGCAGTTTATGAGGCTTTGCGGCAGAGATTGGCAGAAGCTAAAGTTTAACCTGTATAAATCACCTTAACCCTGAAACATCAGTTCAAACTGAAGCAATGCGATTTTGTCCCAGACATAATTTTGTTGAATAAAGTCTTGGGCTTTTATAGCCATTTCAATTCTTTCAACTTCAGAAATTGACAGCAAAGTATTTAAAGTTTGACAGATATCTTCAATAGTTTGGCTTGTTTCAATTGCCAATCCGTTTTCTAATGCTTCGGGAAAATTGCATCCTTTGGTAATGATTGGCACCATGCCTGCGGCCATGCTTTCAACAACAGAAGTAGGAAATCCTTCTGAAAGAGATGGCAAAATGTAGAAATGAGACTTTGAAAGGAGATCTGTTTTTTCTTCGCCAAATTGAGGCCCAATAAATCTCGCATTTATGCCTTTATTTTCGATTAAGAACGATTTGACTTTTTGTTCTTCGCCATCGTCCGTACCGGCAATGGTTAATAAATAATTTGAATTCTTATCTAACGCAGAAGCCTTCCAGCCATGCAAAAGCGGTACAACTCCTTTTTTGGAGTGCAAACGGGCAAGATATAAGATTTGTATTGGCTTTTTAGGCTTTTCTATTGGTGAAATATCTGAAGGATAAACACCATTCGGAATCAGTTTTACATTTTTAAACGAACGTTTTAAATTCTCTGCTTCCGGTTTTCCAACCGCCCTAATGAAGTCTGCATTTTGCACTAACCTGCTTTCAATCAGATTGAAATAGAGCCATTTCTTTATCTTTTTTTGGGACATGCTCCATGGTTCTAACATTCCGTGGGGGGTATAAATCCAGGTAAAACCCAAGTCCTTGGCCCATTTCCCCCAACGTGTTGGAAATTGCCATGCGCCATGACTTGCAACAACTGTTTGGCTTGGGTCAAATTGCTTTAAAAATATTTTGGCACCTTCTTTTCCCAGATTGCTTACTCTTTCAACTTGAATAAAAGGAAATTTGTCACCATCAAATTTGAAGTCAGAATCAGGAGCAACCAATATTGATTTTACGCCATGATTTTTGAACAATGCTTCAGATGAAGCGATGGCCGCATGCCAAATGCCATAATTGACTGATGAAAGCTGATCAACAATATTTATGACGCGGTTCTTTCCCGTCATAATTTACAGCAGGGGCGGATATTGATCGGGATTCGCATCGGAAAGTAATTCGTAGGCAACATCGAAAACATTATCTGCGCTTGGTTTCGAAAAGTAATCCCCATCTGAGGCATATGCGGGTCGATGAGGATGCGCAGTTATGGTTCTTGGTTGTGCATCTAGAAACTTATAGCCGCCTTGGTTTTCAAGCACTTCCTGCATCATATAAGCAGTGGCGCCACCAGGAACATCTTCATCTGCAAAAATAATTCTATTCGTTTTTTGCAAGCTTTTTCCTACCATTCCCACAATGTCAAATGGTAGAAGCGATTGTGCATCAATGATTTCTGCACTTATGCCAACTTCTTCCAACAATCGAGCAGCTTCCATACAAATCCTTGTCATGGATCCATATGTAACTATGGTTATGTCTGTTCCTTCTTTGATGATTTCAGGAATACCAATGGGAACTGTAATTTCAGATACATTTTCAGGCAGCCTTTCTTTCAAGCGGTAACCATTCAAGCATTCGATCACCAGGCCCGGCTCATCAGACTGCAACAACGTGTTGTAAAATCCTGCAGCCTTGGTCATATTTCGTGGCGTCAAAATATAAATGCCCCGCATCGAATTGACAATCACACTTAGTGGTGAACCTGCATGCCAAACACCTTCCAACCGATGTCCTCTCGTTCTTATTATAACAGGGGCCTTCTGTCCACCTTTTGTCCGATATTGAATTGTAGCAAGGTCGTCGGTCAGGATTTGAATTGCATACATCAGGTAGTCAAGATATTGTATCTCAACTATTGGTCGCATTCCCCGCATGGCCGCACCAATTCCCTGACCCGCAATAGTACATTCTCTGATTCCAGTGTCCGTAATTCGGATTTCACCATATTTTTCCTGCAAGCCAGCAAAACCCTGATTTACATCCCCAATTCTACCAACATCTTCCCCAATTGCAAAAACCAAGGGGTTGGTTGCGAAGGTTTTATCGAAGAATGCTTGCAAAATTTCTCTACCATCTTTCAATGGAGAATCTTCATTATAAATAGGAAGCGTTTCGCCAATTTTCATTGCTGAATAGCGAGAACGGCTATACAGGTTGGAATTGTATCGTTCCATATTGGCGACATCAATGGATTTGCGTAGGGCTGAAAACTTATTTTTCAACTCATTTTCTGAATGTCTAAGTACCCTAAGTGATTGATTGATTGCTTTTAATGTATCGCTTCTAACTGGGTATTGTTCTTTGCTGAGATGGGCTTTTATTTCTTCAAATTCTTCAGAAAATACCCCAGTTTGGATGGCTTGTTTGATTAAAGACATCGCAGCATCAAAATCTCCTTTTAAATCTGCATTGAATGCCTTCCATGAACTTGCTCTTGCAAACTTTGCAGTTTCGATTGCCTTTGTTTCCAGTTCATTGAGCTCTTCTTCAGTCGCTAAACCATCCTGAAGAATCCATTCCCGCATTTTGAGCAGACAATCATTTTTCTTTTCCCATTCCAGCCTGTCTTTTGGCTTGTATCTTTCATGGGAGCCAGATGTGCTATGCCCTTGAGGTTGAGTAAGTTCCTGAACATGAAACAGAACCGGAACATGCTCTTCTCTACAAATTTTAACGGCTTTTCTATAAGTTTCTATCAATGCTGGATAATCCCAGCCATTGACGGTAAAAATTTTAATTCCTTTATGAAGTTCTGAAGGTTCAAATCCTCGCATTACTTCTGATATGCTTCCTTTGGTGGTGTGGTATTCTTTGGGAACCGATATGCCATATTCATCATCCCAAACAGAAACCAGCATGGGCACTTGCAACACCCCTGCTGCATTCATGGCCTCAAAAAAAACGCCTTCAGATGTAGAAGCATTTCCAATTGTACCAAATGCGACTTCGTTTCCATTGATGGAAAAGTTGTCGTAAATTTTTAGTTCCGGATTATTTCTAAATAGCTTAGATGCATAGGCAATGCCCAGCAAACGAGGCATTTGTGCAGCAGTTGGAGAAATATCTGAAGCTGAGTTTTTTGTGTCTGTCAGTCTTTTCCAATCGCCATTTTCATCTAAAAATCGAGTTGAAAAATGACAACTCATTTGACGGCCAGCAGAACTTGGATCGGCTTCTAAACTTGGATGCGCATACAATTGCGCAAAAAACTCCTGACTTGTCAGGCCACCAATTGCCAACATAAAAGTCTGGTCTCTGTAGTACCCGGACCGAAAATCGCCTTTTTCAAATACCCTTGCCATTGCAAGTTGGGGCACCTCTTTCCCATCACCAAAAATTCCAAACTTTGCCTTTCCTGCAAAAACTTCTTTTCTACCCAAAAGGCTGATCTGTCGGCTTTCGAAGCCGATATAGTAATCGTCCAAAACATCTTGTCTGCGAATACCTTCTGGTAAAACAGGAATATGATTGGCTGAAGCTTTAGTTTTCAAGGAAGGGCTTTCTGTTTCCAAATTTAAAAAAAGTAAAGAGGTATTGGGGCAAATGTATATCTATTGAAGTAGGTTTGGAATATCTTACTGTAATTTATTCTACGTAATGTTTTGTTCTGAAAGCGCTGTCCCATTCTGAAATAGGATTATTGAACAAATTCAATAGAAGATTTCTAATGGCATTCAAAATAAGGATCTCTTTATCAGTATTTTATAAGAATAATCGAAAGATTATGAAAGTTGTTCATAATTTCGAGCCGCCAATAATTGATCAAAATTTGACCAGCATCATCTTTCCATATGTTATTTTCTGTTAAAAAATTATCTATTAATATCTTCTTTATCAGTTGTATAACTATTACAGCGTCTGCGGCCTATCTCAATAGACCCGAATTGGTAAACTTTAATTCTGCAGGTACAAACATTTGTTCGAAAGAAAATCTGAGGATAAAGTTTGACCACGAAAATTTTGAAGCCGGAAATATATTTACAGTTGAAATTTCTCAAAATGGAACCTTCACTGTGGGCAATACCTACACCATGTTGGGTTCATTAACGCAATCTGGAAATATGCAAAATGTTTTTCTTGATGTAACTTTTCCTCAAAATGTGCCTGCCGGAAACAATTACAGCCTTAGGATCAAAGGTTCAAATCCTTTGACCTACAGCAGTCAGGTGAATGAATTTCCATTTTCCATTTCTAAGTTTGTAGCATCAGATCCAGATTCTTTTCCTACCGGATATTGGAGAGGTTCGTTTTATAAATGGACGCCTAGTATTACTGGTACCATAACCAATGCCAATACTGAGGATATTTTTAACCCGAATAACTATTTAGGCTACATAACTGAAGATACCATGTCGTTTGAGTACAATTGGGATAGAAATACTTTTGCGCCTGGTGGCTTGCCCGATACCAATAATGTATGCGGGATGTACATTGATTTTTTCTCAATCAGAATGAAACGCAGGGTAAATTTGGAGGCAGGTTATTATATTATAGGAGGAGGTGCTGACGATGGATTTCGCATAAGCATTGATGGAGGAGCTACATGGTTGATAGATTATTGGAGTGACCACGGTTATCAAGGCAGCATCAATAACAATGGCTGCGGGTTTTTTCTTTCAGCCGGCACCAGAGATCTCGTTGTGGAATTTTATGAAAACAAAGCACATGCTCGGTTTAGAACTGTGTTTATCAAAACAGGAGATCCAGCTATTGATCCTGTTACGATCACCAGTCCTTTAGATGGCACTACCATTTGTTCTTCTGGCTCACCGGTTCAAATGACATCGAATGCACCGGGTGGTTTTCAATGGTCTGGGCCTGGAGTTTCATCCAACGGAATTTTAGATCCTCAAATAGGTGGAACAGGACCGAGAACAATCACTTATCAGACCGGATTATCAGCTTTCAGTCAGAATTGTGTTAAAGCAGCATCTGTTACCATAAATGTTAATCAGGGTCTTTCCGCACAGTTTTCGGGTTTGCAAGCTGCTTATTGTTCAAACGCTGGTGTTGTAAATTTAGTTCCACAAAATCCAGGTGGAACCTTTTCTGGCCCAGGAGTAAATGATACTACCTTTTCTCCACAAGGCCTCAGTTCTGGAACAATTACCATTCAGCATGTACTAAGTTCTGTTGGTGGCTGTAATGATACTGCAAGGGTTCAGGTGGAGATTAGAGTTCCAATAGTGCCATTGGTTATACTTCCAGGGCCTATTTGTTCTGGTAGTGCCCCGCTTCAGCTGTCAGCAAATGTTGCCGGAACTTTCTCAGGTCCAGGGGTAAGTGGAAATATTTTCACACCTGCTCAAGCCAATATTGGTGCGAATGCCATAGTTTTTACAACAGTCCAAGGTCCTTGTACTTTGACAGCCAGTGGCAATATTCGGGTCACCAATCAGGCGGTGGTAAGCTTGTCTCTTCCGAATCCTTCTTTTTGCCTCAATCAACTTAAAAAAGGCGGCATTACATTTTCTCCTTTGGGTGGAATTCTTTCAGGACCGGGTGTAACAGGGGATTCAATTTCTGTTCAAGGACTTTCTGCAGGACCCTATATTGTCCAATATATTGCAGGTGAAGGAGCTTGCAAAGACACTGCAAGTCAAAGTTTTAGTGTTTTCGACTATCCAGATGCATCATTTGGGAATCTGCCGGATACAGTTTGCGAAGGATCAGCAGATCTTAGTTTGGTTCCCTTGGTACCTGGAGGTGCTTTTATTGGACAAGGCGTTGTACCAATAAATAAGTTTTCACCAAGAATTTTGGAAACAAATAATACCTATCAAATTGAGTATAGGATTACTAAAAATGGATGTACCAGCAGAACGGAACAATTCGTAAACATTTTAGATCGCCTCAAACCTCCTGTTACTTTTCCTTCTATGAAAAAGAGGTATTGCGCTTCTGATCAATCATTTATTCCTTTTTCAATTCCAGCAGGGCAATATTTTTTAAATGGAAATGTTGTTGCATCCATTGATCCAGCAAACCTCAATCCAGGCCAATATATATTAAAGGCTGTTTATCGTCCGCTTACAGATTTAGAATGTATCGATTCATCTTCTGCTATTTTTAGATTTACAATCATTGCCAATCCAAATCCAAATCTTGGGCCAGATCTGGAAATTGAATCTGGTTTGAAAGCAACCATTGATCCAAAAGTTCAGGCGCCATACAATTGGAAAATCGATCCTTCTTTTGGACAGTTTGTGGAGAGTTCTAAGCCAATTGTGTTCAATCCAGTAAAAGATGTCCGTATCACAGTTACTGCTTTCGACACCAGTAAAACCTGCTTTGCAATAGATTCTATTGACATTAAAGTAAGACCTGCAATCACATTTACAAATTTGATCACCCCCAATGGAGACAATAAAAATGATGCCTGGGAAATTGCAGGTGGAAAATCAAATATGGAAGTTTCCATTTTTAATCGATGGGGAAAGGAAGTGTATAAGGGCAAAACAGAAGGCGAATTGGCTTGGGATGGGAAAGAAGCCGGAGAATCTGGTGTTTATTTTTACACAGTTAGCCACCCAAGCGATGGAAGGGTTTGGAAAGGCTGGTTGACTGTTGTGAAGAATTAAGCTTAGTTTTTGGAAGAAATTGATCGGACTACATTTTGTTTTTGGAACATGAAGTGTGATTTCATG
>Ga0105046_10020154_pt1 | contig 10093 bp, 5 predicted proteins | sample MAT03_FD_78385 | JGI IMG/M metagenome (GOLD analysis project Ga0105046, IMG submission 78385) | Freshwater microbial communities from Lake Fryxell liftoff mats and glacier meltwater in Antarctica - MAT-03 (megahit assembly) | ecosystem: Environmental > Aquatic > Freshwater > Ice > Liftoff... | reverse complement strand
GCCGTGACGCAGGGCGCGAGCGCGAAGGTGCTTGGCGAGCTTGGCGTGCCGCTGGAGTGGGCTGCGCGATGCGAGGACGCGTTTCACGTGGGGCACGACCACACGCGCGAGGCGCTCGAGGCGCGGCTGGACCGGATTCTCGCGATGGGCGAGTTGCGGCTGGCGCAGAACTTCGAGGCCAAGGCCAACCAGCTCGGGACATATGGCGGCGGGAACCACTTTGGCGAGTGCGAGATCGTGCGCTTGCGCGAGACCGAGGAGGCCAAGCGCGCCGCGAGCGCGTTCGGGCTGGTGGATGGGCAGGTGGCGTTCTTATCGCACTGCGGCAGCCGCGGGATTGGTGCGATGCTCGCGGACTTGCAGTTCAAGACGCTGCAGCGAAAGTTTGCGAGATGGAACATCCCGCTGCCCGGCAACGACAAGGAGCTTGTGTACGCGCCGCTGGGCTCGCAAGAGGCCGACGACTACATCGACGATATGTCGCTGGGGGCCAACTTCGCGACGGTGAACCACATGCTGATCAACGCGCTGGTGCTGGAAGCCTTCCGCGAGGTGATCCCCGGGACCACGGGGCGGCTGGTCTACTTCATCAGCCACAACATCGCGCGGCTGGAGTCGACGAACATGCAGGGCTCGTCGCAGGCGTGGGTGCATCGCAAGGGCGCGACGCGCGCCTTCCCCGCGGGGCACCCGGGCCTGCGCGGCACGCTCTTCGAGTCGGTGGGCCACCCCATCCTGCTGCCGGGAAATCCGCAGGCGGGATCGAGCGTGATGGTGGCAAGGCCGGGCGCGAGCTTGTCGTGCTACAGCGTGAACCATGGCGCGGGGCGAAGGCTCTCACGCACCGCCGCGAGCAAGACGCTCGACCAGAAGTTGATCGATCAGAGCTTCGCGGACAGGGACATCCTGACCAACACGCGCAACTACCCAATCGACGAGGCGCCAGACGCGTACAAGGACTTCGAGGAAGTAATGCGCAGCGTCGAACTCGCGGGCCTCGCGGGCGAGGTGGCGCGATTGAACGCACGCTTCGTGATCAAAGACGGCGACAAGGCCGATGATTGATCGCGAAGAGAAGTGGTCGAGCGGTTGAGTGAAGAACCACAAGCCACAAACGGCACGCTGCCTTCAACGCCTTTTACTCGAACACTTCCGCGTCCTAGTGCTTGCCCGCCGCGTACGCCTCCATCGGCGGGCAGCTGCAGACGAGGTTGCGGTCGCCGTAGGGGTTGTCTACGCGGCCGACGTAGGGCCAGAACTTGCTGTCGCGCAGCCACGCGGCGGGGTACGCCGCCTGCTCGCGCGAGTAGGGGTGCTTCCACTCGCTGGCGGTCACCATGCCCATGGTGTGGGGCGCGTTCTTGAGGGGGTTGTCGGCCTTGTCCATTGTGCCGCTCTCGATGGTGCGGATCTCTTCGCGGATGGCGATGAGCGCGTCGCAGAAGCGGTCGAGCTCGGGCTTGGGCTCGCTCTCGGTGGGCTCGATCATGAGCGTTCCGGGGACGGGCCACGACATGGTGGGGCCGTGGAAGGAGTAGTCCTGCAGGCGCTTGGCGATGTCATCGACCTTGATGCCAGCGGTCTTCTCAAAGCCGCGGCAGTCGATGATGAACTCGTGCGCCACGCGTCCCTTGCCGCCCTTGAAGAGCACGGTGTAGTGGCCATCGAGGCGCTTTGCCATGTAGTTGGCGTTCAAGATCGCAACCTGCGTCGCCTTGCGAAGGCCAGCGGCGCCCATCAGCGCGATGTAGACCCACGAGATCGTGAGGATGCTGGGCGAGCCGTATGGCGCTGCGGAGACGGGGCCGATGGCCTGCGAGCCGGTGCGCCCTTCGAAGAAGGGGCGGCTGACGGGGTGGCCGGGGAGGAAGGGTGCGAGATGGGCCCGACGCCGATGGGGCCCATGCCGGGGCCGCCGCCGCCGTGCGGGATGCAGAAGGTCTTGTGCAGGTTGAGATGGCAGACATCGGCGCCGATGAAGCCGGGGCTGGTGAGGCCGACCTGCGCGTTCATGTTGGCGCCGTCCATGTAGACCTGGCCCCCGGCCTGATGGACGAGCGTGCAGATCTCGCGGATGTCCTCCTCGAAGACGCCGTAGGTGGAGGGATACGTCACCATCAACGCGCCGAGCTTGTCCTTGTTCGCGGCGATCTTGGCGCGAAGGTCGGTCATGTCGACGTTGCCCGCGGCGTCGTTCTTGACGCCGACGACCTCGAACCCGGCGACGACCGCCGAGGCGGGGTTGGTGCCGTGGGCACTCTCGGGAATGAGGCAGACGGTGCGATGGGCCTGGCCGATGCTCGCGAGGTACGCGCGGATCACCATGAGGCCGGTGTACTCGCCCTGAGCGCCGGCGTTTGGCTGCAGGCTGACGGCGGCGAAGCCGGTGACCTCGCTGAGCCAGGACTCAAGGTCCTTGAAGAGCTTCTGGTAGCCCTTGCTCTGGTCGGCGGGCGCGAAGGGATGGATCTGGCCGAACTCGGCCCAAGTCACCGGAATCATCTCGCTGGTGGCGTTGAGCTTCATGGTGCAGGAGCCCAGCGGGATCATGCTGTGGCAGAGAGAGAGGTCGCGCCCCATGAGCTTGAAGATGTAGCGGAGCATCTCGTGCTCGCTGTGGTGGCTGCTGAAGACGGGGTGGGTCATATAGCCGCTCTGGCGGGCGTGGGCGGACAAGCCAGCGAGGTCGGGGGCGATGTCGGTCGCCGCGAGCAGCGTGTTGGCGTTGAAGGCAACGGGCTCGCCAGCGAAGATCTCAAAGAGGGCCTGGACGTCCTCGCGCGTGGTGGTCTCGTCGCAGGAGATGCCGACGCTGCCGTCGCAGAAGTCGCGCAGGTTCATTCGCCGAGCGCGGGCGGCTTCCAGCGTGCGCTGCGCGCTGGCGTGGCTGCCAAGGTTCACGCGGATGGTGTCGAAGATCGGGCCGTCCTGGACCGGCAGGCCCAGCTTCCTGAGGCCAGTGCGCACGACCTCGGCGAAGGCGTGCGTGCGGAGCGCGATGCGGCGCAGGCCCTCGGGCCCGTGATAGACGCCGTACATGCCAGCGATGATGGCCAGGAGCGCCTGCGCGGTGCAGATGTTGCTCGTGGCCTTCTCGCGACGGATGTGCTGCTCGCGAGTCTGGATCGCCATGCGGAAGGCCTGATTCCCCTGGCTATCGCGCGAGACACCGATGATGCGGCCGGGCATCTTGCGGACGTGCTGCTCGCTGGTGGCGATGAACGCGGCGTGAGGCCCGCCGAATCCCATCGGCACGCCGAATCGCTGTGCACACCCGACCGCGATGTCCGCGCCCCACTCGCCCGGCGGCTTGATGAGCGTGAGTGCCAGAAGGTCCGTCGCGACCACGACGAGCGCGCCGGCGGCCTTGGCCTTGGTCGCCAGGGCTTCGTGGGCCGCGATGAAGCCGAGGCTGCCGCTGGTGTTGGGATACTGGAGCAGGATGCCGCAGGTCGAAGCGTCGGGGGCGATCTTCTCAGGGTCGGCGATCACGAGCTTCATGCCCAGTCCGTCCGCGCGCGTGCGCAGGACGCCGAGGGTCTGGGGGTGCACATCGCTGGCCGCGATGAACGTCGAACGCGAATCGCCCGCGATGGAGTAGCACATCGTCATCGCCTCGCCCGCGGCTGTTCCCTCATCAAGCAGGCTCGCGCCAGCGAGGGGCAGGCCCGTGAGGTCGGCCACCATCGTCTGGAAGTTGAGGAGTGCTTCGAGGCGGCCCTGCGCGATCTCGGCCTGATAGGGCGTGTACTGCGTGTACCAGCCCGGGTTCTCAAGGATGTTGCGGAGAATCACGCCCGGCGTGATGGTGCCGTAGTACCCCATCCCGATGAAGGACCGGAAGATCTGGTTCTGCGAGGCCATCGTCTTGAGCTCGCGAAGCAGCTCGTGCTCGCCCTTGGGCGTCTCGCCGATGCCCGAGAATCGCATGGGCTTGGGCAGGCGGATGGAGGCGGGCACGGTCTGCTCCGTCAGCTGCTCGAGCGAGGTGCAGCCGAGCGCTTCCAGCATCTCGGCGATCTCGGCCTCGCTGGGGGCGATGTGCCGGTGCCAGAAGGTGTCGGAGGGGTTGAGGAGGGAAGCGTTGGTCCCGTGCTGCGCGCCGTTGCGGGTGGCGGCGCCGTTGGCGTTGCTGGCGTGGGTCGTGGAACTGGCGGCGTTGGTCGTCGTCATGAGGATTCGATTCCGTTGGTGCATGCCCGGCAATGTCACGCGGGGGCCCACCAGAGCCCACGCCGCGCCACGCCGAACCAAGCACCAGATGTCTGCGTCATTCTAGGTTGCGCGGGGCCCGTTTCCTGCTGCGGGACACGCGGAAATGCGGGGGGCCCGCATCCGCACACCGTGCGGTTTCGGCGCTTCGTGTCCAATGTTGGCGACAACCGAGATTGGGAAGCCGGACCCCGCCGCCAGGCCGCAGCTTCTTGGCCGCGAAGCGGCCAGGGTGAGAAGCCGGGCGTCGCAGCGAAGCCGCACGCCCGGTCAGGCTTGAAAGGGACCTGCACCACGCAGTGGTACGGGTGGTGCCGCTCGAGCAGCGTGCGGCCCCACGGCCATCGCCGCAGTTGCCTCACGATCTACGAGGGCCGCTCCACGCCAGCCGCGTCGGCCACTGCGAACGAAGTCTCTCTTGCGGCCCGCGAGCCTCGCAATGCCGCGATGGGAACGCAGGTCAATCGCTTGAAGTTCGGCCACAACCACACCGTCCCCGCACTCCCACTAGTCCCAAGCCTGATCTTCACGCTCCGCCATGACCACTTTTCTAGGCGAGATCCTACACTCGCACCATGCCACTTAACCACTATGTCACCCTCGGCCGCTCGGGCCTGCGCGTCTCTCCCTTCTGCCTGGGCGCTATGACCTTTGGCGAGGAGTGGAAGTTTGGCTCCAACCCCGTCGATTCCAAGCGCGTGATCGACGCCTTCCTCGCGCACGGCGGCAACTTCATCGATTCCGCGAACATGTACAACCGCGGCAACAGCGAGAAGATCCTGGGCGAGCATTTCAAGGACGCCGCGAAACGCGACCGCGCGGTGATCGCCACCAAGTTTTCCGGCAACCTCTTCCCCAGCGACCCCAACGGCGGCGGATCCAGCCGCAAGGCCATCCTTCGCGCGTGTGATGAGTCGCTACGCCGCCTCCAGACCGACTACATCGATCTCTACTGGCTCCACTTCTGGGACAAGCAGACGCCGATTGAAGAAACCGTGGCCGCGATCGACACGCTGGTGCAGAGCGGCAAGGTCCGCTACTTCGGCATCTCCGACACGCCCGCCTGGAAGGTGACGCAGGCAATCTACGAGGTCGAGCGGCAGGGTCTCTCCCGCGCTGCGCGGCCGATTGCGCTGCAGGTTGAGTACTCGCTGCTGCAGCGCACGGTCGAGGGAGAGCTGATCCCGATGGCGCGCGAGCTGGGCCTGGGCGTCACGCCCTGGTCGCCGCTCAAGTACGGCATCCTGACCGGCAAGTACACGCGCACGAGCCGCCCGACCGAGGGCCGCTCGACGACGGGCTGGATCGACCGCAACCTGACGGACCACGCGTACGGCGTCGTGGACCTGCTCATCGCGATCGCGAAGGAGGCGGGATGCACGCCCGCGCAGGCCGCGCTCGCGTGGGTGCAGACTAAGCCCGGCGTCGCAAGCTCGATCATCGGCGCTCGCACCGTGGAGCAGCTCGAGGACAACATCAAGGCCTTGGACGTGACGCTCTCGCCTCAGCAGATCGCACGCCTTGACGAGGCCACCAAGCCAAGCCTGAACTTCCCGCACGACTTCCTCGCGGGTGCGCAGACGCAGATCCACGGCGCGGTGCCAATGACCATCAACGGCGAGACCCCCGAAGCGAGCGACCTGCTGCCCAAGGTGGATGGGGAGAGGTTCTGAGGAAGAGAGCGAGGAAGCGAAGCAGCGATTCAGTGGAAGAGAAATGCACACCGCGGCGTCCCCTGCCACGACGTCTTGAAGACTGCATTGATAGAGTGTCGTCGCCCAAGTCAGGGCTCCCATCGCGCGTGCATTTCTCCGACCCCAGTGCCAGGTGCCTAGTCCCCACTGCCTATTCCATCATGCTCACTCCCACCCACCTCAAAGCCACGTTCGACGCCGCGCTCCCGTATGAGGCGTACTTCGCCACCGGTACGCCCGATCAGCAGGAGCGCTGGGGCGAGTTCGAGCGATTGGCCCGCGCCCACGCCGCGCTCAACACCGCGCAGCGCTCGCTCGTCGGCGACTTCACCCGCAAGATCAACCTGCTTGTGATCAGCGGCATGTGGTGCGGCGACTGCGCGCAGCAGTGTCCGCTCCTTGCCATCATCGCCGACCACACTCCGATGCTCGACCTTCGCTTCGTTGATCGCGACCAGGCCAAGGCTCTCTCCGACACCGTGAAGATCGCTGGCGGCGACCGCGTCCCCACCGCGCTCTTCATGAACGAGGACTTCGAGTTCGCCGCGCTCTACGGGGACAAGAGCCTCTCGCGGTTGCGGGCTCAGGCGGCGAAGGCGCTCGGGGCCTCGTGCCCGCTCCCGGGCGCGGACGTGCCCCACGATGAGATCGCGGCGACACTCGCGGACTGGCTCGCGGAGGTTGAGCGCGTCCACCTGCTGCTGCGCCTGTCGTCCAAGCTCCGCCAGCGGCATGGCGATTGAGGGCGACCTGGAAAAATCCCGCCCTGAGGCTCCGGCACGCTGCACCCGACGCGCGTGGACGTGTTCGGAAGTGGATACTCAGTCAGCGGCCAGTTCTGGACGCGATCCGTATCACTTCAGCGTGTGCAGCGCCGCAGCTCGGCGTGCTTCGTTGAGCCTCACGAGCGCGTGGGGATGGTCCTTGATCAGCTTGACGAGCTGGCTCATGGAACAGCAGAGGCGCAGCGCCGCTTTCTTTGGATCAAGGCCCGAGTTCCAGATGACGTTGAGCGCTTCTGCGAGGAGGGCCGGATAGTCCGCGTGGCCGGGATTGACGGGAAGCTTGCCGTCGCGCGTGCAGCGCTTGAGCCAGAGCTCGCTGCGGATCTCGCCGCTGGAAACTGGCGTGCGAACCTCGGTCGCGAGCGCAAGCCGCAGGCGGAAGATGGCGACGGCGCGATTCTCGATGGCGCTGCGGCGCTCGCCAGCGTGGGCATCGACGCCGCTGGGCGCGTGATGAAGGCGAACGAGCGTCTCGACCTTGTTGCGGTGCTGGCCACCGGGCCCGCCGGAACGGCCCTTGGTCAGGTCGCACTGGCTCAGCAGCTCGGCCTCATCAAGGCACGAAGGGTGCGGCGGGGCAAGGTAGATGGGTTCGCGAGCGGTGGGCATAGGGAGATCAGAGAGCGAAGCAGCGAGGCAGGAAAGCAGCGAAGCACTTGACAGAGGATAGAAGCGTGGACGCTGGTGACTTTGGACTGGACTTTTGGGGGGCGAGGCGATGACATCGAGGGAGCCGCGGCTGGCCAATCAGCGAGGCAAGCGAACACCGAAGGCACTCAACCATTCAAGCACTCAACCATTCAAGCACTCAACCATTCAAGCACTCATCCTCTTCGCCACTTCGCCTTACTCCTCCCAGTGCCTCCTCATCTCCGTGCCCTCGCGGCGTGTCTCATCGTGACGCTGTCGGCATCGCTTGCAACGCGAGCGTGTCAGCTCGGCCCGCGCAGATGTGTTCGAACGCGAGGCCCGCGATCATGGCGGCGTTGTCCATGCAGTAGGGGGGCGATGGGAGGCGGAGCTTCAGCCCACGGGCCGCGGCGAGGCCTGCGAGCTCGGTGCGCAGGCGCGAGTTGAGCGTGACTCCGCCACCAGCGAGGAGCGTGCGATACGGCGAGGCGTGCGAAGCCTCGATCGCGCGATCGAGCTTGAGCGTGATGGCGCGCGAGGCGGCCTTCTGGAAGCTCGCGGCGAGATCTCGCGCGTTCTGCGCCGTCATGTCGAGCGGGCCGCGGTTGGCGCGCTCGCCCGGAACACCCCGGACGGTGTAGAGCACGGCGGTCTTGAGGCCAGAGAAGGAGAAGTCCAGCGAGGTCGGCGAGAGGCGGCTGATGGGCAGGTCGAAGGCCGCGTCGCTCGCGCCCGGCTGCTGCGCGAGGCGGTCGAGGTTGGGTCCGCCCGGGTACGAGATGCCCATGATCGTCGCGGCCTTGTCATAAGCCTCGCCGAGCGCGTCGTCGATGGTGCTTCCGATGCGTGTGATGGCGTCCCACGCGTCGATGTGATACATCGCGGTGTGCCCGCCGCTGACAACAAGGCCGAGCGCGGGGAAGAGCGGCACGCCATCGCGATCTGCTGCCTCACCTTGCGTGCCTTCTTCGACCAGCATCCCCGAGTACAGATGCGCCTCGACATGATCGACACCGATGAGGGGCTTGCCGAGTGACCACGCGAGGGACTTGGCCGCGGCGACGCCGACGAGCAGCGATCCGATGAGTCCGGGGCGATGGCCCACGGCAATGGCGTCGAGCATGCCAAGGCCGATGCCAGCCTGCGCGAGCGCCTCGCGGATGACGGGGATGATGGCCTCAACGTGGGCGCGGCTGGCAATCTCGGGAACGACGCCCGCATACTCCTCGTGCAGCGCGTGCTGGCTCGCGACAACGCTGGCACGCACACGCACGCCCGACTCAACAACCGCCGCGGCAGTCTCATCGCAGGAAGATTCAATGCCGAGGATGAGGATGCGAAGGCTCCGGGAACGGCAGGTTTACGACAGAGCTACAGGCACTGGGGACTGGGCACCAGGGGCAGAGAGAGGCGGATCGCGGAGAAGACAGAGTGGAGCGCAGGCCGCGAAGTGATGTTGGAACGTCGGCACTGATCAGCTAAGAGCTCCTACTTGACCAGTTGGCCCATTGGCCATTTGACCATCTTGCCCTCTGCCCTCCTCTGCGGCGAACCCTCCCGCTTCACGGCTTCGCTTCGGCTGGCTTCACGTCCGCGTCGAGCAGCCAGCGTTCGAGGTCTCTTCCAGTGATGTTCAGGCGGCTGATGACTTTGCCGTCCTTGTCCTTGATCTCGATGGTGCCGCCGGTGGGGTCGAGCGTGTCTGCCCAGAGGCTGGAGACGGCCTCGCCCTTTGGCGCGTCGGTGCCATCTTCGATGGCGCTGACGCGGCGGTCGAGGCGATCAAGCTCGCGGATCATGCGGTCGCGGACTTCGCGGGCGCGACGCAGTTCCTCCGTCGCGATCGCTGATTTCTGCTCTTGTGTGGCACCGGGCGGCGCCCAATTGCCGGTATCGATCTTGGCCTGGAGCGCGCGGACCGCGGCGGAAAGCTGCGGGTCCTTGAGGTGGCCCAGGATCCAGTCGTGGTCGTTCCATCGTTCGTCTGAGATGGGCGCGGCAGCGGGCGCAGCGGCGCGAAGCACTTCCTCGCGCCGGCGCACCCCGAGCATCGCGATGATCTCTTCGTCGGTCATCGGAACGTAGAAGCCCGGGCTTGGATCAACGCCCCACGTTGCGGAGTCGTCGTGCCGCGAGATGCTGCGTCCGCTGGGAAGGTAGTAGCCCTGCTCGGTCATCTTGAGCTCGGAGCCCTTGCCGCTCTGCATCGTGAGGACGCTCTGGACGCTGCCCTTGCCGAACGAGCGTGAGCCGAGCGCCATGGCGCGGTTGTTCTCGGTCAATGCGCCGGCGAGAACTTCGCTCGCGCTGGCGGACTGGCCGTTGATCAGGATGATGAGGGGGAAGTCGGGGAGCGTTCCGGCGTCCTGAGCGCGGGTGATTTCTTCGGTGTGGGCGCGGCCCTTGGTGGAGACGATGACGCCATCCTTTAGGAAGAGGTCGGCGATGTCCTCGGCCTCGTTGAGCAGGCCGCCGGGATTGAAGCGAACGTCGAGGACCAGGCCCTTGACCCTGCCCAGTTCGGCACCGGCCGCGCCAAGTGCGCCGACGATCTCCTCGGTGATTCCCGGGGTGAACTGCGTGAGGCGGATGTAGGCGATGCCGCGGGAGGGATCGATGACGAAGTCCCACACGTTTGGGTCTGTGGAGGAGCGGTGGAAGCCCTTGACAGAGCGTGTCTTGATCTTCTCGCGGACGATCGTGACTTCCTGGCGGACGCCCGAACGCTCGATCGTGAGACGCACGGAGGTGCCAGCCTCGCCGAGCAGCTTG
>Ga0105046_10020151_pt1 | contig 10095 bp, 9 predicted proteins | sample MAT03_FD_78385 | JGI IMG/M metagenome (GOLD analysis project Ga0105046, IMG submission 78385) | Freshwater microbial communities from Lake Fryxell liftoff mats and glacier meltwater in Antarctica - MAT-03 (megahit assembly) | ecosystem: Environmental > Aquatic > Freshwater > Ice > Liftoff... | reverse complement strand
TTTGTCCTCGCTTACGTCCAATACCAGCAGACGCAGGTGCACGTCGACCTGGGTCGCCGCCAGTCCGATGCCGGGGGCTTCGTACATGGTCTCGAGCATGTCGTCGATCAGGCGGCGCATTGCGTCATCCACCGCGGTGACCGGTTTTGCAACCGTGCGCAGGCGCGGATCGGGGAATTCCAGGATGGTCAGCTTGGCCATGGCAGTTGAGATGGGGAAGTCAGGACCGGACCTCAAGGGGGCCGGCACGTCATTATAACCCCGGCGCACTTGCATACAGGGTTGGTATCTGGGCTATAGTCGTCCAACCTGTCCGGGGAAAATCAGGTGGATAGCCGCCATGCTTAAACGGCTTCTTGCAGTTACTGCTGCCGCGTTGCTCACATTCGCCACTGCGTCCATCACGGCGCAAGTCCGTGGCGATCATCCGTCAACCTACACGGTCAAAAAGGGCGACACCCTTTGGGACATCGCCGGCCGCTTCCTTTCGAAGCCCTGGCTGTGGCCCGAGATCTGGCAGGCCAACCCGCAGGTCCAGAACCCGCACCTCATCTATCCCGGTGACGTCCTGAGCCTGGTGTACATCGACGGCAGGCCGGTGGTGACCTCCACAGGCCCCCGGGTCGGCGAAGCGATCAACACCATCCCGCTGGCCGACATCGAGGCCCTGCTCAAGCAGTTCAACGTCGTGGACGACCCCAAGGCGCTCCCTTACGTGGTCGGCCTCGAGGAAGACCGCCTGCGCAGCACCGCTGGGCAGTCGGTCTACGTGCGCGGCCTGGGCGGCGCAACGCCCGGCATGGTCGTGGACATCTCCCGCCCGGTGTATGTCTTCGGCGGTGGCCGCAGCAAGGAACGTGCAGGCCGCTCCGACCTGACCTTCCGCAGCGAGCTTCACCACACCCACTGGTCCACCCCGTCCGGTTTCGGCGAGGCGTCCGGCGAAGTGCTCGGCTACGAAATGCAGGTCCACGCCACCGGCGAAGTGACGCAGGTGCAGGGCGAAGTGGCCCTGGTGGTGCTGCGCGAGGAAGGCCGCGAAATCGCCGCCGGCGACCGCGTCACGCCCTCCGAGGCGCAGCCCTACGACCTGACCTTCATGCCGCGTGCCCCCGACACCGTGCCGGCCAATGCCCGCATCCTGTCGGTCGCCGATGGCATCCAGGCGGGGCCGAACCTGGTGGTGGCGCTGTCGGTGGGTGCCCGTGACGGCATCCGCAACGGCCACACGATGTCGATCTGGAACAACGGCGCGATGAAGCCCGATGTCGTGGCCCACGGCAACCGCCTCTCGGCCAAGGCCAACGCGGTGAAACTGCCCGATGAGTTCGCCGGTCATCTGATGGTGTTCCGCACCTTCGACAAGGTGAGCTACGCGCTGGTGATGAGCGGCGTGCGTCCGATCCATGCAGGCGACACCCTGAAACATCCCGACGCCATGCAGTAAGTTTTTCCTACATCGCGGCGCCTTCGGGCGCCGCGATGCTGTTGGGGCCGTGAAAACCGACCGCGCCCTGCTGACCCTGCTTCGAGCCCGCCTGCCCGATGCGCTGCTGCGCGCCCTGCTCGAGTCCCAGCCGTCGCCCCAGGACGCCCTGGCCGCCGCCCGCCACGGCGCCGGCCTGTCGCTGCCTGGCGAAACCCGGCTCGCCCTGCACAAACCCGATGAGCGCCGGCTCGACGCCGACTTGGCCTGGCTGGCGCCCGCCGGCCGGTGCCTGTTGGGCTGGCACGACCCCGACTATCCCGCCCTGCTGCGCCGCACGCCGGCACCGCCGGCGCTGCTGTTCGTGGCCGGGGACGCCAGCCTGCTGTGGCACCCGCAGGTCGCCGTGGTCGGCAGCCGGCATCCCACCCCCGCCGGCCAGGACCGGGCGCGGCAGTTCGCCCGCGCCTTCGCCGGTGCCGGCTGGGTGGTCACCAGCGGCCTGGCCGAAGGCATCGATACGGCCGCGCACGAGGGCGCTCTGGCGACGGGCCGCACCGTGGCCGTGGTTGCAACCGGCCTGGACCTGGCCTATCCGGCCGCCAATGCCGCGCTCATGGCCCGCATCGCCGCGCAGGGCGCGGTGGTGAGTGAACATCCGCCGGGCACACCCGCCATCGCCAGCCATTTCCCCAGCCGCAACCGGATCATCGCCGGGCTCAGCCTGGGCACCCTGGTGGTGGAGGCGGCGATGCGCTCGGGCGCACTTATCAGCGCCCGCTTGGCGGCCGAAGCCGGCCGCGAAGTCTTCGCCCTGCCCGGCTCGCTGGACAACCCGGTCGCCCGCGGCTGCCACCGGCTGATCCGCGAGGGGGCGGGGCTGGTTGAGTCACCCGCCGAGGTGCTGGCAGCCCTGGGCCCGGTGGCCCGCGAACTTGCCGATGCGCTCCGGGGCCGCCTGGGCATCGCCCCGGCCGAGGTCCCGGGACGGTCAGCCAACGGACAGCCGGAAGGCGACGACGACCACAACCGGCTGTGGTCCGCGCTGGGCCACGACCCCACCGGCATGGATAGCCTCGTCGAGCGGACAGGATTGACGGTGGCGGCCCTGTCCTCCATGCTGCTGATCATGGAGCTGGAAGGGCGCGTGGCCACCGACAACGGTCGCTATTTCCGCCGGTCCTGACCTTCCCACCGCGCCCAGGGCGCAGGCTGAGGGTAATGAAAGAGACCATACTCGACGTACTGCTTTATCTGTTTGAACACTACTTCTACGACGACCCCGACGCCGTCCGGGACCGTGATTCGCTCCAGTACGGCCTCATCCAGGCCGGCTTCAGCCCCTCGGAAATCAACAAGGCCTTCGATTGGCTGGACGAACTTGCGCGCCAGCGGCCGGTTTCGGCCGCCCCGCGCCTGAACACGCCGGTGCGGGTGTACTCCGACCCCGAACTCGACAGGCTCGACAGCGAGTGCCGGGGCTTCCTGATGTTCCTCGAGCACAGCGGCGTGATCGACGCCGACCAGCGCGAACTGGTGCTCGACCGCGTGATGGCGCTCGACCAGGACGAGGTGGACGTGGACGACCTCAAGTGGGTCGTGCTGATGGTGCTTTTCAACCAGCCCGGGTCGGAAGCGGCCTACGCGTGGATGGAAAGCCAGATGTTCGAAGACGAGCCCGAACCGGTCCACTGAGGCCGGTACGGATAAGCCAGCGCCCGGCCGAGGCCGGGCGTTTTTGTTGGGGACGCCGCGGCCTGCGGCAGCAAGGGGAAAGCGCGCATGAGCAGCTGGTTCTACGTCGACAGCGGCCAGGTCCGCCAAGGTCCGGTCAGTCCCGAAGCCCTGGCCGAAGCCTATCGGCTGGGCCAGGTCGGCGAGGACGGCCTGGTCTGGCGCGAAGGCCTGTCGGAGTGGTCGCCGCTCAGGCAGTTCCGCGAGGAGCTGGGCCTGGCGGGCGTCACGCCCGTCACGCCCGTCGCGCCGGCGCCCGCCCCCGCCCCGGCCGCGCCCGGGCAGAAGAACAAGGGCTGCCTGATCGCCGCCGCCGTGGTCGTGGGCGGCGGGCTGTTCCTGATCGTCGTCCTTGCCATCCTGGCCGCGATCGCGCTGCCGGCTTACCAGGACTACGTCAGCCGCAGCAAGCTGGCGATGATCCGGATCCAGGGCCAGGCCGCCAAGGTCGCCGTCGAAGCCTTCAAGGCCAACACCGACCGCTGCCCCCGGGACGCCGCCGAACTTGAACTGCCGGCGTCTTCCACCCCCGGCCTGGACGCGCTGGCGGTGGGATCGCTGGAAGACGGGCGCTGCGCGGTGGAGCTCACCGTGGGCATGCTGGGCAGCAACCGATCGGCACAGGGTGGCCACCTTTTGATGACCCTGGAAGAGGACGGAAGCTGGTCTTGCAGCGGCGACGGCATCCCTGCGAACCTGCTTCCCAGCGACTGCCTCTAGGCCATCCCGAGCCCCGGCCGGGAGCCCGCCGGCCCCGGGCCGCCCGCCGCCCTGGCTTGACAGTGCCGGCCGGGCTGATGCCTTAATGAAAACCAATCCCGGCCCGCGACCCGCGCAGGCCGCGCCATCTGGCGCCCTTTCAACCGCTTAGCGGAGCAACCTCCCGGCCATGGCCAAGAACCTCCTCATCGTCGAGTCGCCCGCCAAGGCCAAGACGATCAACAAGTACCTGGGCAAGGACTTCCACGTCCTGGCCTCGTACGGCCATGTCCGCGACCTGGTGCCCAAGGAGGGCGCGGTCGACCCCGAACACGGCTTCGCCATGCGCTACGAGCTGATCGAGAAGAACGAGAAGCACGTGGAGGCCATCGCCAAGGCGGCCAAGGTCGCCCAGACCATCTACCTGGCCACCGACCCGGACCGCGAGGGCGAGGCGATCAGCTGGCACATCTCCGAGATCCTCAAGCAGCGCGGCCTGCTCAAGGGCAAGGAGCTGCACCGGGTGGTGTTCACGGAAATCACGCCCAAGGCGATCAGGGCGGCGGTAGACAACCCGCGCCAGGTCGCCGGCGACCTCGTGGACGCCCAGCAGGCGCGCCGCGCGCTGGACTACCTGGTGGGCTTCAACCTGTCCCCGGTGCTGTGGCGCAAGGTGCAGCGGGGCCTGTCGGCCGGCCGCGTGCAGTCGCCGGCCCTGCGCATGATCGTCGAGCGCGAGGAGGAGATCGAAGCCTTCGTGCCGCGCGAATACTGGTCCATGGAGGCCGAGCTCAACCACCCGCAGCAGGCCTTCACCGCCCGGCTGGTGAAGCTCGACGGCCAGAAGTTTGAACAGTTCACCATCACCGATTCGGCCACTGCCGAAGCGGCGCGCGCGCGGCTGGTGAAGGCCGCTGGCGACGCGCTGCGCGTCACCGACGTGGTGAGCAAGGAGCGCAAGCGCCGGCCTTCGCCGCCCTTCATCACTTCCACCCTGCAGCAGGAAGCCGCCCGCAAGCTCGGCTTCACCACCTCGCGCACCATGCGCGTGGCGCAGAAACTCTACGAAGGCGTGGTGATCGGCGAGGAAGGCGCGGTCGGCCTGATCAGCTACATGCGTACCGACTCGGTGAACCTGTCGCTGGACGCGATCAGCGAGATCCGCGACGTGATCGCCCGCGATTTCGGCACCGGCGCACTGCCCGACAAACCCAACGAGTACAAGTCAAAGTCCAAGAACGCTCAGGAAGCCCACGAAGCCATCCGGCCCACCTCGGCCCTGCGCACGCCCGCCTCGGTGGCCAAGTACCTCGACGACGACGCGCGCCGCCTTTACGAGCTGGTGTGGAAGCGCACGGTCGCCTCGCAGATGGTGCCGGCGACGATGAACACCGTCTCGGTGGAACTGGCCGCCGGCAACACGCACAGCTTCCGCGCCAGCGGCACCACGGTGATCGATCCGGGCTTCCTGGCCGTTTACGAGGAAGGCAAGGACGCCAAGGCCGCCGAGGACGAGGACGAGGGCCGCAAGCTGCCGCCGATGAAGACCGGCCAGGCCGTGCCGCTGGGCAGCATCCACACCGACCAGCACTTCACCGAGCCGCCGCCGCGCTTCTCGGAAGCCTCGCTGGTGAAGACGCTCGAGGAATACGGCATTGGCCGTCCCTCGACGTATGCCAGCATCATCCAGGTGCTGCAGAACCGCGAGTACGTGTACCTGGACAACCGCCGCTTCCGTCCCAGCGACGTCGGCCGCGCGGTGGCGAATTTCCTCTCCAGCCACTTCATGCAGTACGTGGACTACGACTTCACCGCCAAGCTCGAGGACGAACTCGATTCGGTGGCGGCGGGCGAAGCGGCCTGGGTGCCGCTGCTCGAGCGCTTCTGGAAGCCGTTCAAGGCCACCATCGACGAGAAGAGCGAATCGGTGGACCGCTCGGAAGCGACCGGTTCACGCGTGCTGGGCGTGGACCCCAAGTCCGGCAAGCCGGTGTCGGTGCGCCTGGGCCGCTACGGCCCGTTCGCACAGATCGGCACCGCCGAGGACGAGGACAAGCCCAAGTTCGCCTCGCTGCGCCCGGGCACCAGCATGCACACCATCACGCTGGAGGAGGCGCTGCCGCTGTTCAACCTGCCGCGCAGCCTCGGCCAGCACGAAGGCAAGGACGTCACGGTGGCCGTTGGCCGCTTCGGCCCGTTCGTAAAGCTGGGCGACACCTACGCCTCGCTGGGCAAGACCGACGACCCGTACACCATCAGCTTCGAGGCGGCGATTGAACTGGTGCGCGCGAAGATCGAGATGATCGCCAACCGCACCATCAAGGTCTCCCCCGGCACCGAGATCCAGGTCCTGAACGGCCGCTATGGCCCGTACATCAGCGACGGCGAGAAGAACGGCAAGATCCCCAAGGACCGCGACCCCGCCAGCCTGACCCAGGCCGAGTGCGAAGAACTGCTGCTGGCGGGCAAGCCGGTGCGCAAGGGCGGCCGCTTCGGCAAGAAGGTCGCGGCGAAGAAGGCCACGAAGAAGAGCACCAGGAAAGCGGTCGAGGCCAGCGCGTCCGCGCCGGCCAAGGCGCCGGCGAAGAAGGCCGCCAAGAAGGCGACCAAGAAGGCCGCGAAGAAAGCCCCGGCCAAGAAAGCCGCCAAGAAAGCCGCGAAGAAGGCCGCGAAGCCGGCCACCAAGGCCGCCACCAAGTCCGCCCCGGCGCGCTCGGCGGCCTGACCGGGAAAACGCCGCCGGGTCAGTCGCCCGGCAGCGGGTAGGTGGTGATGCCGCGCTTGGCTTTTTCCGCGGCCACCATGCGGCGCACGTCGGCCAGCAGCGCCGGTGCGTCGTACACCAGCCCGCCCTTGATGGTGTAGCGAACGCCGCCCACGCGGTGCAGCTTGCCGTCGTCGCCCAGGCGCGCGTGGCCGGTACCGTAGAGCACCTTGAGGTTGGCCAGCGGGTTCTCGCCCAGCACCACCAGGTCGGCCAGCTTGCCGGCCTCGATCGAGCCGATGCGATCGGCCGCGCCCAGGGCTTGCGCGCCCGACAGCGTCGCGGCGCGGATCACCTCCAGGGGATGGAAGCCGGCCTCGCGCAGCAGCTCGAGCTCTTCGATGGTGCCGAAGCCGTAGGTCTTGTAGATGTAGCCCGAATCGCTGCCCACCGTGACGCGCCCGCCGCGATTCTTGTAGTCGTTCACGAAGGCCATCCAGCGCCGGTAGTTGTCCTTCCACGCGGCCTCCTCTTCGCTGCCCCAGTCGAAGAAGAAGCTGCCGTGGTTGTCGCGGTTGGGCGTGAAGAAGTCCCACAGCGCCGGAGTCGTGTACCGATCGTGCCAGTCGGCCCGGCGCGCGCGCATCAGGTCGCGGGTGGCCTGGTAGACGGTGAACGTCGGGTCGAGCGTGAAATCGAGCGCCAGCAGCTCGGTAATCACGGCTTCGTAGCGCGCGCTGCCCTTCTCGCTCGCCTGCGCCCAGAGCCGGCCGGCTTGGCCGAAGCGGTGCTGTTCGTCCTGGTAGTTGTAGTCCGCCGGGTACTGCTGCACGGTCTGGCCGTCGAAAAGCGCCTCGGGCAGGCCGTACCAGTGCTCCATCGTGGTCAGGCCCCAGCGCGCGGTGGTGAGCACGTTCACGCGGGCGACGTCGAGCTGGGCATGATGGCAGGCGCTGCGCATGCCGAGCTTGCCGAGTTCATCGAAGGCGGCTTCGAGGATGTCGGGCCGGTAGCCGAAGCACTTCATGCCCAGCGCGCCCTTGGCCTTCATGTCGCGCACCCACTGGCGCGCCTGTTCGGGCGTGGTGAAGGGCGTGTCGCGGCCCTGGCCGAAGAACACGTACGGGAAGATGCGCGGCGCGGTGATGGCGTTGGCGGCGCTGCGGCGCTGTTCGCTGACACACCAGTCGATGCCGTTGCCGCAGCCCGGGTCGCGCACGCTGGTGATGCCGTGCGCCAGCCACAGCTTGTAGACGTACTCGGCATCCACGCCCTGCTCGTCGCCGCCGATGTGGCCGTGCATGTCCACGATGCCGGGCATCACGAAGTGGCCCGCGAGGTCCATCTCGCGCCCACCGGGCTTGAGCGCAGGCCGGCTCTGCGGATCGATCGGCGCGTTGGCGCTGCCGACGATGCGCACTTCGACGATCCGCTCGCCCTCGATCACGATGTCCACCGGGCCGTAGGCGGGTGCGCCCGTGCCCGCTATCACCGTGGCGCCGCGCAGGATCAGCTGCGGATACGGGCCTTCGCCCTCGGCGCGCGGCGGCGCGGCGGGAATGGCGGCAGGGGCAACGGCGGGCAGCAGCAGGGCGAGGATGAACAGCAGTCGCGTCATGGCGGATCCGGGCTGGAAGTGTCGGCGCGGCGGGCGGAGAATCCCGCCATGCGCCGGTTCGTCCAAGCCAGCTTAGCCATTTTCCTGTTTGCCGTCGGCCCGGCCGCGACGCAGGACATCACCGTCTACCGGTGCCAGGAGGCGTCCGGTGGCCGCGTGACCCTGCAGGACGAACCCTGCGCCGCGGGCCAGACCCAATCCCAGCGCCGCATGGTGCGTCCGCAGGATCCCGCACCCAAACCGGCTGCTGCGCCCGCCGCCCCGGAGCCCACGCCAGCGGCCCCGACCGAGGTGCCACGGGGCCCGGCGATGCCTTACCCGCCGCCGCCGCTGTTCCAGTGCACCGACTACGACGGCGAGGTGCGCTTCTCCGAGGACTACGACCCCAACACGCGCTGCGTGCCGCTGGCGGTGCTGGGCTACGACGTGCGCGGCTCGGCGCAGGGCGCGGCCAGCTGCCGCTGGGTGTCCGAATCGTGCCTGCGGCTGGACGACGGCGACGCCTGCGGCCAGTTCAAGGCCAGGCTGAAGGTGGCGCGGTCGAACGCACTGCACGCCTTCAGCGATACGGCCGCATTCCGCAAGTCCGAAGCCACCCGGCTCGAGCGCATCGTCGACGAAAGCTGCCGCTGATCCACCGCCTCAGAACCCGTTGCGGAGGAAACCTCCGTCCACCGCGATGCATTCGCCGGTGACGTAGCTCGACGCCGGCAGGCACAGGAAGGCCACGGCCGAGCCCACTTCCTCGGGCTCGCCGATCCGGCCCATCGGCGTGCGTTCGATCACCTCGTCCAGGTAGTCCGGGTCGGCCAGGGACGTGGACGTGCGGCGCGTGCGGATGTACCAGGGCGCCACCGCGTTCACCCGCACGCCGTCCTCGGCCCATTCGCAGGCCAGGTTCCTGGTGAGCTGGTGCAGCGCCGCCTTGGTCATGCCGTAGGGTGCGCCGGTGCGCACGTGCGTCAGGCCCGACACCGACCCGACGTTGACGATGCTCGAGGACGCATGCTGGCTGAGCAGCGGGAAGGCGAACCGGCACAGTTCGAACGCCGAGAACAGGTTGGTCTCGAACAGCTCGCGCCACTCGGCGTCGGCATAGTCCAGCGTCGCGCGGCGGACGTTGGTGCCGGCGTTGTTCACCAGCACCTGCAGGCCGTTGCCCAAATCCTCCACCCAGTCGAAGATCTCGCGCCGCTGCTCGGCGTCGGCCACGTCGGCCGGGAAGGCGCGGACCTGGGCCTGCGGGAACTGCTCTTCGAGTTCGCTGCGCGTGGCCTCCAGCTGCGCCTCGTCGCGCGCCACCAGCATCACGTCGGCGCCCAGGCCCAGCAGCTCGGCGGCGATCGCGCGGCCGATGCCGACGCTGGCCCCCGTCACCAGGGCCACCTGCCCATCCAGTCGCCAGCGGCTGCTCGTCATCGGAACCCTCCTCTCGACCCAGGCGTAGGATAGCGGCCAACCCGACCAACGGAGCAGCACGATGCGACTTGCCCTGACCCTGGCCGCCTGCCTGGCCCTCACCGCCTGCGATGCCCCCACGCCGGACCCGACCCCCAACACGCTGCCCGAACCGGAGGCCAAGGCCACCCAGCTGCGTGACGCCATCAACGAACCGATCAAAAAGGCCAAGGCCGTTGAAGCCACCCAGGCCGCCGATGAAGCCAAGCGACGCCGGGCGCTGCAGGACGCCGGCGGCTGACGCCAAAAAAAACGCCCGGGCGAGCCGGGCGTCTTGTCCTGCCTGGCCGCCGGCTCAGTAGGCGCAGAGGCAGTGCGCCACGGCGCGGAACGGCGTGCGGCCCCTGCGGTCGAGCCACGCCAGTTCACCCTCCACCTTGGCCAGGGTCTCGCGGTCGAGCAGCAGCGGCGTCGGCGCCAGCAAGCGCAGCGCGCCCTGCATCCGGCTGGTGCTGC
>Ga0105046_10020147_pt1 | contig 10095 bp, 10 predicted proteins | sample MAT03_FD_78385 | JGI IMG/M metagenome (GOLD analysis project Ga0105046, IMG submission 78385) | Freshwater microbial communities from Lake Fryxell liftoff mats and glacier meltwater in Antarctica - MAT-03 (megahit assembly) | ecosystem: Environmental > Aquatic > Freshwater > Ice > Liftoff... | reverse complement strand
GTGTCGGTGACCAGTTCCAAGCCGGTCGTCCGCAACGACGGACTCGCCCCGATCGCGGCGGGTGCACTCGCCGAACTCCAGAGATTCATGAGCTCGGACGACCCAACGGCGCTGACCGACTACCTCGTGATCCGCGATGCGATCGCCGGGGAGGTCGCAACCCGACTCGGTGCCGACCCCGCTCGGCTGATCGCTGCATGGAACAGGGCCGACTACAGCCACCAGGCTGCTCTCATGGCGGCGTTCACACAGCTCGGTGTGCCGTACCGCAGAATGGCCAGCAAGCCCGGCGTCGGACTCGATTGCTCCGGACTCACCACCTATGCATGGGGCGTTGCCGGCGCCACGATCATTCGCCAGTCCGGTGGTCAGATCGACGCAGCCGCCGCTCGCACCGCCGAGACCGCAATGGCCGGCGACCTGATGTACTACCCCGGTCACGCCATGATGTATCTCGGCATCGACCGGGCGATGGTGCATTCGCCGTACACCGGCCGCACCGTCGAGGTCGCCAACCTGTCGGCCAAGAAGTCGGTCCGGTTCGGTAACCCGATCGGCTGATCGGCTGATCGGCTGATCCGCCCGATGTCAGACGTGGATCGGGCCGACGCCGTCGCGCAGCGACGGCGTCGTCCGTCCCGTCCGGCGGGCGATGATCTCGGCACAGATCGAGATCGCCGTCTCCTCGGGGGTGCGAGCCCCGATATCGAGTCCGACCGGGCTCATCAGCCGGGCGATCTGCACAGGATCGGTGAGGCCGGCGTCGGCGAGTCGTTCCATCCGGCGGTCGTGGGTGCGGCGACTGCCCATCACGCCAATGTAGCCAACGCGGGTCGCGACTGCACCCATCACCGCCGGCACGTCGAACTTGGCGTCGTGGGTGAGGATGCACACCACGTCGCGCAGGCCCAGTTCGCGACCGCGCTCGGCAAACAGCGGTCCAGGCCACGACACGAGCACCTCGTCGGCCATCGGGAACCGGCGGTGGGTCGCGAACACCTCACGGGCGTCGCACACGGTGACTCGGTAGCCGAGCACCTTGGCCACCTTGGCCAGTGCCGCCGTGAAATCGACCGCACCGAAGATCCACATTTGCGGCGGCGGCGAGTAGCTCTCGATGAACACCCGCACCGTTGCCGCATCGGCGAGATCCTCCGGTGTCGTCTGGCCATGTGGTCCGTAGTGGCGGATGCCGTTGCCGGCCGCTTCGAGTTCGGCGAAAGCATCGCGGGCGGCGATGCGGTCGAGTTCGGCATCGCCGAGGGTGCCCTGCGGCGGCCGGCCGGGAATGATCAGCAACTTGGCGCCGACGTTCGGTCCGTCGATCACGGTGCACAGCCCGACCGGTTCGTCGCGACGGACACGATCGCGGAGTTGTTCGTAGAGCGGGGTCGTGGAAGGTGGGTCACCACTCCAACGGCTCGATGAATCCAACGGCTCGATGAAGAGGTGGATGGTGCCGCCGCAGGTGAGCCCGACGGCGAACGCATCGTCGTCGCTGTAGCCGAACGTCACCAGCTTTGGTTGTTGATCACCGTGGAGGATGCCGAGCGCTTCGCCGACGACGGCCCCTTCGACGCAACCGCCACTGACCGACCCGGCGACCTCGCCGTCTTCGTTGACGGCCATCGCAGCACCCGGATCGCGTGGGCCGGAGCCCTCGATGTCGACGACTCGGGCGATCGCGACCCGACGGCCGGCGCTGCGCCAGCGTTCGATGTCGTCGAGAATCTCACGCATCGCGGCCTCCTGAGATGACCAGGGCCAGTTCTTCCATCGCTGCCACCGAATGACCTTCCACGAAGTGATCAACATACGGCAGCGCCGCCGCCATGCCACGAGCCAGCGGCGCGTAGCCGGGCGTGACCTTGAGCGGGTTGACCCAGATCAGGTTGTGGGTGATTCGCTGGAGGCGTTGCATCTGCTCGGCGAGCAACAGCGGATCGCCGCGATCCCAGCCGTCGCTGAGCACCACCACGATTGCCCCGCGCGCGATCCCGCGCACACCCCACTCGTTGTTGAATCGACGCAGGCATTCGCCGAGGCGAGTGCCGCCGCTCCAGTCGGTGACCCGCCCGCTGGCGAGCTGCAGAGCCTTGTCGGGATCGCGACTGGAGAGTTCTTTGGTCACCCGAGTGAGGCGGGTCCCCATCGCGAACGCTTCCACTCGTTGACGACCAGAGACGGCTGCTTGCACGAACCGCAGCAGCGCCCGCGCGTACGGTTCCATCGATCCGCTGACATCGAGCAGGAGCACCATTCGTCGCATCCGCTCCCCCGGCTCGCGGTAGTAGCGCCGGATGGGCTCGCCCCCGGCTCGCAATGAGGCCCGAACCGTGCGCCGGACATCGGGTCGGTACTGCTTGCGGCGGCTCTGGGTCAGCCGGAGCGATCTCTTCGGCGGGCCGGCGAAGCGCAGCCGAGTCATCAGTTGCTGGGCGATGCGCAACTCGTCGTCGCTGTACGCGCCGAAGTCCTTGTTGCGTAACACCTCGGCCGCGCTGAAGCGCAGCTGGATCGAGGGATCCTCGTTCGGCTCGGCATCGTCACCCGACTGGTCGTCGTTGTCGTCGCCGTCGTCCATTTCGATGACGATTTTCTGCGGCTCGTCGGGTTCTACCGTGGCCGCCTCACTCGTTCGCTGTTCCCAGAACACCGCAAACGCGCGATCGAACAGTGGCAGATCCTCGGGGCGTCGGACCAGTGTCGATCGGGCGGACCAGTACACGCTGGAACGGCTGTCGATGCCGGCCGCCGCGAGTGCTTCACCGAAGGTCAGCACACAGCCGATCGGCACGCTGAGGCCGAGGCCGCGCAGGACCCGGGTGAACGCGGTGGCGATCGCAGCGGCGTCGTGTGGCTCGGCGATCACGTCAGTGATGGCTGAGCCCCCGCTCGAACGCCTGCTTGACCAGATCGGCGATGCCGTGCTGGTGCACGCGTTCGACGTCCTCGCGGTACTTCAACACCGCACCCAGGGTGGCGGCGACAGCGGCCTCGGACAGCTGCGACAGGCCGAGTCGTCCGAGCGCGGTGGCCCAGTCGATGGTCTCGGCGACGCCTGGCGGTTTGTACAGGCTGAGCTCTCGCATCGACTCGACCGCCGCCGCGACCTGCACCGCGAGCGTCTCGTTGACGTGGGGTGCGCGCAGCCGGACGATCTGGACCTCGCGTTCGAACGTGGGATGCTCGACCCAGTGATAAAGGCATCGGCGCTTCAGCGCGTCGTGGACGTCGCGGGTGCGGTTGCTGGTGAGGATCACGAGCGGCGGTCGTTCGGCGCGGAACACGCCGAGCTCGGGAACGGTGATCTGGAAGTCGCTGAGCACCTCGAGCAGGTAGGCCTCGAACTCGTCGTCGGCGCGATCGATCTCGTCGATCAGAAGAACCGGCGGCGGGCCGCTGACGGGGGATATCGCTCGCAGCAAAGCGCGCTTGAGCAGGAATCGTTCGTCGTAGAGCTGACCTTCGAGTGCGTCGGTGCCGAACTGCTTGGCCTCACCGCTCGCCTCGGCCGCGCGCAGGTGCAACAGCTGGCGGCTGTAGTCCCAGTCGTAGACGGCCTGGCTGACATCGATGCCTTCGTAGCACTGCAGCCGGATCAGCTCGCCACCGGTCCAACGCGCGAGGACCTTCGCGACTTCGGTCTTGCCGACGCCGGCTTCGCCCTCGAGCAGCAACGGGCGGCGCAAGGCAAGCGACAGGAAGATCGCTGTCGTCAGGCCCTCGTCGGCCAGGTAGCTGTTGGCGGCCAGCGCCTGGGACACATCGTTGACGGTCAGTGTCTGCTGCGACATGGGGCCAGGTTAGAGCGCGACGTGCAAGCTGCCCGATATCGCAGGCCGGCCGACAGATTGGGACCTGGTTCTCGCCACCATGGTGTTGCACCGCACGTCGACGATGTCCTCGACGGCTACCCGGAACCGAAGTTACTGCCACCCGTTGCCTGTGGCTCCGGCGACAGCGCAGGCGTCCGACGGACGGATCGGTCCAGTGGGCGTCGGATGGTGCCCAGTGAGCGAGCGTCGTATCGGCCGCATTCGCAATCTGGTGCCGGATGCGTGACACTCGAATCATGCTCTGCAGCGGTATGCGTCCTCCTGGGCATTGTCATCGAGCACGCAGCGAGGGGGCGGCAAGTCGGAAGGACTATTCGCAGTAATACTGCAATTTGAAATCTAATTATATTTGACAAGATGTTGTCCGAACTTCTATTGTTCGTGTCGCCGGGGGCCAAGGTGCGGGTCGATCCTCCACCCTTCCGGTGCACACTTCAGGGAGGAAGTCGCAAATGAAAACTCAAACGCGTCGGAGAGTCGGCACGGTAGCTGGGACCGCGATCCTGGCAGCTTCGGCGGGTGTGCTTACCTCGACCGACGCCGCCCTGGCGAGCGCCGATGGATGCACGAAAGGCCCGGGAACGTCGATCGTCTGTCTCGTCGTCCGGGGAAGTGGCTTGAAAGTCAACGCTACCGAGGTCGCCTTGAACCAGACGATTCAAGCGTGGTCGGGGATCTGTTCGTACTCGGCCAACTGGAATGCGACGTACAAGTCGGGGGCTCCGGTCAGCAAGGTCGTTGGACCGAAGTCTCACTGTTCCACGTGGCGCGCTTGGCTGGGTTGGAACCCGCACACCGACTTCAAGAATGACTCGAGCTTCTGCGGTCGCTTCAAGGCGGACGTCACCGGCCAGGCTTGGACGCCAAGCGCCTGCGTTAAGATCAAGAGCTGAGCGTCGGTGACGCGACGGCAACCGCGGACCCCGCTCGTTGTCGGCCTTCTCGGAATCTGCGCAACCCTGGTGGGTTGCGCAGACACCGACGGCGGGCCGACTGCAGCACAAGAGGCGTTGAGTGATCTCACCTCAAGGGAACTCCTCGCGCTCCAGGATCGGGTTGTGACGTTCGGAGAGTACGAATCGGCCTTGCGCTGGGAACACGAGTGCGTGTCGGGATTGGGCGTGGTCGTTGATCCGCTCGAGCTCACGGCCGACGGCACATTCGCTATCGGGTGGGAGACGTCCGCGCAGGGTGACGAATTCGACCGACTGTACGACAAGTCGCTACGGTGCCACGACAAAGTCGACGCGATCGCTGCCGTGTATGTCCTGGGCAACGCCGCTACCGAGCAGGAACTGAAAGATGCGGAGCGGGACTTCCGCAGTTGTCTCGCGTCGACACTGTTGTCGGGGGTAGAGGGCAAGCCGGTCGGCCAACTGGCGACCGAGCTTCAGGAGTACGTGGAGGATGGGCGTATCGAACGCTCGCTAGCGGAGGCGTGCATCGGCATCGTCCAGACGGTGAGCGCGCAACCTCTTCCCGGCCTTCAGAAGGCACTCGACGAACTCGACCTCGGATGACGAGCCCGATCAAGGTCCGGCGCCGCATCGATGGAACGGTGGTGCTCCTCGTGCTCATTGTCCAGGTCGTACTCATTGGTTTGGCGGTCGTAGCCACCGAGCGGACGACCAACGATCTGGTCGACGAGCCTTCGACGGCGTTCTGGATGTCCCCGCAGCGAGAATCTGGCACCGTCTCACAGCAGGTGACAGCGAGCGTGACTGCGTCGGTCGAGTCGACTGCGATGGCGCCAGCGTGGGAGGGGACGGTCACCGCGGTGTTGGCCCAGGCCGGCGAACTGGTGCAGGCTGGCACGCCGGTGCTGTCGATCAACGGGCGCGGCCGAGTCATATGTGCGAGCGACTTTCCTCTGTATCGGGCGATCGGACTCGGGGACGTCGGCGCCGACGTTGACGCGATCGCCGAATGCCTCGTGACCGGTGGGCTGTGGACCCGTCCCGACGGTTGGGGGAAATCGTTTGACGAGACGCTGCAAGCGGCAGCCTCCGAGCTCGACCTCTTGCTCGGAGGTGACGGGACCCGAACGGGAGTCGATCCGAGCGATGTGCTGTGGACGACATCGCTCGGCTGGACGCTCGGCCGGGTGAATCTCGCAGTCGGCGACATCGCTCCGGCGAGCCGGGCGACGGTGCTCTCAGCGGCGCCGACGCTGCAAGTCCGCTGGGACAGCGAACCGCTCAACCGCGCCGAGGCGTTGGTCAACCTCGGTGATCAACTGCAGTTGAGTGCGTCGATCGTGACGGCGGACGGGACGAGCCTCGACTTGCCGGCTGGGCGGACCTTCAGGAGCATCGAATCGAGGTTCCAGGATCTCTTGCCGAGCGGAGTCGACGTAGCTGAGATCCAGAATTGGGACGCCTCTGCGACGGTCGTGCTCGACATCCCAGCGGACGTTGCTCTGTTGAGCCTTCCATCCGGCAGCCTGGTCGGCGACTGCATCAACCTGCGCCCAGAAGGCGCTCGAGACGCTGTCGCTGTCACCGTCGAACCGCTGGTCATCATCGGGCAGACCGCCTACTTGCGTAGCGCTGGCGTCACTGCCGACGCCGACGTGCTCGCCAATCCGTATGCCAACGGAGTCACCGACTTGTGTTCGACTGGGCAGCCAAGTGCCGACTGACATGGTCGACAATCGGCTCGAACTCAGAGGTCTCGAGTGCCGACTGGGTGGACGAGTTCTGTTCACGGACGTGCATGAGGTGTTCCGAGCCGGTCAAATGGTCGGCATCGTCGGCCCCAGCGGCAGCGGCAAGACGACATTGCTCAGCTGCATCGCCGGTCTGGAGACTTATGGCGGACAGGTGTCGCTCCACCGCAGCGAATCCTCAAGCGGGGTCGAACCGTCCGATGTCGCCTGGATCCAACAGAAGGTCGCCGCGGTGGCGCAGCGGAGCGCGGCGGAAGTCGCCGGCCAACCGTTGCTGCTCCGTGGCGCGTCGCTATCTGACGTAGAGTCGGCCGTCAGCGTCCACTTCGCGACGATGGGACTCGGCCATGCGCTCTCGCGGCCCTTCGGCCGGCTGTCGGGCGGAGAACGCCAGCGGGTCGCAGTCGTGCAAGCTCTCTTGCTCGACAGGCCCATCCTGATCGCGGACGAGCCGACGGCATCACTTGATCGGGCGAACGCGCAACTCGTGGCGGAGTGCCTTCGTACGGCATCACGCTGCGGCACCATCGTGCTCATCGCAACCCATGACCGCAGCGTGGCAGACACCGCGGACAGGATCTGGACATTGTGACAGGCACAGAACGGTTCACGTTGAGAGGGGTGGTCGCAGAGACCATTCGCAATCAGTTCGCCCGGTGGGTGACCCTCGTCGTCGGCATCGTTGTTGCCGCGGGCGTGTCGATGGTGGTCTTGATCGATGCGTCACGGGGTCTCGAGACGGCAACGGCCAAGGCCGACGAACTCGAGCTGGCCGGCAGGAATCTCGTCCTGCTAGAAGGAACCCAGATTCGCGGCGGCGAGTGGTGCTCCCAACTCGGCTACAACCCGGCCGTCGCCGCTTCTGGAGCGATCGGCGCCGACGAGACGATCCCATTCCACGACGGAACGACTTCGGCCAACGTCTACCGCGCAGAACCGTCGGCCATTCTGGCTATTGATCCACGCTTCCAGACTCGTGACGCCAACCATCCCCTAGTTGGCGCCGCCCTCGTCGGCGAGTTGGGCCTGTCCGAACTGCAAGCCGCGCTCGGCGATCGAACACTTTCAACCTGGTCGCCGCCCGCCCCCGCCGAGCAGTACGGACGCTCCGTGGTGCTGCCCCTTGGCCATCTTCGATCCGTCGAGACGTGCGTGGCACGGCTCGCCGCTGACCCGACGGAGTCGGTGAAGGCGACCATCGTGCAAATCGCGCAGTTTGCCTCCAACACCGTCAACGTCCAAGGCCGCTGGTACGCAGACCCGGTCGTGCGGGATCTCGACGCAATACAAGAATGGCAAGATCGCCCGTCCCGTTGGCTCTGGTTGCTTCTGGGATGTGCTGGCGCCGTACTCATCGCCTCCCTCCACATCGCCATCACCGGGCGCGACCTGTCGGTCTTCCGGCTGTGGGGCGTGACCCGGTCCAGCCTCGTAGCAGCAATTGCGAGCGTTCAGGTAATGATGGCCGGCCCCGCCGTCTCCATCATCCTCGTGATCGCCGCCGTGCAGCGCGACAGCGCGGTCGCCGGCTATAGCTGCCGCATCGCACTCGCCTCGCTCGCCGTGCTGACCACACTCTCGTTCAGCGTGCAAGCGATCGCGTCGCTCATGATCGACCCATGGAAGAAGGTCCGACAAAATGTCTGAACTGTTCGTCCGGTTCAAGGAGACCGAGTCCGGATTGCCGCTAGCCGAGGTCTCGACTCGCATACTGCCAGGCTACGAGCTACGTGTCGCTCTCTGGCCAAACGGGGACCTGGCGACCTTCGCGCTACCAGACTCGGCAGCCCGATGGCCGCCCGATCCGAATGCTCGCTGTGATCGCCCTCTCCTTGTCGGAACACTGACTACTCGAGGGCAGTGGCCGACGGAGTCCATCCTGACCTACGAGCTGCAAGCCGATCCTTCCGCTGCGAACCCGCGACCCGAGATCGTGACAGCCGACATCGGCGCCGTGGTCCTGCATGCGTCGATCGCGGGTGACCTGCCGGAACAATCGCTCATCGAGTCCGCCAACTTCGCGTACGAGTCTCTCGGCTCACTTGCGTGGCTCGCCGGCGCGGCCCTCGGTCGAGTGACTGCCACCACCGCAGAGGAGCAATACCTCCATCGTCTGATCGGTGCCGCGTCCGTAGCCGCAGCACACGGGCAGATCGTCGACACCAATGCGTGATGTCTTGGAGTCCGCCTTGTTGCCCCTCGTCGATTCAGGGTCGACGATCGGGCTACAGGTCGCTGTGCGAACGGCCAACCAAACCGTCTCCGTAGCGATAGGCAAGGACGCACAGGGAAACGAAATATCCACAGACTCGGTGTCCAACTTCTTCTGTTTGTGTAAGACGCTTACAACTCTGACGTTTCAGTCGATCGAGGAAACGAATCCCGGATTTCTCTCCACGCGACTATCCGACGTAGACGTAGCCTCCGGTTCACCGATCGCGGATGTAACGATCTGGGAGATCCTCACGCATTCGTCGGGAATCTGGGGTGACAGCGCGGAGTGGCTGATGGGGGTTAGCGACGAGACGGCGATCGAACGGATCATCGCCGGAACCCGATCCCGACCGCGCTTCCGCGGTATTTACGGTCAGTTTGGTGCCTTTCACATCGCAGGTTTAGTTGCCGAGAGGCTGCTCGGAGTGCCAATGGAGGCTCTCGTCAGAGCCCACGTATTAGACGCCCTCGTGAGCGACAACGACGTATATTTCCGCAACACGGACCTCGCTGATCGCAACCGAATGAGAGTGTCAGGTAGCCGGCGTGAGCACGGAGTCATTCCATGGCTTTGGGAAATGTCGACCATCGCGATGACGCAAGGCTCGGCGGCTAATGGGTGCTACGCAACCGCCGGCGGGTTCTTGGGTATCCTCGAGATGGCAGCGGCGAATGCTCGTTCGGGCAAGGCGCACCGCGCAGCGCTGGCGCAACAGTGTACGAAGCCCGGACGCGACCCTATCCTCCAACGCGTCTGCTCCTTCTCGCTCGGCCACCTCTTCGACCTGACTCAACACGGATTTGGAGATACAATCTCCAGGTGGAGTTTCGGCCAGGTCGGACTTGGTGGGGCAACCACCTGTGGAGTCGATCTCGAGTCGGACGTGCTCTTCTGCTGGCGGGACTATCTGGTCCACGAATCGGTCTCACAAGTTCACGCAATCCGATCAACTGTCATGAACGCGATTCGAGAATCGGTCGCTACGCCGCAATAGATGTCCGCCGGCGGGTCGATGAACTACCGACCGCAAATGGCGCAGTACCTTCCTGCGACCTCCAAACACCGGACCGCCTGTCCTCCAGAATTCTCGGGGAGGGTCCAGCGAATACAGCAAAAGTAGGCTTTCTGCAGACGCCTGAATGTCAACTTAAGATCGCCCCGACGTAAAATATCGAACACACGGAAGGAGAGTCATTTGTTCAAAGGGAAAATCAGCCCGTTTGCGCGATTTGCGATCGTGCTGCTGGGCGTCGTGATCGCTACGGGAGGCAGCACTCGCCCGGATGGCAACCCGGTTCGCTGGGCAATCGGTGTGGTCCTGGTGGTCAGCGCCTCTGGGCTCCTTGAGCTCGGAATGGCCCGCTGGTACGCGT
>Ga0105046_10020146_pt1 | contig 10096 bp, 6 predicted proteins | sample MAT03_FD_78385 | JGI IMG/M metagenome (GOLD analysis project Ga0105046, IMG submission 78385) | Freshwater microbial communities from Lake Fryxell liftoff mats and glacier meltwater in Antarctica - MAT-03 (megahit assembly) | ecosystem: Environmental > Aquatic > Freshwater > Ice > Liftoff... | reverse complement strand
TACCCGAATTATAGCACTTCCTATATCATAGTCCCCTCCTCGCTTGCGGGGAGGGGGTTGGGGGTGGGGTTCTTTTACCTCACTCAACTGAGAACCGCTATATTTGAGAAATAGGGTGTCTAATTTTTCAGTTGGATTCAGAAAAATTGGGTTGAACGCCTATTTACTTAGCTCACAAAATCGTTCCAGTCTCTTTCAAATAAACCCGCATAAATGGTTCATCTTCACCCAAAGTATAATCTTCAATCAATCCTTTGCAACGCACAGAAATACCGTTCCCTTTTTTAATCACCACGGTAGAACCATCGAAGACATCCCGCACTAACATCATCTCAGTTTCCGTGGGATTATCCAAAACTACCATATTACTACTTCGGTAAAACATCCCCTCTTCATCTAAGATTTCTTCTGCATACTCGGCAATTAGCAAATCAAGTTTTGGATGACGCAGCAAAGTTTGGACATTGCTGTTGTAATCTTTACTTAATACTTTTTTAGACCTATTCACAAAAACTGCATCACGACAAATAGCGCCTATTGTCCAGTTGGGATGTTGCAAAAGGATATGGTCAATAGTTACTTGCAATTCTTCAACTGATATTTTATTAAAGGTAATAATCGGTATCCTAGCATCTGTACCCGACTCAAAAAAGGTTTCTAAGATATGAGAAGGCACATCAACGCTTTCACCTTCAGAAGGTTTAAGATGCATTAAAACACCTGGTGCAGCGTTGATTTCCAATATGGCAAAGTTGCTGGACTTCCAAGATTCTGCAAGACTTTTGGTCATGACATCAATACCAAGACAAGTCAGCTGGAAGTGTTGAGCAATATCTTGCGCCAAGATAATATTGTCATCATGAACTGTGTGCGTTGCATCAATGCTCATACCCCCAGCCGAAAGATTAGCGACTTTGCGAAGATAAACAGTGCGCCCCTTCTCAATAACGCTGTCCAATGATAAGCGCTGTTCCTCTAGGTAGAGTTCCATCGCTTCATCGATTTGAATTTTACTCATCGGCGAGGTAGGCGTGTCTAAACGTGCAGGTTTGCGGTTCTCTATGCGGATTAATTCTGCAAGCGTTAAATAGCCATCACCAATAACCGAGGCTGGACGGCGTTCTGTGGCGGCGACAAATCTGCCATTGACACACAACATGCGAAAATCTGATCCGGAAATACTTTTTTCAACAATTATCCGAGTTAGCTGATCTTCGGGAATCGCTGCCAGTGCCCTATTATAAGCAGATACAAGTTCTTTTGAGTCTTGTATGTCAGCCGTAACACCAATTCCTTTGTGGCCTACCACTGGCTTAACTGCTACTGGATAGCCAATTTGCCTTGCTGTGGCTAAGGCTTCCTTTTCAGAAAAGACAATATCGCCTTCGGGGACTGGGAAACCCAAGGTTTTCAAAAATGCCTTGCAGTCATCTTTACGGGTGCTAAACTCCGAATCTAGATGGCTATCACAGTTGAATGTTGTTGCTACCCCCCGGACATGTTTTTTTCCCAAGCCGTATTGCATTAATCCTTCTTCCCACAAATAAAAGGCGGGAATACCTTTTTCGTAGGCTGTTCGCAATAGGGCGTAAACTGTGGGGCCACCATAGACAGATGCGCGGAATTTATTTTGCAGCCTCACCAATTGTTCATCAAAGGTAAAGTCTTCATCTTGAGTAATGGCTTCAAACCAATCCCAAACAAAATAAGCTACTTCTCTAGTTGTGCGTTCATGTAGTGATTGAACGCTAATCCGCACAAAATTTGGATATGGCTTGACACTCCAACGGTTAAGGTGCAAATCCATGTCCAGTTTTCCGACTTCGGACACAACTTGGGCAAATAGATGAGCATAAGATTCGTAGCTTTGGTTGCCCAGGTGTAGATAGCGATGTCTCTCGACAAGCCGCTCCGTGTCTACGCCAATCCTTGTAATATAATCTTCAATGGGCAAACGCTCTCTAGAGTCAACTAGAGCAAAGTCAAATACTAGTGCCCCTATATCTAAATAGGGGTTGGGCCCAATATAATGCTTGAAGTTGAAGATATCGAATACATCCGTTCTTCTAGCATTAATGCGGACTAAATCACTGCTTTTTTGTAGAACCATTGATTACGAACCTTTGGCTAAACACCCTGAAATTTAAATGCTGAGTTTTGGTTACTCAAACTTATTGATTGTAAATTGATTCACATTAATTTTAGATAGTGATGGCAAAGCCATTGATCCAATCAGAACCCACAGTAAACCTATTAGTAAGCATTTTCAACTATCTCAAGGCATAATTAAACCCCCCAACCTCAGTAAATAAAAAATTACAGTCAATTCATCCTCATGAATAGCCAAAGATATAACCTTTGAAAGGTGCAACACGAGCTAATAATTTGTATAAATAAATATGCGGTATTGAAAAGACAGCAAACTATGAATAGCACAGAAGCTGCTCTAAGAGATGAAATTCGAGAACTTGCTGAGGAAGCTTTTCACCAAAAGCTGATCTCTGGGCATGGTGATGGCCCAGACATGAATGAGTATCAAATTGTCTACCAAGGCAAACCCAGGCATCTCCCACTAGAACAAGCACGTTTTTTCTTAACTAACCTGCTTTACAGAAGTCGCATTCATTAGGACTTACCATCAAATATCTAATTGCACTCGGTTAGAGTTAATCCCAATTATTAAATAATTGTACAATTTTGAATCGGCAATTAACGATGTTTCTAGGAAATAACCCTAGAGGCAGTTGGTACTGTAGGTTTTATTAAGTCAACGAACCTTAATAACGATAGTTATTTTTTATGGAATTTTTTTGAAAATTCTTTTGGTTTCGTTGCAATGTCTAACGACAAGCCGCTTCTCTCCGAGACGCTACGCGAATGCGTCTACGCAAATTTTAATCCTACCTTCTATCAGGTGATCTACCAAAGGGATGATTTGATACTTTAATTGTCATGGTTTAGTAAAATTTATTAACTCAAGTCAGGAGGCATCAAGGTGGAAAGTAATCCAAAACGGCAGTTGGTAATTATTGGGGGAGCTGAAGACAAGGAAGGAGATTCCCTAATTCTGCGGGACTTTGTGCGACGCGCTGGGAGTACGAAGGCGCACATTGTAATTATGACGGCGGCGACAGAATTAACAAGAGAAGTGGGAGAAAATTATATTAGAGTTTTTGAGCGCCTGGGAGCCGAGAACGTTCGTATTATTGATACAGAAACCCGTGAAGATGCATCTTCCTCTACCGCATTGGAAGCAATTAATAAAGCAACGGGGATATTTTTTACTGGGGGAAACCAAGCTCGCATCACCAATATCCTCAAGGACACCGAAATAGATACGGCGATTCACAAACGGTTCTCTGAAGGTATAGTTGTCGCAGGCACCAGCGCGGGAGCTGCTGTGATGCCAGACATAATGATTGTAGAAGGCGACTCAGAAACAAATCCTCGGATTGAAACTGTTGAAATGGGCCCCGGTCTTGGTTTTTTACCAGGAGTTGTAATTGACCAGCATTTTTCCCAGCGCGGACGCTTGGGACGCTTAATTTCAGCTTTGATGCTACAGCCTGCTGTTTTGGGATTCGGTATTGACGAAAATACCGCTATGGTAGTAACAGATAACCAAATTGAAGTGATTGGCCAAGGCGCTGTCACAATTGTTGATGAATCAGAGGCTACATATAACAATATGGGCGAAATTTTGAAGGATGAGCCTTTGGCGATTTGCGGAGCAAAACTTCATATTTTGCCACATGGCTTCAAATTTGACTTGAAAACCCGCCAGCCTATCCTAAATAATGGCTCTGTGGCAAATGTCTCTGTGGCTGTTGGTTAAATCAATACCTAACTTTTACCAGATGCGTTTAAATTGAGTCAATAATTAATACTTGTAGATTAGTGGGATTTATCTCTTGAATATCCTCCCAAATACTCTCAGAAATAGGGGACATAGCCCCGAATTTTCAGGAGGAAGGGGGGATTTATTATTAATAAGCGATCGCAGTCTTTAGTGTCTAAATGGTAGTGTTAATTTATACTTTGCAATCTTCACGACTGGTTAGCCAAATCTAAAATTTCTTTATCTGAACAAACCGTGCTGTGGTAGTGGGGTCTGTTGTTGATAATTTCCCAAGTTTGGAATAAAAAAATTCCCACGGCTTACGCAAACAATAGCCAAAACCCTGATTTTCCAGTAGGGGCAATTCATGAATTGCCCCTACTGCGTGTAGTTTTGCGTAAGTCCTAATTCTGATAAATAGGTTATTAACCGCTGCTAAACCAAGCTGATGAAAGATACCTTCTAGGTTTTGGGAACACTAGATTTAGCACCAGACTTGACAGGAAAAGCCTGATGTCTAAAGGCGAATAGAATAACAGATCAAAAAATACAGTTCCCCTGCAATTACCCATAATATACTTAAAATCAGTGAAGCGTAATACAATTAACCATGAATTTGACTCTGGTTCACAAGCAGAAATACTACCTATACAGGAAAGCGACGACATATCGGAAGCATCCAAGCTACTACGGCAAGGAATTCAACAGCAGCAAGCTGGTGAATTAATAGCGGCTTTGAAGTCCTTACAACAATCCTTGGGGCTGTTTCAGTCCGTTGGGGATTTGCAAAAACAGGCACAGGCACTTTCTTTTTTAGGATTGGTAACTTACGCCACTGGAGACTATAAAAGTGCTATCTCCTACTCCGAACAGTGTTTGTCTTTGCTGAATAACACCTCAGATTTAGCATTGCAGATGCAAGCGCTTTCCCATGTAGGGAATGCATACCGTCATCTAAATGACCATAACAAGGCTATTGAATTTCTGGAAAAGTGTTTAAAAATAACGCAACAGCTGCAAGACAAACGTAGCCAAGTAGCAGCACTGAATAATTTGGGATTGGTGTATAAATCTTTGGGCAACTTTACGCAGGCAATTGAGTATCAGCAGCAAAGCCTAGAAATTGTCCGGGAACTCAAAGATAACTGGGGCGAGGAACAGGTACTCAAGAATTTGGGTAATGCTTGGTATGCTTTGGACAATTACCCAAAAGCGATCGCCTATTATGAGCAGTGTGTAGTACTAGCACGCTCCTTAAAACATGTTCGTAGTGCTTCTCAGGTACTAAAGAACTTAGGGAATGCTTGTTATGCCTTAGGTGATTATGCTAAAGCCATTAAGTATTATGAAGAGCGGTTGCAATTAGCTAGAGAAATTCCAGACAAGCGTAGCCAGGAACAGTCTTTAGGTAATTTAGGAGTTGCTTGTGAAGCTTTGGGTGACTATAACAAAGCCATTAAGTATTATGAAGAGCGGTTACAATTAGCTAGAAGTATCAAAGATCGGCGCAGTGAAGAAGAAGCTCTTGAGCGTCTGAAAGCTGCTTGCTACGCCTTGGGTGATTATGCCAAAGCTATGCAATACCAGCAAGGAACACCTCAAAATAGTTAAAAAGCAAGAGAAGGAAACAATTCAAAATTACTCGTACAGATCCATTCGTCCCATTGTCTTTTGTTGCTGGAGATATCCAAGGACTTCTAATGTATCAATTTGGGGAAATTGTCCGTAAAAATTACTCACACTCCAGAAGGGTTCGGGTGTTTCTAAGACAATGGTGCGATCGCCCCACTGTTCTAACCGGGGTAGCAATGTTTGTGGCGCTACTGGAGTACATAGCCAAACTGCTGCTGGAGAAAGCGTTTTGAGAGCAGTTGCCGCTACCGCTATTGTCATACCCGTAGCAATGCCATCATCAACTAAGATGAGCGTAGCATCCTCTGCATTCACCTGCGGACAAGCAGGAATTAATTGAGCCTCAAGAGACTTAGCAAGGTTTATCGCTTTATTTAAAGCTACTTCTCGCCACCGCGCATCATCTTTAGGGCGAAATAGCTTTTGATCAGTCCAAAGAACATTTCCAAAGGTAGTCACTGCACCAATTGCTAACTCTGGGTTTTCTGGATGGCTGATCTTTTTTGCCACAATAATTGTCAACGGACAATCTAAAAAACGTGCTATTGGTGCTGCTACAGGTACACCCCCTCTTGGCAAAGCATAAACAATTGGTACAGGCTTTACCCCAGAATCAATGGTTTGCTGAGTCAAAACATCATGAATCACTCGCGCCAATAACTCACCCGCATGGGTGCGATCGCTAAAAAGCGGGTTATGTGACATGGTTTCCCCCAGCATGTCAGGATGGTACTGCTTTTATGATGACTGAATTTTGTCTGAAATTAACTGATACAATAATATTTGTATAAATAATTAAGTATTCAGCAAAAGTCTATTTATTCTGATAAATCTCCAACCAAACCAGTATTTAACTCAGATAAGACAGATGGTGCTGATACAAAAATCCTAATTTTCATGAGCAGCGAAACCCAACTCAGCCTCTTCGACGACTCAACCCTTAACCAACGAGAACTAATTCCCACAGACGCTAAAATTGCGATCGCTCCGGGAACCTATTCTGACATAACGGAGTTGGCACAGCATTGCGATCGCTGTCACCGTTGTGCATTGGGAGACACTCGGACTCATGCTGTCGTCGGACGCGGTAATCTCAAAGCCCCAATTCTGGTTATAGGGGAAGCGCCTGGTCAAAATGAGGACGAAACGGGTTTACCATTTGTAGGCAGATCGGGGCAGTTGTTGGAGAAAATTTTGGCATCTGTAAATCTAACTACTGAGCAAGATGTATATATTGCCAATATCAACAAATGTCGCCCACCAGATAATAGAGTTCCTACACCTGTAGAAGTGGCGGCTTGTCTACCCTACTTACTAGAACAAATTCGCCTAGTTGACCCCAAAATAATCCTGTTAACAGGTGCAACTGCTGTCAAAAGTATTACAGGTGATAAGCGAGGGATTACGAAAATTCGCGGACAGTGGCTGGAGTGGGAAGGGCGTTTATGTATGCCAATTTTTCATCCTTCCTACTTGCTGCGTAACCCTTCTAAAGAACAAGGTGCGCCTAAATGGTTGATGTGGCAGGATATTCAAGCAGTGCGGGCCAAGTTAGACGAAATCCAAAATAACAGCTAATAACATATTTTATATAATTAATATACGCCCCTTAATATAATTCCCCACCTAGTTATAAGCTGTTGCGTATTTAATTTGTATATGCGACGCGGGCAAGATGCCCGCACTACAATAATTTTACGTTTTCGCGTTATACAATTTAGCTGCACATCAGCTTAGGGCAATACGCTTGGGTTAAGAATTTCTTTCTTCTCTCTGCGTACTTGGCGCCTTCTCTAACGAGACGCTGCGCGTTGGCGGAAGCCTCTCGTAGAGATGGCGGTTCGTTAAAAAATTGACTTTGATAACAGAGTTTTGGCCTTAACCTAAGCGTATTGAGTTATAGAGTGGGTTAGCCGACAGTCGTAACCCACCAGAATTATTCCTCATCAGATTGATCTATTATCGGTTTTTGAGCAGCGTGTCGCACAAACAAAATCTGAATATTATCATCAACAATAGTAAAAAGAATCCGATAGGTAAGCTGGTAATCTTGTAATTTGCAAATTGTGATTTATTAAAATCATTGTAGTGCGGGCATCCTGCCCGCGCCGAGGGTGCAAATTAAATGCAGAACAGCTTATTTCGTCCCTCTGTAATTTTTGTATTAATTAACGTGACTTCGATGAACCTCTCCCTGACTTGAACTAAAGTCCAAGTCTATCCCTCTCCGACTCGGAGAGGAACGGTTTTGCGTAGTAAAACCAGGGAGAGGTCTTTTGGCTGTAAGTTCAGTTTGCCCGATCGCGAGTCCCCTTTTTCAGTTCTTGCCATCTTTGCCGTAGTCGCTTCAAGTTAGGCGTATGACCACCATAACGCCAACTAACATAGGCTTGGCTAATCTCATCTATTACCTCAGCAGTTGGTGGGGCATGATGCTGATATGATCCTTTAGCATACTCTAAAGGTGTTTGTGCTGGATGCTTACCTAAACCTTTTTGGGTTGTCCATTGCAACATTTGTTGATAAAGGCTCTCCATTGCTGGCAATTTCTTTAACCATCGGCGGTTGCGCCACTCTCGCCACTGACCCCAACCCAGCCAACCGAAGAAAGCTGCCGTAGTTGCCAAGATTAAGCCAGTCAATACGCCCAACCAACCTTGAGAGAATAAAGCTAAAAACCAAGCGATCGCTCTAATCACCCAACTCAATATTGTCCCAAATACATTATTTAACAAACCTGTCACTGGCGATGGTAGCCATCCAGCAACCCATTGCCACAACTGGCGCAACACACTAAAAGTCTGAGTATCTTCCACTGATGGAGGTATGAGGGGATGATTGGGAATCGGATCAAAAGCAAACCAGCCATATTTAGGAAAATATACTTCTGTCATCGCATAAGCGTCAGTATTACGGACAACATATAGCCCTGTAAATGGATTAAATTCTCCTGCACTAAACCCTGCTACCAACCGGGCTGGGATGCCAATGGAACGCAACATTACCGTGAGAACTGTTGAGAAGTGGTCTGGATAACCGCCTTTATATTTGAATAAAAAAGCTTCTACTAAGTCTTCTTTTTCACTTAAATAAGGCAGTTCTAAGGGATTTTGGGGAAGAGAGTAACGTTGCTTTAGGTATTGAGCTAAGTAGAGAGCCTTTTCATAAGGTGAATCCAGGCTTTTAGAAGACTTTGAGACTCCTTCTCGATTGTAGTTAGCGAGAATTTCTTCGGTACGTTGCCGGACTTTTTCGGCAATTTCGGGAGGAATTTGCAGATAATGCTGTTTAATGTGTTTTGGATAATTAGTCGAAGCTTTACCTAATAAAGTGCGATCGCGGTATGGTACTTCAGAAATTACTGTGTAGGTGAGTCCTTCTGATAATTCCACAGGCGATCGCAATCCGTCTTCCTTATCAACAGCGATCATTAGTGTGGGAAAGTAAATCTCTTTGGGATAAGCCATCGCCGGAATTAAGTTAGGTAAATCCGCTACCACTGTATAAGTTTGTACTATCTCTTGAGTTTTACCAGTAATCAGAGGTCGGTTTAGGAAAATTTGGTAAGACCAAGGCGATCGCTTGATGGTTGTAACATCCTCGTTACGGGAAACTTCCCATCCCTTACCCGTATAACGGTCAAATCCTAGTACTCGCCAAAAACCCTCAGCTTGCGATCGCACCCGCATCACAACTTTCGGTTTCATCTCGCCCCGCAGGTTTTGGTTAATTTGGCTATTAAAACCGTAATAAAAGTTATTATCTACTTTACCTGGTTGACCAGTTTGATTTTGTCCCGTACCACTGCCTTGATTATCACCTTTACCTTGGCGGACATAACCGGGATTAATGATACTACGTCCGGTGAAATTACTTTTTACTTGAATCGCAGAACTTACAGGAAAGTTCCGTAACTGATAGCCGGGAAATCTGGGTAAAACAGCAAAAATTGCCAGTCCCAGACCGACAATTAGGAAGAAATTCAGAATTAAAAATTTAAAATTAAGAGTTGAGGAATTCTTCTGATTTAATTTTCCCTTTTCAGTTTTTAATGGCTGTAAACCCAAGCGCGAGCGATAATCTAATACTAAAGTTGGGAGAGCGATCGCTAAAAATAACAGCAACACAGGTGCAAATGCTAAAGTCTGGCTTAACGTTGCCGCCACACCCAATAAAATCAGTCCTATAACAATCGAATAGCCCAAATTTTTCCGGCGGGGTGTATCAAAGCTATGCAACACCTGGAGTTGAATTAATAACTCTGCCAAACCCAACCGCGTATCATTCAACTCTCCCACTAACCGCCCAAAGAAAGCACCCAGTGCTACTAACATTCCGATGGCGATACAAAACTTAATGGCAACATTGCGATCGCGGCGACGATAGTAACTCCAAATCCCCCCCAACAAACTCAAGGGTAACGCCCAAAAACTGAATGAAGTTTCAGCCGCGATATCCGTCGCCACAATTCCCAAAACAACCAACGCTAGCACCAGCAACCGCAAGGAAATTGAATCTTCCACCTCTATCAAAGGCGATCGCTGCTGATTTTGCCGCCAGAAATTACCTATAGGGACACGCCAAAACCGATTCATCCTGGATAAGTTAAGCATTTCGAGTCTAAGT
>Ga0105046_10020145_pt1 | contig 10096 bp, 7 predicted proteins | sample MAT03_FD_78385 | JGI IMG/M metagenome (GOLD analysis project Ga0105046, IMG submission 78385) | Freshwater microbial communities from Lake Fryxell liftoff mats and glacier meltwater in Antarctica - MAT-03 (megahit assembly) | ecosystem: Environmental > Aquatic > Freshwater > Ice > Liftoff... | reverse complement strand
GATCAAGTGACAACTCTAATGAAAGAAAGAAAAAAACAATTTAATTTAATGGATGAAGAAAAATCCGATTCTGAGATCAAAGCAGTACTTGATCAGTACAAAGAATCCATGAAGTCTTTGAAATCTTTAGACGAAGTGGTTGATTTTAGAGAAAAAACAACTTCTTCTTTATCGCGTATCGTCCAATTTAAAGAAAACCTAAATGTAGATAAACTGGTGATTAGCTTTGAGAGTCCTACTCAACAAAAGATACGTCATCTAACTAATCTCCGGACTTTTGAAAAAATTACAAAAATTAAACAAAATAAGGACTCTCTTTATGATAAATATACGTTAGAAATCGACCAAATGATCAAAATTTTCGAAACATCTTTAAAAAATATGAGGCATGGTTTAACAACGCTAAATGACAACATCGATCAAATTGCTAAAGAAGTTGAAGAAATGTCTAAATGGAAGATAGATGTTAAAGAAGAAACTCTAACGAATCCTGAGGCTCCTGTGACAACTGGGCCAAAACCTCAAAGTTATTTCAGTTGGTTATTAGGTTCTAAAGAAAAAACAAAGTCAGAAACTAAAGTTAATGTGGCTCCTGAAGTTTTACCTGAAGGTTTAAATGAATCTTTGAAAGAGTCTAATCTAACAAATTAAATTTGTTCATCAAGCACTGCGTACTAAGCAGTGCTTGACTCCTGTTCCAATAAGCTGAAGTATTTTTGCAATCAATTGATAAATCAAAAAGGCTGCAAAAACACCTATTCCGGTATAACACAACGTTTCGACATTCAAAGCAAAACTTGGCTGAAAATGGTCAAAAGTGGCTTGCGTTATTTCTGGTTGTAGATCTTGCAGAAACACCAACGGACGTTGCCATAGTAAACTCTCTTGAAAATGATGCAGGGCTTGATTTAAATGTTCCCAACGAGTCACCATTTTTTGCATGAACTCCCCTTGATGAAAAAAATCAGGATCTTGACTGGTCAAGAACTTTTGAATATAAGCCTCTAATGATTTATTAGAATAAGCAGCTACTTGACGTAAGTTTTGAATCAAATGATCAAGCTCACTGACATGCCCGGCTAATCGATGCATGTATTGTTGCATAAATGCGGGAAACTGACTGCCTATAAAAGCCCCTATGATGATAAATAAGCGATCAAGGATGTAATGAATGAAACGTAATGGAAACATCTTGTGTTCTCCTAATGATCATTAGCATAGTAAGGTTCAATGTGCACAGTGACATCGCGTACAGCAGGCCACTCTTTTTGAATTTCTAAACGGACTTGTTGGCTAAGTCTATGCGCTTCATCAACCGATAATTCAGGATCCACTTCAATATCAATATCAACATGCGCATCAGGGCCATATTGCTGAATTCTAATTTTTTCAGTCCCTTGAATGCCAGGCACCTTTAAAGCCGCTTGATTTACGAGAGTAAAAAATTCTGGATCTGGAATATGATCCATCAATTGTCGCATATTTTCTCTGGTGGCATACACACCCATGACCATCATCAGCAACGCAATACAAAAAGCACCAATCTGATCTGTTAATCCACCCCAAACCGGCCAATAAGCCCCACTGGCTAAAGCCACTGTCGCAAGTAAACTATTTAAACTATCGATCCGGTAATGCATGGCATCTGCCATTAAAGCGGGACTCTTCTCTCTTTTTGCGGTTGCCCGAATATAATGGTAGCTGCTTTCTAATAAGATCACTGTCACCGCAGGGAAAAGCCAACCGAGTGGATGAATAAAGTGATGAGGAGTTTCTTGAATGACAGTCAATACTTGATTGGCACACATGATTCCACCCGTGACAATGAACAAAATCCCTAAGAGTAATCCTCCTAACGGTTCATAACGTCCATGTCCAAACGGATGATCTTGATCAGGCGGGCGTTGGGCTAATTTAACACAAAAAATCAAGAATAAACTCGATACCACATCCAATGCAGTGGCTAAAACATCCAAAAATAGGGCTGAACTTTGAATGAGCACGACACCAACGACTTCAAAAGCAATGATCATTAAACGCAATTTAATTCCAATACTGGCTGCACGGACCACTTCTTGATCGCGCTTGGCACGTAATTGCATGACTTCTGTTGGAAGAGTTAACGAGTGAGGATATTTTGACATGTTCTATCCTAGGACTAATGAGCCAAAAAGATCTCCGGCTTTTTTTAAAGGCACTTTTTCTCCTACCACCACCACGACATCATTTGCCATGAATTGAGTGTCTGGTGTCGGATTCGATAAGACTTCAGTCCCTCTGCGAATCAATAGCACTGTCAGGCCATAGAGATGACGCAGTTGAGACTTTGCCAAATTCTTACCAATTAACGGAGAATTAGAATGTAATCGAAAAGAGCCAATTTCAATATTTGATAAATTTAATTTGATCTCTGAAAGTTTAGTAGAAGGCTGTTGTTGGTTTCTAAGTAATTCATACCCATCTGAGCGAATATTTTCAACAAACGTATAAATTTCTTCATCCGGTACATGGTACTGCTTTAACACACGTGAAAAGATTTCGACAGAAGTTCCAAATTCATCAGGAATCACTTCATCCGCCCCTAACTTAGTCATTAAAGCAATGTCTTGCACATAATGTGTCCGGACAATGATGTATAAACCAGGATTCGCCTCTCGTGCAATTTTAACAATACGTCGCGCCGCAATCGCATCATTGACCAGGACAGCCAAGGCTTTAGCATTTTGAATATGGAGGTGTTCTAAAATAGATAAATGGGTAGCATCTCCAAATTGAATCGGCTCTCCTTGCCTTTTCTGTTCTTTAACAGTCTCTGGATTCATCTCTAAGATCTGGTAAGGCACACCTGCTAATTTTGAAGAACGGGCAAGATTGCGACCACTTATGCCAAAACCGACAATAATCAAATGACTGTTTAAGACCTCTTCTTCCCCTGTTTGTGAGCGAAAACCTGACCGTAATTTTTCTGATAAAGGAAGTTTTAAAACTAATTGGGCAATATTTGAGGCATAATTCATTAAAATAGGACTCAAAGCCATTGTGAGCAAAGAAACTGCTAAAAAGATTTGATAAAACTGGTCAGAAATTAAACCGTAAGGCATTCCTGTTTTTGCCAATACAAAAGAAAATTCTCCAATTTGACTGAGTGCAATGCCAGTCAAAACAGCACTTCTTAAAGGCAATCCTAAAATTAAAGTCGTCAAGCCTGCAGTGGTAATCTTGAGTGCCATGACCACAACAGTCAGTAATAGAATTAAGAACGGATGTTGAAAGACGATGGTCAAGTCTAATAGCATTCCGATTGAAACAAAGAAAAAGCTAATGAATAACGCTTGGAAAGGAAAAATATTGCTAATGGCTTCATTGCTATATTCAGATTCTGAAATAATCAGTCCGGCTAAAAAGGCACCAATAGTGAGAGACAGGCCTAAACTAGAGGTGAGCCAAGCGACACTAAAACAAAGGGTGAGCACACTGAGCAAAAAGAGTTCTTTATTACGTGTACGTGCGACTAAGAATAACAAACGAGGCACTAAACGTTGTGCACTAAAAAAAACTAGAAATAAAGTGATTAAGCCAATGACTAATTGCCAAAGAAATTGAAGATTGATTCCTCCTTGCGATGTTTCTCCTAATAAAGGAGTTAATAAAATCATGGGAATCGCCACTATGTCTTGAAAAATTAAAATAGAAATAGAGAGTCGCCCATGAGGACTAGCTGCATCCCCATTTTGTTCTAAAGCACTGAGAACAATAGCGGTGCTACTCATTGCAAGAAGACAGCCAAAAAAGAAAGCTTGATTCAACGGGTAACTAGCGCCTAAGGCAAAAGGAGCGGTGCATAAAATGGTGAGTCCCACTTGCAGGGACCCCCCTAATAAGAACAAACGTTTAATCTGCACCAATTTTTTGATAGAGAATTCCATTCCAATGCCAAAAAGCAGTAAAATGATTCCAATCTGCGCAAGTGTTTCTACATCATCTGTTTGACTTACCAAGCTAAAGCCATGAGGGCCTGCTAAAACACCTGTGAGCAAAAAGCCGACCACAGGTGGCAGACGTAAACGATAGCCAATTAAAAGCATGACGATAGAACATCCTAAAAGAATGAGTAAATCCTTAAATAAGAAGAGTTCCATCGCAAATCCCTTTCGTTATTGTTCTAGCACTAATTCTACAGAGTGATTCACCGCCTTAACATAGCCTTGATACTGATGTTGGACATCTTCTACAGTCACTTGATAAGGAATGTCTGGTGTCACTCCTAAGTTTTCAATTTTTTGTAGATTCACACGTTCTGCAATTGAAGCTGTATATGAAAAATAATCAATTCCATGGTTATTTGGGAATTGAAAGCCTAATACATACCCTCCAGCTCCCGCCGTGCCTGCACCAAATAAGGTGGCCCGTTTGTTATCTTGTAAGATTGCAGGTAAGAAATCAGCACCTGAAAAATCTAACTCATTAATTAACATTAAAATAGGCTTTGAATAGGTATGCTTGACACTTGGATTAATCATATCCACTCCAACAATTGCAGTGGGAGCTGTTAAAAAGTGCTTCGCTTTCCACTCACTCAATATAAATTCACAGTACTTTTTAGTGAAAATTAAATACTGATAGTTGAAGTGATTATAAAACTCTTCAATTTCATGCTCAGTCATGCGATCCACTTTACCATCCATTTGGTCGAATAGAATATCCAAAAATTTAAGTTCCTCTAAAATTTTATAGGATTCTAAAACCTGTTCGGGTGAAATTTTAATGCGATGCTGAGGAGTAATTAAAGGATAGGGACTGAGATGAGAAGCGACTTGATATAAAAACTCAACAGACCCTCCAAAATTATTGACTTGATCAATCACTAAAGCGTCTGTGTGTTCTTCCATGTATTTAATAATTTCTTCAAATTCCCTCACTTGTCGCTTAGACCCTAGGTAATGAGGTATCCGAATGTAACCAATAGGTTGACCATTAGGATGTTGATAGGTATAAGCATACCAAAATGAATGCCCTTCATCTTCGCATCCACATCCCCCTTCATCTCCTTCATGAGAAGAGGAATGGCTGCTATTGCTTGATGATGTTTTTTCATTGCACCATAATTTTGTTCCTAAAGGAGGAACAAAACTTTGACGTGCACCAAGTCCTCCATCATGCCCCCCTTGTTTATCTGCAATGTACTCTTGCATAGGACTTGACATCATCACATGAATGGTCCGTTTTATTTGACTGTTTGGATCATGATTTAGAAAGGCTAATGCCTGAATACCTTCTACCATTTCAAAAGGATCGATCACATGCTCAGCATGGTAATTCCAAAGAAGTTGGCAGCTATAGTCTTTATAAGATTTGGCAGAAATTCCAGTAATGATCACAGTTCCTGAGGGAACATGATCTCCTGCACGTCCGGCCCGATGTGTTAACTTGATGGCAGCCAAGGCATCGTCTGTTAAGTTATTTGCTAAGAAAGAGGATTGAGGTCTTATTTCGTTAATAATATCAGCTATTAAGACATCATCAAATGCTATAATTTCATCCCCTATACGAAAAGGATAGTGAGAAGGAGGGACTTTTAAGACATCAATCCAATTGATAAAGTACCTGCCATCTACAGATTTTACAGAAAAAGGAAGAGTCGCTTCTTCTGTTGAACAAAAATGAACACCGACATGATAATCAGAAGTAGAACTCAAAAATTCTTTAACAATTTTCTGAAACTTTTTTGTATTGATTGCAGGCGTTTCTAAAATACGTTGTTTGTAACGTTCATAGACTTGGTCTAAGTCCCACCCATTATATTCTTTTTTCCACTCTAGTGGTGCATACCCAACTTCAAAAGTATGTTTAATGATGCCTAGATCAGCAACCATTTTCGCTTTTTTATAGTCTTCAACTTGTGTGGCCTGTAATCCTACAGTTAAAAATAAAGTGAGCCAAGACCATCTAAGTAATGATTTCATAATAACCTACTGCCAAAAAATTAATGTTTTAAAAAGACAAGTGTTAACCATTCTAATAATCATAAGGTATAATAACTAGCAAGATGTTAAGGAAGATCGATATTTTATAATAAAAAATATATAGAGTTAAGTGTTTTTTAAAAAATTTAATTTAAATTAATTTATATAATTATTTATCTTTTGCTCAATTTAAAAATTTAGGTATAAATTTAAATTTTGCGTCTGATAATAATGTTATTGATATACAAAAACGGGAAGGTTTATTCGAAATGTGGCCTCTAAAAAATCGTTGTTCTTGTAGTATTCCAAGGCCTTTTCTGGCTGTACTGCCAAAGCAAAATTGTAATAAGTAAATCGCATAACACAAAAATGACAGGCTTTGATAGATTCTTAAAGAGACTTTTTTTTAGCACTCTCTATGGACTCCTTGATTCTTAGCTGATAATGAGATTCGTTTGCGTGCTTCTTCTATTTGTAAAACTTTCACCTGAATTTTGTCACCTGCTTTAACCACATCACTGGGATGTTGAATATAGCGATCCGCAAGCTCAGAAATATGAATCAATCCATCTTGATGCACCCCAATATCCACAAAAGCTCCGAAGGCTGTGACATTTGTAACAATCCCTTCCAGTTGCATTCCAGGTTTTAAATCAGCTATTGTTAACACATCTTCACGAAAACGAGGAGGTTCAAATAAGGTACGTGGATCACGTCCTGGTTTTTTCAGTTCCTCTATGATGTCTTGTAATGTAAACTCCCCTACCTGATCAGAAATATAGTTTTTTATTTTAATTGCAGAGACAAGGGCAGGTTGATGTGTAAGTTGATCTAAAGTCACTCCTAAGTCACGTGCCATTTGCTCAACCAAGGTGTAACGCTCAGGATGAACAGCTGACGCATCTAACGGATGCTTACCTTGCGGAATACGCAAAAAGCCAGCTGCTTGCTCAAATGTTTTGGGACCAAATCCACTCACTTCTCTAAGTTGCTTACGACTATGAAATGTTCCTTGAGATTCTCTGTATTTAACAATTTTCTGTGCAAGCGATGTTCCTATGCCTGATACATAAGAAAGCAGTGAAGCACTTGCTGTATTTAAATCCACCCCCACTTGATTCACACAGCTTTCGACCACATATTGCAATTGTTCTTGTAATAAGGGCTGATGGACATCATGTTGATATTGGCCCACTCCAATTGATTTGGGGTCGATTTTAACCAATTCAGCTAATGGATCTTGTAAACGACGGGCAATCGAAATGGCTCCTCGAATGGTCAGATCCAGGGAGGGAAATTCTTCTCTTGCAATATCTGAAGCACTGTAAATACTGGCTCCTGCTTCATTAACTGAAACAACAACCACAGAAGTCAACTGACACTCTTTCAAAACTTGTCTTACAAATTGTTCAGTTTCTCGGCCTGCTGTTCCATTCCCAATAGCAATGGCATAAGGGCGGTACTTTATAACAAAATCTTTTAAATCTTTTTTGGCTTTAGCCAGGGCCTGTTCCCCTTGCGATAAGTATAAAGTAATTGTATCCAAATACTTTCCTGTTGCTTCTACGACTGCACACTTACATCCTGTCCGTATTCCAGGGTCAATTCCAATCACTGGTTGACTTCCCAACGGTGAAGCAAGGAGTAAGTGACGGAGATTATTGGCAAAAATATCGACTGCGGCACGATCAGAGGCTAACTTTAACTCTAAACGAATATCTGTTTCGACACTGGGACAGATCAAACGATGATAAGCATCTTCAATGGCATTGTAAAGAAAAGAAGCAAAAGGTGAGCGCGGATTTAACTCTGTCAAACGAGTGATTTGTTGCAGGACGGGAGCTGAGTCAATTTCGATGGTGTAATCTAAAATCTCTTCTTTTTCTCCTCGACGCATCGCTAAATAACGATGAGAAGGAATAGTTCTGACACTTTCTTTGAAGTCATAATATTGATCAAACTTTGTCGATTGTTGTGCTTTTTCAGATTTAACTTTTGAAACAACAATACCTTCCTGAGCAAAGATTTCACGCACACAAGCTCGAATAGAGGCATCTTCCGCTAATTTTTCTGCAATAATATCTTCAGCTCCTGCTAAAGCCTCTTCAGCTGTCGCCACTCCTTTATCCAGATTCACAAATTGTTGAGCGATTTCTTGCGGATGCCCTTTTAAAGGTTGCGAAAGAATAATTAAGGCTAATTCTTCTAACCCTTTTTCACGCGCAATCATCGCGCGCGTACGTCGCTTAGGTTTATAAGGAAGATAAAGATCTTCTAAAGCGGTTTTAATCTGACAACTGATAATTTGTTGACGAAGTTCATCGGTCAGTTTGCCTTGTTCTTCAATTGAATTCAGAATAGTTTGCTTACGCTGTTCAAGCTCAGTTAAATAGGCTAAACGTTCTTGAATAGCTTTAATTTCAACCTCGTCTAAATTGCCAGTGGCTTCTTTGCGATAACGGGCAATGAACGGAATGGTGTTGCCCTGCTCAAGTAAATGAACAACAGATTGCACTGAAGAGACTGGCAATTGAAGTTCTGTTGCGAGTTGTGTCAGGAAAGCAGAAGACCCTTGCATAAGTACCTCAAATCATAAAAGAGGATTTATCTTATGCTGTTGGTCTTCTGATAGCAAGCATTATTCGTTAGTTCACTTGGTAAGTGAGAACGCGCCATTTTCCATCAGGTCCCATGCGTAGAGTTAAGAGTTCTCCAGAATTGGTGGCATGATCAAATGAAGTGTTATATTCCACAACCATGTATGGCCCTCTAGGAAGCCCTTTGGGATCCCATGCAGGACGTTGATCTTTGACTGTACGACTACGTGCTTGGCCTAATTTTTTTCTTGCCAGTTGCAAAGCAGTATTCCACTCTGGTTGGCTAATCGTTTGTTGAAAGATAGGATCCCCTTTCGCCCAAGTTTCATTATATTGTCCATTATCAAGTAAAGTGACATATTCTTTGGCTGCTTGTGCTGCTTCGATCATCCACGCAGCCATTTGTCCATTATCGTTGGGATTCATTGCTGTTGAAGTTGAGGTGGTTGTCTGAGTAGATGTTGTTGTTTGGGTAGAATTAGAAATAGGTGTTTCAACATCAGGTGTTTGTGTTTTTGATAAAGGGCTTGTTCCAATCACAGTCCCTTGCAAAGTTGTGTGAATCAACCCTGCACTGATTAAAAAAGTAAAAAAATATGAATAACGCATGGCAGGAGCCTCCTTAAAAATTGATAGATCTCAATCTTTTACATCGCATAAACTCCTATTTTAGTCATGCGAAAATCCCATCTAGAAGCAAAGCACTTCAGATGGGATTGAAAAGATTAATAATTGCGTGGAGGCGTTGGAGGTTGATTTTGACCTGTTTGAGAACTTGAATGTCCTTGTTGATAATTTTGATCAAAAAGTTCGCTAAGGCTTTCTTCGTAATTTTCCATGCACTTTTGTTTGGCCATTTTATGATGCCAGCGCTCATGATTAGTCTGTGCCACAATTTTTGCCATGTCATTAATTTTATGATCTGAGGCTAAAATATGTTCTTTAATTTTTTCCTTAAGCACTTCCATCCAAGCAACATCCGCAACAGCCAATAAACTATAAGTTTTATCTTGCATATTTTTTGAGTGACTGCCTGACTGACAGCTACAACATTGACATGAGTGACAACTACAGCCACAGCCACAGCCATTGCCAGACATTCCACTTGATGAACCATGTCCATGTGTTTCACACGATTGACCTTGACAATTTCCCATCACTCCTCCATTGGTTGAACAACCCTTAAACATCTATCCTCACATTGACTAAATCGTTATAAAACTTCAAGGTTTTTAAATATTAGTTGGGTCTGATAATGTTATGATTGAGTATTGACCATCCAAGCTGAAAACTGATCTAAAAATCGCCAGAACTGATCAAAGTGTTGCATAGGAAAGGCATATTTTTTATCAGCCTCTTGTAAAACCTTTTTAAAGCAAGCCAACCACACTTGACGTGCGGCTTCATCAATTTTAAAAGGTAAATGACGTTGACGCATGCGTGGTGGTCCGAATTGTTGTTGGTATAAAGGTGGACCACCCATGATAAACACAAAGAAAGCGGCTGAGCGTTCTGAAGCTTTTTTCAAATCATCTT
>Ga0105046_10020143_pt1 | contig 10098 bp, 7 predicted proteins | sample MAT03_FD_78385 | JGI IMG/M metagenome (GOLD analysis project Ga0105046, IMG submission 78385) | Freshwater microbial communities from Lake Fryxell liftoff mats and glacier meltwater in Antarctica - MAT-03 (megahit assembly) | ecosystem: Environmental > Aquatic > Freshwater > Ice > Liftoff... | reverse complement strand
GCAGATGAAGCACGAGATGCTGCAGATTTCTTGGCAGGGCCGACTTTGGGCTTGTCTGCGCCCACCGATAGCTGCGGATAGTCACGCAGCGTGACAAGCACCGCTTTGAAGACCTCTTCCAAATGCGAGTCACTCGGGTGCATCACGTGGGCCGCGTTGGCGCAGAGCTTTTCAGAGAAGAACGCCGAGAAGCGTTGCAGCGTGTTCTCGCCTGCAGTCACCATGTCGGCGCTTTCATCGGCGTGCGGCGGCTGGTTCGACTCGATCGAAATGCGGGCCATGTGCAGGAAAAGCGCTCGGAGGGACGGGCGGGTCTCTCCGCTCTCCCACGATGGAAACCCGACAATACTGGCCTTGGAGCGTGCTACTACCTGCTTGACAAAGGCGGCATGTGCCAAAGTCGAAGTAGTAGTAGTCGTCGCCGTCGTGGTGGTGGCGGCGGCGGCAGCGACAACATCTGCCGAGACATCCATTGGTGCTCTGCTGGGCAGACTCAGATTGGTCTTGGTGGCAGCCGTGGTAGCCGCCGGTAGTAACTCACTGGCAACTGCAACCAGTATGAGGTCTTCCGTGTCCTCTGGGTCCTCTGGCTTCTTTGCAATCTTTACAATCTTCACCGCAGATCCGTAGCTCTTGATTACTGCCTCGCAGATTGTTGCAGGGTCGCCAACCAGTGTCTTAGGTATCGGGACGTAGAATCCGACGCTGACCTGACCTCCCGGATTTACGTCCCACTGAATGATATCTATCGCCGGATCATCCGGTGAGGCGGTAGACTTGGCGGCATTGTGCAACAACGTTGGAATTACCGTCGCCAGTTTTTTGGCGACGCCTTTTGCCTTATTGACCAACTGGGCCTTGGTCGGGGGCTTCTTTTTCTCTGGTGGCGCTTCTACCACGGGCTTGGGGCACGGAGGTGGCGGAGTGTTCGTTGCGCGCGGTGCTTTCGCTGCAACATGATGCGGCGTGCAATGATTACTGGTTGCAGCCGGCGACTTTCCGCTGAAGCGAGACGTGTCGTCTGCCTCTCCCTCCACTGCGTCGACCTCTTCGTCTGGGATCTCGCCCGGCGCCAGCTCGTCGTCACTGCTGCTGCTGCTGCTGCTGTCGTCTTCGTCTTGACCGTGCCCATTTTCGTCCTCTGAGAGGTATTCGTCGTCGTCGTCGTCGGTCATTGGTCCCTTCTTCTCCGGGGAATAATAGTCAAGTTGCTGCTTGAAAATGCAAGAGAGTGTCCGGTCGTAGTGCCTGCCCGAGGTCTTCTCAGACATCTGCACAACAACAGAAACCAAAAGAAGAACAACGAACGAAGAGGAGAGCATCGGCAGACGCACGAGTTCCCAAGTGTGTGCGTGCCACTTGTCTACTTGCGCTGGTCGCTCAGCCGGTCGATGAGAAGCCAACTGAAACAACACCATGAAGAAGATGACAACCAAAGCAGACCTTGCGCGCCTCGCCGTTGCCATTGGCTGTGCTTTTGCACTCGGTGGCCGCCTCCTCCAGGAAGACACCCGTCTCATTGTTGCGCTTGCCGCACTCTCCGTAGCCGCCGGCGCCTCGGACATGCTACCTCTGCTCGGCTTGTGGCTTGTGGCACCTCGGTCCTCTCCGTGGCCCCTGCCGTTCTCCTATGCAGTGGCCCTGTTTGTCGCCCTGCCCGTGGCATTCCTTGGCCTTGTACGACGCGTTCCGTTTCGTCTGGGCGACACTCTCGGCCTGCTGGCTTATCTCGCGCTTCTCGCCTCTGCCGGGCAGTCGTCGGTTCCATCGGCGGTGGCTGCGCCCTTGGTATGGCTCGTGCAACTGGTGCACGTGGCGTGCGTTCGCACGCGAACCGCACCGCATGCCTACCGCGTCTCTCTGCTCTGTGGCTGGCTCCTCTGGCTGGACGGTTGCAGCGCCACGCTCGCAGTTCTCCTGGCTCTGCCTGCCCTGCTCTACATCTCGTGGCTCGTCGGTCGCCATCTGGCTCCCGCCGCCGCCGACCATCTGCTGCCGCGTACAGTCTACGACATGCCTACTACTACTGCTACTGCTACTGCTACGCCGCCTGATCAATCCGACGAGAGCACCGAACCGCATGTGGACCCCCCAGTCCGGTCCTGCAATTCTCACTATGTTAAGATCCGTCACGTCTCGCTCGGCGCCGCCAACAGCCAACCCGGATGAGAACGCAGCCGTCGAGTTGCGTGCGCTCGTTGGCGCTCCGCCGTGCAACGCCTCGCAGCTCGGTGTCGCCGTGCAAGACACCGCAAACGACGACGACGACGACAACGACGACAACGACAGCGGCATAAAGCAGTCGGAACGCGAGCGCGACATGGACCAGACCATGACAGAGTGGCGTCAGTGGCAATCATCCGACCATCCGGAGCGCACACTTGCTGCCTTCTCGCGCGCGATGACGCTGATCCAGCAGCTCGCCACGCGTCTGTCCACCGAGATGCACCAGCACAACATGACACCGCGCTCCATCGCACATGTCCGGACGCAGTTTTTCAAGATCGTCGCCGCCGTGCGCCACCTCAACTCCTCGGTCGACAAGCAGCGCTCCGCGCTGACGCGCTGCTTTGTCAACGCATCGTTGCGTCTGGTCTCGCCTCCAGTAGAGATCGCCACCTTGCCCACCAACTTTCGCACCGTGCGTCAGAGGCGTCGTCGCGGTGGCGGTGGGGGCTCCTCAACATCAACTCGGCGAGGAGCCGCCACATCATCCAGGTCGGACGCCGCCTTGATCACACGGACCCGTCGCGACCTCGACCGCCACACCATCACCAGCGGGGGCTCTAGTGGAGGAGTGCCGCCGCCGCCCACCAAGAGGGTGCGAACAGCCGAATGAACAACGCGCGATGAACGCTATAAGACTCTGTGTCCTACCCTGTCTAAGCAACTGTGTACATCCACTCACTCACTCTCCTGACAAGCAAGCACCGCCAACAACATGCCGCTGGTTAACTCGGTGCTGCCGCATCAAGTCGACTGGGGCCGGTGTGCATCATACTGGGCGTCGGTCCCGCAGTTCCGCGGCTGGGATGTCGAAAAGGCCGATTTGCATGAAGTCCTCGTGAGGCATGAGGACCACGTGCGTGCCGCCAACGGAGAGACCGATCCACGCGTTCTGCCCGACGTCTCGCAAGGCACCAAGGCTATCACCGAGGAGCGCCTGATGCGGCCGTGGTTCGGAGAGCCGTCGGGACCCATTCGCACCAACTCGGCGGACCGGCAGCCAATCACGTCGCTCAACCTACCCGCCGCCTATGCCGGCACCAGCGAGTTCCTGGGTGAGACCATCACCGACAAGATCATGGAGCCCGACGACTGGTACACCGGCGTCATCCTACCGGTGGAGCGCACCGACCAGGTCAACTTCTCGTTCACCGAGATCAGCTTTAATGCGCACACGCTCGATCTGTCGCCCGAGCAGAGCAACCCGCGCTTCATGCAGCTGACGCTCGAGAGCGGCAGCTACACCTCGGTGCGTCGCGGACGCGCCTTCCAGATTGAGCACGGCTTCATGGCCACCGCCTACGGCCGCATGATGTACCAGGGCCGTCTGCGCCAGCTGGTGAACACCGTCAAGGAGACACAGCGCCTCGGCGTCATGTACGCGCTGCTCGAGTGCCAGAGCTACAACACCGAGTGGGAGAAGAAACACGGCATCTACGACAGCAAGGACATGCGCACGCGCATGGAACGCGAGGTCAAGTTCTTCAACATCATCAAGACGCAAGCGAATGGCCTGGCCGCCCTGGACGCCGATGTCACCGAAGACATGAATCGCTGGCAGGGTAGCGCCGACTGCATCATTGCGCCGCATCGGATGTCGATCTACATCAACTCGCGGGAGTCGCGCACCAACTATTCGATAGCAGGCCCCGCCGGCCCCGGTCGCATCGAGGATGGAATCAAGTCGTTCGACACCTTTGCAAAGAAGAAGTTGTTCCTCACTCGCCGGTACGCCGACGAGCAGCCCGGCCGGCGCGGCATCATGGAGTCGGTCACGGTGATCGGCGAGCACTGGCTCATGGTCGATCACTGCCGCAACCTGCCCGCCAACGTCCCGTACCACTCGGGCATGCGCGCCGTCGCAATCAACAACTACGAGGCCCCAGTCGATGGGTTCGAACGCCTCGATCTGCAGTCAGTCATTGATAATGTCGTCAATTTCTTTGACGACAACGGCGCCATTGCCGCTCCCGTCAAGCACTTCAATGTCAGCAATTTCGACGAGGATCTGATGTACGATCCCTTTATGATCCGCGCCGGCGATCTCTACGGAAACGATGAGGCCGACGAAGAGCGCATTCCCGTGCGCTACTTTGGTCACCTGCGCTACAAAACACAGGCGTTCCCCAAGAATGCGTCCTTCAAGCAGGCGTTCCTCAAGCCAGAGTCGGCTCTTCTTGTTGCCTCCTCGCTGGCCGATGCAATCTGCTCCGACAGCGGGCGCACCCGAAACGATGTCGATCGCGCACTACGGGCTCTTTCTGTAAAGATGGCCGCCATCGATCGCCATCGTTATACAGATGCGGACGCCCTAGCCATAGCCCAGGCCGTGCAACCCACAGATATGGTTCCAGGCGAGCGCGCTCTACACGGCTCGGTCGCTACCAGGGCAGTCGACTGGGCACGCGTCCCAGAGGCTCTGCGCGCCGGGTCTCTCTCTGGACTTCGCTCCGGCGCGGATTTCAACGATGCGGCGCTGATCTCGGACATTGCCATTACACTGCGCCGCCTCCTGCCTGGTAACCCCCTGCTCCAAACCCAGCATCTTCCCCCGTGGGTTGAGGACACCGCCGAAGCCGCCGTCTTTCACAACTTTATCGCACCGCTGCGCTTCCCCCTGTTTGCGGTAGTTCAAAGCGGCGGTGCTGCTGTTACTGCTGCTGCTTCTGCTGCTGCTACTGCCGCTGCTACTGCCGCCACTGCTGCTACCGCTGCTGCTACTGCCGCTGCTACTGCCGCCAATACTGCTGCTGCTGCCACCGCCAGCACCGCCAGCACCAGTACCGCTTCTGCGCCCCAGGGGGGAGGCGGTCCCGTCAATGTTCCTGCTGCTGCGCCTCCCGCCAAACGACTGGAAACCCTTATAGCTAAGGCGACCCCTGAAGCTCAGGCCGCGTTCCGAAATGTCCTCGTTGACGACCGGGTGAGTCCTGTTCTCGATACCAACATCGCGCAGGATCTACGCATGGCCCTTCTCTCAACGCTACAATTCTTTGCTCTGGACGTCGCCCAAACAGACGCCTCTACCAGTCTGCTGCGCGTCTCACTGGCTCTGGAAGCATTCAACCGTAATTTTCCACGCGACGACAAAGAGGGGCATGCCCTTGGATTCCTAAACACACTACGCGATGAGACGGTCGCCATCTCAACCAAGCCCGGCTTTCGCGGCACCATAGAGCAGATCAGAACCAAATCCAGCGCTGCCACCGCCCAGATCATTTTGTCCGCGAGGGCGGACGCGTCCAACCTCCTCCTCGCACCACCCCCCCGATTATCAACGATTAATTGGGATACCGATATTCTGGTTCGCACACCGGTCGTCTACGGCTATGAGTTTCTGCGCGACTGGGTTACGGCTGCAAGCAGGGGTGACCAGATGCAGGTGGTGCCCGCCGATCCCACCAACCCCGACGTGCCTCTGTCACTGCAGCGTGCCCGCCTTCTCGTGGCCCAGATCGATCGCGGCGAGGCTGTGGTCGGCCTGACGTCGAATGAACGCATCGGCGACGAGAACACCACGGGCAGCGTGCTGCACCGCACCGCCACCATGGCTATGCACACCATCTACTCTGGCGTGCAGCGGCTCGCAGACGCCACTCAGCAGCAGCCGCAGGAGATGGTCGGCTCTGGCATCGGCCAGCGGTACGGCGTGTCGACGTTTGCCTCGGAGACTCTGGGCTCGGCGCAGGAATTGGGTGTGCCGCTGGCCCTGACCCGGGACATGATCAAGTTTGTCGACACGGTGTCTGCAATGGCAGGCTCAGCGCTGCAACGCATCGCATCGGTTGCCCTGCTGACGACGCCAATCAGCCGCCAGGTTCTGCGTGGCTTTGCGGTGTCGAATGTGCGCGTACCGGTGGCGGTCCTCGTGAGCCGGCCGCACATGCGCTACGTCACCGCCCAGGTGATCTGGGTCAAGGCCGGCCGCGAGACCGGCATGACCACCCTGGGCAACGTCAACTTCCAGGTGCAGGACAACGCCGTGGCCAAGGTGCACTTTGCCCATATCACCCTGTACACACGGTCGTTTGTGACCAAGCCCAGCAACGTCTACCGTGTGCGCAATGCCATTGTCATCGAACTTCTGGGCGGCGACGGCACCGCGTTCATCCAGAGGCACGAGTACGATCCCGAGCGCGACCGCTACGGCGCGGGCTCGCTGTTTGCCGCGCTGATTGGCTACGATGAGGTCATCTCTCTCAATCCAATCGATATCTCGGGTCATTTCCGTGGTTTCGGCATTGCCGAGATGCCGGTCGGCGAAAGCGCAGTTCCCCACTACTCGACGGCGGTACGCATCGCCTCGTACTTTGGCCTCGGGCACACCAACTCGATGCCGATGGAAGTTGATGCGCCGCTCGGCTCCATTCGCAACCACAACAACACCGTGACCTTCCTCGGACCGTACTTCCGCTACAACGAAGCCGAGAAAGCCCTCACGTTCTTCCAGATGGGCACCGGCCATCACAAGGGCATTGTCGGTCCGGGCGCCCGCCGTGTTCTTCAGGACAACCTCACCGAGTGTCCCGATCTGCTGGCGCGCACCGCGATGCTCCGACTCTGAGCGCAACTGCTGTGTTTCTATAAAGGCTCACGTCCTCTCCTTCTTTCGTTCCTGTCTGTCTGTCTGTCTGCTATGGCGTTTAACATCTACGGGGACGACTCATCGATGCGAGAAGGCGACGTCGGCAGTTTGCTCGGCAGTCCGATCCGCGGCAATGCGTCGCCGGATACTTTGCGCACCGCGATGCGAGACGTCACGGAAGCTCTGGAGCTGATGCAGAAAGAATCACCGGTCCTGTCGGTGCAGTCCGATAGTAGTCTGACACCGTCGGCCGAACCCACTACCACCACCACCACTGCTGCTGCTGCTCCTGCTAGGTCCACTCGTTTGGCCAGGGCTGCACGCCGCCTGTTTACGACGTCGACGCCACAGCCGATGACCGCGCCGCCAGTCGATGACGGCGCCGACGAGGAGCCATATGCTCAGATCACTGCGGTAAACGCGACTATGAGCATACGGGAGCCCGCCCCTGCCGCGACTGAGAAGAGGCTGCGCCTGCACGACGGTCGTCCAGTGGATGCACGCGAGGCGGCCGCAAGTGTGGGCTGGTTCCCAGAGGAGCAAGCAATGGCAACGCGGCGTCCAGTTGTGTTTGCTCACGATAGGCAGGAGTCTTGGTCTGTTGAAGCCGCCAAGCAGGCAAAGCCGCCGCCGCGCGTCGTTGGCTCTCTGGCGCTGGCTCCCGAAGAAACGTATGCCAGCAGAGTGGTACAGTGCGACCGGGTCACGTTGGTCACCGACAATGCAGATCTGGCCGGGTGGGCGGCACATCTGCGCAGCCGCCAGCCAACCAACGCCGCCGAGGACCGCGTCTATTTCGTGATCAGTTCATCGGCGAGCGATCGCCGAAACAATCGTATTATCACCAATCGCATTGTGCGCCTCTTTGGTGCACGATGTCCCGATGCGAAGCACCGCTTGCGTCTCACTGAGATATTCATGGACGAACAGCTGCTACCCATGCGTCTCGTCTCCGTCTGGCTCCCGCCAGACGGAGAAGAAGGCTCGCTCGACGCCGTGTTCGAGCCAGACTACATTCCGGTGGCGGTTCCAATGCTCTACTCGAGAACTAAGCCGCCGCGTATTGTCGCTGCTCGCATTTTGTCTATTATCAACGGCACCGTGTACGACTTTTTGACCGAGCTTCTCGCCCAGAACGGCGTCGTTCTCGATACCGATGGTGATCTGGAAATGGTTCCGACTGATCACACGGCCCGCGCCTACGTCGATCGCGTCCGTCAGATCGCCGCAATGCAAGGGACCGAAACGGGCATACCGACTGAGATGATTGACGATGATGCCGACGACGCGATTTCCAGGACAGGATTGGCGACACGCGAAGCCGAGGCGCGCCGCCGCCACCTCGCCGCAGTGAAAGCGGCGCAGAACAACCTGACGACATACAAGGATCTACTGCAGAAAAGGCGCATTCTATTGATCGAGGCCAAGAGAGAATTTGAGAACCCCACGGCCAAAGTCCACGATGAGTTGAAAACCCTAAAGGAAAGGATCGAGGCTATCCTCTATCGGGATGAACGCGCGCGCTTCTTTTCTGTTCTACAGCCGCCGCCAATCTCAACAGACGAGACACAGCCGCCGATCGGCTGCGAAGCATGTGGTCAGGAGAGGACTGCAGAGGGAGACGAGCTGCTGTGCTGCACCAGCTGCCGTCAGGGTACCTTCTGTTCGATGGTCTGTCTGGAAGCCACGCCCCACTGTTATTGTTCTTCTTTTCCGACCGAGTGAGAGAGAGATGAGGAACCAACAACGCAATGACACCCGTAACGATTTCAAAGCCAGGGGTATCTTCTGGTGCTTCCTTGTGGTTCTCCTGATCAACGCCCGATTTCTCTTTGAGCTGGACGTCAATGTCTCGCTGCTGCAGTGGGGCGTCCTGCAACCGCTTCTGCTGCAGGCGCTCGTCTTTCCGAACATCTACTACATGTTCGTCTATCCGCGGTACAACCCGCTGCCGCCGGGCACCCACTACCGGACGCGCGCGATCCTCTTGCAGTCGCTGGCGTTCTCGACAATCGAGGCCTTTTGGATGTTCCTAGCCCTAGTCACTCTGCAGGGGGCCAAACTTATCTACGGGATCGCATCGCACGCGCAATGAAGCACTGGTTTCTTTCGTTCTCAGTTGCGATGTCCATACTGCGCCGTTCCGCCGAGTTACGGCCGGTTGCTTCCACCACCACCAAGTCACCGAGACGCGTTCATCCGCTCTCGGCAAGTGTAAGCGCCGAGAGTGTCGCTAGCGTAGCAAGCCCGCTGGTGAAACGCGCCGCCTCGGCGAGCATGATAGCAACCGCCGACACCACGCTGCCGATCAAGCGTATGCGAAAGGACGGTTACGATAGCGAATGAATGAATGATTGATTGATTGATTAATTAATTAATTGATGACTACGCCAGAGTAGTAACAACTTCCATCGTGTCCTCTCCCGATGGTGTCGCCAAGAGGTAGTGTCCATCGGCGCACCAGTAGAGAATGCAGTAGATGGCGGTCAGTAGCGTTCCGGCGAACAGAAGGACCACGATGAGTGCAAGCGTGTGTGGCTCGCTGTCGCGCTGGGCTTGCTCGACCCATACTCGGCATAGATGGTGGCTCTCTGTACCGCCAGGGCAGTAGTAGACAGGAGAAGGAGAGGACATCGCAAGGCGGACGTGTTCGGTTCAGCCGGCTGCACAGCCGTCGAGTAGCGCCAAGTGTTTCTCGGCCATCTGTTCGGTGAGCGACGTGACCACGATACCGTCTCGTCGCACCATAAGCCACAGCGCCGGTGTGTATCGCACCATCCAGCAGCGAATCCCGTTGCCAGAGCCTCTGCTCATGTAGAAGCCCTGCCGGACCAACGGTAGCTCGTCCATCTTCTGCAGTTGCGTCACAACGTCGCGCAGAGAAACGGCGGCGCGATCTTCACTCACTATGCGCCGCAAAGAGTGTTCTTGTAGCGCATCGGGTACACGCAGTTTCATCAGAAATGCGCGACAGTTGTCCTCGTCGCTGGCGGCAGTCGCCGTCGTCGCTGACCTAGAGGTGTCGTTCTCTGTCCCACACGGTGCACGGTCGTCGCTGGGTGTTTTCTGAGCGACCAATCCAAACGAAAGCACCTCTCCAAAGAAGACACGCGGCGGCAGCTTCTGGCCTGGCGGCATGTGCAATGCCGCTGCGCTTCCAACTGCAAGAAACCGGAAGAACACAAGCCGGTTGGGCTCGTCGACACTACAGTCGTCTTTTTCGTAGGAGGAGGAGGAGGAGGAGGAGGAAGAGCCAGTAGACTACAGTAGGCCATAGGAGTCGGTAG
>Ga0105046_10020142_pt1 | contig 10098 bp, 7 predicted proteins | sample MAT03_FD_78385 | JGI IMG/M metagenome (GOLD analysis project Ga0105046, IMG submission 78385) | Freshwater microbial communities from Lake Fryxell liftoff mats and glacier meltwater in Antarctica - MAT-03 (megahit assembly) | ecosystem: Environmental > Aquatic > Freshwater > Ice > Liftoff... | reverse complement strand
TCATATTATTAGGTAGATATTGAAAACTGGATATTTTATTATACGAACAATGTAATTTAGTCACACTACTAGTCAGATATTGAAAACTGGTAATTTGATTATTATCACAATCTAATTTAGTCACACTATTAGGTAAATGTTTAAAACTGCCGAGTTGATTACTATCACAATTTAATTGAGTCACACTATTAGGCAAATATTGGAAACTGATGATTTGATTATTACGACAATCTAATTTAGTTACACTATTAGTCAGATGTTTAAAACTGACGAATTGATTATTAATACAATTTAATTTAGTTACACTATTAGGCAGATATTGGAAACTGGTGATTTGATTACTACTACAATATAATTTAGTTACACTATTAGGCAGATTTTGGAAACTGGTAATTTGATTACTACTACAATTTAATATAGTCACACAATTAGGCATATATTGAAAATTGGATATTTGATTATTATAACAATTTAATTTAGTTATATTATTAGATAGATATTGAAAACTGATAATTTGATTATGACAACAATCTAATTCAGTCACACTATTAGACAAATATTGAAAACTGGTAATTTGATTATTACTACAATTTAATTTTGTCACATTATTAGACAGATATTGAAAATTAGTAATTTGATTATTATCACAATTTAATTCAATCACACTATTAGGCATATATTGAAAACTGGTGATTTGATTATTATCACAATTTAATAGTTTCACACTATTAGACAGATATTGAAAATTAGTAATTTGATTATGATTACAATCCAATTTAGTCACACTATTGGATAGATATTCGAAACTGGATATTTTATTATAACTACAATTTAATTTAGTTACACTATTAGACAAATGGTTAAAACTGGTAAATTGATTATTATCACAATCTAATTCTGTCACATTATTAGACAGATATTCGAAATTGGAAATTTTATTATTATCACAATTTAATTTAGTTACACTATTAGGCAAATATTCGAAACTGGATATATTATTATATAGACAATTTAATTTAGTGATACTATTAGGTAGATGTTTAAAACTCGTGATATGGTTATTTTGACAATATATTGTATTAATTTCACATCCCAACTCTTTTGTAATTTGATCAAATGAATTAATTTGTTTTTTATGATATTATCAATATTTTAAATCAATTTGTATATCCAAATGAACGTATGATTACTAATTAAATCAGAAATTAGTGATTAGAAAATATTGAAAACTGGTAATTTGATTAAAATCACAATCTAACCCTTGATCAAATAATATAATTAGTTATTTTAATATTAACAATCCAACTTATAGTTCGCATCATAATTGTTTGATTTTTTTTTATAATATTTAAATTCAATTTGGAGTATAATTAGAATACTATGATTGTGAGTAAATAAATAATATTAAGAATGAGAAACACCAATTAAAAACCCATATTTGATTAAAAAACCTAAATTTAAATTGAGAATAATATTTGGAATATTAAAGAAAAAAGTATTTTTTGAAACCCATTTGGGGACCGATTGAATTGAATACTGAGTATCTAAAAAAATCTGACTACTATTATTTGACAATGTGTTACCATAATTAATATTATTTTTTTGGAGGAAATTAGTTTGATCGAGTGATAAATATTCATCAATTCGTCTAAATATTTTTACGGTGAATAGTAATGATTTTATTTTATCAAATTCCTCATCAGTACCTAAAAAATAAACAATTGGGTTATTAATTTGGGTTAAATCATTTATTTTTATATTTTGAATATTAAATTTATTTAATATTTTTTGAAAATTAGATATATTTATATTATTTGATGATCCAATAATTACTAAACTATTAAATCTAATGATATTATACTTAATTAAATTAATATAATTAGTTATACTAAAATAATAATTAGGTTGATAAATAGATAGATCGGTTGCTCGAACACATATAAAAATGGCATCAGGGTATACACAATTTTGAATTTTTTTAATTTTAATACTTGGATAATCTAATATAAAACCTCGGATATTTTTTTCATAATAATCTGATATATATATTTCTGGGTTATTTGTAAATAAAATTTTAATTATTTTATCAGATTGATTAATTATGTAATTAGTATTATATAGAGTATATGAATCTTTGTATTTAGTATCAATTAACCAAATAAATGTGTCAACATTTGGATAACAAGTGGGTGTAAAGATTTTTTGAGGTAATTGAATGATATTTGATTCAAAATATGTATTAAGTTTATTTTGATTACTAATGTATCCAAATTTTTTTAATTTATTAAAATTTAATTGAAGTAAAATAGGAATCATACTTTTAGCTGGATCAGATAAATTAAATCTAGGATCACGACATATTTCATTCCATTCCGAATTTATTTGAGGATAAATAGTTTGTAGTGGATATATCACAGCAACATTTGAAATTAATATATTCATTGGAGGAAGTGTTTCAATAGAGTAATAATAATAAGGTTTCCTTCGAGAATTAATAGAAGATTCAACTATATCAAAAATATCGTTAGTTATAGATATTAATATAAAAAAATCAAAAGATAAAGTTTTTGTCAATAAATCACTTTCCAATGCATCAAAAACAGGATATTTATTATCAATAGCTATATTAACTAATTCTTGAACAAATACATCATTAATATCTAAATAAATAACACATAAATTAAATCCTGAACCCAGATCTCCAAGAATTTGATTACTTGAAATATCGGGAACACTAAAAAATAAATTTTTAATATTTTTTTGTCTAACTTCAGTAGCTGTACTAGTTGGAGATATAAATACAGTATCTGAATAAAATTTAAAAATTTCAATATTATTTAAAACTTGATTTGATGTTAATAATAAAATAAAAAATCTAGTTCCTAACTCATATTCTTTCTGTATTATTCTACTTATATTTTTATTGATATAAATCCTAAATGTATAATCTTCTCCTAATTTATCAATCCACTGTTGATTTACTATTTCTAATTTATTATCATATATGATAACTTTCATAATATAATTCGTTTTATATCTTATTTTTTTTATTTTATTTATAATATTTTGATTTTTAAGGGCTAGTATTAATATATATATACTTATTTTCATAATTAATTAAATTTACAAAATTGAAAAATAATTATTAACTTTAAATAAATGTATCAAAATTACGATGTTAATATAAATGAATGTATGAGTAAATTGACACAAACAGGAGTTGCGGTAATTCCAAATATACTATTTAAACAAGAATGTGATGATTTAATTAATCAGACATGGGATTTATTATATAATTTAACCAGACAATTGGATAAGCCAATAATGAAAACAGATGAATTATCATATAGAACAATATACGAGTTATATCCATTACATAGTATGTTAATACAGCATTTTGGGGTGGGGCACTCTCAATTTGTGTGGAATGTTAGGCAAAATCCGAAGGTAGTTGATGTATTTTCTAAATTATGGAAAGTCAAATCAGAAAAGTTGTTAGTAAGTTTTGATGGATTGTCAGTCCACATGCCTCCAGAGACGACGAAGAGAGGATGGTATAAGCAGAACGAGTGGCTTCATACAGATCAATCATTTCGAAAAACTGGATTGCACTGTATTCAAGGAATGATATCATTATATGATGTTAATGAAGAAGATGCGACATTACAAATTTTAGAAAAATCGAACATATATCATGAAGAATTTGGAAATACAATTTCTGAAAAATCTGTTAAAGATTGGTATAAATTAAGTTCACCCGAAGTTAATTGGTATACTCAAAAAGGATGTCAAGTAAAAAGAGTAATATGCAGTGCAGGATCAATGATATTATGGGATAGTCGAACGATGCACCAAGGAGTTGAACCAATTCAAACTCGAAAATATCCTAATTTCAGAACAGTAGTGTATGTATGTATGACTCCTCGAAATCTTGCATCAACTTATCAAATTAAGAAAAAACAAAAAGCATTTATAGATAAACGAATGACATCTCATTGGCCTCATCATATTAAATTATTTCCTAAAAATCCACACACTTATGGAAAATCTGTTCCATCTATTCCTGTTCTCCCTGATCCCAATTTAACTAATCTTGGTAAAAAATTATCTGGTTTCTAAAATGATAAAAATCTCATTCAATATTATACATATTATGTATACTTTCTTTCTTTTTTAATAAATAATTTTTTATTAAAAAAGGTATGAAAATTCGAATTATTAATTATTTTGGATGGATGACACATTTTTGCGTTAATGTATATCCGGGTATACTTGTAAAAACAATTAATTGTTTTATTTTATATGATGTTACAGACAATCAAATATATTATATCAATATTCAAAAAAAAATTAAAAAAAAAGTTAATAAAAAATATTGGTATTGTGATTCAATATTATCATTTATATACAAATATATAAATGACCAATGGAATTGTCAACCATTTTACATTAATTCAATAACTCAATTTTATCAGCAACAACTTAAAAAACTTTGTATTGAAAATAAAAATTGTCAATCACAATTAAACCAAAGTCAATCACAATTAAATCAATCTCAATCAGAATTAAATCAATGTCAATCAGAATTAAACCAATGTCAATCAGAATTAAATCAATGTCAATCAGAAATAAAACCATTTATATGTCCATATTCAACTAAATCATATGGAGTAAGATATAGACATTTTGTTTCAACCGATTTACAAGAAGAAATATATTTAGGAATTGGAAATTTAGGAATATCAGGATGCAGAACTAGTATGTCGTATGATTATATACCATATACATGTTATATTTTTACATTTTCATATGATGGAACTAACTTAAATCAAACTATTATGAAAGACGATGGATCTAATGAAGTATTACTGGCATATCTAAATGTTTTATCAACAGATGCAGACGCTTTTGAAATAACATTAGCAAACAGAGACTTCGGTGGAAATGTATATATTGATAATATTGAATTAATTATTGGAAGTAATACATATCCCATAACTGATAATGGTAATCCTCAATTTCATGTGACTAATAGGTATGTTGGAACATGGTTTTTTAAGTATCCTGAATTACCTGTTACATCTTTCACATTTACGGGTAAATTTTGCTTAAGTGGGATATTTACTACTTCTGCAGAACTTTCCAGATTTGAAATTCAATTACTTAAATGTAGACCTACTTATACACCGAATTCTTGTCAAGTTAGAAGTTATGAAACTTAAATAGATATTTTAATTATTTTTAAATTTATTGTGTCATCTTAATAAAAAATAAACATTCAATAATAATTATTTTAGAAATAAACATGTCAGAATAAATTTATTGCTTATTTTAAATAAGTATGTATTCAATTATTTCTTAAATTTAGAATAATATGTTCATATTATTCTAAATTTAAATATCATATCTGCTTCAAAATTTACATGTAAAATATAGTGTTACACACTATATTCAAAAACTTTAATTTAGTAATTGTATAAATTATCCTCGTAATCTTAACACTAAATGAATTGTTGATTCTTTTTGGATATTATAATCAGCTAGAGTACTATTATCCACTAATTGTTTTCCAGCAAAGATTAATCTTTGCTGATCAGGAGGAATACCTTCCTTATCTTGGATTTTCTGTTTTACATTGTCAATAGTATCTGATGATTCAACATCGAGAGTAATCGTTTTCCCAGTTAAAGTTTTAACAAATATCTGCATTTTTTTCTAACCATAAAATTTTATTTTTTTTTTTCATTTTTTTTATTAAAATTTATCCCCAAACTTGATAATATTATTTATACTAAATCACAATTAATTATTCATACATTATCACAAGTTTTATTAATATAAATAAACTTAATTTAACTTATGTATATTTATAACTTCAAATACATATACTGAAATACTCAAAATATATTTACATCATTACACATAACAATATGTCTAATTTTTAAATTTGATAATGTTTTAACATTACTATATTTATTTATCAAATCTATTTCTAATATTTACAGTCTAAATATGTTATTTGTTTATTGTAATGATGAGACTATTTGGTAAAATAGACTCAAATAACAATCAAGGTTTATCTCATTTACTTAAAATGACTATCTGATGTATAATTTAATAAAGTTACTATCAATTTATTTATTATTTTTATCTAAAAAAAACAATTGATTTTTATAATTTTTTTAAATATCTAAATCATATAATTTATTCTCTTCCTTAATCCTCTGATTAACCTTCTCCTGGTGAACGATCTTATCAATCTTATTCCTTATCTTATTATTCACTTTCTCTAATTCATATATTATCTTATTTCGATAATGATTATCCATATAATGAGTAATACTATTATCTACTTGATTAACCTTCTCCTGGTGAACGATCTTATCAATCTTATTCCTTATCTTATTATTCATTTTCTCTAATTCATCTATTATATTATTTCGATAATGATTACCCACATAATGAGTAATACATGTCCACATTCCCGCATATATAATATCCCCTTCAATCTTTCCATTAAAGTTGAACAAATTTATATATTTATTCACACAATTCACTCTAATCATGTCACTGTGATAATACAACGCATTATCGTTTAGAAATTTACAATCCGTATTAATATAACTTAATAACGTTTTAGATTTTAAATCTTCCCACATCCACTCGAAATTATTCATCGGAAATGATGGAATTTTCCCTAATTGTGTCTTGACTTTTAAATTATCATAACCGTGATTCCCTCTAGGTGTAATCACTAATTGATTACACACTCTATTATTCTTATAAATTTTGTCTATTTGTTTTATTTTATTGTTATATTCTGTTGCTATCTTGTCCAATTTGGAGAATCGATTAGTATATTTTGAATTAATAATTCTAGTACATCGTCTAATACTTAATATCATTTTTTCTGATTAAACCAATTTTATTTTTTTTCATTTTTTTAAATTACATTGGTATTAATACTCGTTAATATATACTGATAAAATTTAATTTTATCATATTCTGTATTGTTCAGTCAAAGATTTAATTATATTTGGTTCAAATTTATGAGTTTGATATTCATCTAAATCGACATAATATTTTCGGACTGTGTGAATAGGCAGTAATGATATATTTACGGATAGGTCCAAATTACCAAAAGATATGTTGGTATGATAAGGGGATAGGACTGAGATTATAAATACGTTACATAATAGTAATAAAAAAAAATGAATTAATTCAAAAATTAAATTTTTTAAAAAAATGTCATTACTTCAGAGATCAAAAATATCAGTAAAAAAAGCTTTAGTCAAATCAGATAATATTAAATCGGATTTGAATAAATTAACGGATAACATGCTTAAATATTTAGTGGAGCCTAATTTGTATGATGAAATGGAATTGAGAATGGGTACAGCAATTATAAAATATGAGTGGAATGATACAATTATGGGTTATGATGTAGTATTTGTTAAGTCAACAGAGGATGATAATAATTATGTGGTAATTCCATTCAATTATGAAATAATACATCCAGAAGGACAATATTTATTAGAGGTTGATTTCAATGAAGATGATGGATTACCTGATATGACAAGTCTTCGTCAAACATTCAAATATCAAAGTTTAAAGATTGAAGATCTACCCCTCGAAGTAGCTAATATTAAGATTGGCAAATTAACGGGATCAGTATATTCAATGCATTCATAATAATTTATTTAAGATTTTTTCGGGGGAACTCTGGTGCAATATTCATACCCAAGCCAAGTACTTTGTCGTCCACATGGGGGATTACAATATACTAATTGTGTGTCTTCACATTCTTTGGTAATATAATCTGGATCTAATCTTTTTCTCAATTCTTTTTTGTATATATCAAGAAATAAGTTAACTAAACTAGTCAATTCCATAATCACGTTAGCCCAATCTTCTGGTTTGGATATGAAAATTTTTCCACCTCCTGATTTTGGAGAGAATGTTCTATCTGTTGTCACTTCAAAAATTAAATTTTTATATATAAATTCAAAATCATTAATTATTTTAATTAATACATTAAAACTTTTATGTGTTATCAAAGTATCATAATTAAAATCGATCAAATTATTCCTTTCTACATCAAAAACTTTATTAACTTGGATATATTTTTGATCAAATTTCATAAATATATCATATCCCATTTTATCACAAATATCATCTTGTTGATATTGTGGAGATAGTAATACTTTTTTAGAAGTTCCTGATGTGTTATTTAGTTTAGAAACTGAAGTTTTTATTTTGGGCGGTGTTGGGGATTTTTTAGTGTTATTTAGTTTGGTCGATGTTGGGGATTTTTTAGTGTCAGGATTATAAAAATACCTGTATGGTTTTAATTCCGATGCCATTTTTATTAAAAAAAAATATTATATAAATTTATTTTCAGATGGTGAAATTGTTTAGGTTATTATCCTAAACTACTATATTAAACATGTTTCAATAATTATAAATTGAAGCATTTTTAATTTTTTATACATAATTATGATATCTTGATGTGTATAATTAAGATGATCAAATATAAAAAATAAACATCAAGATATCATAATTATTTTTAATTTATTTATCATCTTAATCCAAAAATAAATAATTCTAAAATAATTATATTTTTAATTTAGATAAAAAAACATAATTGAATTATTTTTATATTTTTCATTTAAATCAAGAAATTATTTTAGTAAATTTATTTTTAATCTTAATTAATAAATGTTCTTATACGTTTATTTGATTATAATTTTCAAAATCTTCTAATTATTGTGATAATAATCTAATTACTAAGATCTGATAAATACTGTTATAATAATAAAATCAGTACTTTTCAAAATATTTTGATAATAATCAAATCAATATCACACATAAACGCTGATGGTATATATAATAAATCTTTAATATTATCACATTTTAATAAACTAACACTATTTATCAGATCTTAAAAACTAGTGATATCACACCATATAAAATTTATAAAACTAAATAAGCTAACATAATTATTGGTATAATGATTTAATAGATTTGGATATTATAGTTGGAAACAAAGAAATCAAAACTAAATTAGAATGTAGTTATTGTATGATATTTATTTTATATTTCAAATAACAATTTTTAATCAAATTGGTTGACAAGTAAATAATGATAATTATCAAATCACTAAATTATATCATAATTATGGTGTGATATTTATAAAAAATGATTTTTTTTATGTTCCAAAAAAAAAATAAAATGAAGTATGTAATAACTGAACGAATTACAAATTTTGATCAAATTGATTGGACCAATGTTCAAACCCTAATTTGTGGAGAAGTAACTGATTTATATTGTGATACTAATCAAATAACTAGTTTCAAAAATCTTCCAAATACTGTTACTAAATTATATTGTGTTAATAATCAAATAACTAATTTTCGACATCTTCCAAATAGCGTTACTAAATTAAATTGTACTAATAATAAAATAACTAGTTTTCAACATCTTCCAAATAGCGTTACTAAATTAAATTGTACTAATAATAAAATAACTAGTTTTCAACATCTTCCAAATAGTGTTACTAAATTAAATTGTGATAATAATCAAATTATTAGTTTCAAACATCTGGTAAATAGTGTTACTAAATTAAATTGTGTTTATAATCAAATTACTAGTTTCCAACATTTGGTAAATAGTGTTATTAAATTAAATTGTGTAAATAATCAAATAAGTAGTTTCCAACATCTACCAGATAGTGTTACTAAATTAGATTGTGATTATAATCAAATTACTAATTTTCAATATTTGACAAATAGTGTTACCGAATTATATTGTGATAATAATCAAATAACTAGTTTCCAACATCTACCAAATAGTGTTACTGAATTAAATTGTGTTAATAATCAAATAACTAGTTTCCAACATCTACCAAATAGTGTTACTGAATTAAATTGTACTAGTAATCAAATTACTAGTTTTCAACATCTTCCAAATAGTGTTATTAAATTAGATTGTGTAGATAATCAAATTACTAGTTTTCAACATCTGATAAATAGTGTTATTAAATTAGATTGTGATAATAATCAAATAACTAATTTCCAACATCTACCAAATAGTGTTACT
>Ga0105046_10020141_pt1 | contig 10098 bp, 7 predicted proteins | sample MAT03_FD_78385 | JGI IMG/M metagenome (GOLD analysis project Ga0105046, IMG submission 78385) | Freshwater microbial communities from Lake Fryxell liftoff mats and glacier meltwater in Antarctica - MAT-03 (megahit assembly) | ecosystem: Environmental > Aquatic > Freshwater > Ice > Liftoff... | reverse complement strand
GAGGGGAGCCGGTTCATCGAGCGCATTCTGTCCGTCCATGCGACCCTCCGTCAGCAACGGCGCAACGTGCTCGACTTCGTCCGCGACGCTTGCAGCGCCGTCCTCGCTGCCGCACCATCGACGAGCGCTGGGCGGGGGACTCGCCTTGCGACTTAATGTCCACTTTCACGTGCTTGCTCTCGATGGCGTCTACGCACGGGCTCCGCAAACCGGCGAGCTCTCCTCTTCCACGCGCTTGCCGCGCCGACCGCCTGAGCGCAAACCCCATTGAATCCTCGAATGGCGCTAGATCAAGGACGAGTCTTCGATGCGGCGCGTTCGATGGTGCGGCTCGAGCGTCGGAGCTCCACTGAGGGCTCCCGCCCCCAGCCGATGAGTCCTGCGACACTCCGCCCATCGGTTGGTGCATACGTCCCACGCGTAATTCGACGTTGGCCCAGCTCTTGCGACAGAAACCTTCATGTTCGCTGCGCGCGCCTTCGACCCCACGCTGCACGGTGGGTTCATCGCCTTCGGTGAGCCTACCGTTCTCATCGGCGGGCTGCCGGCGGCGCGCGTCGGCGACCCCCATGTGTGCCCGCTGAACCCGCCGATTCTGCCGCATGTCGGGGGCTGGGTCGCAACCGGCTCGCTGAGCGTGCTGATCGGCGGCCAGGGTGCGGCCCGGCAGTTCGACGCCTGCGCTTGTTGCGTGGTGCCGCTCAGCTTGCCGAGCGCGCCCGCTGCGCCACCGACGAGCGGCGCGGCCCCTGTCGCGCCGGAAGGCGGCTGGGAGCTCGGCTACGCCGACCGCGAGGATCTCGACCTCGACGGGGACGGCTTCGCGGACCTGCATCGCCGCGAGTATTCCGGCCTGCGCAACGAGACACATGAAGAGATCTTGGGATTCCTCCGCCACGACCGCAGTCAGCGCGGAGGCTACTACGAGTCGGAGTACACGACGCAGCAGACCGAGCGCTCACCCGATGGAACGATCGCGGGCGGAAAGCACGAGGCTGGCTACTACAAGCAGATCGACACCTACGTCATCGGTAATGGCGAAAACCCCTTCGTCGAGGTCGAGGCGAAGAACAAGGTGCTGAGCACGGAGGCATCCGCGGTAGAGCCGCTGATCGGGTCGGACGGCCACGGCCGCTATGGCATTGGCGGCGAGCTCGGCGCGAAGGCATCGGTCACCTCGCACGCGGCAAAAGTGAAGAGTGACGTCGCGGTGATGCCTCTCCTCACCCCGGTAGCCCTCGCCGCGCGAAAGTTCGCCGGCGTCAATGCCGACACGACCGGAAGCGCATCGATCTCCACCGGCGGCACCGGGGTCGTGGGTGGTGGCTGGCTTTACTACGAAGACGGGCGCATCAATTGGTCCCTCAAAGGGAAGGTCGGCATCGGCGCCGTCGGGGTCAGCTTCGAGATCGGCGCGAGCGCGGGCGTGATGGAGGGTCGCACCCTGCTCGACTACTTCCGTGACGACCCCGTCACGATCGACCCCGCCCTGGTCGAGGAGCTGATCGAGCGGGCGAAGGCAATGGTGGCGGCGCAGCTGCTGGCGGCTGTTCCGAACAGCATCGCGACTGGCTGCCCAAGCGTGATGATCGGGGGCTGAGCCGTGCGAACGACGACGAATCGTCTACTCGACTATCGCGCGACGCTGGAGCCAAGACATGACTATCAGCTACGGCTACCTGCCGATTGGTGCGCGGTCCGCACTCCACACGATCCGCCGGATGGTCCGACGACTCGCGGACTGGGCCTCTTCGTGTGTCCCCGCGACCTCGACGTCCATCTCGAGGTCCGCTGCGCGAAGATTACGCACGAGGTCGACCCGTTCGAGCTGCTCGAGCTTCACCTCGAGCAATCGGGGGCGACCGTCGTCGAGCGCGCGCCGGTGTGGGGCCTCGCGGGCCAGGGCGGCCAGCTCTTGGTTCATCGACCGATCGATGGCGGGCAGGCCGCGACCCTCGCCCGCGCGGAGAAGGACGGCGAGCTCGTCTACTTCGTATTCGCTCATACGACGGTGAACGGCTTCGCGGAACGAGCGGAGGCGCTCCGCGACGCCGTGCGCTCGTTTCGCCTGCTGCACCCCAAAGGGGGCTTGGCAGAGCCGCTCCTTCCGGGGGGAGCGCGAATGCCGATCGACCACGGCTTTCTGTATCCAGCGTCGTTCCGGCTGGACGCGGACAAGACCTCCAATGCGGCGCTGGCGGGCTACGAGCTCGAGCACAAGCAACTGGCTGGTCGCGGTGGCATCATCGTCGTCGTCGTCATCGCGCGACGCGAGGCCGAGCACGAGGACCCCCATGTCGTGGGCGCCCTGGCGCAGCGTGCGCTGCACAAACGAGGCATCGAGCTACCCGCCCTCGATCTCGTCGAGGTGACCCCGCTCGACCGGCGCCTCCCGACACACGCTGCGAGCGGCGCCGGTCGCTACCGCGGAGCGCAGGTGGAGACCGAGCTCGTGATCGCCCGCGACCCGCAGGCATGGGTGGTGCTCGCCCGGGCAACCCCGTCGCGTGAAATCAACGGACCGGCGTGGGTCGCCGGACGGCGAGCTTTCGCCATCGTGCGAGAGCGATTCGCGACGAGCCACGCCTCTCAGGACAGCTGACCACCGGAGATCACAATGACATTGGACGCGGCCCCCATCATCATCGACCTCACCTTGAACGACGGAGAGCCGATCTCCGCGAGGCTCACGGCGCTGCGCTTTCGCCACACGATCTCGGAGCTCTACGAGGTGGATCTCGTGCTCCATGTGGACGAAACGACGGAGCTCGAGAACGCTGTCGGCGCCGCCGCGCGCATTACGCTCCCCGACATGCCGGCGTGGTCACTGGGCCGCTTGGAAGGAATCTTGTGGAGCGCTCAGCTCATGTCGATCAGCGAAGAAGGCATGTCGCAATACGCGCTCCGCATCGCACCACCGGCGAGGCTCTTGGCCGAGCGCGAAGATCATCGCATCTTTCAACGGCAAGACATTGCGACCCTGGTCGCGACCGTCGTCGGCGGATTCGGGCATCTCCCGCAGCCCGCACACCGACTCGTCGAGCCGCATCCGGAGCACGAGTTCGTGGTGCAATTCGGGGAGTCCGACCTGGCGTTCCTCGAGCGACGCGCAGCGGACGAGGGGGTCACACTGATCCACGACCCCTCCGACGCCGGTCGCGCCGTGCTCGTGGACGACACCAGCAGGCTCGACCGGTCCGCGGCTATCCCCCTTCTTTGCTGCTACCAGAGCGAGGGCCGCGTTCTCGACGACGTCCCTCGCATTCGCCAGGTCGAGCTCATTCAAGAGATGCGCACCGGTAAGGTCACGGTCGGCGACTACGATTGGCGGAATCCCCGTCATGCATTGGCGGCGACGGCGGAGGTCGTCCCGTCCGCCCCGCGCGATCTCGCGCTGGAACACTACGCCTTCGAGGTCGGCGCCTACACGGACGAGCGTGATGGAGACGGCCGCGCGAAGCGACTGCTCGAGGCGCGCCGCGTGGGTGCTCGCGCCATCACGGGTCGGGTCGACCACCCGATCGCCGCTGGCAAGCTGGTGCGCCTCCGAGGGCACCGCCGGACCAGCGTCGATGGTGACTACCTCGTGATCGAGTCGCGTTTCATGTTGGACCGGCACGGCGAGCAGGCCGCCACAATCCGCGCCATTCCCGCCGACTTCCCCTACCGGGGCCCCCGCCGCCCCAAACCGCGGATCGCCGGCACTCAGACGGCGACAGTCGTGGGCGCTCCGGGCCAGACCGTCGACATCGATGAGAGCGGCCGCGTGGAAGTGGCCTTTCATTGGGACCGCCGCCACCCGACCAGCCTCGGTGCGTCGCGCCGGGTGCGTGTCGCGCAAGCTTGGGCGGGCGCGGGGCACGGCATGCTCGCGGCGCCGCGTGTGGGTGACGAGGTTGTCGTGACCTTCGCCGATGGCGACCCCGACGAACCGCTAATCGTCGGCCAGGTTCACAACGGCGTGCGCCCGGCGACGCTCTCGTTGCCCGACAGCAAGACCCAGGCGATCTGGCGATCGCAGACGATTGGGCCTGACGGCGTCGTTGGGTCGAACCACATCTTGATGGAGGACGCGCATGACAAAGAGCGATTGGAGCTCCGCGCGCAACGCGACTATGTCGCAAAAACGCTGCGCAACGAGAAGGTGAGCGTGGGCGGCTCGGCCTCGCGTCGAGTGGGCGGCCAAGAGTCGATCACCGTGGGCGGGGCCCGTGATGTCTCCATTGGAGCCGATGAGCAGGTCATCGTGAAAGAGCTGTCCGAGCTCTCTGCGAAGAACATCCGCACGGTCGCGCAAGAGGAGACCTGCCTGCTCAGCGACACGATGACGCTGGTCTGTTCGTCGCGTTCGGACGAGACCGAGGAGCGCCACACAATCGACAACAAGGAGCTCGTCGTGACGTCGACCGACATCGCGACGTTGAGCAGCAAGCGGGTGCAGATCTTCGCGCAGGAGGTGTTCGAGGTCTTCATTGGCGCGTTCATGATTCGCGCCGACGCAGACGGTATCGTGCTGAATGGCCCTGCCTCGACGTTCCAGCTCACCGCCGACGGCATCACCATGGCCAGCGCCGGAATCATCGATATTCGAGGATCGCTCGTGAAGATCAACTCCTGATGAAGATCGCAAAGCTCGAGATCGAGTCGTTCCGGGGGGCGCCGGACGGCATCTACGACTTCACCCGCGACGGCGGCGGGCGTCGCTGTCCGTGCTCGTGGGCGGGCCACGCAGCGGCAAGACGAGCATTACCATGGTCGCCGCGGACGTCTCTGGCCTCGTCGTCGCCCTGAAAGGGGCACACGGCCGTGGCCACTGCCGCGGCTGCGCTACTCGCCCTCTTGAATCGCCAACGACCGGGCCTTCGCGTGGGTCGCAAGCTCCTTTCGGGCCGAGCCGAATAGGTTGTGGTCCGGGTAGATAGCTTGCCATGTCACCACGCTGCAACCGCCCGAGTTGCTGGGGATATGTTGCGGGTCAAGCGACTCGGAAGACAGGTTGCCCTCGACGTCCAACCAGACTGTCGCGGTCAACGTTTCGTGCCTCAGGTAATGCCACCGCGGCGGTGCTGCGGCGACGTAGAATCCGTCATGAAAGTCACCAACCGGGATGCGAAGATGTTCCTTATCCTGCTTGAAATCGCCAATCTGGGTATCCCCTTTATCCAGCCGGTAATCGATGCGCCACCAGAGATATACGGCGCCACGTGGGCCACAGCGGCCAAGCTGAATGCGCACCTTTCCGTCGTCTATCCCTTCGAGCTCGAAGGCGCAAAGAATGCGTGAGAGCGCGTCACGCTGAACCTCATAGTTCCCCCGCCATTCGCCGAATGAGTGGCGCGAGTACATTGGTTGCTGCGCCAGCTGCGCATCCCGGTCGGCGCCTACGCCCCAGTCACAGAACTTGATGAATTCTTCCAGCTCGCCGAGTGTGTAGTACTCGGCGATCATGCTGCCAGCGATGCCTCCGATCGTCAGTACTGCTGCGACCCATCCCACCGGGGTCCCCATCGTGAGCGCGACGAGTCCCCCCGCGAGGCCCATCGCCCCCGCCGTACCCTTGCCGAGCGCGACTCCATAGTTGCCCTTCCGGTATTGCTCGACCGAGCCCAAGATGTCGACGGCAGCGCTGACCAGGCCAACGATGGCGCCTGCCCGCTCCAATCGCTTCAGCGCGATCTTGCCGGCCTTTTCGGTATAGTTCTTTGCGATGAAGCGCGCCACCAGGGTGCTCGCGACGCTGGTCACGCCGGCGGCCACGGAAACGCCGTCTTGCCACTTCGCCTCCCCGCTTCGTGCCTTCTCGGCGAAGTCGGCCATCGTGAGCATCAGGCAGAGCGCGTCGAGCGCAGTATGGGCGAGATTCAGCGCCTCTTCGACATTGGCATAGAGCTTCCGCTCTTTGATCCGCTCGGTTGCCTCCTCGACCTTCGCCGCGATGGCTTCGCGATCTTCGTTGGAAAGAACGATGGTGTCGCCGAGAAGCTCGAATTCCTTGGGAAGATCGGCGTCGAACTTCAGCAGCTGAAAATTGTACTGCTTGTCATGCTTCACGCTGACAAACTTCGCGCCGTGCAGCCCGAGGGCTTCGAGTATGCGACCAAACTCCGTCGCTTCGAGGTTCTTCAAGAACAGCTGGCGCGCTCTTCGCGACCGCTGCAGCACCGCGCTGTAGACGCTCAAGACCGCGGCGCAGCCATTCTTCACGTGGGGCACCATCTCGTCGGCCAGCGGCTTCGAGGGCCAGACGTACTCGATCCAGCTGTCCTCCTGAAATGGTCCGGTCCGCTGAGCGAGCTCGACAAGCAGCTTGTCGCCGGCGGCGGTGACACCGATCTGCCTCAAGGCGGCGTTTAGCTTGTAGAGGAAATAGACGACGTTCTCACTCTCGTGGAGGATCGCAATCTTCGAGGGCTGGCCGGGTTGCACTACGGCATCGTGATCGTCGAAGCGATAGGCGCTTGCCGTCGCCGTCCACAGCGGACTGCGAATGAAGTGGCAAAGCAGCTCCGCCAAGACTTCATACTCAAAGGCCTGATCGAGCAGCTTCTTCTCTACCCTGCTAAAGGTGCTCCAGATTCGATCGAGGCTCCCACCAGCGAGCTGGTCCTTCACGTGGCTGAAGGTGGCCTGGTTCAGGCTCAAGAACTGATGTAGCTCACGGGCGAATATTTCCTGCTTGCTCTGTCCGCGGTAGGTCAGCTGAAATTCGCTCAGCGCCTGCTCAAAGGCCAGGTTGGTTCGAATCGCGAGTTCGAGGGGGTCGACGGTCAGGACGGCGTGAGGAGCCCCCTCTCCGGCAGCGACCCGACCCACGGAGAAGAGGATCGGCGTCTCCCCCTTCCAGCCGATGATGGCGGGTAAATGGTGTCCGTCAGCCAGCCCCGTCATGTCGGCGACAGAGGTGCTCGGCATTGCGAACGCCATTGCAAACGAAACGACCGCGCAGCGTTTGCTGTGCACGTAATGGGGCGCCCGCATGTAGGCGTTGGCCGCACCGCTCTTCCGAGTCGCCTCCATTGCCCTCGCGCGAGCGGCCGCCGAGTGGAGCTGTTGGTCTTCCGCGCTACCGATGAACAACGCATTGTCGTCCGAGCGCCAGTATTTCCCGGCTGGGTCGACGTAGTACTCCTGAAGTAGCCGCCAACCGCCGCCGCCGCCGACGCTCGACTTCGCGAACAGGTAGACCCAGCGATCCTTTACCGGGGTGCGCGCTATCCGATCGCCATAGTCGTACCAGTATTGGGCCGAGAAGCTCGGCTCGCCGTACTTCATGCCTTCGTCCAGGGGACCCCGCGTGTAGCTGAGACACGAGGGCTCGAAAAAGACGATGTTGTCGGTCTCGCTGTGGATGATTGTTCTGTCCTTGCTCATCGCTCAACCCCATCTCTGATCGCGTCGCGCAACTCTCGAAGCAGAGGCGAGTCGTCTTCGACCTCGTGCTTCTTGGCCCCGGGCAGCAAGTCAGTCTCACCGATGTGGGAGACATCGAAGCCGACATTGGGCACGACGATACCCGGCTGGTCGGGCGCCTCTATGTAGGGGACGGCCGACAAGTCGAGATCCAACAGCTCGATGTAAGAGAGATCTTCGAACGCGGTCCAACACGAGTCACCGATGTAGTGCCGGAGGGTGAACTTACTTCCTGTCTTCACGTCCTTGAACTCGATCTTCCATTCCGATCCCTTGTGGGCGACGGCGTCGGAGGCATGGCGGACGATGTCGGTCACGCCGTCTTTGCTCTTCAAATGGAACCAATCTTTCGAGCTATGGGCAGCACTTGGCTTCTGGTCGTAGGTCGCGATGACGACCCAGAAGTCGACGGCGACGGGAATGCTCTCCTGTTTGCACTGGCACGCCATGCTGTCGTAGAAGCTGCAACCGAAGGTCGGCTTGTGCCGGTGGTCGAGCGAAACGAGCTGTCGCTTGCAAGGCTCGATATCCGCGAAACGACAAGGGAAGACCGGCACTCGCTCCGGGTGGAAGAAGTAGAAGGTCACACGCCGATTGCTCTCGGCGTCGGCCTCGGCTTCAAATACCGGGTTGTACTCGCCGCAGCCCATGTATCCCGCGCCGACGAAGCAATCCTCCGGTAGCTCGATCGAGTGTTTGCCCTCCATGTAGGCGGTGAACAACTGTCGCCGAAAGGCGGCGTCGTTCTCCACGGCTCGGTCCGGTGGCGCGCCCAAGAATGCGCGCATGGCCTCCCGCGTTGCATCATTCAGCTTGTGACTCTTGTCGCCAGGGTCGTGCCCCATATCGGTCAAGATCTCCTGAATGACGGGGACGCCCCAGACCTCGTCGTCGTGGTTGTAGAGCGTCTCCCACACACTCGGGTCTTTCACGATGAAGGCCCAGGCGGACCACGCTCGGCGCTCGCTCAGCTTCTTGTTGAAGAGCAGGTCGTCTTGCTTGTCCGCGTGGCCGAAGATCATCACCTTCGCCTCGGGGTGGCGCTTCCACAGGCCTTCGAGGTGAGCCAGCTGCGCCACCACCGACGGCCGAATGAACGAACTCTTCGTGGCGAACGTGACCGCCGGTAGCGCAGTGCAGGCGAGGAATTGCTCGGGGCAACTCTGCTTGCGAATTCGTAGTTGGTAGGGACGGTCGACGCTGAGCGAGCTACGGGCTTGGAAGCGCTTGGGGATGATCAGGCTGCGGGCGCGAGGGTCGTCCTCGGAGATCGCCATTTCGTTGGCGTCGTTGCGATGGCGGCAGCCCAAGCGGTCGCGTTTCAGGCTCTCGACCTCGACTGGATCGTCGGTCCCGAAGTTGAAGAGCGACAGGTCCTTCCAGGTGACTGGGTTCCCGGCGTCGGTCGCCCGCTCCGCGACAAGCTCCAGCGTGTCGCCTTGGCGCGGCTCGTAGAGCTCGCCATTGCCGCGTGATTCGAATGCCATTGGCTTCTCCTAATCGCGGCTGAGCGCGACCATTGCGACCACCTCGACCGGGTCCTTCACATCCACGATGGTCCACACGTCGGCGGGCTGCCCGTCGACGTGGATAATGCCGTCCGCGTTCGTCGTTTTCTCGAGCGAGCGACCATCGGGGAGCTTCAGCGAGACGCGCATTCCCGCGACCGGCTCACCCGTCTCGTCGTCCACGATCTCGAGCTCGATCCAATGTTTGGTCGGTGACTCGATGTCGGACGGAGAATCCTTGGGCTCTCCCCCGAGGCCGCGAAGCTCGCTCGGGCCCGCGAGGAGTTGGAAGTCGAGGCGACCGTCCCACACCGCGATCTCGAGGTGCAACGTCAGAAGGGTCATCCCCTCCGAGCCTTCCCTGCCGCCGATGATCGGTTGCGCCAGACCGCGCAGACGCTCGTAGAGCAGGCCCGCCTCGGCCAGCGCGACCGGGTCTCGCTGCTGCAGGTCCATGAGTGCGAAGGACCAAACCGTCTCTCGGTCAGCACGATCGCGAAGCCCGATCCACGGCAGCAAAGTCTCGCGGAGCCGCGGATAGTAGCGACCAAGCGGCGCTCGGATGATCCATGAGCTCAGCATGCGTGGGCGTGCAGAAGCATCTTCCATGCCCAGCGCTTTCGCAGATTTACGCGTGCGGATGCGGGCTCGCTGAGTGCCGCCACCCCCAGCATGGGTCCGTGCGACCTCTGTTGCGGCGCGGAGTGAGCAGCCATCGCTCGGGCCAGCTGCGAATGCGCGCATGGCACGACCGTCGCTTCGTGCGCAGTATGTTGTCGGGATCGATGCGAACAGAGGAGCGCCGAGGACCATGAGCAGCCCGATGGCAGCGCTGATCGACCGCTACGCCAGGCTCGTCGCGGCAATCGTGTTGGGAGCGGAGCGGCGAGCCCAGCTACTGGTAGAGGACGGCCTCGACGAGTCCGCGGCGGCGCGGCTGAAGGCGGAGGTCGAGGCCATCTTGCAGGCGCCGGGCAACGAGACATGGGTCGCTCGTTTCTCGACGTCGTACCGCTCGGCTCGTCGCGGCGAGTTGCCGTCGCCGCCTGCGGCGCGCGCCCCGAGCCCGCAGTCGTCGCGAGTAGGGATTTTGAACCGCGAAAGTGGTCCGAAGGCTACCTGAACCTGGACGCCCGGTGCGCTCGCGGGGCGCGTTTTCGGGTCCGAAGGCGTCGGCCAG
>Ga0105046_10020140_pt1 | contig 10098 bp, 4 predicted proteins | sample MAT03_FD_78385 | JGI IMG/M metagenome (GOLD analysis project Ga0105046, IMG submission 78385) | Freshwater microbial communities from Lake Fryxell liftoff mats and glacier meltwater in Antarctica - MAT-03 (megahit assembly) | ecosystem: Environmental > Aquatic > Freshwater > Ice > Liftoff... | reverse complement strand
GGTCCAGCGTCGTGTCGCCATGGGCGGGGTCGCCGGGTGGCTGCGGCGAATCCGCACCGCGACTGAGGGCTTCGCTGCCGCTTGGCTCGGCTGAGGCGCTGCGGCTGAGCGCCGGCCTTGCTGTCGATGCCCGTTTGGACATCTCGGTCTTGCCAGGTAGGCGATCCTGCGGCATTTTTTTGATCCATTGTTCAAAGCTTCAGCATGATTGTTGCTGAAATGCTTGCTGCAAGGCCGGTGAAAGAAAAGACATTCCCGGCTGCGAACCCTAAACTCATCGCACGAGTTTGAGAGAGCTGTCTCTCCATCAAAGGTTGCCCATGAATGCCCCCCTGCCGGAAGCCGTACGCAAAGCCCTGGAGTCTGTTTCGCTGGAAGACAAGTACACGCTGGCCCAGGGCCGGGCCTTCATGAGCGGCGTGCAGGCACTGGTGCGTCTGCCGATGTTGCAGCGGGTTCGAGACCTGGCGGTGGGCTTGAACACTGCAGGCTTTGTCAGCGGCTATCGAGGCAGCCCTTTGGGGGCCTACGACCAGGCCCTTCAGGCGGCCAAGAAGCACTTGGCAGAGAACCACATCGTCTTTCAACCCGGCGTCAATGAAGAGCTGGGCGCCACGGCGGTCTGGGGCACCCAGCAACTGGACCTTTACCCGCAGAGCAAGAAGTACGACGGCGTCTTTGGCATCTGGTACGGCAAGGGCCCGGGTGTGGACCGCAGCGGCGACGTTTTCAAGCACGCCAACCTGGCGGGCACTGCCAAGCATGGGGGTGTGATCGCGCTGGCCGGCGACGACCATGTGGCCAAGAGCAGTACCGCAGCGCACCAGAGCGACCACATCTTCAAGGCGTGTGGCTTGCCGGTGTTCTTTCCTTCGGATGTGCAGGGCATCCTGGACATGGGTTTGCACGCGCTGGCGATGAGCCGCTTCTCGGGCCTGTGGAGCGGCATGAAGACGATCCAGGAGGTGGTGGAGTCTTCCAGTTCGGTGTCTGTCGACCCCGACCGTGTCAAGATCATCCTGCCCGAAGACTTCGTGATGCCGCCGGGCGGTTTGCACATCCGCTGGCCCGACGCGCCGCTGGAGCAAGAAGCCCGACTGATGGACTACAAATGGTATGCAGCGCTGGCCTATGTGCGTGCCAACCGCCTCAACCACAACGTCATCGAAGGCCCCGCCGACCGGTTGGGCATCATTGCCAGCGGCAAGGCCTTCAACGACACGCGACAGGCGCTCGTTGATCTGGGTCTGGACGAGGCGGCTTGCCACGCCTTGGGCATCCGGCTGCACAAGGTCAACGTCGTCTGGCCGCTGGAAGCAACGATCACGCGTGACTTTGCCAAAGGCCTGCAAGAGATCCTGGTAGTCGAAGAAAAGCGCCAGGTCATCGAATACCAGATCAAGGAAGAGCTGTACAACTGGCGTGCCGATGTGCGCCCCAATGTGCTGGGCAAGTTCGATGAGCCGGAAGGCGACGCTTCGGGCGGCGAGTGGAGCAGGCCCAACCCGAGCCAGAACTGGCTGCTGCGCCCCAAGGCTGATCTGAGCCCGGCGCTGATCGCGCGCGCCATCGCCAAGCGGCTGAAGAAACTGGGCGTGCCGCCCGAGGTGGTGGCGCGCATGGATCAGCGGCTGTCGGAAGTCGCCAACCGTGAGCAGCAGCTGGCGGCACAAACCGTCGACACGGGTGAGCGCACCCCTTGGTATTGCAGCGGCTGCCCGCACAACACCAGCACCAAGGTGCCTGAAGGCAGCCGTGCGATGGCCGGCATCGGTTGCCACTACATGGCGACGTGGATGGACCGCAGCACCTCCACCTTCAGCCAGATGGGCGGCGAAGGTGTGGCGTGGGTGGGCCAGGCGCCGTTTACCACCGATCAGCACGTCTTTGCCAATCTGGGCGACGGCACCTACTTTCACAGCGGCATCCTGGCGGTGCGCCAGAGCATCGCCTCCGGCGTCAACATCACCTACAAGGTGCTGTACAACGATGCCGTGGCGATGACCGGTGGCCAGCAGGTGGGCGAGCGGCCTGAAGGCCACTCGGTGCAGCAGATCATGAAGAGCCTGGTCAGCGAAGGCGTGACCAAGCTGGTGATCGTCACCGACGAGCCGGAGAAGTACGAGGGTGTGGGCCTGGAGGCTGGCGTGACGGTGCATCACCGCGACGAGCTGGACAGCATCCAGCGCCAGTTTCGCGAGATCACCGGTACCACGGTCATCATCTACGACCAGACCTGCGCGACTGAGAAGCGCCGCCGTCGCAAGCGCGGCAAGATGGTCGACCCCGCCAAGCGGGTGGTCATCAACGAGCTGGTGTGCGAAGGCTGCGGCGACTGCAGCGTGCAAAGCAACTGCCTGTCGGTGGAGCCGGTCGAGACCGAGTTCGGGCGCAAGCGGCGCATCAACCAGAACAGTTGCAACAAGGATTATTCTTGCCTCAAAGGCTTCTGCCCGAGTTTTGTCACGGTCGAAGGCGGAGAGCTGAAAAAGCCAAAGAAGGAGCAGCGCGGCGACATCGCCACGATGGCGCCCGTACCTGAGCCGACCTTGCCGCTGGCAGAGAAAGCCTGGGGCATCTTGATCGGTGGTGTGGGCGGCACAGGGGTCATCACCATTGGTCAGTTATTGGGCATGGCCGCACACCTGGAAGGCAAAGGTGTGGTGACCCAGGATGCGGGTGGCCTGGCGCAGAAGGGCGGTGCGACCTGGAGCCATGTGCAGATCGCGCGCCGGCCCGATCAGATCTTCACCACCAAGGTGGATACCGCGCAAGCCGATCTGGTGATCGCCTGCGACAGCATCGTCGGCGCCAACCGCTACACGATGTCGGTGATGCAGCAGGGCCGCACTTTTGTGGCGTTGAACACCCACGGCACGCCCACGGCTTCGTTCGTCAAAGACGCCAATTGGCAGTTCCCTGGCGCCAACTGCGAAGTCGCAATCCGCGACAGCGTCGGTGCTGATTACTTGGCGGCCTTCGATGCCGAGCAGGTGGCAGTGCAGTTGCTGGGCGACAGCATCTACACCAATCCGCTGCTGCTGGGTTTTGCCTGGCAGCACGGACGTGTGCCTTTGAGCCATGCCGCCTTGATGCGTGCCATCGAGCTCAACGGTGTGCAGATCGCCAACAACAAGGGCGCTTTTGAGTGGGGGCGGCGCTGCGCCCACGACTTGGCTTCAGTGCAGTCGCAGTTCAAGGCGCAGCAAGTGATCCAGTTTCTGAAGAAGCCCAGCCAGGCCGACATGCTGCAGCAACGCATCACTTTTCTCACCGACTACCAAAACGCGGCCTACGCGCAGCAGTACAAGGACTTCGTGACCCGTGTGCAGCAGGCCGAGACCCCATTGGGCAAGAGCGCTTTGACCGAAGCGGTGACGCGTTACCTCTTCAAGCTGATGGCCTACAAGGACGAATACGAAGTGGCCAGACTGCACACCGACAAGGCCTTCACCGACAAGGTGTCTGGCATGTTCGAAGGGGACTACAAGCTGGTGCATCACCTGGCCCCACCCGGCATTGCCAAACGCAACGACAAAGGCGAATTGATCAAGCAGCCTTTCGGGCCCTGGATGCGCACTGCCTTTGCCGTGCTGGCCAAGTTCAAGGGTTTGCGTGGCAGCGCTTTCGACCCCTTTGGTGGCACCGAAGAGCGCAAGACCGAGCGCGCCCTGATCGAGCAGTACAAGCGCTGCATCGAAGAATTGCTGCCCACGCTGGACGCAGACAACCTTGCTCTGGCGGCAGAGATCGCCCGCCTGCCGGAAGAGATTCGTGGCTATGGGCATGTCAAGGAACGTCACCTGCATGCTGCCCAGATCAAGTGGCAACGACTGATGGAGCGCTGGCGCGCCGGCCCGCAGCGGATGGCCGCCTGAAGTGCTGCCGCAGCGCCGTTGACGGTTTCGCTCCGCTTGGCAGTGGCTGTGAGTTTGAACTGCGGCGGGAGCAGGAAACCGAGGCAGCCTGCGAGGACGTGTTCAAGTCACACAGGTCACGGGTCACGGGTCACAGGTCATAAGTCACGAAAAGTGACAACCTGTGTTGACGTAAACAAGACTTGACACATTGCTGCGGAGCGCCGATCATCTGTACAACAGGCCCTTCGTCGGTGGGGTCTTTGGCAATTTGTGCGGCATCCAGGGTCGAGCACGGTGATTGACTGCAGAGCCTGAGGCGCCCGGCTGCCGTTGGATGCGGTCAGTGACGGCTTTTTTGTCCTGGAGTCCAAGTCATGGCTGGTCTTTGCACGCTGCGCGGCCTGGCTTCGTGGTGTGGTGCACTGTCTGCAGACAAGGGAGGCGTGGTGAACGCAGTCAGCTTGAGCGCTTGTTTGACCTTTTTGCACCGGAGGCCGTGTTGAGTCGCGCTGCCGAATCAGGCGGCACACCGATCAGTCCGATGTCGGGATATCGGCCTTTGGCAGATGCCGGGGTCGGGGGCATCAATCAGGGCAACTCTCCTGCATTGGAAAGCCGCCTTGAAGGGCATGACTGCAAATTGTTCAGAACCTTGTACGCACAAGTGATTCCTCGCGTCGCACAGTCGCGCCCGCCACGCTCTTCCGGGTTGGGTCCGGCTGCGCCCAGGCGGCAGGAGATAGGCCTGCTGACAACCCTGATCCTGGATGGTGCGGAGCAAGATATCACAGCCCTGTTTGAACGACTGCGCCGCAGAGCGGTGCCAGCTGAGGCCATCTTTGTCGATCTTCTGGCGCCTGTGGCGCGCAACCTGGGTGAGCTGTGGGCCGAGGATCGTTGTGACTTCGCCGCGGTCACGGCAGGCCTGGCCCGATTGCAGCGGCTGATGCGTGAGTTCTCGATCGACTTTGCGCCCCACATGCCAGCCACGGCTCAGCCCCACTCGGTGCTGCTGGCTCAGCCGCCGGACGAGCAGCATGGCCTGGGCCTGGCAATGGTCGCCGAGTTTTTCAGGCGTGACGCCTGGGCGGTCGACATGCTGGTCGGCCCTGCTGCCCAAGATCCAGCGCGCCGCGTGCAGGTTGAGTGGTTTGATGTGGTCGGCTTTTCGATCGGCTCCGAGACCCGCCTGGACTGGCTGCGCCTGCACATTGATGCCGTGCGCCTGACCAGCCGCAACGCAGCCGTCGTGATCATGGTGGGTGGGCCGCTTTTTCAGGCCAACCCTGGCTGGGCCGATCACCTGGGTTGTGACGCCTGGGTCATGGACGCCAGGCAGGCGCCTGCGCTGGCGCGTCAATGCATGGGCAGCGTCCCGCATGTGATGACGCGCCAAGTCCCTCGCAGCGTCGATCCAGGCCCCGACGCCCCTGCGGGGCGCGCCGAGATTGCGCCGTCTGGCGGGGACTGAAGATATGCGCAACGCAGCCTTTGGGGCCCATTCCCATCTGAGGGATGACCGCTGGCCAGAGCTTGGAGCAGGCCGCGTATGCTGTTGAAGAAGACGATGTCCCCCAGGCCGGCCGTCGGAGCCTTGACTGCTGTGGCGGCCACCGGGCTGCTGACCCTGGCCAGCGACCTCGGGCTGGTCTTGGACCCTGCCGGCAAGGTCCTCAGCAGTCTGGTTCAAGACCCCGAGTTACCGCAAGAGCACATCGCTTCCTGGTCGGGCAAGCAGTGGATCGACACGGTCACTGCCGAGAGTCGCGGCAAGATCGAGCAGCTGCTGCAGGAAGCCCGCAACGAATCGCCGCGCTGGCGCCAGGTCAACCACCCCATTTCCGACAGTCAGGACTTGCCGATCCTCTACCGGGCGATGGCCGTCGTTGTGCTCGAAACTGCGTCGGCCAAACCGGCCAAACCGGCCAAACCGGCAAAGAGCAGTGCTTCTTCGCAAGCGGCAGGCGCCACCAAGGAGGCGCGGGCCAACAGCGGCCCGGCACCCGTGCAGCGCGTGCTCGTGGTCGGCCGCAGCCTGGGCAGCATGGTGGCCTTGCAACAGCGCCTGGTCGAGTCACAACAAAGCATGGAGCGCGACTATTGGCGATTCCGTGAGGCCGAAACCCGTTACCGCCACCTGTTCCAGTCTTCAGGAGAGGCCGTTCTGATCGTCGACGCGGCTTCGCTCAAGGTGCTGGAGGTCAACCCGGCGGCCCAGACCTTGTGCGGGCCTTCGACACGGGGTCCCAAGCTGGTGGGCAGCGCGTTGACATCGCTGTTCGACGAGGGCACCTTGGCGCCGTTGCAAGCGGTGCTGGCCAGTGCGCGTGGCGCTGGCGGAAACGAAGGCCTGAGCGCCCGTTTGGCGCGCTCACATTTGAAGGTGCTGGTGGCGGCTTCGGTCTTCAGGCAAGACGACAGCACTTTGCTGCTGGTGCGCGTCGTGGAGCAAGCGCAGCCGGTGCCCACCGACGCAGCGCAAGCAGGCGCCACCGAGGCCTTGGCCACCACAGGTCTTCGCGGCGGCGGCCCACATCTCGCGGGCCCGTCCGCACAGCTCACGCATGCTGCTGCGCAGCAAGCAGCCCTGGCGGCCGCCTTTCTACAGTCTGCTTCAGATGCCATCGTCGTGACCGACAGCCAGGGCCGGGTGTTGCACAGCAACGCCGCCTTTGCTGTGTTGGCGCAGATGCCCGATCAACGAAGCATGGTCGGGCAGTTGCTGGACCGTTGGGTGGGCCGCACGGGGGTCGAGTTGGGGGTGTTGATCAGCAACCTGCGCCAACGCGGCAACGCGGGTCTGTTTGTGACGAGCATTCGTGGCGAGTCCGGCGTCCTGACCCAGGTCGAGATTGCTGCCTCCATGCTGTCTGCAGCGCCTGACATGGTGTTGGGTTTTGCAGTGCGCAATGTCGAGCGACGCATCAAGTCCGAGGCTGCTGCAGGCAGCGCTGTCACCCGCAGTGTGGCTGACCTGACCGACCTGGTGGGCAACATGCCGCTGAAGGACATCGTGACGGAGACCACCGACCTGATCGAACAACTGTGCATACAGACCGCGCTGGACATGACGGGTGACAAACGTTCTTCAGCGGCTTTGCTGCTGGGTCTGTCGCGGCAGAGCCTGTACGTCAAACTGCGACGTTTCGGGATCGCCGAGCAAGGTACCGAGGACGACGGCTGAGCGCCCGTCATCGGACAGACATCAGACAGACATGCAACGGCCGACTTCCGTCGGCACGTCTGTTATGGGAAATGCGTGATGGCAAGTGCGTGATGGCAAATGCGTGATGGCAAGTGCGTAAACCGCACCTCCTCTGCAGGCCAGCGCCTGCAGAGGAGGGCCGGTCCCTGCTTGTTCAGGCAGCGACCGGCAGACTGTTTTGCTTGTCGCAGCGGCCGTCTCTTTGTGGGTCCAGCTGCCCCTCAAGTTGTTGCATTGTGCGAGCGACCAACGCTGCAGGAGGGTGCGCCTGCGGCGCACTGGCAGCCAGGCATTCAGGGGGCCTGCGCAGCCACAGTTGCGAGGCTGCATCGCTCATCTGTTGGCGCCTGTCACCTTGTGCCTCGTGCAGGGCGCGCAAGGTGCCATGCATCATCTTGTGGCTCAGGCCCTGTGCCAGCGCGCGCATCGCTGCTTCGATGCTGTCACCGCGTGCCAGCAGGCGGCTGGCGCGCTGGATTTCCACGCGCTGCCACTCTTCGGCACGCTGCTGCAGCGCCTGGATCAGCGGCACACTGCTGCGTTGATCGCACCACTGGGCAAAGCCGCTGACACCGGCGTCGACAATGGCCTCGGCCTGTTCCACGGCCGCCTGACGTCTGTCGCCGGCGTTGCGCACGCGATCAGCCAAGTCGTCCACGGTGTACAGGTAGGCGTCGGGCAAGTCCCTGACCTCGGCTTCGATGTCGCGCGGCACTGCCAGGTCCACCAACAGCATCGGGCGCCGACGGCGTGCTTTCAAGGCCCGCTCGACCGCCCCCATGCCGATCAACGGCAGGGTGCTGGAAGTGCAGGAGATCACGACATCGTAATGTTGCAATTGGTTCGGCAACTCGGACAGCGGCAGGGTCGTCGCCCCCAGCTTGTCGGCCAGCGCCTGGCCGCGCTCCGGGTGGCGCAGCGCAAAGGCCATGCTGCGCGGCTGGCGGGCTGCAAAGTGGGTGGCCACGCCGGCGTTCATTTCGCCGGCGCCGACAAACAGCACCCGCAGGGCCGTCAAGTCTTCGAAAATCTCTGACGCCAACCGCACTGCAGCGGCCGCCATGCTGACGGTGTGACTGCCGATCTCGGTGCGGGTCCTCACCTCTTTGGCAACGGCAAAAGAGCGCTGGAACAGCTGGTGCAAGGTGCTGCCCAGCGTGCCGGCCTGGCTGGCCTGGCGCACCGCAGACTTGATCTGGCCCAGTATTTGCGGCTCGCCGAGCACCATCGAGTCCAGTCCCGATGCGACTCTGAAGACGTGGCGTGCTGCATCGTGGTCTTCTGCGGACAGCACATGCGGGGCCAGCAGCGTCGGGCTCAAAGGCGCGCTGCAAGGCTGCGTGCGGGGGCTGCTTTGCGATGCGGATGCCGTGCGGTCGCACTTTGCGGTTTTGGCAGTCTGGGCACTCAGCCAGTTCAAGGCTTGTTCACTCAAGGTCTCGACTGTCGCGTCGCCCACCAGGTACAACTCGGTGCGGTTGCAGGTCGACAGCAGTGCGGCTTCGGATACCGATGCCGACAGGTGCTGCCGCAAATCTTTGAGCGCGCCGGGAACCTGTTCCGCAGAAATTGCAAAACGCCCGCGCATGTCCAGCGGCGCGCGATGGTGGTTCAAACTGAAAGCCAGGACGGTCATGAATGATTCGTGGGGCTGTAAGCGCTGACACGGCTTGTGGAGTTTGCAGTGGGCCAGGATCGACTGTGGGCCGTGCAAAGGGGTGTTTGGCAGGGTGTTTGGCGGAGTCTCAACACCTGCGTTCGAAGAGTGTCAGATAAAGATGACATGAATTAATGTATCAGGCTGTTGACACTTTGTCGATCTTTGTGATCCTCGAAAACCCGTAGCGATGCGGGTCCGAGTGCGGGTCCAGGGCCGGGCTGTCCCCATGGCTGCGCACCGCGCGCTTGGCGCGTGGACCTGTGTGACATGCTGGGCGTTGCTGCTGCCCCGAGTGCAGGGGTCATGCCCTGGGGAGCATGCCCGGGTGCAAGAATGGCAGCTTCTGGGTCCATCGACGAAGCCGCAGAGTGCAACGCCGATGTTCCGCCGTCACTCGCACCTACCTCATGAAAATTCTGCTTACCGGCGCCGCCGGCTTCATCGGCATGACCACCTCGCTGCGCCTGCTGGCCAGAGGTGACCAGGTGGTGGGTCTGGACAACCTCAACGCTTATTACGACGTGCAGCTCAAGCGCGACCGCCTGGCACGGCTGAGCGCACAGCCGGGTTTCGAGTTCGTGCATTTGGACGTCGCCGACCGAGAGGGCATGGCCGCGCTGTTTGCCAAGCAGGGCTTCGAGCGTGTCATCCACCTGGCAGCCCAGGCCGGCGTGCGCTATTCGCTGCAGAACCCGCATGCCTACGTGGACAGCAACATCGTCGGCTTCATGAACATCCTGGAAGGTTGCAGACACCAACAGGTGCAGCATCTGGTCTACGCCTCCAGTTCCAGCGTCTATGGCGGCAACACCCACATGCCGTTCTCGGAGCGCCACAGCGTGGACCACCCGGTCAGCATGTACGCAGCGACCAAGAAGGCCAACGAGTTGATGGCGCACACCTACAGCCATTTGTTTGGCCTGCCCACCACCGGGCTGCGCTTCTTCACGGTCTATGGGCCCTGGGGCAGGCCGGACATGGCGCTGTTTTTGTTCACCAAGGCGATCCTGGAGGGGCGGCCCATCGACGTCTTCAACCATGGCCGCATGCAGCGCGATTTCACTTATGTCGACGACATCGTCGAAGGCGTCATCCGGGTGCTGGATCGTGTCGCAGCCGCTGACCCTGCCTACAGTTCTGAGCAGCCCGACCCTGGCAGCAGCAATGTGCCGTTCAAGATCTTCAACATCGGCAACCACAATCCCGTGCCGTTGATGGATTTTGTAGGCTGCATCGAGGATGCCCTGGGCCTGCAGGCCAAGAAGAACATGCTGCCGCTGCAGGACGGCGATGTGCCGGCCACTTACGCCGATGTAGACAGCCTGCGCGAGTGGACTGGCTTCACACCTGCGACCGACATTCGCACGGGCATC
>Ga0105046_10020139_pt1 | contig 10098 bp, 6 predicted proteins | sample MAT03_FD_78385 | JGI IMG/M metagenome (GOLD analysis project Ga0105046, IMG submission 78385) | Freshwater microbial communities from Lake Fryxell liftoff mats and glacier meltwater in Antarctica - MAT-03 (megahit assembly) | ecosystem: Environmental > Aquatic > Freshwater > Ice > Liftoff... | reverse complement strand
CATTGGTTCGGAATCACGATCAACACCATGACGCTGGGCGGGATCGCGGTCGCCATTGGTGACTTGGTCGATGATTCAATTGTTGATATTGAGAACATCTATCGTCGTCTGAAAGAGAATCATCAGCTACCGCTCGAACAACAACGCCCTGCTATTGATGTGATCTACGATGCGTCGTGCGAAGTCCGTAACTCAATCGTTTACGCGACGCTGATTGTCACGCTTGTCGTGTTGCCGCTGTTTTCGATGGGCGGGCTTGAAGGTCGCATGTTCGCGCCGCTGGGATTGGCCTACATGACATCGCTGCTCGCATCGCTGGCAGTGTCGCTGACCGTTACTCCCGTGCTGGCCTACTACTTGTTGCCCGGAGCAAAGTTCTTGGACGAGAAACGCGATCCATTCTTGTTACGAATGCTTAAACGGATTGCGGGTCGCGTCTTGAAAACCACCTTGCGTCACGCCAACGCGGTGCTGGCGGTGACACTGGTTTGTGTCACGCTCTCCCTCACAACACTCTACTGGATGGGTGGCGAATTCCTGCCACCGTTCAACGAAGGCACCTTCACGATCAGCTTTCAAGCCGAACCGGGAACGAGCTTGATCGAAAGCCAACGCTTGGCCCAGCGGGCCGAACAGATGCTGCTTGAGATTCCCGAGGTGACTGCGGTCTCACGCCGAACGGGTCGTGCCGAACTGGATGAACACGCCGAAGGTGTGAACTCGTCCGAGATCGATGTGCAAGTCATACCGTATCACCGCAACAAGCCTGGCGTAATCCCAGCGATCCTGCGATTGATTCCCGTCGCACATTTGTGGGGTGTCGAAACACGAGGCCGACCGCATGAGGAAGTGATGGCTGAGATTCGCGATAAGGTCACACTGATCCCCGGTATCAAAGCTAACATTGGCCAGCCGATTTCTCATCGGCTGGACCACATCATGTCGGGCGTTCGTGCGCAGATCGCTGTAAAGGTGTTTGGCACCGACTTGCGTGAGCTTCGCAACGCCAGTCAAGACGTTTACACCGCGATGAGCGAGATTCCGGGCGTCGTCGATTTGCAAATTGAACCGCAAGTGGAAGTCACGCAAGTGCGATTGCAAGTGCGTCGCGAAGACGCAGCACGATACGGATTGGCACCCGGCGATGTCGCGGATTTGCTTGAAACGGCTTACAAGGGCCGCGTCGTGTCGCAAGTGCTCGATGAAGATCGCTACTTTAGTTTGGTCGTGTGGTATGACGAGCAATCACGCAGCGATCCCGATGTCATTGCACAAACGATCATTGAAACACCGTCGGGTCGCCGTGTTTCTTTGGGCGAAGTCGTCGATGTACTTGACACGACTGGACCCAATACGCTCAATCGTGAACACGTCCAACGACGCATCGTGGCGTTCTGCAACGTTCAAGGTCGCGACCTCGCAAGTGTCGTGAGCGACATTCGAACCGCCACGGCCCCGATCGAAGAGCGTCTGCGTTCGCTTCCCGGTGACTATCACATTGAATACGGCGGGCAATTCGAGGCACAACAAGACGCGAATACGCGATTGCTGATCCTGGGCAGCTTGTCGGTTGTTGGTGTGTTTCTGCTGTTAATCAAATGCCTCGGTTCCTGGCGAGCCGCCTTGCAAGTGCTGGTGAATATTCCGCTGGCGGCGATGGGTGCGATCATCACATTGTTGATCGTCAACCAACCATCTTGGGACGCGCTCGCGGCGGTACCGTGGTACGAGTGGCCGGGTGTTTGGATCGGAGCGACAACTTTATCCGTTGCTCACTGGGTTGGCTTCATCACGCTGATTGGAATCGTCAGCCGTAACGGCATTATGATGATCTCGCACTACTTGCACCTGATGGAAAACGAAGGCGAAGAGTTCGGCGAAGCGATGATCATTCGTGGCAGCCTGGAACGCTTGGCTCCCGTGATAATGACCGCCACGACCAGCTTTATTGGCTTGTTACCGCTCATCCTTGGTGCCGGTCAAACAGGCAAAGAGATTCTCTATCCGCTCGCCCTGGTCGTCTTCGGCGGCATGTTGGCATCGACGCTGCTCGATCAACTCGTCACACCCGCGTTGTTTTATAAATTTGGCTACAAAGCGAAGTAGAGATGCCTTGCCGCTGACGTTTCTTCGATGACGAAGGTTTAAAATTTACTTTATGGTGAAGGAAGCGTCAGTATCCGTGAAGTGCGCGACCTGCTACGGCATCTGACCGGGCGACTGACGTCCGTTTACCACGACGCGCGGCATATGACCTTGACCGCTTCACCTTGAATCACACCGACAAGGCAGGTGTTGCTTCAGGAAAATCAGCTCCGCGAGATACTGCTTCCCATTGGGTAAACTCCTCACGCAGTTCGTCGATTTTTGCGATCGCACCGTCATAGGCATCATTACCTAACAACAGACGGTGGGGTGGATTCGCCGATTCGACGGCATGCACAATCGCTTCGGCGGCACGGACTGGATCGCCTGATTGATGGCCTGAGATAGCTCGCAGTTGGCGTATGTTTTTGTCGGCCGTATTCGCATAGTCTGCGATCGGATTCTTTGTTTCATTGGCAGAGCGTCCGGCCCAATCCGTTCGGAAGCCGCTTGGTTCGACGAGCATTACTTTAATGCCCAATGGTTCTACCTCTTGCCAAAGTGCTTCCGACAAACCTTCGACAGCATACTTCGTCGAACTGTAATAGCCCAGCGCTGGGAATGAGCGTAGTCCGGCGATCGAAGAAAGATTGACGATGAAACCCTTGCGTCGTTTTCGCATTCCTGGCAGAACGAGGTGAATCATGCGACTCAATCCGAAGACATTGATGTCGAACATCTTTCTGACTTCCTGCTCGTCGCTTTCCTCCACGGCGGCAAAGTAGCCGATGCCTGCATTGTTGACTAATACATCGATCTCGCCATAGTGATCTTCAGCGGCTTTTACTGCTTCTTCGGCTTGTGACCTATCAGTCACATCTAGCTTGAGGACCAAAGCTTCCCCAAGCTCGGCAAGTTCACGAATATCATCGGGGTCGCGAGCCGTAACGACTGCTCTAAATCCCAGTTCAAGAACATGCTTTGCGATCTGCCGTCCAAATCCAGTAGAGCATCCGGTGATGAACCAAACGGGCTTTTCGGATTGCTGTGTGTTTTTTGTTTTAGATGTCATTTGTATTCTTTCTATACTTTGTAACCATTGAAACTATCTCCGTGGACTGACAGGGCATTCGGTGAGCCACTTCTGAGTTTTCAGAAACAATTACTGCATGATCATTGCCATTCTTCGGGGAAACGCAGAGAATTTGCTTCCTGAATTATTTATGCCACGAGAACCGCAGCGCCTTCATAGCGACCAAAGCGAATATCGCGCCCTTCCCAAATCGATTGATAGCGAAAGCTAGGTAGGTCGCTCATATGAATACCCGCGCAAACAATGCGACCTCCCTTGCGCGCCGCTTTTAGTGCTGGAGGAACAAGTTTCCCCACGGTCGCAAAAATGATCGCTGCGTCAAGCTGTTCCGGCGGCGGCTCGTCGGAGCCACTTGCCCAAACCGAGCCAAGACTGCGAGCAAGAACTTCAGTAGAAAGATCGCCCGTTCGTGTGAAAGCGAACATCGATCGGCTTTGCCATTTCAAGACCTGTGCCAGAATGTGTGCGGCAGAACCGAAACCCTAATGCCCAATCTTTTACCATTTCCAGCACTAAGGCGAGATCGCCAGCCGATCAAGCCTGCGCAGAGCAATGGACGGCATGGTTGACAAAGACTGGCTTTGAAGCACGACACGAAGACTGAATCAATTGCAGATTGATGAATGGGAATTGCAGATAAAATATCTTTCTGCCCTCTGTTCTTCCAATCTGCAATGTTCAGTCTCAAATCTATAATTAACGGTCTCAAGGAAAAACTATGAACTATCAATCAAACCTCGCCCTCATCGCCACTCTCGCTCTCGCCGTCGGCTGCGGGCCGAAATCGGAAACGACCACGGCATCGAGTTCGGGGGAAAATGCCAGCGGCCCGGTCGTGACGGACGACCTACCACCTGCGACAGTGGACTCCCATGCGCATCCAAGCGAAGGACCGCACAATGGCAAGTCATCGCGATTCACGCTAGCGGACGCAGAACTCGTCCGGCACATCAATGATGAGGCGGCGAAGCCCAAGCTAATGCTGACCATCAACGGTACACCGTATCGGGGTGAGCCATAGATTGGGGGATCGATCCAAAGTCTGGCGACTTCGGCTGCGATTGGGAAGATTTCGCTCTGCCGCTCGCCTTAGATCATTGTTTCCGCGCCTGCGGTCACTGCCGGATCGGTGCCTGTCGGCGGCAAGTGCAATGCGAAGCAGGTCCCTGGCGCAATCGCTGGATCACGAATTTCAATTCGCCCGCCATGTTCTCGAAAGATTTTTTCGCTGACGGGTAACCCTAAGCCGGTACCACGAGACCCTTTGCTTGATTCGAAAAGCGAAAAGATCTTTTCGCGGTCTGCAACATCGATGCCAGGTCCATTGTCGGTCACCAAAATCGTCCAACCACCTCGTGCGTCGTACTGGGTTTCAACAATTACTTTTCCTTCGACGCCATCGCTTGGTTCTAAATCTGCAACCGCGGCATTTCCGCTGTCGTCAAACTCTTCATCGTCGTTTTCTTCTTGCATTCGTTGCGCCGCTGCATCAATAGCGTTGGTGACGATATTCAGAATCGCTCGGTGCATCGCTTCGGATTCGAAATGAGCCAGTGGTAGTGCTGGAGCCGCGACAAACGTCAACTTGACCTTTAGCTCGTCAGCGCGAACGGTCATCAATTCAACGACATCGGCGACGGTCTCGTTCAGATCGGCATCCGTTTTCTCGGGCTCGCGATCTTTGCTAAAGGTGAGCATATCCATCACGAGATTCGAAATTCTTTCTTGGTTTCGATCTACCATTGCCCAGCCACGCCGAACCGCATCGGTATCGTTGCGTTGCAGACCGGCATCGATCATATAACTTCCGCCTCGAATGCCCTGCAGGATGTTCTTGATATGGTGAGAAAGCGTGGCGATCGTTTGCCCCATTACTGCCAACCGTTCACTTTGCATCATCGCGGAATAGTAAAACGTATCTTCAATGGCAAGTGCTGCCTGATGGCCAATCGCGGTCATTAAACGCAACTGTTCATCATTAAAACGTTCTTGATACCCGGCCTGTACGATCGCACCGGGCGATGTATAGGTGTCGACGTACAAGGCACCGACGATCGCATAACGGCCTTGAAGTGGTACGCATAACGCCTCACGGACACCACTTTGGACGATCGACTGCGCCGCATCAAAGCGATCATCAACGATCGCATCATTAGTACGAACGCCTTCTTTGCGTTCCATCACGTAGTCAAGAATCGTTCGACTAATTGCAATGCGACCTGGTTCACGGTGACTTTTCGAGAGATCGATATCTTGTCGGTCGCACCTAGCCGCAGGCCTGAGTCGCTGGGTTTCGTTGTCTCGCAACATGATGCAGCCTCGGTCGCCGTCGACCCAATCGAAGACGAGCCGTAAGATTCGGTCGAGCAGTTCAGGGATATCGTCCGTTCGACCAACCGCCAGGGCGGTCAAATACATGACTTCAAGACTGCGATCGGCGTCGACGCCTGAGTGTAGCGGGCGAGCGCTGCCCGATCCGCTGAGGGACGAGACGATACGGCTGGCTTCCGCAGCTTTGCTCTGGGCGACAATGTCGACGCCGTGAGCGGCCTCGCGTGATGATTGACTTGCGCCACCGGTGAAAATAAGTAGCGTTCCACCGATCTCGATTCGGTCTCCACTGGCCAGCGAGTGAGTCGTGATCGGGCGGCCGTTGACCAGCGTGCCATTGCTGCTGCCTTGATCGATCAACGTAAACTTACCGCTTGCCGACCCTCGAACTTCGGCATGAGTTCTGGATGCCTCGGAATCGAGCAGGCGAACTTCACACGTCGACTCACGGCCGATTCGCATTGCCCGCTGGGTTAGCGGAAAATGCTTGCCTTGGTCTCGTCCTCGAACCACAAACAGGGAGGCCATCAAGCTCAACACACAGGAGGGAACAAAATAAACTGGGCGGGTCAAACTCCGATCCATGCGTTAGCATATCTGAATATCCCGTGACCGGGTGACTGAACCTTTTCCGAAACGACCGGCAATCGTTTCGCCTTTCCCGTGGTGAGCTTCTTGAATCTAAGATCCTTCCGATCGAAATCCTATTTCGATGCATTTTTCGAACGACTGCTGAAGTTTGCGTGTGGTTGCGGAATGGTCATTCTCGTCTGCCAGTTATCCGCCGAAGAGCTGGACAGTCCGAAACCGGCGGCGATTGACTTAGCCAGAAGCGGAGGCACTGCTTCGCTGCCGGCTGAGGAGAGACTTCGAGCCGATATGTCGTTTCTCACTGATGACTCATTGCAAGGGCGCGGAATCGGGGGCGAAGGGATCCAGCGGGCAGCCGACTACATCGCCCAGTCCTTTGCGGCTTCCGGTTTGCGAGTCGATTCGTTCGCGGGAACGCCTTTTCAGACGCTCGATGTTTCGATCTCCGCAACAATGGGACCTCTTGACCATAATCGTCTTGTTTTCATTCCTGTGAGGCCAGAAAGCGAGCCGCAAGGGGCAGCTCCCAACGCCGGTGCTGAGCTTGTCGGAGAGCTGGACCGCACTTTTCGCCCAATGGCGATCGGTGCCAGCAATGTGGTCCAGGCAGAGTTAGCGTTTGTAGGATATGGCATTACCGCGCCTGAGTACGGCTACGACGATTATGCAGCGATCGATGCGAAAGACCGCGTCTTGATCGTAATGCGGAAAGAGCCGTCGGGAGGCCAGGGAAACAGGTGGTTTGAGGGCGACAAGAATACCAAGCATGCGTTTTTCGAAACCAAGATCAAGAATGCGGAGGCCCATGGTGCTGCTGGTGTGTTGTTTATCAACGATCTCGATTCGATTCGTGATTCAAGGGACCGAGTTCGAAAAAGGATCTCTGATGAAACGCTACGCTTGAAGAAAGTGGAGGAGCAGATATCGCAATTGCCGGCCGAGGCGACGAACAGTCGTGCATCGCTCGGTAAGCGGCGGGAGGCAATCCGTAGCGTCCTAGAAGACTTGGCCCGACAAAGTACCATTACGAAGGAAGGCCTCATGGATTTGGCGGAGGCTGGAGAGAAGGTGATCGCGAAAGGAATCCCGGTCGTTTCCCTCTCGCGCCGGCTTGCCGATCAATTGCTTCTCGCCGCAGGCCTTGAATCGATCGACTCGGCAAATGCCCGGATCGATCAGACCAGCCGCCCAGTCAGCAGCCTATTGAGGCATCGCGTGGATATGGAAACGCGAATCAATCCCTCGACCGCAAAATCAAGCAACGTCGTAGGCGTTCTTGATGGAAAGGGACCGCTCGCGGAGCAAACCGTGATCGTCGGTGCTCACTACGATCATGTTGGCATGGGCGGCTATGGATCGCTCGCCCCAGGAACGATTGCGGTCCACAACGGCGCCGATGACAATGCTAGCGGCACTGCGACATTGCTTTCAAGTGTTCAGCGAATCAAGGAACGCTTGGCCGACGACTCCTCGCATCGCCGAATCGTCTTTATCGCATTTACGGGTGAAGAACGCGGTTTGCTGGGAAGTGAATACTACGTCCGTCATCCCAGATTTCCGTTGGAATCGACTGTGGCGATGATCAATCTGGATATGGTGGGCCGCCTCCGCGATAACGACTTAACGGTCTACGGAACGGGCTCAGCCGTGGAATTGGATGCGATTCTTGAAGACGCCAATCAGTCGACGGCCTTCAAGCTGTTTAAGGTTCCCAGCGGATATGGTCCCAGCGACCACCAGTCTTTTTACATGCAAAAAGTCCCGGTTCTTTTCTTTTTTACTGGGCTACATAACGACTATCATCGACCGAGTGATGATTTCGACAAAATCAACTTCAACGGATTGACCCGCATAACCGATATAACTTCCGGCGTCGCTGTTGATCTGGCCATTCGTCCGGAAAGACCACGATACGCTGAGACAGACCGCGACGTTGAAATCCGATGGCAAGCATCTGCTTACCTTGGTGTGCAACTTCGCGAGCTCGAAGAGGGTGGCGTCATGATATCGGCGGTAACCTCCGGCGGATCTGCAGACGTTGCGGGCCTGCTCGCGGGAGATCGTTTGCGGAAATTTGATGACGTGGAGATTCGAACGACGGGAGAAGTACTTGAGGCCATCGGAACGCGTGAAGTCGGCGATTCGTTGCGAGTCGAGCTTCAACGGGGCGAGACGATCTTGATACTAAACGCCTTTTTACAAAAACGACCCAATTGAGCTTTGCCTGCGAGCCAAAAGTCCATCGCCAAAAGACGTAAAAGTGAAAAACTCGTCTTTACGCCCGAGATGATTTATCGGATGAATAAGCAAGAGGTCGCGAGAGCGGGGTATGGCAACATACTGTTACTCACGACAATACCACCGCAAGCAGGATTGCTGACGGTAACAGAATTAAAATTGTCCCATTAAACTGACGAACCAATGCAGCGTCTTCTACTTGAGAAGATGTGCAACACCAACGCAAGGAGCGCGGAAGTGCGATTTTTAGGGAAAGCTGTTTTGTGTACTGCTGTTGCCATGTGTGCGACGGCTCCAATCGCAGTCCATGCAGAGGGCAGCGGTCACCAAGTCGCAGTCATCGACGTTGCGTACATCTTCAAAAATCACGAAGCCATCAAGGCACAAGTCGCTGCCGTTGAAACCGAATTGAAGACTTATGAGCAAGAGCTAACGGGCAAGCGAGACGAGCTCAAGAATGCGGCTGGTCAGTTGAAGACATACAAGATTGGCTCGCCAGAATATGCGGCCGCTGAAGAGCAAATTGCGGGAATGGAAAGCCGCTTGCGTCTGGACATGGCTCGCAAGCGTAAGGAGATTTCCGATGCCGAAGCCAAAATTTATTTCGAGAACTACCAACGCATCGCAACCTGCGTGAAGGCAATTGCAAACCATAACCGAATCAACATCGTCCTTCGATACAACAGCGAAGAGATGGATCTTGAGCAAGGCGAATCGGTTATCCGTGGCGTCATGAAGAGCATCGTCTATCACGACGAATCACTCGATATGACGAAGCCAGTGATGACCTATCTTGACCAGATGATGAAGGTGGCTGCGACGCCAGCTGCACCTGCTACTCGATAGTCACTCGCTAGGGTATGCCCTAGTGCAAACAACTTCTAGTAACCGACATAAGGTTTTTCACCGGTGATTCGCCCTCGCAATGAACACACGATCGCTGCAGACTGCGAGGTCAATGGTCGCGGTTACTGGAGCGGTCGTGAGGTTGGCGTTCACTTCAAACCCAGCCCTGCTGGATCAGGAATTCGCTTTGTGCGAACCGACATTTCAGGCGAACCATCTTGTCAAGCTAACACGCGAAACAGTTCTGGTTTGTCGATGCGAACAAACCTCAATGCAGGTTTGGCCAGTTTCCACATGGTTGAACACGTGATGTCGGCGCTTTACTCGCTAGAAATAGACAATTGCATTGTCGAAACAGATGCTGAGGAGCTGCCGGGTCTTGATGGTTCAAGCGGTGCCTATGTCGACGCCTTACAATCCGTTGGCATGGTGATGCAAGCTTCGGCGCGCAAGCGTTTCATCGTTGATCGTGTCATACGTGTCGGTACACCCGAGGCTTGGATCGAAGTCTCACCGTCCAATCGCGGCTGCGCGAGTTTCGAGTATCGACTCGACTATGGGAGCGCTAGCTTGATTCCGGAACAGAAGAGCACTGTCCTGTTAACGCCCAGTAACTACTGCCGGGAAATTGCAAGGGCGAGGACTTTCGTGACTGCCCAACAGGCAGACCAATTGCGTATGTCTGGTGTCGGAATGCATGTCACCAATCAGGATCTGATCGTCTTTGATTCAAGCGGTTCGGTGCTCGATAACCAGCTTCGCTTTCAAAACGAATGTGCTCGCCATAAGACGTTGGATCTCATCGGTGATCTAGCGATGGCGGGCGTTGAATTGGTAGGAAAGTTTGTATCGTTTCGTGGCGGTCATCAGCTGAATAGCCAATTGGCCGGATTATTGGCTACCTTTGCCACATG
>Ga0105046_10020138_pt1 | contig 10099 bp, 9 predicted proteins | sample MAT03_FD_78385 | JGI IMG/M metagenome (GOLD analysis project Ga0105046, IMG submission 78385) | Freshwater microbial communities from Lake Fryxell liftoff mats and glacier meltwater in Antarctica - MAT-03 (megahit assembly) | ecosystem: Environmental > Aquatic > Freshwater > Ice > Liftoff... | reverse complement strand
TCCACAGCGCGGCCCTTGGGGTCGAACTCGCTGCGGATGAACCAGTTTGCCATGGTCGTTTCCTTATAACACCGCACCCCAAGCGGCGGGCGTCAACCCGCTGAGTTAGAGCACCTCTGCGGGCTATAAACAGGCATTAAAATTAATACCGCCCCCCACCCGCTCCTCACTGCGTTCGGAGCGACCTTCCCCACAAGTGGGGAGGTGGGTGTGATTGTTCTTCAACGAAAGTCTATTCTCCGCCACACTCTTCACCTCCCCCTTGTTGTGGGGGAGGTCGTCAGAACCGAAGGTTCTGGCGGGTGGGGGGTTGCCAAACTGACAGTCAGTAACGCCCGCCGCTCGGGGTAGAGACCCTCGGGCTAACGGGATTCGTTCACTTCGGCGCCGAACCCCGCGATCTTCTTTTGAGTGTGCCGCTTCGATAACTCCGCACTCAAATCGCGGACATAGGAATACGGCAACTCTTTGTGGGCCGCCAATCGCACGTCCGGCGCTTGAGCCGCCGTGGCCAATCGCGCATCAAGCCGCACCAGCAAATCACTGAGGCTGCCGAGGTTGTCGTCCGCCTTCTCGGCGGGCTTCTCACCGATTCTCACGGCGTAGTAGATCGCGCCGCCGGGGCGTTTGTCGATCATCACCGTGAAGGCGTCCGGGATTTGGCTCAGTTCCGCGGCGTTCTTCATGCCGGGCACGTCGATCGGCGACACGGCCGCGACGGCGGATGTCATCATGAAGAAGATGAGCAGCACGAGGCTAATATCGATGAGGGGAATCATATCCACGTCGTCGTCATCTTCGGTCGAATGTTTCTTCCATGCCTGTTCGGGTTCTTCGAGTTCCACCGGCGCTTGCGGAATCTGCGCCGGCAGGCCGACCGGAAATTCGGGGCGCTTCGGCTTCGGCTTCGGCCGGGGGAAGTAATCCGTGAGCACAGGGTGCGCGAGGGCTTCGATCCAAGCTTCTTCGGTATCTCCCGGGCGAACTCCATCCTTCGGTGCGAGCCGACCTTGTTCGGCCCAACCGCACGCGACCGTGAGCGGTACGGCGCGATAAATCGTATCGGCGGCGCGGAGGTACAAATCGAGCGTACGGGTTTTCGCGGCCATGTTATCCAACCCTCGCGGCGACGCCTTCGGCCCTCGCGGGGGCGGCTTCGGCTCGTTCCTTGCGGATGTTCTGCACGAGGGTGATGAGCTTCTGTCCGGACGATTTCATCTTGAGCTCGAAGTTCGCAATCCACGCTTTGAAGAGCACGTGGAAGAACACAAGGGGAATCGCGGTGAGTAAACCGAGGGCCGTGGCGAAGAGGGCCAAACCGATAGCCTGCGTTTGACTGACCATGCTTTGCGGATTCGCCGCGTTCGCCCCAATGGCGTTGAACGTGTTAATCATGCTGATGACGGTGCCGAGCAAGCCCACCATCGTGCTGATCTTGGCGATGGCGAGAATCATCGGGAGGAGGAAATTTAAGCGGGGGTAGATTTCGAATTCCACGGCACTCGCCATGCTCCGCCGCATCGCGGCGACGCCTTGCTCGGCGGCCTCCAAGCCGGCCACGAAGAGGATACTCGGGATGACGCCCTTCTCTTCTTTGCAGAAGGCGAGGGCCGCTTTGGTGCCCTTCTTTTTGAGGTTCTCTTGCAAATCTGGCAGGATCGCATCGAGGTTGGTGTTCGCCCCCATGTTCAAGAGCCAGCGCCAAATCACGAGCGCGAAGGCGATGAACGTCATGATCGTCATGGGGATGGCGAAGTACCATTCCTTGGTGTAGAAGTTCGTCAACGCCTGCATGGGTCGCCCTAGGTTTCGTAGGGTGGGCACTGCCCACCATCGTGGAAAAAGGTGGGGCAGTGCCACCCCTACAAAAATCGTCAGATCAGCTTCAGCAATTCCGGCAAGGTTACTGTGCCTTCGTACAACGCCCTGCCGACGATCGCAGCGAATGTGCCCGCTTCGGCCAACCGCCGGGCTTGTTCGAGATTGCTTACGCCGCCCGAGGCGATCACCGGCAATCGGGTCGCGGAACGCATCGTTAGCAACTCCGGCTCGTTTGGCCCGTTCATCATGCCATCGCGGGCGATGTCTGTATAGACCACCGCGAACAGCGGCGCCGATTCCACCAACTGCGCGAGTTCGGTCGCTTTAGTAGAACTGGTGTGCAACCACCCCTCCGTTGCGACGAAACCGTCGCGGGCATCCAAACCGAGAACGATCCGTTCGGGGAATTCGTTGGCGACCGTTTTCACCCACTCGGGATCTTGCAACGCCTTGGTTCCCAGCACGCCCCAGCGCACCCCCCAATCGAAAATCGCGGCGAGGTGATCGCGGTTGCGCAATCCGCCACCGAGTTGCACCGGAACATTCACGGCTTTCACGATCCGTTGGATCGTCGGCCCGTTCACCGGTTGCCCGGCTTTCGCCCCGTCGAGATCGACCAAGTGCAAACGATCCGCCCCGAGTTTCACCCAATGCTCGGCGACCGCGACAGGATCATCGGAGAACACGGTTTCTTGCGAGTAATCGCCTTGCCTCAGGCGGACGCATTTGCCACCGAGGAGATCGATCGCGGGGTAAATGAGCATGGGTGCGAATACCGGGATTGTTCGGGCGCGTCGCAATTCCATTGACCTTGCCCACGCGGTGGAGGTATCTTACAGATTGGAACGCCGGATACTCACCGTCATGCTCCGAACACCACTTGGTGAAAGTTTGAACGGGAACACCCTCTCCCTCGGAGGGAGAGGGTTGAAATTGGCTTTTTCGGATGTTGTTGTACGTTTGACTGTCAATAGCCCTCGACTCTCACCGGGGTTTAACATGGAATGTCGCCGACGCGGTAGGAATGGCTTCACGCTCGTGGAATTGTTGGTGGTGATTGCGATCATCGCCATTCTCATCGGCCTGCTGTTGCCCGCCGTTCAAAAAGTGCGTGAAGCCGCAGCTCGGGCGCGCTGCCAGAACAACATCAAACAGTTGGCCCTCGGGCTTCACAATTGCCAAGCCGCCCACGGGACGCTCCCGACGTACAACGGCATCTTCCCAGTGGAATTGTCGAACAGAAATCCCACGATGATGGTTGCGAATACCAAAACCGTGTACGGTAGTTGGATTCTCCACGCCCTGCCGTTCATCGAACAGGATGCATTGTACCGTGAGATTTTCAACGAAGTTCAACAACACACCAACGGTGGTGCGATGCAAACGGTGGTGACCGATCCCAATATCGTCTACCGCTCCGCAACGAATCAATCGGCCACGCATAAGACTTGGAATGCCGCGTGGGTGGCGGGGGGAAGCCAAACCCAACAAACGGCCCAAACCAATGGCAACGGTTACCAAGTCTTCGCCACAACCTTCATTCCGGCGAAGTACGCCGATCCGCTGCCTGCTCCCAACATTCAAAATGGCTGGTACCGCATCGGAGCGGACGGAAGTTTCACCGGCCCGTTGGTCGGAGTAACCACGAACATCATTTCCGGTGGCTACCAAGGGGTGTTCAAACCCGCGAACCGTGCCGCGGTGATTCCCGCCCTGCTCTGCCCAGTCGATCCGAGTGCCCGCAGCGACCGGCAAGCGAAAGCCCCGGGGGCGGTTTACGCGAACACGACTTCTCCTTGGGCCAGCACCAATTATTTGGCGAATTGGAATGCCCTCACGAACGGCAACGGCAACCAAGGTTTCCGGGCGCCCCCGCAACGCCTCGATCGAATCACCGATGGATTATCGAACACGATTTTGATCGCCGAGGCGTACGCTTGGTGCGAAGGCCGTGGGCGCACGGCTTACATCGCCTGGCACGAAAGCTCCAACGGTGGTGTAAACTACGGTGGCGTCCACAATTTCGGCCTCACATACGGGTTCAACAACCAATCGATCGCCGTGGCTGGCGGGGCGCCCGCCCCGGTTACGAAATCGCTGGGTTTGCCCAACCCCGGCGATACGCCCAACATCGTGATCCGTTTGCAGATCAAACCGATCCCGAAGCCGTTTTCTTCCTGCCCGGCGGGTAAAGAATGTTGCAACTCGCTCACGGTGCAATCGGGGCACTCCTCGCTGACGGTGGCCATGGCGGATGGCAGCGTGAAATCGGTGAGCGATCGGGTGAGCACAACGACGTGGGGGTATCTGATGATGCCGCGGGACGGCCAAACAATCGATGCGGATTGGTAGCCCATTGGCCTTGACCGGAATCGCGGATCGGATAATAAAAAGGTGTCGGGCGTTTAGCTCAGTTGGCTAGAGTACCACATTGACATTGTGGGGGTCACTGGTTCGAGCCCAGTAACGCCCAATCCGACAAAGCCCCGGTTTCCCGGGGCTTTCTTCGTTGAAGATTATTTTCACGCTGCAATTTCAGCCATGCTTCGTGAACGCGTGCGGTCGCATCCGGGGACAGGTGCTCAATTCCTACTGCAACACCTTCTCCGGTTCAGCGAAGATCGCCGGTACGCCGCCAGTGTGGATGAATACCAGCACGCTGCCGGGCGAATACTTGCCGTGCCGTGCGTCGGCGATCAAACCTGCCATGGCCTTCGCGGAATACACCGGGTCGAGCAATATCGCTTCGCTTCTCGCAAGGGCGTTCAACGCTTCCCGCCCCCGCAGTGAAGGCATGCCATAGCCGGGTTCGATAAAAGTCTCATCGGCGTCGATCTGCGATGCGTTCAATCGTTGTGGGAAGCCCAGCAACTTCGCCGCGGCGTTGGCATCGCGGGCCGTGGCTTCCGGGATGCTCCACGGCCAAGGCATCGGGCAGATCAATCGCGCCTTCGCCTTCAATCCCAACAATTCCCGCCCGAGGGCCACGCCCGCGCCGGTGGCACCGCTGGAAGACACGTAGAACGCTTCCGCTTCCAAGCCCAACGCGGTAAGTTGTTCCGCAATCTCGGCCACGCATACGGCGTAACTCACCGCGGCCCGCGGCACCACCCGTGCCGGGTTCCACACGTACGGTCGCCGGCCCTTCGCGCGGAACTCCTCCGCTTTCTCGGCCATGAGCGAGTTCAACTCCGGGCCAATCTCGGCATCGGTAAAATTCACGTTCGCACCGACGAGGTAATCGAGCAGCAGGTTCCCTTGCGGTTCCGTGGAATACTGCATCCGGCTCAGGTACAGATGGCATTCGAGGCCGAGTTTCGCACACGCCGCGGCGGTCTGCCGGCAGTTGTTCGATTGCACCCCGGCACCCCACACCACGACATCCGAATTCAGATCGAGCGCATCGCCCATGAGGAATTCGTTGTGCCGGGCTTTGTTCCCACCCAGTAGCAATCCGGTGCAATCGTCCCGTTTGATGAAGACGCGGACTCCGCAGCCCAGCCACGCGGCAAAACGGGGGGCCTCCTCCAGCGGTGTCGGTAAGTGGGCGAGCCGGATGCGGGGCAGGCGATTCGCGGCGGCAAAAACTTCGGCGGGGGTGAAAGCCATTGGATTCCTCGAACAATTCCCTCCTAAGATACAACCAACATTCATTCTCCGCACGATGCGTTCTCGATGCCCCACCCGTCGAACCATTCCCAAAAATCCGCGATAATCCTCGGAGCCGGCCCCGGTGGCTTGGCCACGGCGATGCTGCTGGGTAAGGCCGGTTGGGACGTAAAAGTCCTCGAACGCATGCCTCGGGTGGGCGGGCGCTGTTCGTCTATCGAGGAACAAGGCTTCCGTTTCGATCTCGGCCCGACCTTCTTCCTATACCCGCGCGTGCTGGAGCGAATCTTTCACTGTGTCGGCCGCGACCTGCATTCCGAAGTGCCGATGGTGCGGCTCGACCCGCAATACCGCGTGCTCTTCGGCACCGAGGGTGGCCAGATCGATTGCACGCCGAATCTAGAACGCATGGCGGCGGAAGTGGCGAAGTTATGCCCCGCCGATGGCCCAAACGTTCAACGCTTCATCGATCACAACCGGATGAAACTGGAACGCTTCCGCCCAGTGCTGGAAAATGCGTTCCTCGGTTGGAAGGATCTTGCGAGTTGGCAGTTGATGAAACTTCTGCCATTGTTACGGCCGTGGGCGAGCGTCGAAGGCGAACTTCGCAGGTATTTCCGCGATCCGCGTACTCGATTGGCGTTCACATTCCAAGCCAAATACCTCGGCATGTCGCCGTTCAATTGCCCCAGCTTGTTCAGCATCCTCAGCTATTTGGAATACGATTTCGGCGTGTGGCACCCCTACGGCGGATGCAGTGCCGTGTCCGAAGGTATGGCCCGCGTCGCCGGGGAACTCGGCGTAGAAATTCGCACGGACGAGGAAGTGACGGAAATCCTTTTCGAGGGACGCAAAGCGGTGGGCGTGCGAACCGAGCAAGGCGACTACCGGGCCGATGCGCTCATCATCAATGGGGATTTTGCCCAAACGATGCGGAAGCTCGTGCCGAATGAATTGCGACGGCGTTGGACGGATGCCAAGATCGAGAAGAAGAAGTTCTCGTGCAGTACGTTCATGATGTACCTCGGCATCGAAGGCTTGCACGAAGAACTGCCGCACCACACGATCTATACCTCCGGCGATTACCTCGGCAACCTCGCGGACATCGAAACCAACCGCGTGCTCTCGGACGATCCTTCTTTCTACGTTCAGAATGCCTGCGTCACCGATCCGGGCTTGGCCCCCGCGGGCATGAGCACGCTGTACATTCTGGCACCGGTACCTCACCGCACCACCAATATCGATTGGCCGAAACAAGTGGCCGGCTTCCGTGCGAAGATCGTTCAACAGCTCGAAAAAGTGGGCGTCCGCAACATCGAGAAGCGCATCCGTTACGAAAAGATCGTCACCCCCACCGATTGGGAAGACACCTACGAGGTGTTCAAAGGCGCGACCTTCAACCTCGCCCACAACCTCCGGCAGATGCTTCACCTGCGGCCTCGCAATCGCTTCGAAGATCTCCAGAATGTCTACCTTGTGGGCGGCGGCACCCACCCCGGCAGCGGCCTGCCCGTGATTTACGAATCGGCCCGCATCAGCACGCGATTGCTATTGCAAGATCACCATTGCGATACCGCGTGGCTCGAGGTGGAACCGGCGGAAGCTCCGATCCCTACAATGGTGTGAAAAGGAAGGAGGTTGCCATGTCGTTCCGAGATTTTACATTCCCCCAAGTCTGCACGGATCTGGGTTTGAATTTCGACGAAAAGCCCTTGTTCCGCGACGTGTCACCCGTTGCCATCGACGCGCACACTCAGGAATTCCTCGAACTGGGCCGTACGATGTCCAGTGGGATCAACAACGAGAAAGCCCGCTCGGAGTTCGTTATCGCCCCGTTCCTTCTGAAGCTCTACATTCTCAGCGGGAAACGCTTCGGGTTATTCTCCGGAACCGAACTCAATGTCGATGTATCACGCGGACTCAACGGCGTATGCGACTTCCTGCTCGCCCGGGAACCGTTGGTATACATGCTCCGGGCCCCTTTGATTGCGGTGGTCGAAGCCAAGAACGACAACGTCAATAACGGCTTCGGGCAATGCGTGGCTTCGATGAAGGCCATCGAACTCTACAATCAGAAGCACGGCAAGCCGACCGACACGATCTACGGCGCTTCGACCACCGGCGTCGCTTGGAAGTTCTTCCAATTGCAAGATAACAACTTAACCCTCGACTCGGACGACTACGAATTCGGCGACCTCGGTAAGGTCGGCGGTATCCTCTTGCACATCGTCAACTCACAGAAATAAACCATGACCACGGACGGAACCCCGCGTATCGGAATTATCGGCGGCGGCCTCGGCGGCCTCGCCGCGGCTTGCACCCTGGCGGCCCGCGGCTATCGCGTCGTCCTTTGCGAGAAATCCCCTTGGCTCGGCGGCAAAGCTGCACAACTGAGCGAAGCCGGCTTCCGATTCGACATGGGGCCGACCATCCTCACCGTCCCCGGCGTGCTCAAACGCATCTTCGCCGAGGCTGGGAAGAAGATCGAAGACTACCTCGACCTCATCCGCCTCGATCCGCAATGGCGATGCTTCTTCGATGGCGGAGGCGTGCTCGATCTGGAAGAGAACACCGAGGCGATGGCCGCGAAACTCGATACCTTCGCACCCGGCAGTTCCCCCGGTTACCGCCGTTTTCTCGAACTCTCCGAACGATTGCACCGAATCTCGAACGATTACTACTTCTGGAAATCGATCGGCGGCATTGCCGACATGATCGACGTTCGCGGCGGATTTAAGCCCCGCATCCTCGGCGATGTCCTGAAGATGCGCATGGGCCGCAGCGTCGCTTCCACCGTGCGCGAGTTCGTGCCCGATGCTCGCGTTGCCCAAATGATCGATCACTTCACCCAATACGTCGGCTCGTCGCCCGATGCCTCCCCGGCCATCCTCTGTGGCATCGCCCACATGCAAACCTCCGAGGGAATCTGGTTCCCCAAGGGGGGCACCCGCGCCGTACCCGAGGCCCTCGTGAAACTCGGCACCGAACTCGGCGTCGAGTTCCGCACCGGTTGCGACATCCGCAAGATCGCAACGAATGCCAGCGGAGATCGCGTCGAGGCCTTGGAAACCGAGGCCCGGGAGCGCATTCCCGTGGATGCCGTGGTATCGAATGCCGATAGCGTGCGTACCCACCGCGAGTTGCTCAACGGCACGACCGAACGGGCGAAGAAGCGTTTCGAGAAGCGGCGGACGTACGAACCGGCCTGCTCCGGTGTGGTGCTTTACCTCGGCTTGAAGAAAGCCTACGAGCACTTGCTTCACCACAACTTCGTGTTCAGTCGCGATCCGCACGAAGAGTTCGATTTCATCTATAAGAAGGGGGAACCGGCCCCCGATCCTACCTGCTATCTTGCTGCCACGGCCCGAACCGAACCGGATACCGCCCCGCCCGGCGGCGAAGCGCTTTATGTTCTGGTTCACACCCCGTACCTGCGGCCGCACCACGATTGGAAGGCGATGCTTCCCGAGTACCGCCGCGTGATTCTGAACAAGTTAAAAACGACCGGAGCGATGCCCGATATCGAAGATCGCATCGTGTACGAATCGGCACTCACGCCACAAGACATTCACGATCGCTACCGCGTGCTCAACGGGGCGATCTACGGCCTGGCATCTCATGGGAAGTGGACCGGCGCATTCAAACCGGCCAACCGTTCGAAAGACATTCAGGGTTTGTACCTCGCCGGGGGAGCCGCACACCCTGGCCCCGGCATGCCCATGGTGCTGATGAGCGGATGGATCGCCGCGGATACGCTGGATAAGGATCAAGTTGTTTTCAAATCCGCCGGGATGCCCGCGTGAGCGCAACACCGTTGCCGAAGCGCTGGCCTTGGCTCATCCGCGGCTTTTGTCGGTACGTGCGGAGATTCCTTCGAAAGAACTTCCGTGCCCTACGACTCTCCAAGGAAAGTTCGACACTCCCGAGCGATGGATTGCCGGTGCTCTTCGTGATGAATCACCCTTCGTGGTGGGATCCGATGGTGGGTGCAGCTTTGATCGATCTGCTCCCCGAATACTCCCACTATGTCGCGATGGACGCCACGACGTTGAAGGTGTACTGGGTGTTCCGTCGCCTCGGCTTCTTCGGCATCAACATGAACACACTCGCCGGTGCTAGAACGTTCTTGCGGACCGGTTCGGCGATTCTCGCCGACGATTGCCGCGCCTTGTGGGTGACGGCCCAAGGGGAATTCGCCGACGTTCGCAAGCGACCGCTCGCATTGAAGCCCGGTGTCGGCCACTTGGCCGCACGCTTGGATCGCGGTTGGATTGTGCCCATTGCCGTCGAATACGTTTTCTGGAATGAACGGAAGCCCGAAGCGCTAGTACGAATTGGCGAACCGATTTCGTTGGAGTCCGGGCTTCAGCCCGTCTTCGCAAATGCATCGAATACCGAAACACGGGCTAAAGCCCGGACTCCAGCAAAGGCATGGATCGAACGCATTGAGGCCGTCCTCACCGAGACGCTCGATGCGTTGAACGCCGAGGCAATCTCGCGCGACGCTTCGCTGTTCACGCCCTTGATCGGGAAGTAACGCCATGGATTGGCTCGTTTACATTTCGTTGTTCCTCGCCGGGTTCCCGGCGCTGCTTTACTTCGCCAACGTGAAACTCTTTCGGCCTCCGCGATTCCAATGGAATGGCCTAGCCCCCGCGATTTCGTTGCT
>Ga0105046_10020137_pt1 | contig 10099 bp, 12 predicted proteins | sample MAT03_FD_78385 | JGI IMG/M metagenome (GOLD analysis project Ga0105046, IMG submission 78385) | Freshwater microbial communities from Lake Fryxell liftoff mats and glacier meltwater in Antarctica - MAT-03 (megahit assembly) | ecosystem: Environmental > Aquatic > Freshwater > Ice > Liftoff... | reverse complement strand
CGGGTTCCTCACCCGCAGGTTGGAACCTTGGTTCAACGCAAGTTGCTACTATTCAACCTATCAACCGTCAGCTTTCATCTCGGAATCTAGGATAAACAACACGAAAGAAAAGGAGAGAGCGGGTGCCTCGCCTGCTCTTTTTTGCGCCTCGCCGAAAACTTCCAACCCCCAACGCAAAAGCGTCCAAATATCACCTCCAGAAACGGGCCGGGTATTTCCTTGGCCGACTTACGGAACTTTTTCCGGCTCAGGCGCAACTGCCGGTTGCTCAGCAAATTCTTTCTTCAATCGCTCAATGGCATCCAGAACCAGAGGCCTCCGGCGTTCATCCATCTCGCGCCTCAACAATTCTTCGATCTTCCGGCGCTCCTCAAAAAAACGACGCCCAAATTCTTCGCGCTGCTTTTCATCCAGCTTAATGCCGTTCTCCTTAAGCAACCGCTCAAATTCCTTCTTGCGCTGCTCACGCCGCATCTTTTCCTGATTCCGCAGCCAGCTCCGCTGCTCAGGTGCAAGCTTCTCCCATTCCTTCAGATTTTTTAAAAAACGTTTACGCTGCTCGTCTGGCATTTTTTCGAGGGACGCCTTGAGTTTATCCGGTTGATCCACCCATTCCGGCATCGCTTCGTTGCCACCTCGTTTATCGCGTCCGGGCTTCCCGTGTGGCGGCTTTGGACGACGCTCCCGACCCGGCGGAGGCTCCATGGCCACCGGTCCAACTTCCTCTCCGGGTGGCGGTGGCGGAGGTGGCTGTCTGTCCTCTTCCTGCGCCTGAACCGCCAGCAACCCACTCAAAAACGCCGCAACAACCGCGCCGCGCAACAGAGTTATTCCGAATCGAGCCATACCGAAGTCTCCTGATACGCCAAAAGTTCGTCAAGATTCACGATCACTTCGTAATCCGTTTTCTCCGTACTCTCGGCGGATTCAGCCAGCGCGACGCCGCCGATCCCTTCATTAAAAAACGGCAACCAACCTAGGCTTCCCATGGCAAGCACCAGCGCCGTCGCCGCACTGAGCGCTAAGACTCCGCGCCGCAAATTCCCCGCAGTCCATGTGCCGAAAAGTGCGAAAATGCCACGTCGCTGGGGCTGATTCCGGATTTCCCGCAACACGTTTCGAGTAAAAAACGGAGAAGGCCCCGGCTTGCTCGCACGCCCCAGCAAGTCCCAGAGCGCCTGATCCTGATCATCACGCTCAAAGCCCTGCTCATTGTCTGGTCGTTTATCCTTCATCTCAAAAGGAAGTAACCACCCGATTCCCCTGAAGTTGCAAACTTTTCTTCGGCCCCGCTCCCCATCGCATTCCTCCCGTTTGTCTTGCTCCTGCGCACATTCAGTAGTCCGAACCCAACAACAACGCAGCCAGTGCGTCCGCCAGAATCGCTCCCGCCGTCTTCGTGCTCCTCACAAACCGCACAAATGGTCCGATTTTTCCCGGTTCACGCGTCAAAACTCCAAGAATCGAGAGCGGACGCGGACGCTGTTTTTGTAAATCAAAACACACGCTCAGCGGCAACGGCAGCGCAGTCCGCACGTCGTCACTGACCACCCGCAACGCGAGCATCGGCACCCCGAACTTCGCGCACACCACGGCCAGCGACTCCGTTTCCATATCCACCGCAATCGCCCCCGTTTTCGCGTGAAGCGCCCGCTTTTCTTCCACCGATTCCACAGCCGCCGGAGCAGAAACGAAATCGCCGGAACGACACTTCGGAATCCGGTTCCGGGCCTGTCGCAGCAGTGCCGCATCGGAAAAATTTGTCGCCGCCACGATCGAACCAAACTCCAGCGCCGGGTCCAATCCTCCCGCAAAGCCTGAGCTGATCACAAATTCCGGACGCTCCACGCGCAGCCAGCCTTCCAGCCAGGGCCCGGCGATTTCGCCGCCAATCCCCGTGTGTAAAACCCCGGCGTCCAGCGCCGAAGCGCGCTCACGGAACGCCGCACTCTCCCTCGGCACAGCGAAAGCAACGGCAATCACGGCCCGATCCGGATTTCAAATGTGACACGCTCCTCGCCGCGCGCAGCGTCCAGCGCACCGCCGTTGGCACGCCAGTAAAAATCCGCCGCGCGCGCCGCCGGAACCCGCACCACAAGCGAAGCAGTTTCCGTTTCGTAATCCAATCGCACCGCATCACCGCCAAGCGATTCCGCCAGTTCGCGAATCCGTGTCACCTGCCCATCCAGCGATTCTTTCGTCCGGGAAATTTCCACCTGATAGGCAACCGGTTTCGGTTCGGGAAGCGCCGTGAGCGCCTTGTTCTCTATCATCTGACGCAAAGCCTCTTGCGCCACCTTCGGTTTTTCCTCGGGCTTACGACCGCACCCGGCGAAACCAAGCCCCAACACCAAATATACAACGACACATTTCATAACGTGCCGCGTGTCACGCCAAACTGCGACTGCGCCTTGAGTTCACGCCACAGGCTCCCGCCCTTAGCCTCTCCCGACAGCAGGGCCTGATATAACCGTACCACGCGCCGCGTTTCCTCCCCGGATTCGCCGAGTAATTCGATGCGGAAATGCTGCGCACCCGCCGCTCGGAGCAGCTCATAAAACTTAGCCGCAGTCTGTGGAACAGCGTTAAACAAGGTGTTGCGACATCCCACATCCGCACGCAGCGGGTGTTCGCGCCCCGTGCGATCCCGCAAGGCCACCCGGTGCGTGTCGCAGGGACGTCCGCAATTCGTGTGATCCGTGCCTTTCGAAAGGAACGCCGCGAACACACAGTGCTCCATGTGAAACATCGGCATGTGCTGGTGCAGCGTGATTTCAAACGCCCCCGGCGGCGTCCCGCGCAACAGGTCGAGCACCTGATTGATATCCAGATCATAGGACGCCGTGAGCCGCAGGAGTCCGCGTTCGAGAAAAAGCTGAGCCGACCACGGATTCGCGACGTTTAGCGAAAAATCGCCAATACGTTCCATGTTCTGAAAATGTTCCAACCCGCCGAGATTCCGCACGAGCACGCCATCCGGAGCCATGCCTTCGATCAGTTTGAAAAAACCCGTCTCCCCGGCCTTCTGAATGCGCGGCGTCGCCAGATGAATCGTCGCTCCGGGATGCCTGCGCACCAACTGCACCGCCTCGCGGTAACGTCGAATGTCCTCAAAATCGGCATATACCGAATCCACACCCTCCGCCAAAACCGCAGCGATCTGATCCACATCCCGACACAGCACATGCAGCGTAGCCACACCAGAGGGCTCGCCCGTTTTAAAAACCAAAGGATCCAAACCCAACTCACGCCGCGTTGGCGGTTCACTGAGTTTCCCCATTAGCTCACGCCGCATCCGGTTCATCTCGCTAATGGGCAGAATCACGGTTCCGTTTACCTGCCAGTCAACGTCTCCCAATTTCAAAGCCGCCCCGCCAAACCGTCCGAAGTGCTCAATAAAACGTTCGCACGTCAGCGGTGCATTCCGAGCCGCATCCAGCCGCATCCTTGATTCCACGGCGACCTTGCCCGCCGTCAGGTGCAGCGGACTCCCCGCCTCGCCGCGCACCGTCACGTCGATCTCGCGCAGATTCCGCGCCTTGGCCGGCATCGAAAAACTCTGCCGCAACCGCTGGTTCAGCGCAGGATCATCGGTCTTCCACACCCGGTTGCCTGCGGACAGCTTGCGAAAGTTGATGTGGCGATGTTTGAAAAACAATCGCTTCCCGCGTACCTCGTAAACACGTCCGCCCTGCTCGGTATTCGTGTCTTCACCCGTGTCAAAAACCACGCCATCCCCAGGCACCACCGGGATTTGCAAATCCACCTCCACATGATCGTTCGCCACGCGCACGATGCGCCCCGCAAACGGCCCGCGCTTTTTCCCATGCGTCGCGTGGACAAGTTGCTGGTGATCCACTCCATGCAGCCAACCCGAAAACAAGCCGCGCGAAAATGTCATCTCCAGTTGATAACGATCCTCCGCCGTCGATTTCGCCGGACGCTGCGCCACCGCCGCATCAATCGCCTTGCGATAAACCTGGGTAACCGCCGCCACGTATTCCGGCGTCTTGAGCCGGCCCTCGATTTTGAAACTTGCCACCCCGCGTTCTATGAGCGCCGGGATGTCATCAATCCCCGCCAGATCCTGCGGCGAAAGCAGATAACGCCGATCTCCCAAATCGCGCACCGCCCCGTCCACGATTAACTCGTAAGGCATTCGGCAGGCCTGCGCACATTCGCCGCGATTTGCACTCCGCTGCCCGAGCGCTTCACTGGTTAGACATTGCCCGGAATACGCCACGCACAGCGCCCCATGAACAAACACCTCCAGCGGCATCGTGCCGTCAAACTTCGCCAACTCGCGCAAAGACAACTCCCGCGCAAGCACCACCCGCTCCACGCCCAGCGACGCCGCAAATGCCGCGCCCTCCGGCGACGTCACTGTCATCTGCGTCGAGGCGTGCAACGGCAGATCCGGCACCATTTGACGCGCCATCCGCACCAATCCCACGTCCTGAACAATCAACGCATCAACCCCCGCCCGACTGCAAACCCGCAAAAAGTGCGCCGCATCGTCGAGTTCCGAAGTGAACACCAGCGTGTTGAATGCCACGTAGGATTTTACCCCGTGCTCACGGCAATACCGCGTCACCTCGGGCAGTTCTTCCTCCGTGAAATTGTCCGCCCGCATCCGCGCATTGAAACGCGGCAGGCCGAAATACACCGCGTCCGCGCCGTTGGCGACTGCAGCGTGCAGGCAATCCCAACTACCGGCAGGTGAAAGCAATTCCGGGATCATGATTCAGCCGAACATACAACGAACGTGACCCCGCCGCGAATCACGAGTTCTTGGACTTCAACAAATCGCGAATCTCCGTGAGAAGCTTCACGTCTTCGGGAGGGGCCGGAGCAGGCGCGGCGGCTTTCTCCGCCTCCAGGCGCTTTTTCGCCGTGTTGATCGCCTTGACCACGAGGAAAATGCAGAACGCCACAATGGCAAAGTTGAGCGTCACGGTCAGAAAATTTCCGTACGCAAGAACGGCCCCTGCTTTTTTGGCATCGGCCAGTGCAAGACCTGATGCAACTTTATCCGAAAGCGGAATGTAGTAGTTGCTGAAATCCAACCCGCCCGCGATCAGGGCAATCGGAGGCAAAATAACATCCTCCACCATCGACGTGACAATTTTTCCGAACGCCGCACCAATGATCACACCCACGGCGAGATCCATGACATTTCCCTTCAGCGCAAACTCTTTGAATTCTTTAAGCATTGTCTTGGTCCTTGTTTTGTGAGGGCCGCATCTTGCTACGCCTTGCCCCGGATAAAAGCCAAAAACTGAAGAGCAGACTTTCCTGGCCCCGGCCCAATCAAGCCTCAAAATCGCTAACTCGCCAAAACCGCCTCCGCCTGAACGATCTTCCCGTCGCGAATCTCAATCCGCCTCGGTGTCCGCGCGGCGATATGGCTGTCGTGCGTGACCAAAACAATGGTCCGGCCCGCAGCGCTCAGTTCCTCGAACAACGCAAGAATGCTTTCGCCCGTGTTGCTGTCGAGGTTTCCCGTCGGTTCATCGGCGAAGATAATGCGCGGATTGTTGACCAGCGCGCGCGCAATGGCCACACGTTGCGACTGACCGCCACTCAACTGAATCGGCCGATTGTTAATACGGTCTTGCAGCCCGACCCGCTCGATGGCCGTCATGGCGCGTTCCCGCCGTTCTTTTGCCGTGACGTTCGCGTAAATCATCGGCAGTTCCACGTTTTGCAGCACGTTGAAGCGCGGTAGCAAATTGAAGCTCTGAAAAACGAACCCGATCTTCTGGCTCCGCATGTCCGCAAGCTGATTCGCGCTCGCATGGGAAACGTCCACGCCATCGATCACTACACGCCCCTCAGTCGGCGTATCGAGACAGCCGAGCAGATGCATCAGCGTGGATTTTCCACTGCCGCTCGGCCCGACGATGGAAGCAAATTCGCCAGCCTCGATAGATAGATCTATGCCGTCGAGCGCGGCAATTTCCTGCTCTCCGATGCGGTAACGTTTAAAAACGCGGGTCAGTTCGATTAACATTGCGGGATCAGCTTTGCTTCGGAGGTTTCGGTTCCACAAGCAAGACCCGATCGCCCGCGACGATCCCGCTTTTGATTTCTGCAAAATCAAGATTCGTCACGCCCACCTCAACGTTGCGTTGTTCCGCCGAATCGCCGTTTTTTAAATACACAATGCGCTCATCCGACGGCCCGCGAAACACTGCGGAAATCGGCACGCTCACAGCATGCGACGCGCTGGCCACGGGCACCGTCAGGGCCACCGTCATGCCGGGTCGCAACCGCGGATCCACCTTCACAATCTTCGCCTCCACCGCGAACCCCTTGATGTTGTTTTTCATCGTGGCCACCGGCGCAATAAACGTGATCTCGGCCGCCATATCGGCCCCGCGCAGGGATTCCGTGCTGATGGTTACCTTCTGCCCCATCTTGAGCTTGGCGACATCATATTGGTTCACGTGCGTGTTCACGATGAGCTTGGAAAGATCCGCAATGGTGAGGATCGTCGTCCCATTGTTCACGCTCGCCGCAGGAATGACGACCTGCCCGGGAATAATATTCACCCACAGCACCGTGCCTTTAATCGGTGCGTTAACCCGCGTTTTGCGCAGCTTTTCGTCCACGGTATCCAGTCGGCGCTGGGAACGATCAAGGTTGTTCTGCGAACTCTGGTAATCCGAAAGCAGGTTGTCGAATACCTCGCGACTCACCAGTTTCGACTCAAACAAACTCTTCGAGCGTTCGTAATTCCGGCGCAACTTATCCACTGAGATTCTCGCACCGTCGATCTCCGTCGTCACCGAAGCGCGCTCGGCCTGCAAATCCTTGTCATCGATTTCTACCAGCGGATCGCCCTCGGCAACCAGTTGACCGGCATCCACATGAAGTGCCCGGATTTTTCCGCCAACCTCTGCTTTGACATCAAGCTGGAAATCCGCCGCCACATCGCCGGTCACCTCAATGCTGTAATCCAAATCGCGCACCTCCGCCGTGGCGATGAGTTTATCCGGGACATTCGCCGCGCCGACATTCTCAGCGCTCCCGCCCTTTTTTTCACAGCCAGAAAACGTCAGAACACACGGGAGCAGTGAAAAAAGAAGCAGTTGTCGGCAAAGTTTCATGAAGACTAGGAAGATAGTACAAAACCCCGCCAACGCCACAAGGTTGCTGTGTTTATGCAAGGCGACTCCGAACGGGGACAATCCCATCTCACGCCAACCAACCGCAGCCAGTTCAAAAAATGCCGGGGACAGGACTTGAACCTGCACTCCTTACGGAACCAGATCCTAAGTCTGGCGCGTCTGCCAATTTCGCCACCCCGGCTTACTTGAGTACTAAAGATTTACGTTCGAAATGCAGCCGTGAATTCACAGCTGCGCTACTTGAGTTATACCTTCACGCAAATCAACGCCGGAAGACTCCATGCCACTGCCGGAAGGTAGGAGCGAGGAAATCGGATGGCGCGGATGTTTGAACATGAACAACTGATCCTTAGACGTGCGCGCTTGAAATCGCAAGTGAATCCGAGGGCTTTGGCAGACCGGCGAATTATGTACCTTCAGGTGCGTGTGCCCGGCGAGAAGACCCTTCGGAAGTTTCCGCTGGAGGCTGAGTCGGTCTCGGAGGCCAAGGCGGCGATGGAAGAGAAGCAGACGGAACTGCGGGATGAGAAGGTTCGGTCCTGCGGGCGCGAACCGGGCTTCGCCAGCGACGCGGAGGAAGATCTCCAGGAGCGCCCATCCTTTTTGTAGTCAGCGGCTTGAGGGAATGTCTCGTAGATGCGATCGTCCGCTAACGCTTCGCCCCCCGCCTTGGCGCCCGCAAATTCCAGTTGGTCATGGAAAAACCTGAGTGTCACCCCCTGAAACTTCACGCTTCGTCGGCGGGATAATCTCCATGACGCGCATGTTAAACGTCGTGCTGAGGTCCCAAAAAATTAGCCACAACACGATGAGCACGCTGATCGGCACGGCGCTCCCCGCCAGCGGAGGCAGGAAAAGACACAACGCCATCGCGATCCATGCCACGAGGACAAACGGCAGACGCCGCCCGTAGCGCGCCCAGATGCGGTCACTCAGATAGACACGGCGCGACGACGAGCAGATTAAAAAGCACATCAAGGCTGGAGACCGAATTGATGATGATCGGCGAGTCGATGAACTTCCGCATCGTAAACGTCATGCTCCCCGAAAGGATCTGCACCAGCACCCATGCTTGATTGAACACCGCCAAAAGCACCACCCACCTCCATGGGACGGTTTTGTGCTGGGTTTCGATGATGTGCAAACGGGGGCGTAAGGGCGTTCAATTCCGTTCTGATGAGCGGAAGAAGAAAAAACCCGTGCTCCCCGCTAAACAGGTTTACCCTCCGAGGCTTTTCCGCCTCGGGCAGAGAAACGCCGAAGGCGTTGCGGCTAAAAAAGCCATTTCTGCACATATGCACGGACCGCCCATCATCGCACGGTGCGCGAAACTCGCGCTGGGTTCGCTGGCGATGTTCTACCAAGCTCAACGCCGCATAATTTAATTTCGACGAAAAACCATCACGCGCCGGTTTTTACAACGCGCATTCTCGTCGGCATTGGGAAGCTTTGGATTGGTCTCTCCAAAACCCAAGGGAAAGAGCTGCCCCATTTCCACGCCAAGCTGCACCAGGCTCTTGCAGACCGCTTCTGCTCGTATCTCAGAGAGGGTCTTGTTGTGTTCGTCCGAACCAAGATCGCAGGTATGCCCCTCGATGAGAAAACGCTCGGAAGGAAGGTTTTTCATAGCCGTCGCGATGGCCTTGATCTGGGCCAAGGAGGCGTCGTCTGCCAGTTCCGTGGAGTCGATTTTAAAGAGGATATTCTCAAACGCAACGCCGCTGGAGGAGTCCACGCTGATGCTCACGTTCGAGAGGTTTGGCTGTCCTGCCACGGGTTCCACCTTGATGCCACGCGCTATGCCGCGTGTTTTGCCGACCTCACCATTCAAGTTCCAACGCTGCACAATCCCGGCAGAAGCAGAAGTTATCCGTTCCTGCGATTCCACACGCAGGCTGCGTGTCCGCGCCCATTTTTTGGTCAAACCCTCGCCGCTTTGAGCGGCTTCCTGTGCGGTCAGCGGCATCGCCATAGCCAGACTGCAAAGTAATAGTGTGGAGCAGTAAGTTTTCATTTTTCGGTATTTAGGGTTTTGATTTTACTTCGTAAATCAAAATAGCTTCCCCTTTTCCACTGCGCTCAGAATCTGCAGTCTGTCCACGCATGGCTGCAATGCTTGCATCCGCAATCTCCACAAAAGCGCCTTCCTTTGTCCCGTTTTGCAGCGCGTCGAAGGGCTTTTTCCGCGCCACAGCGAGAAGGATTTCGCGACCATATGGCGGAGCCATACGAAAAGTGAACTTTGCATTCGGACCGGGCACTTCCAGCGGCACACCCGCTCGGACGAAATGGTCGCTCTGGTATGCATTAGGAAATATGAGAAAGGTGCGTTGGTCCGCACCCTTATAATAGAGACGCAGATGGCAATCTTCGCTCACCTCCACCCGCGTCGTCATGGTTTGACCTTCGATATACACCGATTGATCCGTCGAGAGCTTGACTGTAATCGCGCCATTCCCGACGAGTGCCGACGACGGATCGGCCATCGGCACCTCCGATGCAGGCTTCTCGCCACCCTCCTTGCTCGCGCCTTCCATAAAATCCCCAATGTTTCGAGCGATGGGGCCTTGAAAATGCGGAGTCTGCGGCAGATCTGGCCGGGTCGTTCGAGCGATAAGGCGGTCGATAGCCATCTGCACATCCTCATGGATTTTGGCGAATGCCGTATCCGGCGGCACGCTGTTCAAAGCTTCCAGCAATGCCGAAGTAAAAAAACCTCCTTGTTTCGGAATTTCACGCGCTATCTCGTAAGGATGGCATGCCGCCATAACGAGATGCTGCGAATTCGTACTGGCAGGTCGTATGGCGCGGCTTTTGACCACTCCCCGACTGGGCGATGCCGTCTTATCGAAACCAAAGTGAACATACTTTGCCCCCTCTACACGGCTCGCACCAAAAGCGCGTGTGCCAGTGCCGGCATGGCAGGCATCGAGCACCACTATGGCGCGGTTCGTTTTCAAACGACT
>Ga0105046_10020132_pt1 | contig 10101 bp, 9 predicted proteins | sample MAT03_FD_78385 | JGI IMG/M metagenome (GOLD analysis project Ga0105046, IMG submission 78385) | Freshwater microbial communities from Lake Fryxell liftoff mats and glacier meltwater in Antarctica - MAT-03 (megahit assembly) | ecosystem: Environmental > Aquatic > Freshwater > Ice > Liftoff... | reverse complement strand
CTTCCTTCTCTTGTCCGTCGGCGTGTCCCGCGCCGACATTGGACTGACACGGATTTAGTGGACAATAATTTTGTCACGGGCAAAGCGCTGCTCGAACGCGGCAGGACTGAGATCGCCCAGTGACGAATGGCGACGACGGCGGTTGTACCAGCGCTCGATGTAGATGAAGATTGCGCTCCGAGCGTCAGCACGAGTGGCATAGCTATAGTTAACACACTCAGACTTGAGCGTGGCGAAAAAGATTTCCATACTTTCGGTGACTTCGTATCAGCGCACTGTCGTAGCAGTTGCCACTTCGGCTCATGCTCACCTGGATGTGTTCTCTCGCCCGCAGTTTCTGGTAATCATGACTGGCGTACTGACTGCCGCGGTCCGAGTGATAGAGCAACCCTGTTTCCGGGCAGCGACGCGCCAAGGTCATCTGAAGCGCACCCTCGACGAGGGCGGTCTGTTGGAGGTCGCTCATCGACTAACCGACAATCTGGCGGGAGAAGACAGCCATCACAATTGCTAGGTACAACCACCCCTGCGCCGTGGCAATGTAGGTAAAATCCGCCACCCATTTCTGGTTGGGACGTTGAGCGGTGAAGTCCTGGTTCATCACGTTTGGCGCGACGGGCAAACGCGGGTTGGAACGAGTGGCCTGTTTGTAGCTTTGATGCTGTACCGCCCGTAGCCTGTCTTGGCGCATCAGGCGGGCAATGCGCTGGTGACTGCCATAGGTACTCCGACTTTCTTGGTAGACCGCGCGAATATGCATCCGCAACCGCATCTTGCGTTTCTCCCGTTTACTGCTCGGTTATAGCGTCGCTGTTGCTTCGTCGGCGCGATAGCGCTGCTGCCATTGGCTGATCAGTCTCTGCTATAAACCGAGATCCTTTTCCAGTTCGCGGATCGGCTTTTCCGTGTTCTCCGCCATCCGCAGCACTTCATGCCGAAACTCTTCAGTGTACTGCTTCCGTTTTTTCAACTTCTTGATCCTCTCTTTCATTCAATCTAGCGGACAATTTCTATGTCCACCATTTGGGGTCAGTCCACACATTCTCCTTTGCGTCATTCCCGAATCAAAGCATATCACACTGAACCTGCTAGACCTGTGTAATCCTACAGTTGGGTGTGCCAATATTTCAGTTTTTCGGTTAGAGTTTATAAACAATGCAAAGCCAAAGTAAAAATAGTAGTATTTGCTTATATACCCAGATGATTTTGATGCAGGCTCATGAGCATAACATTTCTATCGACTAAGATTATCCTTCCCCCGCTGCAAACCGGGCATGTTTATCGCCAGCGGTTACACCATATGATGGCACTTCGCCCGGATGTTCGACTTGTCCTCATATCGGCCCCAGCCGGTTTTGGAAAGACTTCCTGTTTGCTCGAATGGTGCCATTATTTGAGGGGAAACGGCACACAGGTGATCTGGTACGCGCTGGACAAACAGGATAACGATCCGGCCCGATTCGCGTCTCACCTCGGTAAGTCCATTCAAAATGCGGCTAAATTTGCGGGTGATGAATTTGACATCCTTGGCACAATGGGCAGCCTAGATGACATTGTAAGCCTTGTCATCAATGAACTGGCAGCCAACAGTCAGAGGTATGTGTTGGCACTCGACGATTATCACCTGCTCACCACCCAAGAAATTCACGTTGCTCTTAGCCTAATGCTGGAACATCTTCCTCCGAATATACAACTCGCTATCGCTAGTCGAGCAGACCCCCCGCTGCAACTTTCACGGTTGCGCGCTCGTGGGCAAATCATTGAACTCCGCGCATCTGAACTTCGTTTCAACCCCTCTGAAATTGCTGGTTTTTTCAAACAAACGCTGGGTGTGAGGCCCTCGGCAACTCAAATTGAACACCTAGATCAAGTAAGCGAAGGTTGGGCAGCCGCGCTACGACTGATGACTCTGTCCCTGTATGACACCCGCCTCAATGTTGACGATGCTGTCATTGATCGTTTGCTCAATCGTTATTCCACGACCCAGCAGCACATTTTCGATTATTTTGCTGATGAGGTATTTGCACAACAACCTGAAGCGACCCGCGAATTTTTGCTTGACACCTGTGTGCTCAACCAATTGACTCCTGAGCTTTGTGGCGTGCTCACAGGCAATTGTGCTGCTCCCTTGATCCTGAACCGACTGGCACAGGGCAACCTGTTCCTAATCCCGCTGTCAGAATCGCAGCCCATTTATCGGTATTATCATCTGGCTGAAGATTTTTTGCGGCAGCGGCTTCAGTTGGAGAATTCGGCACGGTTCTATGAATTGCATCACACCGCCGCTGAATGGTATGAAGGGCATGGCGATTGGGTCGAAGCGGTTCAACATGCACTGGCGGCTGTTGATATTTCCTATGCTGCCTGGTTAATTGAAGCCCATGCTTGGGAAAGGCTCACGTCACTTGGGGAAATCATGACTATCTTGGGGTGGTTGCCGCTTTTTCCAGAAAGTATCCTAAAGCAGTATCCGCGCCTGTGCCTGTATTTCTCGCGGTCTTTATATCTCACTGGCGATCTTGAGCGATCGGAAGTGTATATTCGTTTTGCCACTGAAACCCTCGGCGAGAACGGAAGGGACATTCAGGAACGCCAGGCGCTCAAGGCGATTGCGGCGAACTATCAGGCGACTTTAGCTGCTTATCGAGGCGACCTTAGTATGGCTCAGGTATGGGTCGAGCAGGCGAATGCGCTGCGCGACACGGTTGGTGATCTGGATCAGGTCCGTATTGCCAACACCGAAGCCTTTTTGTACTACCTGCGTGGTGATGTCCCGTTGGCACGGGGTGCTTATGTGAAGGCGCTTGAATTGGCACAGAATATCCAGCATCACTATTTGATGCTGGATGCGAATTATTATCTGGCACAAATTGATCTGATGGCAGGAGAACTGGAAGACGTGCGCGAGCGCTGCGAAACGCTGCTAGCACAGTACACGACCCCAATTGGTCCTTTGAGTATGATTATGCTGCCGCTGGCACAGGCGCTTTTCCAGCACAACCAGCCTGTTGAAGCGGAAGTCATGCTGCGTAACGCGATTGCGCTGGCTCGCCGGTCTAATATCCCCGATGTATTGTGGTATGGCAACGTGATTCTGGCAGATATGCTAATGTCGCGCGGAAAAATCGCCGAAGCCGAAGCCTGTATCAACGCATCGCACGCTCGTGTGCGCGGGTATCGAAGCACCATGATGTTCTCATTCATTGGTGCCGCAGAAGCGCGGCTAATGCTGCGATCCGGTCAGGTGCAGGCTGCCGTCGATTGGGCGATACAGTATGAGCAGATGGCAAAAGTAACTTACCACCAGGACTACGAAAACCTCACTCTGGCGCGTGTCTGGCTGGAACAACGGGAATACGAACGGACACAGGTTTTACTGGCGCAGCTTATCGCCGATGCGCAGCCTGCCGGACGAGTCAGCACGATTATCATGGGCGAGCTGCTGCGAGCGCTGATCCATCAGGCTCTGGGCGAAATGGACGCGGCACTGAACGCCCTCCAACGCTCGCTGGTGCTTGCCTACCCGCATGGCTTTGTGCGCCTGTTCCTCACCGCGGGTCAGCCCATGATCAAACTTCTGCAACATGCCCTCGAACGCAGCATTATCCCAGAATACGTAACATCCCTGCTGGAGATTGCCGCCCGAACCGACCACACACAGCAGCATCCCGCTGACACGCTGACCGAGCGTGAAATTGAAGTCCTGAAACACATCGCGCTGGGCGCAAGCAATCAGGATATTGCGGATACACTTGTCGTCAGCATTGGCACGGTCAAAAGCCATATTCACCACATCATGAACAAGCTGAACGCTCAAAATCGTACCGAGGCAGTCGCTACAGCCCGCAGCCTGAACATCCTTTCCGACTAACTGTCCCAAATCTAACTTCTGGTTGATGACAGCTCCCGGTGGTTTACGACTATCGTGAGGATAGTTGGTTATCGGATAAAACCGGAGTAAACCTTATGAGCGACCCTGCATCTACCCACTTCAACCAATGGTTATGTGGCCGATATTGGCCATCGTCTACTACCGACTGGCGCAGCGTGAAGAAGGCGATATGGAAGCAGAATTTGGTGATGCCTACCATGTCGATAAAACGTGCACGGGGATGTTCCTGCCGAAGCTGTTCAATCGGTCTACACAACCGTAGCAAATGATTAAGGAGAATATGTAATGACTCAGAAGATATTGATCGGCTTAGGGCTGGTTATGATCGTCGGATGCGCCTTGACAGTGGCACTTGTGCAGCGCCTGACGAACACGGATCGTGTCAACATCGTTGTCCGCCAGATCGCAGATTTTGACCTGCCGCAAGGGTATCAAACGGATTATGCAGTGGATGTGCTAGGTTACACCATCGCCGCCTATAAATCTGACGACGGGAACGGGCATTTGGTTTTCATGCAAGCGCCGCCTGGAGTGATTCCCGATGAACAAGCTGTTGCAGGCTATGTGGCGAATGAACGCACAACCACGACATGGAGCAATGAGATGCTCGTCCTCACCGATGAGCGGAGTGTCCGCGACCATCTTGCACCGCTGACGATCAGCGATAGAACGAATGGAGAAGGACAACGCTACCGCAGTCTGAATCTGGTCTTTCAGGGTCGCGAAGGTACGGTGCTGCTGGTGATCAATCAGCCTGTCGCGCAGTGGGATGAAGCAGTGGTCGAGGCTTTCATCGCCTCTATCCACTGAGAGTCGTGAAAACAGGAATCCTTGGGCGGGCTGCATTATCTATGGTCACGCCGTACATTGTTCACCTTGATCCTGTTCACGACGGTGGCGAACTTTCTTGTTGTCGGTGTCATAACCTTGTTGACACCTTATGTTCTGGCGCGTACCGGCAGCGAAGCGGCATTGGGCATCATCTTGAGCCTATTTAACCTGGGTGCGATTGTCGGCGCTGTGATTATAGGAGTCTGGGGTGGCACTCGCCCCCGCATTCACACCATGATGCCTGCGCTCATCATGGCGGGAGTCTGCCTGATGTTGATGGGCATGGCACAGTCTGCTTTGACCCTGGCGGTGGCAGCATTCCTACTAATGATACCCCTGCCTATTATGACTGCGCCCTTTATGTCGATGATGCAGACCAAAGTTCCACCTGATCTCCAGGGGCGCGTGTTTGCTGTCAACGGACAGCTATCCATGCTGCTGACACCCATCGCGTACTTACTGGTAGGTCCGCTGGCAGATAGCGTCTTTGAACCTGCAGTTGCTCAAGCAGGATGGAAGGCCGTGGCACCGTTAGTCGGTGAGGGAGTGGGTGCTGGTATGGGTTTGATGATCGTCCTTGCTGGGGGAATCACCATCCTACTGACCATCATGATGTACGCGCTCCCGTCAGTCCGGCACATGGAGGTCAATTTGCCCGATTATGCCCCAGCGCAGCAAGGCGAGGCTGTCTCGCTTGATCACGCTGACGATCTCACACCGACTGTGGTGACAGCACCGACTGTGCCATAACAGGAATAGGTGTAATGAATACGTATCTCAAGCAGCGTGTAGAAGAACTGCTCAACCGGTATGATGCCGCAACACTGGCGACCTTTGGGCAGGCAGGACCACAGATCAGCATCGTGCCCTATGAGACGCGGGATCTGCAACTACATCTATTTATCCCGCGCCATTCCGATCATCTGTTCAACCTAGAAACGCAGGCTGATCTGGTCGTACTCTCGCCAACATGGAGGTTGCACGGACGGAGCCTAACAGCAGGCAATGCTACTGCGCCACACGAGTGGCAAAGCGCTGTATGTGTACAGCCAATCCGTCTTCATATTCTGAGTGAAGACGGGCAGAGCACTATCGAAACAATCGACTTTTAGAGGAGAACATCATGGGAATCAAAACACTGAATCATTCGACACTGACCGGAGAAAACACTCCAATAACGCACCGTCATAGCATACTACACGGCTTGGGAATAGGGTTGCTCACGCTGTTCACGGTTTTCGTAGTGTTCATCAGTGCGCTGCCAGTCGCGCTGCTGTTTTTCATCAGCGCCGTTCCAGCCTGGCTCTCGACACTGCTGGTACTCGCGTATGTTGGCATCATCTTCGCATTGCTGCGCTTTGGGCGCACAGCGTTCGCGCTGGCAGGCGCTTCAGCGGGTTGGATTGCCGTCGCTGTGCTGGCTGTTGTCCTGTCACAAGAGTTCGCCTCGACACCACCCATCACCGACGAAAATGGCCGCATCATTCCTGGCAGTATCGCCACGCTGGAACCGATCGAACTCAACAGTAGCCAGCAGTGGGTGACCATTCGTGGCAACAGTGTCAACAATCCAGTGCTGCTGTTTTTAGCGGGCGGACCTGGCGGCAGCGAACTGGTTATGACGCGGCGTTACCTTGGCGCGCTTGAAGAACACTTCGTCGTCGTCAATTGGGATCAACCGGGCACAGGCAAATCCTACAACGCGCTTCCTTTCGATGCACTAACACCAGAACGCTACGTTGCCGATGCGTATGCGCTGACCCTGTATCTGCGCGAGCGCTTCGGCGAGGAGAAAATCTACTTGCTGGGCGAGTCGTGGGGCAGCGTTCTTGGTGTCGGGATCGTGCAGCAGTCTCCTGATCTTTTCCACGCGCTGATCACGACCGGGCAGATGGTCGCTGTCGTCGAAAACGACCAGTTGATGTATGAGAACGCCGTCCGGTTGGCGACCGAGCAGGGTCGAACAAACACCGTCGAAAATCTGCGTCAGGTCGGCGAGCCGCCTTATCCCGGCGATGTCTTGATAGGCAGTTTCATGCCCATGAACAGTGTCATCAACGACTACATGAATGCCAATGCGCACGGCGAAGGCACGGGTCACAACCTGATGCTGGACTCGCTTGCAGCGCAGGAGTACGGTCTGCTGGATAAGATTTACTGGCTGCTGGGGTTAGCGCGCACGTTTACGACAGTCTATCCGCAGATTTATGACGTGGATTTCCGCACACAGGCGACCAACCTGGATGTGCCCGTGTACATGATCAAGGGACGCTACGATCTGAATGCGGTTAATCCGCTCACAGAGGAATACTTCGCGTTGCTGCAAGCGCCGCACAAAGAGCTAATCTGGTTCGAAGATTCGGCGCATACGCCGTTGTGGGATGAGCCGGCGCACTTCGTCGATGTGATGGTCAACACCGTGCTGGCGCAGACGTTGCCGCCGGCGCCAGATACCAGCACTTTCCCCGGCTATTTCGACACACAGATCCCGACTTATCTGAGCGAGTACAACATCGCCGGGGCGATGGTCGCCGGGGTGGAAAACGGCGCGCCCGTTCATCTCGCGGGGTATGGCTTTGCCAATCTTGGGGAACATAAGCCGATGGATGCCACAAGCAACGTCGTCTATATCGGATCAGCGGGCAAGACCTTCACGGCGGTTGCCATCACGCAGTTGGTCGAACAGAGGTTGATTGACCTCGATGCGGATGTGACCACCTACCTAGATTTTGACATCACGGCGACCTGTCCACAGCCCATCATTCGTGCTTATGCAAAAGGTACAGTATGCGTATGGTAATCCTTATCATAGTTGTCACAGTACCGCTTCTTGTCCTGCTGTTGGTAGGCGGTTGGCTCGGCTTACAGGTCAAAGCGTCTAGTTTTCCGGCTGTCGATCTGGGCACTGCTCCCGGCGTGATCCCTATCCCGCTGGGGCTGCCGGCCCCGGTTGAACGATTCGCTCGTGCCGTCTTTGGTGACAGCCTGCCTGATGTACAGTCGGCGATGGTATTAGGGCGAGCGCAGCTAGCGCCAACAGGGATGCCGATGCCCACGCGCTTCCGCTTCTACTATGCTGCTGCGCGCAGCAGCCACTACCATGACATTCAAGTCACCTGGTTCAATCTGACGTTTATGCGAATCCATGAACGCAATCTGGAAGGTCACGTCACCCTCGACCTTTCGCTCTTGGGCAAGGTGGAGGATGCGCCGCATACCAACCGCGCTGGCATTCAGGGGTATTGGGGCGAATTACTAGGATGGGTACCGTCGATTGCGCTGACTGACCCGCGCGTGCGCTGGCAAGGGATAGACGACACAACAGCTCATTTATACCTACCCGGGCTTGATGACCAAGAAGCCTTTACCGTGCGCTTTGATGCCGATACTGGGCTTATAACCGAGATCGAGACCATGCGATACCAGGGCGAAGAACAATCCGAACGCTGGCGATGGTTTAACCGCATCCTCGAATGGGACACGGTGGACGGACTACTCATACCCGTCCGATCACAAACGCAGTGGAAACAGGATACCCCTTGGGCAACTTGGGAAGTCGAACAGGTGGCGCTGAACGTTGATGTATCGGCACGATTGGCACAGTTTGGTGGGGATACACCCTGAAAGGAAACAACGATGAACATACATCCACCCATGCATGAACTGGTACAGTATGTTTCGCTGGACGACAATCGGCTTAGGGTTAACTGATGTGATTAGTTGCATTGCAAAGTTCTGTATATAACGAAAGGATACACCAGACGATGGCTGAAACATTTACTATACGCTCGGAAAGCATCGCTGACACACAGGCGATTGCGGAACTTAATTGGTGTGCGTTCGGCGATCTGGTCGAGCCGCAGATCGTGGCGCTGGCGCGACAACTTAGTAGCTATGATCCGGCGCTGTCACTGGTGGCGGAACGTGATGGTCATGTGATTGGTCATGCGCTGTTTCTGCGTCAGCAAATGCGGCTGATGGGCGAGACGATTCCGGCGGTGAGTCTAGGTCCGATCGCGGTCGCGCCGGACATGCAGAAGCAGGGAATTGGTGGGGCGCTGATTGAGGCGGGTCATGCGCTTGCGCGGGAACGTGGGTACGTGATGAGTTTTCTGCTTGGTCATGATACATATTATCCGCGTTTCGGCTATCGGACGCATCAGCACGGCGAGTCCCACGTCGAGATTACCCAAGAGATGCTGAAAAAGGTGTCTTCTAGGCATCTGCAAACCCGCGCGCCGAGTGAAGCGGATATTCCGGCGTTAATGGCATTGTGGGAACATGAAGAAGGGGCGGTCGATTTCGCGATTCGTCCGGGTGAGTCGGTTTTCGACTGGGTAAGTCCCAATCGTCTGATCGATAGTGTGGTGTGGCTAAAAGACGGCGTGATCGTCGGGTATACGCGGGTGAAAGAAACCGAGCCGAGCAAAGCAATCTGCTTTATGGCGATGGACGCGAAAACCGCGCAGACGATGACAAAATCGTTGATCTCTGTCGGCAGAAGTTTCACACTGCCACTGCATCCGGCATCGGCATCGGCGGTGGCGTTTGCATTGCAGCCTGTGGTAACCGCATGGTCTGCGGGGATGGCGTGTCCACTCGTAGATGGCGTGCTGGACGTGTTCACGGACAGCGTTGCCCGTGGGGAACGTCCGGCGGGGCGCGTGATCTGGTCGGTGCTATTCGAGGTGTGAGGCGACAGGTTACATTATGGCAACGCGACAGGCTTGCAGATGATGGCAAACACCCAGATGATCAGCCTGACAATCGGTCAGATGATGTCGGCTTCCTGCAGCGCGACATATGATCTGTATATTAGAGGGTTTCTGGAAAGTCAGGGTGAGCCACCTGCGAAGCCAGGGTGAACGCATGAAACAAAAATGAAACAAATATGACCCGTAAAACACTTTAGAAGCCCTTATACAGCCAGATAAACCGTGGTCACGTATTTATTCACCTACCCGTGCAGACCGCATTTTGCCACAGCCTTATAGGGTTCATTATGTGTTTCTTAGGTTCAAATTCACGCATTTTGAGCTTAATCCCATGGATAGGTGAATAAATACGAAGATCGCGACCAAAATCCACTACAAAGTGGTCTATTGTCAACCGTTATGAGCCGAAAAGTCGTGATGGCTGAGTAGTTACTTGTTGCTTTATTACAAACTATTTTCGTAACTGCTCAGGTTGAAAAACGGTCGGTAATAAAGGGAGAAATGACCGTTGGCGGCAAATGGGTGGATATTCGGCGCGGTAACTTTCATGTTAACGAACGATTGACAAGCGCCTAATCCACCCCTACATCCACGTTTCGAGGGGTATTTTCCTGTTTTTCTTCACGTCTTCATGCCTCCCTATTTATTTTATTCTGTTTCTAT
>Ga0105046_10020131_pt1 | contig 10101 bp, 8 predicted proteins | sample MAT03_FD_78385 | JGI IMG/M metagenome (GOLD analysis project Ga0105046, IMG submission 78385) | Freshwater microbial communities from Lake Fryxell liftoff mats and glacier meltwater in Antarctica - MAT-03 (megahit assembly) | ecosystem: Environmental > Aquatic > Freshwater > Ice > Liftoff... | reverse complement strand
CAGCGGGTGGCATGGGTCCAGAAGGCGGCGTTGGGGCAACAGGCGCCGAAGGCAAACCTGGCCGACCGGCGCCGCTGCCCCACAAACCGGGCGGACGCGGTGGACGCGGTGGTAAGGGTGGCCGCGGTGGCCGTGGCAGCGTTGGTGGCACTGGTGGACAGATTACGCTTGTCTATACAGAAGACAAAGTCAGTGGCGGATTTAATGCGGCTGCCCTACAAGTGCCCGGTGGACCCGGTGGACCAGGAGGTCCCGGTGGCCCTGGTGGACCGGGCGGCGAAGGTGGCCCCGGTGATCCAGACGGTCCGCAGGGCGCCGAAGGTCCGCAAGGCGGTCCAGGGTCAAAGGGGTTAACAGGCGCGCCCGGCAGTGTACAAGCGACTCAGGTAACAGAGGCAGCGTATTGGCAAGCGTTGCTGCCGCTGGCCGATCAATGGGCTGCCTATCGGCTGCGGATGGGCGAATATTACTTCCGGGCGTACAATCCCAGTGGCGCCCCAACCGCGGACTATCTTGAATTGGCACTGGCGGAATTCAACGCCGTGCTCGAACTGGATCCGGCCAACGGGCAAGCCGCCATCTACAAAAATCAACTGCTCAATAATCAGAACGTGTTGGGGCTCGCCCGCGATATCGACATTATTCCCGACTTTGAATATTACGAGCAGGTGCTCACCCAGTATGGTCCACTGGTGCTCAATCTGTTTGGATCAGCCACAAACTTGTTGATCGGCAACTTGACCCTGGATCAGATGCGCCAGACGCTTACGCGGCAAATTGCCCATATCGAGGGCCTGCTGCTTGCCTTGGAGGCGGAGCGCGCCGCAGCCGAACGGAATAAGCTGGCGGCAGATGCCGAGCAACAAATGGCAATCAATCGCCTGCGCGCCAATGAAGATCAGATCCGGACACGGCGCGAGGAACTAGAGAACAGACGGCTCGATTGGGGTGGCGTCTTGACCTTTGGTGTCTTTGCGATTGGCGCCGGCATCCTCGCCTTGGCAACGGGCGGTGTTGGTGCAGCCTCGCTCCTCACCTATCTGCCCGATGTGATGGGGCTGGCGGGCGTCGACTTTGGACCTGTTCCTGGCAAGGATCAAGCAGAAATCCTTGGCAAAGCGCGCGGGCTAAAAGAGTATGAGGCGGCCAAGAACAATCTGCCGGGTAGCATCATGCCGCTGGCACTCAGCTTTGCCAAGATGATCAAAGACTTAAACGAAGCGCAGGGTGATGCCGAAATGATCAAGCTGCTCAAGGAGACGGTAGAATTGACCCATGCCCGCCTTCTCGCCCGCCTACGCAACGAACAGGCCGATTTCACCCTGCAAGCGGCCACAGCCCGGCTAACGCAAGCGAAGCTCGACCTTGAACTGGCCCGCAGCCAGTTAGGCGGGCTGGTCAATGACATAACATTCTTGGAACAGGTCGCGCTGACACTGATCCGCAATGCCCAGGGTTATATGGATGTGCTGATCAAGTACGCCTTTTTTGCGGCGCGTGCGCTGGAAATCTATACCCTGGCAGACTTATCCAACGAAATCCGCGCCGACTACGGCTACATCCATCCCGACATCGAACAGGATTACCAAGACCGCCTGTTGCCGCTGGCCCAAATCATCGGCGCCTATCAAACGTCATGGAGTCGCTTTGTCGATATCGTTAATTACCGTAACAGCTTTGACAATTATTTCGGCAGCAGTAACAAGGTCAACGACAAAGTCTTCCTTTCCTTCACCGACCCGCTCTTGCTAGCCCAGTTTCGCCAGTCACCCAACCTGTTGGTAACAGTCGATCTTCAGGATTTGCCGCCAACGCGGTTCGAAGCAAAAGTTATTTATGTCTTGCTCTCCCTCACCGGCGCCACCGCCAATGTGCCGGCGATTAGTTGTCTAATAGAGCATGGCGGGCGCTTTACAACCCAGAAACGTGATGGTTCTACGGCTAGCCTACTGCTGCGGCCACGCCTGACCGTCGTGCAGACAGCGAAAACTGGCATCACCTACACCGGCGTCAGAATCGGCAACAGTCCACGCGACCTTAGCTTTTGGGGCCGCGGGGTTGCCACAACCTGGACCGTCTCCATCGAGCCAGACGAGATGACCAGACGCCAGATTGATCTGGCCGGCCTGTCTGCCATCGAAATTGAGATCGGGTACGAGGCGTTTTTGTAGCACGGATAAGAGAGTGAGTCAGTAGGACAGTGGGCGCTGTCCTACTGGCTTACTGGCCCACTCTCCTACTGCCCACGATGTCCATTACAACCAGCAACAACGATCAGGACAGCAGTTCTACGCCCAGAAAGGTTGTCGCCGTCCGCTCAAAAAAGCCTGGATAATCGCGAACGCCGGATGTTTAAGCGCCTGCGCGGCATCGATCACGCGCTGATGGTCATACTCCACTTTACGCAACTGGATCTGATAGCCGCTGGCATCAGCCTCTAACAAAACATAGCTGGCGCGCAGGTCTGGCAGAACTTGCAGACTGATGCTGCCCAAGTTAATGATACGCACCCCATTGACCGTGCGATCCAGCGCCCAATGTGTGTGACCAACAAAGATGAGATCCGCTTCAGCGCCTTCGATAGCCGCGGCGATTTCCGCATCGCTCATTACGGGGCGGATACCTGGCCCGTCGTCTTGGCCGGGCGCAGCATGCACACAGAGCACACGCGTGCCATCTGGCAGTTGCGCATTTTCACTTTACCCTCCAGGCTTATCCCTTTGCAAACGCGCCGTCTGCTCCTTCATCAAATCGGACCCACGTCGGACAAAATCCAACACAACCGCCAATTCTTCATCCGTATAGCGCTCGACAATGTCGCTGATCGTCGCCAGCGCCAGCGGACCAAAGACGCGGCCAACCTCTTCGCCATAAACTGGGTTCTCAATTGGTTCAATGATCACGCGCCTTCGATCTTGCGCATCATGGCCGCGCCGCACCAGGCCCGCTTTTTCCAGCCGGTCGATCACGCCCGTGATGGCGCCGGTCGTCAACCCAGTCAACTCGGCAAGGTCACCCGCTGTGATTGGCCCGGTTTCGCGCAGCACCCCCACACATTTTAGATCGGTGGGATTTAACGTTGTAAGCTGTGTTCATCTGGGTACAAAATTACTTATGTCACTTGTAGCAAGAGTTTGACGCAATTGTTCAGTCGCCGGCCAATCAATCGCATAGTGCGCAGGCAAACGCACCAAGCGCTCACTTTCACCCTGATAGCGCACCACGACGCCATAATCACGGGCGGCCCCTTCGATGGAGACATAACCATTAACCACGTCGTCGAGCACCCGTTCTGGATCACGTGTGCGCGGATCGCCATAGCCACCACCGCCGGGCGGGTTGAGATGGACCCGAGTCGCTGGATCGAACCAGATCACGGTTTTCGGCTTTAGCGGCTGATCAGCGTCCATAAAAAATTCGCTGCTTGCCCCTGGTTGGCCACCTTCCAACCCTTGCGCCGCAAAGAGGGTGCGGTCGATCATCGCCGAGATGCTCCATGGCCCTTGCCCACGACAACCGATCTCGGTGGCCTGGCCCAACCCGCCGCGCTGGTGGCCAGCGCCGCCCGAATCCGTGCGCAGTTGGCGCTGGTGTTGCACAAGCGGGGCTAGCGTCTCGATCACCTCGGCTGGCACACCCGCCACGCCGCTGGGGAAACCGGTCGTATTCAGCCCATCTTTGCTGGCGCGCGCGCCCATCCCGCCCACCTGGAAGACGGTAGTCATGAAGGGGTTACCAGAATTGGGGCCAGAATCTGGCCATGTTCCGCGCCAGACGCTCAACCAAATTGGATCAGCACTGCCGGCCATCAAGCGGCCGGGCAAGGCGGGGGCCAGTGCGCCAAAGATCGCGCCCGGCAAAAAGTGGCCGACCAGATGGCGTGAGGCAACCGCGGCCGGCTCGACACAGTTGAGGATCGATCCGCGCGGTGCGCTGACATGCACCGGCCGGAAAGCACCTTCATTGTGCGGCACCTCTGGGCTGATAGCCGCCTTCATTGCAAACGAAGCGTAGCCGTGGGTGTAATTCAAGACGACGTTGATGCCGCGCCGGCTTTGCGGCGACGAGCCGGCAAAGTCAATGTAAATATCTTCGTCTTCAATCGTCACCGCGACCCGAATGCGGATTGGTTCCTCGAAGCCGTCGCTCCAGACTTCGTTTTCGTAGCGGCCTTTGGGCAGTTTACGGATTGCATCACGCATCGCTCGCTCGGAGCGCGCAATGATCTCATCTGCCAGCGGGTCAATGCTCTCTAGCCCAAATTCGTCCATCATCTGCAACAGGCTGCGCCCACCGACGGCGTTGCACGACGCCTGCGCATACAGGTCGCCCACCGTCTCATCCGGTGTGCGCACGTTGGCGCGGATAATCTTGAGCAACTCGTGATTGGGTTCGCCACGGTCAAAGAGTTTGGTGACCGGCACACGCAGCCCTTCCTCATAAACTTCGTGCGCCTCGGCGGAGAGGATATGGCCACCAACATCGGCGGCGTGACAGCAATTGGCAAAATAGCCGACTATCGTCTCGCCCTTAAAAACTGGCGTCAGCACCGTAAAATCGTTGATCTGCCCTGCCGTCAGCCAGGGATCATTGGTGATCACCACATCGCCGGGGCGCAGCGTGGCGGGTGGGTAAACCTTTAGCAGATGCCGCACACCGGTCGCCATCGGGTTGATGTGGCCGGGCGTGCCAGTCAGAGATTGAGCGATCATCTGCCCGCGCGTGTCAAAGACGCCACAGGCCAAATCTTGCGACTCGCGCACGATAGTGCTAAAAGCTGTGCGCATGAGGGCGACCTGCTGCTCGTTGGCGACAGAGAGCAAACGATTCCAGAGCACTTCCAGGATGATGGGGTCAAACATTGAGTTTTAGTTCCTTTTTTGAAAAACCTATGCTAAACTTTCAAGCATCGGTGGCGTGGTCGGAAAGGAGTGACGCAAATGGCAATCACACTAGTACCAACAACAGAACAACCCACCAATCCAGTGGTAGAAACGCCAAACACAAGTGGACAGCACCAAAGTACACCCCGCTACGCGCCGCGTTGGGATGCGCCTGATCATGGCCGCTATGTTTCCAAAGCAGAGTACTGGGCAAAGTGGTATGAATGTGAACCCAGTTATGCGTGGAACAACGGCTACCTAGAGGCGAAACCGATGCCCAATCCGGTTCAAGTGCGTTTATACCAATGGTTTTTGGACATTTTTCGCCAATATGTCAACACCTACCAGAACATCGACCTGATGGTGCATGAAGTTGGCTTTAGCATGGTTGTACCTAATCCTGACAAACCGGGCGCACGCAAAGAAGTGATTCGCAAGCCTGATATTGCCGCGCTGCGCCATGATAACCCCGTGCGCTGGCAAGAGCATGAGCGGTCCTATCACGGTCTATGCGATCTCTGCATCGAGTTGCTTTCAGACTCATCGACGGAAGAAATTGTGCGCGACACCGAGTTTAAGAAAAATGAGTATGCGTTTTCTGGTGTCCAAGAGTACTATATCCTCGACCCAAGCAACCAGCATATGCACTTTTATCAACGCACGCCAACGGGCGTCTATACAGAAATTCAACCTGATGCGCAAGGCGTGATTCGTTCCCAAGTGTTGCCAGGCTTCCAGTTTCGCTTCAGTGATCTACGCCGCCAGCCCACGCTGGAAGAACTGGCGTTGGATGAAGTCTACCAGGGTTATGTGTTGCTTCGCTATCAAGCCGCCGCCGCGCGGGCCGAACGCGAACGTCAACGAGCCGAACGTTATGCGGCCATGCTGCGCGAAATGGGCGTTGATGTGGAGGATGAGTAAGCCTCTTATTCACTAGATCGAGATTGCATTGGGGTGCATTTGGCTTAGCTTGACAAAACTACGGACCCCCCGTACAATAGAATACTATGTTTGAATGGGATGCGCTAAAAGAACAGTCGAATATTATCAAACATGGGCTAGATTTTCGGACAGCAGCCAGAATCTTTCTTGATCGATTTATGATCGAGTTTGAAGATGAACGCGACTATGGCGAAAGCCGTTGGAATGGCATTGGTGTAGTCGATGGTAGAGTGCTGTTTGTCACCTATACAGAACGAAATGAGCGCATCCGCATTATTTCTGCGCGAGGAGCTGAACCCCATGAACGAAGAAAATATCACGATTCACTTCGAGCTTGATCCTAAGCACTTACCAACTACAGACTGGTCGCGATTTGACGCAATGACTGAACAAGAACGACATGCGGCTGCGTTAAGTGATCCAGACGCTCTGCCGGCAAGCGAAGAGCAACTTGTGCGGGCCTATCGTGTACCTGATGTGCGAACCCTGCGCCGTAAACTCAATCTTACCCAAGAGCAATTTGCCCGGCGATTTCAACTTTCATTGGGCGCCCTGCGGGATTGGGAACAGGGCCGCAATCAGCCTGATCATGCGGCGCGTACACTGCTGCGCGTGATTGAATTTAACCCCGATGTGGTTGAAAAGGCGCTGCAACACGCTTGATTAGCCCACCTCCACCACCAAATTATACTGTTCATCAATCCGGCAATGCGCCCCCGGCCCCACAATCACCGTGGACTCGCGCTCTTCTACAATTGCCGGGCCGGTAAAGGCCGCGCCGGGCGCCAACCGATAGCGGTCATAGATTGGCGTGGCGACAAAGCCGGACGTTTCGGGGAAGTAAGCTTGGCGTTCCCCTTTCCATGCCGTTTGCGCATCGCCCCCGCCCGCGGATGTGATCTGCAATCGCAAATCCGGTCGCGGACCAGACGAGACCGCACGCCAGTTGATAATCTCGACGGCTACGGGCGGGCCAAGCCGTTCATATAATTCACGGTAGACCGTCTGAAACGAGGTTAGTAGCGCCGCGGCATGCGTGGCGTCGAGCAAACCGGCGGGCAGCGGTACACGAATTTCGTGGCCTTGCCCCACGTAGCGCATATCGGCCGCACGCTGATGGCTGATGGCAGCAGCCGGTACGCCGGAAGCTTCGAGTAGAGTCTGGCCCTCCATTTCCATCTCGGCCAACAGCGTGTTGGCGTGCGTCCAATCCAGACCCTCGAGCCGCCCGGGCCACGAACGGACAAAGTCGAACGCGAGTGGGGCCGACAGAAAACCGACCGTGCTCATCACGCCCGCGCCCAGAGGCGCAAGCAGCGCCGGCGAACCGAGCGCCTTGGCAATACCATAGGCGTGGACAGGACCGGCGCCGCCAAAGGCAAAAAGGGGGAAACGGCGCGGATCTTTGCCCCGCTCCAACGCATGCACCCGCGCCGCATTAGCCATGTTCTCGTTGACGATCTGATGAATGCCCCAGGCGGCTTGCTCCACCGACACGCCCATCTTGTCACCAATCTGCGTCTGAATGGCATGGCGCGTGCCTTCCATGTCCAACGTCATCCGCCCACCAAGGAAGTAGGCCGGGTCCAGGTAACCCAAAATTAGATCGGCGTCGGTCACCGTAGGTTGCGTGCCGCCGCGCCCGTAGCAGACCGGCCCTGGCACCGATCCAGCCGAGTCTGGCCCTACTTTGAGCAGACCAAGCGCGTCAACGCGCGCAATCGAACCGCCGCCAGCGCCGATCTCGATCATCTCGATCACCGGAATCTTGATCGGTAACCCCGAGCCTTTCTTAAAACGATAGATGCGGTCCACCTCAAAGTCATGCGCGATCAGGGGTCGCCCACCGTCGATCACACAGATTTTGGCTGTGGTGCCGCCCATGTCGAAGGAGAGCAGATTGGGATAGCCAGCGGCTAGACCATACGCCGTCGCCGCCAGTGCACCCGCCGCCGGTCCAGATTCGAGCAAACGCACGGGGAAACGCACAGCGGTCTCCACCGTGGCGATACCGCCACTGGACAGCATGAGGAAGAAATTGCCGTCAAAACCAAGCCGTTGTAGGCGCGCCTCCAGTTCGCGCAGATAGCGCTCGACGCGTTCTTGCACATAAACATTGGCGATCGTGGTGGACGCGCGCTCAAATTCACGGATCTCCGGCACCACGTCCGAGGAAATTGCCACGCGTAAATGGGGTGCAATGCGCTGTACCACCGTTCGCGCCGCGCGTTCGGCGGCTGGATTGGCGAAGCTGTGTAAAAAGACAATGGCCACGGCCTCGATGCCGCTCTCCGCCAGCTCACGCACCAGGCGCTCGACATAGGCTTCATCCAGTTCAAGTAAGGTCGAGCCATCGGCCAGGGTGCGTTGCGGCACGTCGAAGCGCAGATAGCGCGGCACCAGCGGACGCGGCTGTTCTAACATCAGGTCGTATAAATCGTAGCGATTCTCACGCCCGATCTCAATCGAGTCGCGGAAACCTTGCGTGGTCAAGAGCGCGGTCCGAGCGCCTTTGCGCTCGATCACGGCATTGGTAACCAGCGTCGTACCGTGAACCAAATCGCGCACAGTGGCCAGATCAAGGCCAGCCTGCTGCAATGTCTCGACCAACACCGTCTCGACCGCTTGCGAAGGGTCGGTGGGGGTGGTCAACACTTTGCCTACGGCAAAGGCGCCGGTTTCCTCGTGGACGACAATTAAATCGGTAAAGGTGCCGCCAATGTCAACGCCGACGCGGTAATTTTGGGCGCTCATGCTGGTTCCACCTGAGGAAATCGACTTAAAGGGAAGATATCCACCGTTGCCGAGCGCTGTTGGGCGAGCATGCCGCCATCCACATACAAACAATGGCCCGTCATGTAGCGCGCATCGTCGGAAGCCAGAAAAAGGGCGGGGCCAGCCAGTTCATCCGGCTCACCCACGCGGCCCAATGGGATGTTCTCGCCGCGCAGAGCTTTAATTTCGGGATTCATACCCGAACTATCAATCGAGCCGGGGACGAGTGTATTGACGCGCACGCCATAGGGCCCCAAGTCAAGCGCCATCGCCCGCGTCAACGCCTCGATGCCACCTTTGGCCGCGTCATAGGCGGCATTGCCGCGATGGGCGCGCGAGGCACCGCCCGACGATAAGTTGATGATCACACCAGACCGTTTGCCCGCCATGATCTGCGCGGCGCGTTGGCTACAGAGAAATGCACCAGTCAGGTTGACGCCAATGATGCGCTGCCACCACCCCTCATCGGCCTCTAGAAAATGGCGCTCGGTATTGGTCAGGCTGGCATTATTGACCAGCACATCGACGGTGCCAAAGTGGGCAATGGTCGTGTTGAACAGGTGATCAACCTGCGCCTTATCGGCCACATCCACAGTGACGCCCAGCGCCGATCCACCGTGGGCATTGATCACCTCGGCGACGGCCCCCGCGCCGACGGTGTTCACGTCGCCGACAATCACATGCGCGCCTTCGGCGCCGAAGCGTTGCGCAATCGCACGGCCAATCCCGCTCGCCGCACCGGTGACGATCACGACTTGGTTGGTAAAACGTTTACTCGCTAGGGTCATAAGTTCCTCGTTATTAGGAAGATCGGACGCGGATGAACGCAGATGAACGCAGATTTGGGTTTTATCCGCGTTCATCCGCGTTTATCCGCGTCCCAAATTGCTTTTGTTTTATAGGTTTCATATTACCTGGGCAGTTTTCAGCGCCGGACGATCAAGCCGGAAGCGTTCGATATTATGCGCAGTGGACCCCTGCACAGCCAGATCAGCCAGGATGCGGCCAATGACGACACCGAACTTGAAGCCGTGGCCGGAACAGGGTGATCCGATCACAATCTGCGGATAGGCCGGGTGACGATCCAAGACAAAATCTTCATCCGGTGTCATCGTGTAACGACAGGTAACGGTCTCGATAATATTTTCGCCCAAGGAGGGTAAGAGGTTGGCGACATAGGCGCGCAAATGGGCCAAACGCGACGGATCGACGCTACGATCCGGATCATCCGGCGCCACTTCTGGCCCCGTGCGATCAAACATCAGCTTGACACCGGGGTGACCAAAGATCGGGAAGCCACTGCCCAACGAGGCCGTGCCGGGGAAACGATGGATGAAAAGCGGGAAACGGCCCGGCACAAAGGGGGCGGGATCGGACGGTTTGTAGAAAGCCAGCAATTTCTTTGTCACAGTTAGCGTCAGGTCCAGATTCAGTTGACGTAGCAAGGGGTGCATCCACGAACCAGCACTCAGAATCAGGCGCGCGGTGGTATAGTCGCCCT
>Ga0105046_10020130_pt1 | contig 10101 bp, 2 predicted proteins | sample MAT03_FD_78385 | JGI IMG/M metagenome (GOLD analysis project Ga0105046, IMG submission 78385) | Freshwater microbial communities from Lake Fryxell liftoff mats and glacier meltwater in Antarctica - MAT-03 (megahit assembly) | ecosystem: Environmental > Aquatic > Freshwater > Ice > Liftoff... | reverse complement strand
CGGGCTGGCGTAAGTGCAAAATCGCGTCGATCAAACCAAACGTGCACTGTTCCAGTCTGGTGCGTGTAGTAAGAGCTGTTACCTTGCTGCGAGTATGGTAGTGTTGTTGGGGTGTTTTTCGAAGTGTCCTCTGGCTCGCCGCGTACCGTGCACAAGCCAAGAAATTGAACTTAAAAATCCCACGTCGAACGTGCGACTCGCGACACAGAACGATGGGCAAGGAAACGAGAACGAGCCGGACTGTAACTATCGAATCCTCTGAGTATGGCTATGCTCGCTTACATTGAATTCGGGGTAGGCGAATAGGCTCAACTGGAAACGCGATTTTTTCACCTCGCACCCCCATGAGATCTAATTGGGCAACGCGACAATCATGACCCCATCATTGCCTTATCACTCCGACTGTCGTACATTCTCGATTTGATCGAACATCAAGCCACTCGATCCCTCACCTCTTCCAACATGCTTTCGAATCCCAATCCACATTACAACTCGTCCGTTTTCCCATCGTGCTCGTTGGTAGGTCTTCGTCAATCGTACACCGGCCCGTGATATCTCTTCTTCATGCAAAAAAAATGGCTGATTTGTCTCTAACCCTTCTCGAAGAAGTGAAGTTCGGGGGTGGTGCCGAAGCTCGGCATTCGCTGTAAGTTTGCCTCTTTGCAGTTGAATCTCCCGATTGTCATCACTGATTCGCACCGGAATAAACGGATGCCAGTTGTCTGGAACTGACGACATTAACTGAAATTTTGTGAATACGCCCTTTGGGACAGGAGAAGCGGAATCTGTATTAGCCTGATGTGCCTTCCAGTCTTGAAATTCCGCTGCCGCTTCCGACCCAGACTTCGAAACACCATCGACCATTGGAACAATCTTTTCGATAGCCCAAGCCATATTCGCAGTTTCATCGCGAAACATCAAAACCTCTTCGATTGGCGCACTCTCCTGAGATTGTGGCAGTACGGGAGGCAGCAGTAGACCAATATCGGCTGGACGGGGAACGTCGTGCCTATCACGCGGCTTGTCGTGAGCAACTGTAAACATGCTCCATCGATTCCAGTCGTCATCCTTGCCTCGACCAGCCGCTCCAATCCAAAACCGTTCTCCAAATACGTTCGTAACCACCAAGCCACGAACGTTTGTCACACTGCCACAAGGCAAGGTAACCGGGACAACAAACCAATCGTTGGCATACAACAGTCCGAACTCAATGAAGAGGAGTTTTGCTAGATCGGTGGTGCTGGCGCTGATGTCGCCAAAGTTCGTCTGGCCGTCCTCAAATTCCCACCAGCGCGTTTTGGGCATTCCGGCGAATTGAGCTGGACCAGCAATCACTGTAGTAGTTTTGCGGGTAAATGCGTCCGCGACATTCACATCTACATCGAGCCGATCCTGCTCGTCGTCGATGTTGAAGTTATACCAATCGAGGTGGCCTTGCGAGTATTCTCCGATCTTGAGAACTCGTTCACCCGTTCGAGTGGGATGGGCACACCGGAAACGGTACTCCAATCGCGATTGATCCCAAGCACTCTCGGAGTTGGATAGAGGTTGCAAGAGCAGTCGCTCGATCCACCGCAAAAATTTTTTGGCTAGGACATCGATCGCTGGCTTGTCGATCTCGGAAACTTCAAGATGATCATAAGGACGGTGGGCAACGTCAGCCTTCAAATAGAGGTATAGCGATCCGCCGTCCATAGAACGACCTTCAAACGAGTCGATCGCTTGAACGATCTCAGGGTGCGGCTGGATGTCTGGCTCGTCAACGACTCGCCGGATCGGGTATTTTTTTCGGAATGTAGCGTCATACCCCGGAACTGCCCTGAGTAGTTTCAACCAGTATCGGCCCATTAGTAGTCTGATGTCGAGGCTCATCAGGTGACCTGCCTGTTCGAGGACCAGTGGCATGCGTTCGACGATGGACTCCAAAGGATTTTCGATGGGAAATTCCATGGGAGAATTATCGCGAGCCTGATATTTGGTGAGTTTTGCGGTTTCGACGCACAGCTTGCTATAGAACGGCGAACCCGCGTCGTCCCCATCGAATTCTCCGGTCTGCCATTGGCGGGTCAACATCCAGAGTGCATCGCGTACTTCCGCTTGTAGCGAACGATTGAAGTCACGGGTCCGAGGACGACCTTCGATGCGATTCGTCATGGTAATTGCAGCGGGAGCCCGTTTAGCAATGGCTTTAACCATGTCTTCGACTGCTGTTTTCGGCATGTTAATGCTTTCGGATTAAAGGACGACGCCGTTGTTACTCGCCAACAACGTTCCAATGGAAATGTCAGCACTCGTGTGAGCCATCACCGAGGCCGGCAAGAATTGTGCAAGCTGAGTACGATTAATCAAGTCGGGTTCGACCGCCCGCTTCTTTGCCAGTTCTAGCGCGCTTTCTAGTGCTGCCACGACTTCATTCCACTTCCAGGTGCCGTCCCAAGTGGCGGGTACTACCAACAGAATCGTCTGTGGTGCTTCGTTGTTTGGTCGGTCATAGTGAAACGACAAACCTGTCTCATGAGTGGTCTTAAGTCGTGTTTTGGAGAGCTCGTCAGGATTTTTGGGATCAGGCGTACCGGGGTCGGGGGACGGAATCACCTCTGTCCACTCATCAAGAAGCAACCCGGCTTGTTCGCGAGTCGGATCAAATGGCGTTGCATAGGAAGCCGTATATAAGAGCCGATCTCCTTCACTGCGGAACATGGGTGGGTACTCGAGGGCCAACCAAGGCTCGTTCTTCCGGTATGGGAATTGAGCGGGGATCAACTCTGGGGCGGTGCCTGCGAATGCCTCGCAGCAGACCACGATTCGCTCCCAATTTGTCAATTGTTGGCGTATGCGCGCTACGCCGTACAACCACTCATCTACGGGAAAATCAATTTCCAGCTTTTCCCGAAGATGTTTGAACGAGGACCCATCTGCGACGGCACTTAGTGCATTCCGCCATTCTTCACCCACATCGGAGGCGAGCGAAAATCGCGGGATAAACCGGAAATCATCACCCAGTATTGCCTGAGCAGCCTTGATGAGTGCCCCCCCCTTAACTGTGCCCTGCGTCGAATTCGAATAGATGGTCAACTGGGCATCGGCAGCCAAGAGACGCAGGGCGACTTCGCGATGAACGCTCTCAATTGCAGCCTGCATTTGCAGCATCAAATCGACAATCAGACCGTCAATTGGCTTCATATCGAATGGCTGGTCATTGGCACGGGATAATGGCAATGTCGCTTGTACAGCGGATCTCATCGCAGACATTTGAACCGTTGGGTTTGAAACCAAGTCAATGAGTCTATCAAGCTTTTTGCTGACCGCAGTTCCCAAGTTAGCAATCGCCTGTTCGAATTCGGCGATTGTGGCTGGTTGATCCATGAGAACTGCCGTCAACGAGGACTCCGCTTGGCGGAGCAGCGAGATTCGCATGTCTTCGCTAGTTCCCGTCGGCAGTGCGACATACGCCGCATTCGCCCGCCGAAAATCTTGCAAGCTATTCCGCATACGATCAATTGGCTCTGCAAGAACTCGCCGAATGGATGTATGAAACGCTAGTCGGCCGCGAAATAGAAAGCCCCAGCCACTTTGCGGAATCCCAAAACGCGAAGCATTCTCCAGAACCTCAACCGTCTCCACAAGTTTCCAATCGATGTTGTTGACGATCTCGTCGTGACGTGCAACTTGGTCATCCAATAATTGACTCAGGCCGAGCAGTGTCCCATTCAGTCTGCTTTCAATCGAGACCAATGCACGCCGGATGTCGATGATACGATTCTCGTCGTACGAAGTCGGCATTGGAGACGGCTCGCGAAAGTCTTGACGGGAGATATCCACCGCATTCAATGGCCGTGATTTCTGAATGAGAGTCCGGAGCGACCGCGTGAGCAGAGCGACTGCGGACACCGACAGATCGGGAATCGTAGATTGACCATATTCAATTCGCCATTCGGTGCCAGGAAATTGATCACCGGTGCGAAAGACGAAACGCATGATGCGGTCATCCAGTTCGCTGAGTTGTCCGGTGGCTTCCAACGGCACGATCGCCAGCCAGTCAAGTGGCTGCAGAGCCAGATCACTGATCCGCACTGGGACGGTCGCTATCAATTCTTCATGCGAAATACCGCCAGTGTCAGGCGGATTCACGATTCTGAACCATGTCACCGTGCATACGACCTTATCCATTGCTGGCAGACAATCATTCAACCAACGATTGAGCGCTGGCTCAGCAAGTTTCCGTGGGGGAGCCGTATTTTTTTCTAGCTCTGGAACCGTTATATCGACATCCAGATGGAGACCAATACGATGCGTTAGCACGATTCCCTTCAGAGGCGTTTTAACGACAGCCGGCTCGGGAGGGTAGTTGCCGGTCGTCATTGAAGTCATCGCTGCGGAAGCGCGATCGAAGTTCCCCTGTGTCGCCTGATGGACACCTTCCGCCAAAGCTAGATCGCCCAAAGCGTCATGAATGTCAAGAAGTCGACCAACTTCCAGATTCACGGCCTCAATCACTTTTTCGTCAATATTTGGATGAACTGGAAGTGATAAGTCAAACGGGTATTTTGGATTGCCTCCTTGACGAATGCGATCACGTATATGTTCGACGAGCTTCAGGCCATCAACCACATTCCGAGCCTCAATGCTCTCGATCGCTTTGGTTCCTGTGTTATTTTCAATCTCTGATTGCGTATCCGCGGCAACGACGGTCGATTGCAAATTGTCAGATCGGAACGGAAACGCACTACGTAACTCATAGATTATTAAGTCGCAAGCGGCCAGTTCGTAGAAATCGTGCAGTCCACGTTCGAGCTGATAGCCTAACAGCGCCCCCAAACTCTGTCCGTTACGCATACCTTCCAGAAATGAAAGAGCGAGGCGAACGCGATTCGATGACAGGTTGACCGACAGAGTCGGTTCATTCGCGGGAGAGGAATTACTTCTATAGCCGTTCCGCAAGATCGCCGCCGTGACCGCGTGGTTCAGAGACGGTGCATGAACATAGCCCCCGTTTGTCGAGTCCTCTTGCACCGGCACAACTCCTTGGAAAACCGGTTCAAGGTCGGGTTCAAGTGTCACCGGCGTCAACACTTTTTGCTTCGCACGCACATTCTCTAACCAGGCAAACGCGCCTACATACACACCGGGTTTGCTCAATTCGAGCTTGTCTTCAAGAGTTCGATAACGCATCAACGACAACTGGACATGGCACAGTCCCAGCATCCATGCGTCAAAGCGGTAACTGCAGCAGTCCAGATGCTCGGCTATCAGCCGTTCCAACCGGGCCGTCGGTAGAGTCTCCAGTTTTGTCAGACTGGCAACCTGGGTTTTGAACGGTGCAATTTCATCTATGTGGTACAGGCGTTCGTTAAACAACAGGTCCGCGATGAATTTCCAAAGAATGCTTTCGCCAGCGTTTGAAATCCGCCGCTCAAACGTGTACAAAGGTCGCCAGCGACTGTTACTTACTGGGACTTCCTCGCCGACCTCGACACTCTGGTCGATATGCACAAACGCCGGTTCTCGCTTCAGTTCGCTCAGCTTGTCTGGATGAAGGAATCCAGCGGACTTGTACAAACGATAGGCCGCATCGTGATATCCCAACATTAGGGAATGACGCACAAGCAAATACAGTAAACCTTTGGGAGACGTACCCGAATCAAATTTTCGCTCCAGACGCAAATCATCGAGATTGGCTAGCGCGGATTTCGAGAGCCACTGCAGATAATTTGAATCTTCAATTACGGGATGCAAGGGTTCTGTTTCCGATAACGGAAAATCTTCGATCAGCGGGCCATGCAACTGAAAATGCTGGCTGAATGGGAAGAGCTCTGCGATATCGGGTGACGGTACGGATAAATCAAAGTTATCCTTCAGATAGGAGCTTACGTTCTCCATTTGGCTTTTGGAGAAATCAAAAAAATCTTTGGTTGCGAACGAGCCGAGTATATTAAACATCAGGGTCCGGCTTTCAAAAAACCGTCCATGATACTCGACTGAAGTGGGCTGTAGACCAAGTATCTCTAACAACGTCTTATGAGCGTCGGCACCCTGTCGCGATACGGCCGCTACCTGGCTCGACATCTGTCCCCATAGTTTGTCGGCATTCAGCAATTGTTTATGCAGTTCGGTCAGGAATTCTCTTTGTGGAGTTAGCAATCGATCGGTGCCCAGCCAGTTGATATCCTTAAACGCTGTGGTGGGGAGGATTCCGTATGGCTGTGACCCAATACGAATAGCGGGAATCGCTCCGCGACCGCTCACGAACCGCGTAAAGTACCACTCTGTCAAATCGACCGTCTCGTCTTCGAAAACCGGGTGCATTAGCGTACTCATGAAATAGCGAAGCGTGGCGGGACAAAGTACGCGATTCATGGCCTTGGCTTCCGCTTGATCACGTCCGGTTCCGCTGTCGATAGTCTTCAACACATCGAAATCGAGACCCAACATCTCGCCCAGCCATTGCCGATCAGGCTTCTCAAATGGATCGAGGGATTGCGAGAAATCGGCAGGCTGCTTGAACAGACGGTCGAAACTCTCATCGGGATCGTCGATTCGCGAATGTCCGGAAGTCCGTCCTTCTGTGTTATTTGTTGGAGTCCCTTGAGGGACAATGCCGATTCCAGATTTTCCGTAGTGATGATGTAGTAGCAACCGCTCAACGAGCTTTCGCCCTTCGTCGGCGGAAGACTCCATTCTGACACCTAACACGAGGAGGCGTTCAAAGCCTTGAGCCGCTTGCTGGGGCGTCAGATTAATTCGAAATCCCATTCCCCATTCCACTGCTCGGTCAAAATCAACCATCCATTGCATCGGATCGGGGACATTCAGATTGCCATTTTCGTCTTGCCGCATCTGCTCGTCTGCGGGAGCTTGAGGATCAATGCCAACAACGAGAGGTGAACGAACCGGGGCGCCGACAACGGGTGGATTTCTCACGCCATCAGTGTAGGTCATCAGCACGAATCGGTCTGGCAGCAAATCGACACGTGGAGCACGATTCCAGCCGCGTTCCTTGGACGGAGTGTCTTCGGGAAAGATTAGGAGTGCCACCGTTAGTTCAACTGCAGATCGGGCCACCCCAGGCGGTGCGAATTCATCTAGATTAATCGGTCGATATAGATTGATTAGCCGCTGTGCCAAACCCGGACCGCAATCAACGTTCAACGCCTGTCGCGCTGCCGACTCCTGTTCGAGATCACGCTCCGCAAACCAGACAGTCCGCCAAAACTTTTCGACGGCCATGCGTTCTTTTGGGGAAGGTGGCGTTACCGATTCAATTACCAGGATTACTTCGGAATCCTCTACTTTGAGTGGTCGTTCCAGTTCATTTAGCGGCCGAAACTGCTTCACGATCCACTCAGAGCGACCAGATCCGTGACTGGAAACCAGTGCGCGCCAAGCGCTACGTTCACCGGCTTCATTTCCCGCCGCAAGCCAAACCTGTTGCCAGTAGCGTTTAGCGTTACGAATCTCGGTTTCGGACAAAGTCTCTTCAAAAGTGTCAGTCAAGCACGTATCCGGATAGACCCGCACCCACAGTTGGTGTTGCATCTTTATGACCGCATTTGGACCTTGACCGACCGTGATCTCGACTTGCTTGAACCTCGTTTCCAGACGCACCGGAAACAACATCACCGGAAAATTATCGTCGAGGTTCGTGATGTTGGTGGTTGGGTCTGACACCAAATGAAAAGCGTCGGCCGTTGACTGGATTCGGGTCCAAGTAGCTTTTAGCGTCTCACGCTTGAGGTCGATCCGCGCTCGCAGCTCCGTGACTTCCTGCAGAATACTTGACAACTCCGCAATCTGATCTGGCTGGCTTGTATTAATCCGTCGCTCCAGATCTCGTTGGCGGCGTAGCGATCGTCGCAGGAGTTCCGTAGCCTCGAGCAGGTCCGCATCAGCATTGGCTGCTTGTTGACGGTCGAGTCGAAGTTGTTCACGCAAAACATTGAAGTTGGTCACTATGACAGCTCTCGATTCGTTCTCGGCACGATCTCGGATGCGTGAATCGCCACGATCACCGGAGATTGTAACAGAACATAGGCACACCGAGCTGAATTGCCCGGGGCGGGATTTTTGCCCGGGGCGGGCCTTGTCGAACCGAAAATACTGTCATCTTCCACACGCTGCGCACCCGCTGGAGAATCGTCGGCTAACCAATTTGATAACGTAGCCGTACTCACGCCTGCAGCAGACAGAAAGGATCCCTCTACGAAATTTGATGATCCCCACCAAAAATCATTCACGGTCACCGGCTTGTCATTGCCCGGTGGTGGATTCTCATCCAGTCCGAAGCGAGGTTCGCCGGGACGCTCTTTGAATACGATAAACCAGCCGGCATCTTCCTCCCCCGCGACAATCTCGCCATGTGCTTGGGCGGACGTCAGAGCGAAGCCAAAGAAGTAGATGTCAGGCAAAACCTGAGCCTCGTACAACGGTGTCCTAATTTCCATCGAAGGGTGAAAAATCCGCGGCAGCTTCTTGTCGATGATTCCATTCTCGCGAAACCAGTCGGCGCGTTGAGCGTAAATCATCGTGTTCGGGTACCGCTTGAGCAGTTCTCCCCGAACCAACAACACCAGCTGCGAACCGACAATTTTTCCATTCTCTGGAATCGCCCGTTGATTATGAGTCCCTAATCCAGAACGGAGCGACCACTCATGCAGGTCAGGAATGTCGTACAACTTTTTACGTCGTTTGTCCTCGTCAATTTCTGAATCCAGTTGGCAGGCGGGATTCCAGAATTGGCGAAAGTAGCTGCCTCGTTGGTCTGTGGGGTACTCGCGCCACAACAATTCACGGCCGAATTCATGATTCAGCCCGACCATATACGCTTCAATAAACTTGGGGTTGGTTTCCAGACCGGTGACGCTGTTGGGTGGGATCAAGTTGAGGTTGGGCAACAACAGATCCGACGACAGCTTAGCGAGCGGCTCGTACATGGGCTTGTCAAATCGCGGATAAGCCATCGCCTCCTGAAAACGTTCACTTAAATCAAGTTTCACATGTGGGGGGAAGTCGATCTGGCGAATCACGCGATCGGGGATTGTACTAGTCGGATCGAGAGCTTTAATGACGGTTTCCGTGAGTTTGGGAATATCAACGACGGGTGGCGTCTGTTCCGGGCCGGATTTATGAGAAATTGAAATCGTAACGCCGATTTCACAGAGCGCTTTATGAAACAAGTCAATTTCAATCTGATTGTACTCATGAGTGCTTTCTTCAAGATTCTCAATGGGCGGTTGAACGGGAGTCTGACCATGGGGGAACTCCACGCAGACGCGTTCCGTTTGAAAGGCAAACGAAAGAATGCCAAGACGAGGTCGCTCGGAGATTTCATCGATGCTGGTAAATCCCGTCGGTACCGGTTTGGGAGGAGCCGCTTCAACGATACCCTGGCTCATCCTCGACAGGATGTTGTCGGCACGAATGTTGGCATTAAACGTCAGTGCTTTCATAATCCGACCCCGTGGTCGAATGAGCCGCCGAAAGGCGGTCGATGCCGCAACCGCCGAAAGCGTGCTCTCACCAGTCTGAAAATGCACCGTCGAATCGCCCGCCCGGATTTTTCGATGTACCGGAGCCGTTAACAGGAAGGCGCGATCGACGCTGGTGGATTGCAGTGTTTGAATATGCCGTGTGTACCACGTCATGGCGACTTCTCGTGCCATTTGTGCCAATCGAATTCGACGGTTCGCCTCCAGTACGTCACCCAACTGATCCCAGGCCCCTTTCATCAGGTCTTCCTGAATATCCTGCACGACACGCGTTCCAAAACCTGCGGGAACCCTGTAACGCGGATCGAGATTCAATTCGTGAATCCAGTTATCGATATGCGGCAGATCTGTGTGATTGCGATTCGTCAGCAAACGTCGAACCAGGGCGTGCCAGCGGCCATAGAGTGGCGGCGTTATTACGGGATCTGAGGCACCTGTGGCGGAATAGTCATCGGCCAGATTGACGAAATCTGCCAGCGCCCGCTCCAGGCCGTTGGGATAAGATTCCTCCCAATTATCCGGATCCGGATCGGAATTCTTGCGAGGCACTCGCAATGCGCCGCCTAATTTCAAGGTAAAATCAAACACTTGGCGCGGGGCCGGCGTCTCATGGTGT
>Ga0105046_10020127_pt1 | contig 10102 bp, 6 predicted proteins | sample MAT03_FD_78385 | JGI IMG/M metagenome (GOLD analysis project Ga0105046, IMG submission 78385) | Freshwater microbial communities from Lake Fryxell liftoff mats and glacier meltwater in Antarctica - MAT-03 (megahit assembly) | ecosystem: Environmental > Aquatic > Freshwater > Ice > Liftoff... | reverse complement strand
TAGAATCCATCAAAAGAGATTTCCGACAATGCACGCCATCACACGACTGCTGCTGATCTCCCTGGCCTTGATCGGCCATTCTCAGGCCGACGAACGCGATGGCTCCATCGTGCCGGGCTACGGGTCGGTATTCGGCCGCGCGGTCTTCAGCGATTTCCCGAACGCCCCGCATCCAGGCGCCTATTTCGGCGCAATGGCGGTCTCGTCTTTCGGCAATACCTGGCTATTTGGCGAGTTCGAAAGCTTCGAGCCAAACACTGGGCTGCCAATTGCGCGCATCTCGACCTCGACCGGCGCGCTGGATCTGGCTTTTGGTAGCGGCACCGGGATGCGCTCTTCGCCCTTCCCGATCGCCGGTGGCACGTGGTTCCGCAACCTCAACGCGCTGACCCAAGCAGACGGCAAACCGATCGTCACAGGTGACGCCAGGATCGCCGGGCGAGACCGTGGCTTTGTATGTCGCCTGAACGCCGCCGGCACCTTCGACCCAAGCTTTGGTACCGCTGGCTGCGTTACCGTGCGTGCGTTTGCGTTCCCGGTCGAGGATTGCGGCATCGAAGGCCTTGTGATTACTCCTTCGACCGGCGCGATTTCCGTGGTTGGTGACTGCTCGGAAGCAGGCGGTGGCAGCGGGCAGCGGGCATTTACTGCGCGCTTCACATCAATGGGCCTGCTCGATACCGAGTACGGTGCTGGCGCTGGCGTGACTCTCCCGCAGATTCCGGGCGCAAGCCTGCGAAACCTGCGCGCGCTCGCACTGCGCTCAGACGGGCGGATCATGGCGGTCGGAACGGTGCGGCGTGCGTCAAATGAGTTAGATATCGCGCTGCTGCGCCTGAGCAACGACGGCACGCTGGATCCGGACTACGTCAACGGCGGCTACCGGCTGCTCTCGGTCAATCTCAATGGCAATGTCGACGACATCGGCACCGGCATCGCGATCCGGCCCGACGGCCGCGTTCTCACAATGGGCACGACCGAATCGCTTAGCGATGATGGCGAAGTGGTGCTGTGGCAGACCACGCCCGGCGGCGCTTTAGACTCAAGTTTTGGCACGAACGGACTGGCGCTCGGTCCCGAGCCGCTGAAGAGCCTGTTCTTTCCCGAACAACAGTTTGTCGCGTTTCGCGCACGCATGCGGCTCTCGATCGACGACCGCGGCCGCGCGGTCGTGATGTCGCGTTCTCGCGAGCAGCCATTACAGAAGAGCGACGATGCGAAGGTGTACCGCTTCCTGCCCAACGGTCGGCGCGATCGCAGCTTCGGATTCAGCGAGCGCGGTGTGGTCGACATCGACAACGACGTGTCGCTACCCGGTCCGGGGCCCGTCTTCGATACCCCGACTTTTGTGCTTGCCGAACGAAACCGCATTCTGATCGGCACTATTTCAGTGCGCGACGGCAAGCGCTACATGGTCACTCTCACTTTGAACGGCTCTGGCCTGTTTAGCGACGGCTTCGAGTTGCTCGCCGCATCGTGCGCGCTGAATAACACTCTTAGCGTCGCTGATCCGACCTTCACTCGTCCCCGAGCATTCGCTCAGGGCGGCGCCTGTAGCTTGAGCGTGAACCCTGGTGTTTCCGCAACCCGATACAAAACAATTCCGATTACGCTGAGCGCAGCCTCGAATGTAACGGCGAGCTTTCTGACTACCGATGGCGGCAGCATGACGCCAGCGGGAGCTGATACTTACCTGATCCTCTATGGCCCGGGCGGTTTCAATCCAGCGGCGTCGTGTAGCAATGCCATCACTGCCAATGACGATGATAGCGGTAGCACACTCCTCTCCAAGCTCACAACGACCACCCCGCTGGCCGCAGGCAACTACACGCTGGTCGTGACCTCGTTCGAAGATGTGCCTCCGCCTCCGGCGCCCCTTCCCTGGAACTACACGCTCGCCGTGACGCCGCCGAATGCCTGCGGTGCCGCTCCTCCCAACGCCCCACGCTAATCTAAAACCCCACCAGCGCAGCGGTCGGCGAGGGCGTGCCGACCAGCGCTGGTGGCGGCTCCCCCTCAAGGAAGACGCCCGATTATCTGAATCGGATTGCAGCTCCACGGATGTCCTGCTTTGGCGCCAATGTCCTGCTTTGGCGCTACACGCTCGCCGTGACGCGGCCGACCGCCTGCGCTATTCCTCCTACCGCCCGCACCCTGACCAACAGCTCCACCGCAGCGGTCGTTCTCAAATAGTGCTGAGGGTCGTTGATCTGGTCGGACCGCATAATTGTCTGCGTTTAACCACACTCGCTGCTGTGCGTGAATTGCCGCCTGGACGTTAGCGACGGCGCGCCGCGCAACGTAAATCAGCGCGTGAGAATAATCGAGCGCGTGCTGCGTCTATTGGGAAATGATCTTTCAGGAATGATTCCCCATGCGATTTCTCCCGCCCAGTGCCGTGCTAGCGCTCGTGTTTATTTGCCCCGTCCAGATCGCCTGCGCCAACCCGGGTGGTCTGTTTGAGCCGGGGAGCTTTCCGGCGCTCGCGGGCCCCTTCCCCGCAGTTGAGATGGAAGCCGCGGCGAACGAGGCCGTCGCGTTCGACGCAGATGGCGACGGTGATCAGGATCTTTTTCTCGTTTTCGGCACCCGCGAGGCGCTCGGCACTGGCGACGAGACTTCTTTGCCTGACCGGCTCTACCTGAACGACGGCGGCGGCGTGTTTGCAGCGGCGGCAACTGCGTTCGACAGCGCGCCAGCACGCTGCGGAGCAGCAGCAACCGCCGTGGATCTGGATCGCGACGGGCGCGATGATCTGGTGGTTGCCGGCTGCACGGAATATGACGCTGCGACCAACAGCGTGCGTCGCGACCCCAGCGTGTGGTATCGCAATCTCGGCGGCGCAGCCTTTGGCGCTGGCGTAACACTTGGGTCCGAACCGGCCGTCGACGTTCTCGCGAGCGACCTAGATGGCGACGGTGACTCAGATCTGGCGATCCTTCAGTCCAACGGGGGTGCCACGATCTTTCGCAACGATACGGCCCCTGGCGCAGCTATCACATTTACAGTTGCGCAAACCCTGCCCGCCACGGTCTTCGGCGGCGGGCGATTCGCCAGTGGACGGTATCTCAGCGGGGATGCTTTGCCCGACCTAGCCATGTTGCAGCCACGCGGTTCGCCCAACGCGCCGGCCGGTGTGGTGTTCTGGCGCAACGCGGGTGCACTTAATTTCCAGCGGGATGTGCGCGTGCCGATCAACAATGGGCAGCCGAGAGATCTGGCCAGTGCCGATTTCGACGGCGACGGCATGGATGATCTTGTCGTCGTCGCCTCCGGCAGCCTGCTGGGCCAATCCGATCGAGCGCGTATGATCTACCTGCGCGCCAACGGGCCTGAGCTGGTTGATGACCTCTTTTTCCGCGCCAGCCTAAGAGGCGTGATTGCCGCCGACGTCACTGGCGATGCGCGACCCGACCTGATATTCGCTCAACTCCGACCGCCGGTAAGTGATCTTGATACGCCATCGCTGCTAGTCGTCTACAACACACCGGCCGGATTTCGTTCTAACGGTCAGTGCTTTGGGCGCTTCTCTGCTGCGCCTAAGGCGATGCTTACTGCGCGCTTAGACGGCGACGCGCTGCCTGACCTTTTTGTGCTTGGACTTACCCCCGCTGCGCCGCCTCAATCGTCAACCGGATGGTGGCGCAACGGCGCATCACTGAAAGGCCGCGAATGTTGCCCGGTACAGCTTGCTGCGCAGCACATCAATCCGTGGTCGCCCTCGCTCAGCGCCTTGCAAACGTTGACCTCCCTCGCGTCCGTCGACGTGGGTGCGTACTCGCGCGTTCGCGACGAACTGCTCGCCAACTCGAGCGACGGCGCACGCTTGCGCGCACGCTATGCGCTGCACAGTCCCGAAGTCGTTGCGCGAATGCTGAATACCCCGACACTGTGGCGCGATGTCAGCAGCGCGCTGAGCCTGTGGAGCGTCCCACTGCGCGAGCTGCTGGCTGGACGCGGGCGCAACGTGACTGTCACCGAGGACATGATCGAAAGCATTGATGTGGTGCTCAACACGCTGTCGTCCACGGGCAGCGCCGCGCTGGCCGCGGCCGTCATCGACGAACGTGCGCGCTTGCCAGCTTTCAGCAACTTAGTCGGACTTGATCTCGAAGCCTTTCGCCGCGCGATCCTCCCAAGTGAACTGATCTTTGCCGATCGGTTCGAGGTGAGCGCGCCATGAGGACACGTGCCTTCAGGGGGCGATGTGTCCGTATGCAAGAAGAGCGTTAACCGGTTGCGCGAGCGGACACTGAATCTTTGAGGATTCCCGGCAAGGCGCAACGCGGCCATCTGCTCGCGCAGTAGGTTTTTCTAACTGCCCTACAGTGGCGGGGGAGGTGCTTTGCTCCATGCACCGTCGACGTTCGAGTTGCTGTTATTGGTGTGGTGCACCAAATTGCTCACGCTGCGGCCAAAGCGCGCAATCATCATCATGTTGAAAAAATGCATCACGCCAAGCACCAAAATGGATACGCCCACTTTGGCGCCGACCACGGGAATCAGATCAAAATTCTCCCGATTCCAACCACCCAAACGTAAGCAGATGAAGCCAACGTTGACCAGGTAAAATCCTATAACCAGCAAGTGGTTGGTGGATTTAGCCAAATCCAGGTCTTGCCCGAAGCATTTAACCAAAAAAACTTCGCCAGTTTTAGAAAGTACCCGCGCAACCCAGATGGTCATGCCAATGGAGAGCGCTAGGTAAGTCAAGTGAGAGAGTGTGCTGAGTTCAAACATGTTGTGCTGCCTGTTCGGTGGATGGAGAAGCCACTTTAGGAAACACGCGCTGACCAGGCTTCCGCATTGATCGTTTCGGAGACAAGAATCAGAGATTAAATTATTATCTTCTAAAATCAATAAGTTAGAAAGTTCATTTTTGATCATTCAGTAAGTTTGAGCGCGCTCTGGCGATATTTCCCGGGTACCACGCCAGTCAGATCCTTGAACGCCGCATAGAAATTGGACTGCGAACTGAAGCCCACTGACATCCCAACCGAGAGCACCGAAGCGCGGGGCTCGCTTATCAGCATCTGTTTCGCGGCGTCCACGCGGTAGCTGCGCACCAATCTGGAAAAACTCATTTGAAACTGGGTATTGATCAGTTCCGAAACTTGATGCGCCGACAATTTCGCAAGCTCAGCGACACGGCTCAAGCTAACGTCCTCATCGGTATAGATTTTTTCAACTTCAAATAGGCGCTTGATCTCGCTGACCGCGCGTTCGCGATCCACCTTGATCAAAGTAGAAACCGCGTAGGTTGTGACGACAGCTTCCCCGGTTTTTTGCACGATGTCGGGAAAGCGCAGCAGCAAATACAGCATCAGTGCATAGCCCAAGGTGATCAGGCTGGCGTACACGCTGGCGAAATAGCGCCAGCCAAACCACGGTGCGGCCAAGCATAAACCCGCGACCAACACAGCCATGGTGCCAAAAACAGCCATCACGCGCAGTTCCATAACAAACCAACGGCGTTGCGTGCGCAATTGGAAGAGCAAATAACCCAAATGCGCGCTGGCGAATGTGCCTGTAAGCATCGAAAGCACAATCAGATACGGCGCTGGCAATCGCAGCGCGAATGCAAACGCCAGCGCGGGCAGCAGCCATTCGTGGTGCCGCCAGCGCTGGTCGGCTGGACGCAGCAGGCCTAAAAACAGCCAATAAAATCCAAGCGACTGCAGCAGCACGACCAAGCCATATCCGCGGCTAGTCAAGACCACTGAGGCGCCGACCAAGAACTGCGCATGCGCAAGCTGGGTCGCACTCAAGCCTGCCAACATGACGTAGCCCGCGATGCGGCAGTGCGCCGGCAAACGGATATCCCGGTAGACGCTCAGAAAAGCAAATCCCAGCAGTATTGCGGCACCGACCGAGAACCCAATGCCCAGCAGCACGATGCCAGTGGTGAAAGAAATTGCGTGCATGGACCCGTACTATGCGCCTTGGCAAATTAAGGGCTAAGTGAACAACATTGCCTAGGTTTACGCTAGACGCTGATCTCCAGGCGAGTGCTGCCCGATATTGCGCGCGACTGTGAAAAGATGACTTTACAAGCGGCCAAACGGCCGCTTTTCAGTGTGGGAATGCCGCCTCAGCGGGCGCTGATCTCGTCGGCTAGAAAACCCGCGCCATAGACCTTGCGAAGGGCTTCGATGATCGCCCCTGCGTGCACTGACACCGCGCGGTTGCTGCGCTCGTCGTACCAGTAGGCGCCGCCCAGTGAGCGGATATTGCCGTCAAACACGAGACCAACAATCTCGGCATCTTTGTTGATAACCGGCGAGCCGGAATTGCCGCCGATAATGTCATTGGTGGTGACGAAGTTGAACGGCTGCGACAGATTCAAGCCGCCCTTTTCCCTGGCCGTGAACCAGCTCTTCGGCAAGGCGAAGGGGTCGGCACCGGTCTCGCGCTCGAACGCGCCGCCAAAGGTGGTGAACGGCGCGACGGGCTTGCCCTTCTCCTCCCAGCCCTTAACCTGCCCATAGGAGAGCCGCAGGGTAAAGGTGGCATCGGGGTAAACGCTGGTGCCCTTCAAGACAAAGCGCGCAGCGGCAATTTTGCTGGCGCTCTGGGTCTCGATGGCTTTCACCTCGTTCTCGTTGGTCTTGCGCAGCGCGCGCGACGGCGCGTCAAGCAGCTTCGCGAGCGCGATGAACGGATCATTGCTGGCATCCACAGCGGACTGCCCACCCGCCCATAGCGCCTTGCGAGCTTCCAGATCACCTAGTTTGGTGCCCTCTACCAGCCGCGCGGCGACGGTTTCGGGCGAGTCTTTGCCGAGGACTGCTTTCACCATCGGGTGATCGGGGCTTAAGTACTCGCGCAGCTTGGTAAGCGAGTAGCTGAGCGTCGCTTTTTCATACTCCGGATAGATCGGTGCGGTGGAAAACAGCTGTTGCTCGAGCTGTGGCAGGCGCGCGTCGCTGAACTCCTCCAGCCGCTCGGCGTTTGGCTTGGCGCGCTCCTGCGCAGCGCGCACGATCGCACGCGCCTTGGCAAAGTAGTTGCTGTAAAACCCCGCACCACCTTCGAGTAGACGCAGCTCCCAATAGAGGTTGCGGGCAATGGTCTGGGCCCCGGCGATATCGTCCCACGCCTTGCCGCTGCTGGCCTTGAGCTTGGCATTGTTGTCGACGAACGCGCGTAGCTCAGTTTCCTGGCGCTGCTTGTAGGCAAATACCTCTGGATCTTGCAGTGCTTCGAGCATGCCCTTGCGCGCCTTCAAGCCGTTTTCGACGCCGAACAGATCATCCGTTGCGATGCGCGATTGTTCGGCACCTTCCATGCGGTAGCGGCTCAGGTAACCGCGGTATTCGCTGCTCAACATCAGGCTCTGCGGCAACACCATGTCACGCAGGGTCTGCAGCTGGGCTACGGAGAGGCCGCGCTGCGTTGAACCGGGGTGGCCGAGGATGAACGTAGCCTCGCCAGCAACCGCCCCTTTAGCGTTAAAGGGAAAGTAGTTGGCAAGTGTCGCCGGCGCGCCGTTCTCGTAAACGCGCAGCAGCGCCATGTCGAGATTGAAGCGCGGAAAGTTGAAATTGTCGGGATCGCCGCCGAAGAAAGCGATGGCATCTTCGGGCGCAAAAGCAAGGCGCACATCGTCGAAGCGGTGGTAGCGATACAAGCTATAGCGGCCGCCTTGATAGAGCGTTACTACCTCGCACTTGCGAATGGTTTGGTCAGCGCCAGTGCAGGCCGATTCGAGACTGGCGATCGCGGCCTTTCTGGCATTGACAAATGCCTCGCCGGTAGTGCCTTTGGTGGCGGCATCCACCTTGGCGGTGACGTCACTGATCTCCTCTAACCGGTTGATCTCCAATGCCGGGCAGCGCAACTCGTCGGCTTTGGCCTTGGCGAGAAAGCCATCCTTGTTGAAATCTGCCTTCGCGGTGGAGAGCTGCTGGATGCAATCGCGCACACAGTGGTGATTGGTAAGTACCAAGCCATCCTTGCTGACAAACGAGCCAGAGCAGCCGTTGCCGAGACGCGCCGAAGATTGCATGACCTTACTGATCCAGCCGGCATCGGGGGCAAAGCCGGTTTCCCTCTCGATGGCCTTCATTGGCAGGTTGTCGAGGGTCCACATGCCCTCGGCAGCGTGCAGGGCAAACGGCAAACACAGCATGGTGGCAAGCCAGCCCTTTAAAATTCGCATAGGAAAACTCCCGTTGGTTGGTGGTAAGCGCGCCCTCACGCACTCGAGCGCCGCATGATGCGGCAAAGCCCGGTAATTTGCAGTGACCTTCCTGGCACAGCGCTAGGCTGCGCCTAACTTGAGGGCTTTAATCAGCAGCAAGGTGCTCAACTATAGAATCCTGCCAATTTAAGCCCTCTCCTCTCGGGCAGCCTTGAGGGGAGTTTGAAAAACCTTAAGCAAGCGAGCTGAGGGACGTGCGCACCGCGCGCAGGAACCGCAGCGGAAGTTAAGTCTCCTTAAGGATTCCGCGCACGGAGCAACCTAGCCATCGGCTCGCGCAGTAGGTTTTTCAAACTGCCCTTGACACCCATCAAGCCACCGGCCCACGCTTCGGCGTGAAGTCTTGGCTCCGCAGATCCATAATTTGCGGTCAGTTCGGTAATGGTCAAGACCAACTAAATCGAATTGGGTTTTGGAGAAAGATGAGAACAACATCGGACAGTCGACACCGGACAGTCAGAGAACGGAGTCGACACCGGACAGTCAGAGAACAACATCGGACAGTCGACACCGGACAGTCAAGAACTGCGGACAGCACCGGACGATGCACAACACCAACCCACGGCCAGAACCTGTTGCTGCCAGCGCTCAGCGGTGTGACCCAGGCGCGCAAGCGCAGCGGGCGGTGGCCCAGTGAGGGCACCGCGCTTGCCGGCATGGATCCTCCGCCCGGTGTGGTCGACCAGATCAAGGTAGTCGCGCTGGCTCATCGCCAGTTTGCAAAGGCCCGGCACACCCAGCACCGGCTCCAGCGGCTGATCGGCGCGGGTCTGGTCCTTTTCGATCGGAACTGGGACTTGGGAGAGGGGGTTGTTCAAAGTGCCCTGCGGCGCGTCACCGCAGTCGGAAATCATCCCCAAAACGTGTAGGAAATCTGATAGTCGACTGTCCGCTCTCAACCTTGACTGTCCGCTCTCAACCTTGCCGAGTAGAGGACTTTCACCTCTTGAGGTTTTGCCAGCTTGATCTTGGCGCACTGGGTGTCCAGGAATTTCACCCGTTTAACCCCGGCATATAGTTTTAATGGCTTTCCCGGTTTATCGCTCTCGAGAATGCTGAACCGGGTTCACATGAAGATAAGTCGCACGGGCAAAGTCGTTGGCGACGGAATAGATGCGCTGCAATTCTCACAGACCTTCGTTTGTTAAACAACTATGTTCTTCAGCCGGCGCTCAAGAACGTAGTACGCCAAGTTGCCGAGCCCAATTGTGCCGAGCAACAGACCAATCACGCCTGGTGTGGAGTGATTCGCATCAACGAGCTCGACGAGCCCGAATCCAAGCGCAAGCGCAATTAGCGTGCTTCCCCAGTGAAGCGAGGCGTAACGTCGGCGTGTCGTGTCGCCCTCGGTCAGGGTGCGCACCAGCTCCGCCGATCCGTTCGATTTAACAATGCATCGGCGCGCATAAGCATCAGCAAGCGCCCTAATTGAATAGGCGATGCTGGCGAACATTACAATAGGAATGAGAAGAGTAAAGTCCATGGGTTTCGGTGTCGTCGTTGGGGCAATGCTAAGCAACGAAGAACCGACGGCGCCAGTGCTAGCTGCTTGCGTCAAAACACCAGCCGATTGACCAAAGTCAGTGATTGAACGCAAAGCCATTTGGTAAGTGTCATATATCGGCGTTGACTCAGCCTGCGCTGAAGGTGGGGTCATGGCTCCTAGTTGGCGGCTCAGAAAAGAATCAAACTTAGCTTGGCGCGCCTTGTAAACAAGGGTTACGTTCTGACCTTTTTCAAACGGAAACGTTGGTAGCTCTTCGTCCCTAAATCTTCTGCCCAAACTAGCAAACTCCGCAGGCGTTATTTTCGCCCTGGGGTTTTGTTCATTTGGATAAAGGTATTTCGCTTCCTTGTCAATAAAGTTTTCAAAAACTTGCCGCGCCATAGGCTGCGCTT
>Ga0105046_10020126_pt1 | contig 10102 bp, 1 predicted proteins | sample MAT03_FD_78385 | JGI IMG/M metagenome (GOLD analysis project Ga0105046, IMG submission 78385) | Freshwater microbial communities from Lake Fryxell liftoff mats and glacier meltwater in Antarctica - MAT-03 (megahit assembly) | ecosystem: Environmental > Aquatic > Freshwater > Ice > Liftoff... | reverse complement strand
CACCAGTCAGGACGTGAATGGCAATGGCATCCCGGATGAAGCGGAAGATTGCTTCGCCCCGGCACTCCTCGCCAAGCCGGAATCCGTCCTCGCCGAAGCTGGTGTGAACGCCATCCTCACCGTGGAAGTCGCTGGCACCGCGCCCTTGCACTACGCGTGGCTGCGCGATGGCCTGCCGGTCGCCCCGGCACCGAACATCAGCGGCACCAGCAGCAACGTGCTGGCCATCACGCCGGTCACGTTCGCCGACCTCGGGCATTACAGCGTCGTCGTCAGCAACGCCTGCGGCACCTTGACCACCGCCCCGGTGGACGTGGTGGCCCCGACGGTGACGCTCCCCGTCATCTACGACGCGAACCTCGCCAACGGCTGGTTCAGCTTCATGGTGGATACGAAGATCGGCTTCGACTACGTGATCGAATACCAGGACGACTTGGGTGTTGGCGGTTCCTGGCGGCCGCTTACCACCGTGCCCGGCATCGGCGCCGCGCAACTCATCTACGACAGCGAGCCGCCCGCCGACCATCGGTTCTACCGGGTCATGCAAAAGCCCTCGGGCACCCCGTAAGCCCGTCCTCCATTCGCCGCGCCAGCCCGGACTCCTCCCGAGTCCGGGCTGTTTCTTTTCCCATCCGGGCCAAACGGCGGCGATCAGTCAGTGGGGCAGCCGTCCCGGCTGCCGCGGTAGCTACGGGCGTCCCGCCTGTAGCTTCCCCGACCGCGACTCGGGCCCGCGATTGGGTTGATTGGCGTTGCCTTGGGGTCAAGACCCTATAGCCTAGGGCCGCCAAAACGCGGAGACTGGCATTGACGCCGTTATGGAATCAGCATCCGAAATCCGCAAAATCGCATTGCTCGGCGACTACTTGCCGCGCCAATGCGGCCTCGCCGCATTTGCGGCTGAGGTGCTTTTCGCCGCGCGGCGGGAATTTCGGCGAGCCCAAACCCGGGCCTGGACAAGCAGAGGAAACCGAAGGCCGCCGGCACTTTGAAACCGCAGGACCCCATGCAAGCGGTGTCGTCGCGTTGGCGAGCCTGGCTGGCGCGGCAGAGGGAGGCGCTTCCCGCCGCGAGCGAGCCGCCATTGCGGGGAGAGCTGTTCAGCCTCGAACAACTGGCGCGCCATGCCACGGCTCTCGCGACGCATCATCAGGTCGTTACGCAGCGAGGCTCGCACACCCTCTTGGCCCGGCTCGATCAAAACGAGCAGATTCTCCGAGACTACAATCGCACGACCTACGCCGCCGACCAGACCCGGCGGGTCACCCACGCCGCCGAGTGGTTGCTCGACAATTTCTACCTGATCGAAGAGCAGATTCAAATGGCCCGGCGGCATCTGCCCCTGGGCTACAGCCGGGAGTTGCCCCGCCTGCGCAAGGGCGCTTCCGCCGGACTGCCGCGCGTCTATGACATCGTGCTGGAATTGATTTCGCATGTGGACGCGCAGATTGATGCCGAACCGCTGCGCGCTTTCGTGGCGGCTTACCAGACGGTGTCTCCCTTGAAGTTGGGCGAGCTGTGGGCCGTGCCGATCATGCTGCGGCTGGCGTTGATTGAGAACCTGCGGCGGGTCGCCGCCCGCCTGGTGATCGCCCGGCACGATCGCGACCTCGCGGACCTGTGGGTGGATCGTTTGCAGGTGATGGCGGAGAAACATCCCTCGCGCCTGGTCGTGGTGGTGGCGGAGATGGCGCAGGCCGAGTTGCCCGTGTCCAGCGCCTTCGTGGCGGAATTCTGCCAGCGTTTGTCCCGGCAAAATCCGGTGGTGCATCTGGCGCGGGGTTGGCTCGAACAGCGGCTGGCCGAACACGGGCTTTCCATCGAGCAACTCGTGCATCTGGAGAGCCAGAACCAGGCGGCCGATCAGATGTCCGTCAGTCATACCATCACCAGCCTTCGCTTCCTGAGCGCCACGGATTGGCGGGAGTTTGTGGAGGACTTGAGCGTGGTGGAACAGACTCTGCGCACCGATCCGGCGAGAGTTTACGCCACCATGGATTTTGCCACGCGCGACCGCTACCGCCATTCGGTCGAGGCCCTCGCCCGGCACAGCCGGTGTTCCGAAGCGGAGGTCGCGCATCGCGCCATCGCCCTGGCGCAAGCCCGCGCGGGAGCGAGGGCGCACGACCGCACCGCGCATGTGGGATACTATCTCATAGACAAAGGGCAGGCCGCGCTGGAGCGCGAGACGGCGGTGCGCTGGCCGTGGGCAACGCGGTTCGAGCGCGGCATCCGCCGGCTTCCCCTGACTGTTTATGGCGGTGGCATTCTGTTACTGACGGCGCTCGGAACCTTCGGCTTCCTGTACCGGGCCGTGGTGCTCGAGGTTCAGGGCTGGCGGCTCATTTTCTTCACCCTGGTCTTCCTCCTGTGCGCCAGCCAACTGGCGGTGGCGTTGCTCAATTGGCTCGCCACGCTGTTCGTGAAGCCCCGCCTGCTCCCGCGACTCGACTACTCCAAGGGCATCGCGCCCGATTGCCGCACCATGGTGGCCGTGCCCACCATGCTGACCAGCGCCTCCGGCATCGCGCATCTCGTCGAAACCATCGAGATTCATTACCTGGCGAACCGGGACTCGAACCTCTACTTCGCCTTGTTGACGGATTTCCGCGACGCGCCGGAGGAAACCATGCCGGAGGACGAAGCGTTGCTTCAGCGCGTGCGGGCGGGCATCGAGCTGCTCAACCAGAAGTATCAGTCCGACCGGCCCGGTATCTTCTTCCTCTTCCACCGGCCGCGCCGTTGGAACGCGGTGGAAAATCTCTGGATGGGTTACGAGCGCAAGCGGGGCAAACTGACGGAGTTCAACGCCCTGCTGCGCGGCAAGTCGGGAGGTTGCTTTTCCGCGATCGTCGGGAATCTGGCGGTTTTGCCGGGCATCAAGTTTGTCATCACGCTCGACACTGACACTCAACTACCGCGCGAGGCGGCGCGCCAACTGGTGGGGACAATTGCCCATCCGCTCAATCGACCCCAGTTTGATCCGGTGCGCGGGATTGTCACCGAAGGCTACTGCATTTTGCAGCCGCGCGTGGGCGTGAGTCTGCCCAGCGCCGGCCGCTCCTGGTTCGTCAAGCTGTTTGCCGGCGACGTGGGCATTGATCCCTACACGCGGGCGGTTTCAGACGTTTATCAGGACCTGTTCGAGGAAGGCTCGTTCATTGGCAAAGGGATTTACGACGTGGACGCGTTCCAGCAAGCCGTGGCGGGCCGCTTTCCGGAAAACGCGGTGCTGAGTCACGACTTGATCGAATCCTGCCACGCCCGCTCGGCGCTGGTCAGCGATGTGGAGTTCTACGAGGAATATCCCGCGCGCTACAACACGGACATCAACCGCCGGCACCGTTGGATTCGCGGCGACTGGCAGATTGCCCAGTGGCTCTTGCCGCGGGTTCCGGGACCGGACGCCCGGCGCATCGCGAACCCGCTCTCCGGTTTGTCGCAATGGAAGATTTTCGACAACCTGCGGCGCAGTCTGGTCCCGGCCGCCCTGATGGTGTTGCTGCTCGGCAACTGGATGCTGCTACCGGAACTGGGCGGCATGGGGCCGCTGCTCGTGCTGGCGATCATCTCGCTGCCCGGAGTGCTGTCATCGGTCGTCGAAGTGTTTCGCAAGCCGGAGGAGCTGCCGCTGGCGTTGCATCTGCGGGGCATGGTCGGCTCGTGGGGACGGCAACTGGGCCAGGCGTTGCTCACCTTCGTGTTCCTGCCGTACGACGCCTATATCAGCCTGGATGCGATTGGGCGAACGCTGCTGCGGTTGCTCTTCACCCACAAGCGCCTCTTGGAATGGCAGACCGCCGGCGATTCCGAACGCGCGGCCTGCGCGGACCTCACGGCATTCCACAAGACCATGTGGATCGCGCCGGCCGTCGCGCTGGCGACTGGGTGTTTCCTGGCCGTGATGCAACCCAGCCAATTGCCGCTGGCGGTGCCGATCCTGGGCCTTTGGTTGCTGGCGCCGTGGATTGCCTGGCGAATCAGCCAGCCCATCGCGCGGGTGGTGCCCGTGTTGAAGGAGGAACAATTGGTCTTCCTCCGAAAAGCGGGGCGGAAGACTTGGCGCTTCTTTGAAACCTTTGTCACCGCCGAGGAAAACTGGCTGCCGCCGGACAATTTCCAGGAAGAGCCGGTGCCGGTCATTGCTGCGCGCACTTCGCCCACGAACATGGGGCTGGCGCTGCTGTCCAACCTGGCGGCCTGCGACTTCGGCTATCTGCCGGTCGGCCCACTGCTGCAGCGCACGCAAAATGCCTTCGCCACCATGCAGCGACTCGAACGGCATCGCGGGCATTTCTACAACTGGTATGAGACGCGCACGCTGCAACCGTTGCTGCCGCGCTACATTTCCAGCGTGGACAGCGGCAACCTCGCGGGCCATTTGCTCACGCTCGGTTCCGGGCTGAACGAGTTCGCGGGCCGGAAGATTCTCGTGCCAGCGGTCTTCGCCGGATTGCGCGACACGGTGGCCATTCTCCGCGAATTGGCCGGCAAGAACTCTGAGTTGAGTCGTCTGAACACCGAACTGGAGAACGCGCCGGCCACGCTGGGCGCGGGCTTTGCCTTGTTGCAACGGGTGAGAGACCAGGCCGCGCGAATCGCCGCCGCGCTGGGTAGCGAAGCCGGGGAAGAACGAAGATGGTGGAGCCAGTCTCTGGAGCGGAGTTGTCGGGAGCATCTGGCGGACTTGCTGTTCCTCGCGCCGTGGCTGGCGCTGCCGCCCACAGACCGTAGCCGCCGACGTCAGTCGGCGCATTCTATTGAGAAATCAGCGCCGACTGACGTCGGCGGCTACGGTTCTGGAATCAATTCTCGAAATCCGAAACCCGAGCTTGAAGCGAGCCTCCTCACGCCGGCTGCTACATCGCTTGATGAAAAGCTCGCCCAACTCAACGAGTTCCCCACCTTGCGCGAAGTGTCGGAGTTGGACACCTCGCTCTGTCCCTTGATCGAACAGGCACTGCAAGCCGGTTCCGATGAATCTTCCCCCTCCCAAAAGGAAGAGAGAACCCAGCTCGCCGAATGGCTGCGTTGCTTGCGCGAGGCCGCCGACCATGCCCGCCAGCGGCTGCTTGCGTTGACGGCCCTGGCCCGGCAAAGCAGCGAGTTGGCGGCGATGGATTTCACCTTCCTGTTCGACCCGGCGCGGGATTTGTTCTCCATCGGCTACAACGTCACGGATCGCCGGCTCGACGCGAGCTTCTATGACTTGCTGGCTTCGGAGGCGCGGCTGTGCAGCTATGTCGCCATCGCCCAGGGCCAGGTTGCGCAGGACCACTGGTTTTCGCTGGGCCGGCTGCTGGTCGCGGCGCGGGGTGAGCCGGTGCTGGCTTCGTGGGGCGGCTCGATGTTCGAATACTTGATGCCGCTGCTGGTCATGCCCACCTACGACAACACCTTGCTCGATCAATCGTATCACGGGGCGATCACACAACAAATTGCCTACGGTCAGTTGCACGGTGTGCCGTGGGGCACTTCGGAATCGCAATACAACCGCACCGACGTGCAACTGAACTACCAATACCGCGCCTTTGGCGTGCCGGGCCTGGGTTTGAAGCGGGGGCTGGCGGAGGATCTGGTGATCGCGCCGCATGCGGCTCTGATGGCACTGATGGTCACGCCGCGCGAAGCGTGCCAGAACCTGGAACGTCTCGCCGCCGAGGGTCGCACCGGCGCGTACGGCTTTTACGAGGCGGTGGATTACACGCCCTCGCGGCTGCCGCGCGGCCAATCCAGTGTCACACTCCGGTCGTTCATGGCGCATCATCAAGGGATGGGCTTGCTGGCGCTGGCCTATCTGATGTTGGACCGCCCCATGCAACGGCGCTTCATGGCCTGTCCGCTGCTCCGCGCGGCCGACTTGCTATTGCAGGAGCGCGTGCCCCATACCGCCGCCCAGGTGCTTTCCGAAGATTTGGAATTGGGTGAATCACGCAAGCTGGCGGGCGAAGGCGAAAGCGGCATGCGCATTTGCACGAATCCCAGCTTGCACGCGCCGGAGGTCCACCTGCTGTCCAACGGCCGCTACCATGTGGTGGTCAGCAGCGCGGGCGGCGGCTACAGCCGCTGGCGCGACCTCGCGGTGACGCGCTGGCACGAGGATGCCACACGCGATTGCTGGGGCACGTTCATCTATCTGCGCGATGCGGAGACGGGGGAATTTTGGTCCACCGCCTACCAACCCACCTTGCGGGCCACGAAAGGCTACGAGGCCATCTTCACGCAGGCCCGCGCCGAGTTTCGCCAGCGCCATGCCGGCCTTGAAATCCACACGGAAATCAGCGTCTCGCCGGAGGACGACGTGGAGGTGCGGCGCGTGACGCTCACCAATCACTCGCATGCGAGGCGGACCATCGAGTTGACCAGTTACGCGGAGGTCGTGCTCGCACTGCCAGCGGCAGACGCAGCCCATCCCGCCTTCAGCAATCTGTTCGTGCAAACGGAATTCGTCGGCCCGCATCCCGCCCTGCTCTGCACCCGCCGTCCGCGCTCCGAAGGCGAGCAGCCGCCGTGGCTCCTGAATCTGATGGTGGGGCAAGGCGGCGAGCAGGGCGAAATCTCCTGCGAAACCGATCGCGCCCGCTTTATCGGACGCGGCCGAACCCTGGCCCGGCCGGCCGCCATGCTGAAGGCTACGCCACTTTCCAACACCGCTGGTTCCGTCCTGGATCCCATCATCGCGTTGCGGCGCACGATCACGCTGGCCGCCCATGAAACGGCCCGCGTTGATTTCGTCCTGGGAATGACGGAAAACCGGGAAGCGGCGCTGGCGTTGGTCGAGAAGTATCACAACCCCCGCATGGCGGACCGCGCCCTGGAACTCGCCTGGACCCACAGCCAGGTCACCTTGCGCCACCTCAACGCCTCGGAAGCCGAGGCCCAGCTTTATGCGTCGTTGGCGAGCGCCTTGATCTATGCCAATCCCGCCCGGCGCGCCACCCCCGGCGTCTTGCTCAGCAACCGGCGCGGCCAGAGCGGACTCTGGAGTTATGGCATCTCCGGCGACGCGCCCATCGTCCTGCTGCGGATCAGCGACGCCGCCAAGATCGAGATCGTGCAGCAACTCATTCAGGCGCATTCCTACTGGCGCATGAAGGGCCTGGCGGTCGAACTGGTCATCTTGAACGAAGACAGTTCGGTGTATCGCCAGCCGTTGCACGAGCGGATCATCAGTTTGATCGCGTCGGGAATTGAAGCGCAGATGATGGACAAGCCGGGCGGGATCTTTGTCCGGCGCATGGAACAGGTTTCCAGTGAAGACCGCGTCCTCCTGCAATCGGTGGCGCGCCTGGTTCTGCTGGATGACCAGGGTTCGCTGGCCGAACAACTGGAACGTCCTGGCAACCCCGAGCCGCTCATCCCGGCGCTGACGCCCAACCGTTCTCCCTTCCGCGATTCGCATCAGTTCGCCCCGCTGCCACCGCGGGAACTGCTTTTCCACAACGGCCTCGGCGGTTTCACGCCCGATGGACGCGAATACGTCATCACGCTGGCGCCGGACCAGATGACGCCGCTCCCCTGGGTGAATGTGCTGGCCAATCCGTATTTCGGCACGGTCGTTTCCGAGAGCGGCGGGGCTTACACCTGGGTCGAGAATTGCCATGAGTTTCGCCTGACGCCCTGGAACAACGATCCGATCACGGACACCACCGGGGAGGCCTTCTACATTCGGGATGAGCAGACCGGGCAATTCTGGTCGCCCACTCCGCTGCCCGCGCGCGGCGCGACGCCGTATGTCATCCGCCACGGCTTTGGCTATTCGGTGTTTGAACACACCGAGAATCGCATCGCCTCCGAGTTGACCGTGTATGTGGCCCTGGACGCGCCGGTGAAGTTCGCCGTCTTGAAACTCCGCAACCTTTCCCACCGGCCACGCCGGGTGTCCGTCACGGGTTATTGGGAATGGGTGTTGGGAGATTTGCGCCAGAAGAGCCTGTTGCATCTGCAAACCGGGATGGATCCCAAAACCGGCGCATTACTGGCTCGCAATCCCTACAGCCCTGAGTTTGCCGAACGCATCGCGTTCATTGATGTCAACGATTCGACGCAGACCTTCACGGGTGATCGGAAGGAATTCCTCGGTCGCAACGGCAGCCTGTCGCATCCAGCGGCTCTCCACCGCGCGCGGCTTTCCGGCAAGACGGGCGCCGGCATGGATGCCTGCGGCGCAGTGCAGGTCGCTTTCGACTTAGCCGCCGGCCAGGAACGCGAGATCGTTTTTCGCCTCGGCGTCGGGCGAAGCGCGGCAGAAGTGCAAAGCTTGATTCAGCGCTTTCGCCGCGCAGGCGCCAGCCACGCGGCGCTCGAAGGCGTCTGGGAATATTGGAAGCGAACCCTCGGCGCGGTGCAGGTGGAAACACCCGATCCGTCCGTGAATGTGCTCGCGAACGGCTGGCTGTTGTATCAGACCCTGAGTTGCCGGCTGTGGGGGCGCACCGGCTTCTATCAATCCGGCGGGGCCTACGGGTTTCGTGACCAGTTACAGGACGTGATGGCGCTGGTTCATGCCGAACCGGCCCTCACGCGCGAGCATCTGGTGCGCGCCGCCGCGCACCAATTCCGCGAAGGCGATGTGCAGCATTGGTGGCATCCACCGGCGGGGCGCGGCGTGCGGACACATTTTTCCGACGACTATCTATGGTTGCCGTACGCCACCTGCCGTTACGTCGCGTGCGTGGCGGACACCGGCGTGCTCGATGAAAAGATCCCCTTCCTCGAAGCCCGCTCGGTCAAACCGGAGGAGGACGCTTACTATGATCTGCCGAACCGTTCCGAAGAGTCGGCGACGCTCTACCAGCATTGTGTGCGCGCCCTCGAGCGCGGGCTGAACTTCGGCGCGCACGGTCTGCCGCTGATCGGCTGTGGCGACTGGAACGATGGCATGAACCTGGTGGGACACGAGGGGAAGGGCGAAAGTGTCTGGCTGGCCTTCTTCCTTTACGACGTGTTGACGCAGTTTGCCGAACTGGCGCGCGGGCGCAACGACCTCGCCTTCGCCGAACGCTGCCTCGCTCAAGCCAGCCAGCTCCAGCAAAACATCGAGAAGCACGCCTGGGACGGCCAGTGGTATCTCCGCGCCTGGTTCGACAACGGCGAACCGCTCGGTTCGCGGACCAATCCCGAGTGCCAGATTGATTCCGTGTCGCAAACCTGGTCGGTCCTCAGCGGGGCCGGCGATCCGCAGCGCTCACGACAAGCGATGCAGGCGGTGGAGGAGCGGCTGGTCCGTCGTGAGGCCGGACTGATTCAAGTGCTCGATCCGCCCTTCGACCATTCCCACCTCAACCCCGGCTACATCAAAGGCTACATCCCGGGCGTGCGGGAGAATGGCGGCCAATACACTCATGCCGCGATTTGGACAGCCATGGCCTTCGCCCAATTGGGCGACAACGAAAAGGCCTGGGAACTGTTCGCGCTGCTCAATCCCATCCATCACGGCACCACGCCCGCGCAAATCGCCACCTACAAGGTCGAGCCATACGTCGTCGCCGCGGACGTCTATGCCGTCGCGCCGCACCAAGGGCGGGGCGGGTGGACTTGGTACACCGGTTCCGCCGGATGGATGTATCGGCTGCTGATGGAAACGTTGCTGGGGTTGAACCTGGAGGGGGATCACTTGCGTCTGACGCCGCGCCTGCCGAAGACCTGGACCGCCTTCAAGATCTACTACCGCTATCGGCAAACGCATTATCACATCACCATCACCCGGCTTGCGGACAACTTGCCCAGCGAGAGCCAGCTAACCCTCGACGGACAACCGCTGGCGGGAAACACGATCCCCTTGCTGGACGACCAGCAAGAACATGTCGTAGAAGCTAAGTTGGGACGCGAAGGACTGTAAATAGGTTCCTCCGGGCAGTTGGTTCCTAACGGAGATTTGAAATCCGAAATCCGAAGCCCGAAATCCGAAGGAAATTCGAAGCTCGAAATCCGAAAAGCATCCGCCGGTAGTCTAACGAAGTAGTCTTCGGCATAAGACTCAGAACTCCTCAGCCTAGGAATTGAAGTGCGTTCGGCGCGCTCACACCCTAACCGGTAAAATGTCCCACGTGGGACAGTTTACAGGTACACCAATCCCTGATGCGAACCAGACGGTTTCCTT
>Ga0105046_10020119_pt1 | contig 10104 bp, 7 predicted proteins | sample MAT03_FD_78385 | JGI IMG/M metagenome (GOLD analysis project Ga0105046, IMG submission 78385) | Freshwater microbial communities from Lake Fryxell liftoff mats and glacier meltwater in Antarctica - MAT-03 (megahit assembly) | ecosystem: Environmental > Aquatic > Freshwater > Ice > Liftoff... | reverse complement strand
GGCACATCCGGTGCCGCCGCCAGCGCGACTGTGAGCATGGCCGTGCGCGGCCTGATGACCCGGCGCCGGCCGGCGAACACGACGGCGGCGCCAGCCCACAAGGCATGCGCGAAGATATCCATGTTGCTTGCCCTCTCGATGCGTTGGTTGTTGCAGTCCGGCGCGAACGCGCAACTTGACCCGGCGTGTCCTGCGGCAACAGCGCTCCGCAACAAACGCCGGGAGCGCATACTCTTGCAGCAGAGCCTGGCAAGCGTTTTTGGTCATGCAGCCAGCAACTGCCGCAGAACATAGGGCAGGATGCCGCCGTGCCTGTAGTAGTCGACCTCGATGGCGGTATCGATGCGCAGGATCACCGTCACGTTGCGCGCATTGCCGTAGGTATCGCGCACCACCAGCCTGGCTTCCGACAGCGGCCTGATTTCGCCTTCCAGCAATACGTCGATGCTTTCGCGGCCGGTCAAGCCCAGGCTTTGCCAGGAGTCGCTGGGCTTGAACTGCAGTGGCAGCACACCCATGCCGACCAGATTCGAGCGGTGAATGCGCTCGAAGCTCTTGGCCACCACCGCCTTGATGCCCAATAGCTGGGTGCCCTTTGCAGCCCAGTCGCGCGATGAACCGGTGCCGTACTCCTCGCCGGCAAGAATGATCGTCGGCGTGCCTTCGGTTATGTACTTCATGGCCGCATCGTAGATGAACATCTTTTCGCCGCCGGGCTGAAACAGGGTTACGCCGCCTTCCTCGCGCGAACCGTCGCGCCCGGCGGGAATCATCAGGTTCTTGATGCGCACGTTGGCGAAGGTGCCGCGCATCATCACCTCGTGATTGCCGCGCCGGCTGCCGTAGGAATTGAAGTCGCCTTGGGCCACGCCATGTTCGATCAGGTATTTGCCGCCTGGCGTGGCTGCCTTGATCGATCCGGCCGGCGAGATGTGGTCGGTGGTGATGGAATCGCCAAACAGGGCCATGATCTGCGCGCCCTTGACGCCGGCCTCGGTCGGTGGCGGCTGCATGCTGAAGCTGTCGAAGAAAGGCGGCTTGGCGATGTAGGTCGACTTTGGCCAGTTGTAGACCTGACCCTTGACGCCCTTGACGGCGTTCCACAGTTTTCCGGGCTCGCTCCTGACCTTGTCGTAATTGGCCTTGAAGGCCGCCGGGTCCATGGCAAACTTCATCAGTTTGTAGATCTCGTCGGACGAGGGCCAGATGTCGCCCAGGTAGACGTCGCGGCCAGCCGTGCCCTTGCCTACCGGCTGGGTCATCAGGTCGACGGTGACGTTGCCGGCAATCGCATAGGCCACCACCAGCGGCGGGCTGGCGAGGAAATTGGCCTTCAGGTTGGGGTGGATGCGGGCCTCGAAGTTGCGGTTGCCCGAGAGCACCGCAGCGCAGACCAGGTCGTTGTCGATAAGGGCGGCGTTGATTTCCGGCGTCAGGTCACCGGCATTGCCGATGCAGGTAGTGCAGCCGTAGGCGGCCACCGCGAAGCCGAGTTTTTCAAGGTAGGGCAGGAGTCCGGCGCGGGTCAGATACTCGGTGACGATGCGTGATCCCGGCGCCAGCGAGGTCTTGACCCTGGCATCCACGCTCAAACCGGCTTCGACAGCCTTCTTGGCCAACAGGCCGGCGGCCAGCAACACGCCCGGGTTGGAGGTGTTGGTGCAGGAGGTGATCGCGGCGATCAGGATGTCGCCGCTCCTGACCCGCACGCCTGCGCCTGCGGGAAAGGTCTGCGTCAGGCGCGCCGCCGGCTGGTTGAAACCATTGTCGGCGATCGATTGCGAGAACAATTCGGTGAATTTCGATGCCAGGTGCGTGATCTCTATGCGGTCCTGCGGTCGCTTGGGACCTGCCAGCGAAGGCACCACCGAGCCCAGGTCGAGCTTGACCACGCTGCTGTAGTCGATCTGACCTGCCAGCGGCACCCCGAACATGCCCTGCGTCTTGAAATAGGCCTCGAACGCATCGATCTCATGTGTGCTGCGGCCTGTACCCCTGAAGTAATCGATGGTGCGTTCATCCACCGGAAAAAAGCCCATGGTGGCACCGTACTCGGGTGCCATGTTGGCGATGGTGGCGCGGTCGGGCAGGGCCAGCGAGCGGGTGCCGGCACCGAAGAATTCGACGAACTTGCCCACCACCTTTTCGAGCCGCAGGATCTCGGTTACGGTGAGCACCAGGTCGGTGGCGGTGACGCCTTCGCGCAGGCGGCCGGTGAGTTCGAAGCCGACCACGTCGGGCGTCAACAGATAGACCGGCTGGCCCAGCATGGCGGCCTCGGCCTCGATCCCGCCCACACCCCAGCCGACCACGCCGATGCCATTGATCATGGTGGTGTGGCTGTCGGTGCCGACCAGTGTATCGGGGTAGGCCATGCCGTCTTTCTGGAACACCCCGCGCGCCAGGTATTCCAGGTTGACCTGGTGCACGATGCCGAAGCCGGGGGGCACCACACCGAAGGTATCGAAGGCCTGCATGCCCCATTTCATGAACTCGTAGCGTTCCTGGTTGCGCTTGAATTCCAGCTTCATGTTGAGATCGAGCGCATCGCGGCCGCCGTAGTGGTCGATCATCACCGAATGGTCGACCACCAGGTCCACTGGCACCAATGGCTCGATGGTCTTGGGGTTCTTGCCCAAGTCGGCGGCGACGTTGCGCATCGCCGCCAGGTCGGCTAACAGCGGCACGCCGGTGAAATCCTGCAAGACCACGCGGGCAACGACGAACGGAATCTCGTCGACCCGCTGCGCCTGCGGTTGCCAGTTCGCCAGTTGCCGCACATGCTCCGCCGTCACTTTCTTGCCGTCGCAATTGCGCAGCACCGACTCCAGCACGATGCGAATCGATAGCGGCAGGCGCCCGACATTCGGGAATTGCCTGGCCAGTTCGGGCAGCGAATGCAATTTGAGCGACTTTTTGCCGACCTTGAAGGTTTTCACGGTCTTGGCAAACGGGTGGGGCATGGCAGATTCCTCGGGGTGGCACAAAGGCATGGGAGCGGGGCAACGTGGTTTGGTCCGGCGCGGCAGAGCCCGACGATTCCCCGTTTGATCCAGTCTGCCACGGAGGCCGCCGGTTACGCAATCGGTATCGGCGCCGCCTTGCCGCAGCGGCGCGGTCGCGGGCAGCAAATCAGGGCTGGCAGCCTGCGCTTGACGCGCTCAAAAAGGCCAACCACGGCCCGAGCGCGCTGCCGCGGTTCGCCGTGCAAGCGCGTACCGGCAGCCGTTTCGATCGTAGCCGAGAACATGACAGCCTCGCCGAAGCAAGCTTTTGTCATGAATCATGCGATCCTCGGTAATTGGCTGCGGCGTCGGGCTCGTCGCAATGCGCGAGGATGTGCGCGCGCGCCGCGTCGCGCAATGCCACTGCGGCCGCAAAGTCGTCCGCGGCGGCAGCGGAGGGCGCCAACGGGCGGCCGATGTTCACCTCGATGGGGCCGCGTCGCAGCAGCCACTCACCGTCGCGCAACACCGAGCGCGCGCCGCAGATGGCCACCGGCAGCAGCGCCACGCCGGCCGCCGCCGCTGCCACGAAAGCCCCGAGGCGGAACGGGCCCAATCCGGCTGCGCGCGTGAAGGTGCCCTCGGGAAAAAAGCCCGACGAGGTGCCGGCTTTCACCGCCGCACCCAGGCGCCGCGCGTCCTCGATGCTCTGGCGGGCGTCGAAGCGTTCGACGAACTGCGTCCCCAGGCGCCGCAGGTAGATGCGGCTGATCGGGTGTTCGAGCAACTCGCGCTTGGCCACGAAGGCGAAGTGCATCGGAATGGCCGCGCACAACACCACTGCATCGAGGTAGCTGGCGTGGTTGGCCACCAGCACGCAGGGCGTGCGCGGCAAGTGCTCCAACCCATGCACCGCAAGGCGGATACCGCTCAGCCTGAGAAAAACCCGAGTGGCCACGCGGTTGATGCGCCATGCCAGTGCGGGGCGCGGGGCTGCGGCCGTCAAGAGCCAGGTCACCGGCGCGATCAGGCCGAACAGCAGAGCGACGTAGAGCCCGTAGGCCAGGTCGGCGGCGGCGGCGGCGTGTCGGCGCAGTAACGGACCCAGCGAACCGGCCGCCAGGCGCACCGCTTGCCACCAGACCGGCGCCGCACGCGCACCAATTCGACCGGATGCGTAGAGTTCGCGGCAGGCGGCACGGCGGAGCTTGCCGCTGGAGGTCTTGAGTACCGTGTGCGGCGGCGCCAGCACCACGTCGTCGGGCGCTTCTCCCAGAACCGCCAGCGTCGCATCGATAATCCTGGCGTGCAGCGCCTCCCGCGCGGTGGCGCCTGTGGCCTGGGTCAGCCGCGTTTCGGCCAGCACCACCAGGCGCTCGGTGCCGCTGCCGGTATCGGTATTGCCGAACACCGCCACGCAACCGCGCCGCACGCCATCGATGGCACCCACTACATCTTCGAGCTCATGCGGATAAATGTTGCGGCCGGCGCGAATGATGATGTCCTTGACGCGGCCGGTGAGATGCACTTCGCCGCCGGCCACATAGGCGCGGTCACCGCTGTCCTGCCAGACGCCGTTTATCAGTTGCCGCGTGCCCGAGGGGTTGCGGTAGTAGCCGCTGGTGGCCGAAGGCCCCCTGAACTCCAGCCGGCCCTCGATGCGCTCGCCGCACTCCCGGCCATTGCTGTCGACGATGCGCACCTGATGTGCTGGCATGGCCACCCCGCAGGAAACGAACTGCAGGGCCGTGGCGTCATCGGCACTGGCGGGCAGGGCATGGCCGCCGGTGCTGAAGGGGCCGCGACGCACGCGGTCGATGCGCGGCCCGCGGCCCAGCGGCGGGCACAACAGGCCGACCGTGCACTCGGCCAGGCCATACACCGGTGTCAGCGCCGCAGGGTTGAAGCCGTAGGGAGCGAAGCGTTCGCCAAAGCGGCGCAGGGTCTCGGGCATCACCGGCTCGGCGCCGTTGGCGGCGATGCGCCATGAGGAAAGGTCCAGGCCTTCGATCTGTGCATCGTCGATACGCTTGACGCACAGCTCGTAGGCGAAATTCGGTGCCGCCGAGATGGTGCCGCGATAGCGGGCGATGGCCTGCAGCCAGCGCTGCGGATGCGCGAGAAATCCGAGCGGCGACATCACCACCAGCGGTGCGGCGAAGGTGAGGCTGGCAAGCCAGGCGCAGATCAGCCCCATGTCGTGATACAGCGGCAGCCAGCTGACGAACACGTCGTCGGCAGCAAGCCCGGTCATCTGGCCGATGCCGCGGATGTTCGCCAGCAGGTTGGCGTGGCTGAGCACCACCCCCTTGGGGTCGCCGGTGCTGCCCGAGGTGTACTGGATCAAGGCAATGTCGTCGCGGCGGATCGCCACCGCCTGCGGCGCGCCGCTGCCGGCCGCAAGTTCAGGCACCGTCACGACCCGACGCAAGCCCGCCACGCGCGCTTCCAGGAGGCGCGCCACGGCGCGCGCCTCGGGCACGGTGATGAGCAGTGAGGTCTCGGCATTGGCAAGAATGCCGGCATGGCGCCGCACGTGCTCTTCGATCTGCGAGGCGCGCGCCGGCGGATAGATCGGCACCGGAATGCCGCCCGCGCGCAGGATGCCGAAATAGGCGTGGAAGTATTCAGGCGACGTGGGCAGCATGATCGCCACCGTCTGGCGCGGCAAGAGGCCGGCGCGCTGCAGGCCGGCGGCCACTCGCTCGGCCGCGCGCCGCAGTTGCGCATAAGTGATGCGGGTTTCGCCGCTGTCGTCCAGGTAGATGATCTGCACCCGGTCGGGGTGCGCGCGCGCGTGCCAGTCGAGCACATCGACAAGCGTCGCGGCCTCGAGCGGTGCCGCCTGTGCCGGCGTGCCCCAGTGGGCGGGCAACTCGGCCTGCGCCGCAGCTTGCGCGATCGCGGGGGCGTTCTCGAGTGCGGCCAGCAGGTCGCGCAGCGTCACCGCCGTGCCCAGGGCCTGTTCCGGCAGATGTCCGCCGCTGGCGCGCTCGATGCGTACCGCCAGTTCCACCCGCGACAGGCTGTCGAGTCCGAGGTCGGCATCGAGGCTGCTGTCGAGCGTGAGCGGGCGCCTGATGGCGGCGCCGGGGTGCAACTCGGCGAGAAACTGCCGTGTCAGCGTCAAAGCATCGGCGACCTGCACGTCAGGTCTGCGATGGCTGGTGTGGCGCCGCGTGTTTTGCCTGCGGGACGCAGACGATCGCGGCGCCCAGGCTGCGGTAGATCCTGCCCCGGCGAACCAATGGCCAGCAGTCGCGCAGGAACACCTGCATCGGCCGCCACATCGCGACCCGGCTGCCGATCAGGAGGCTCTCGTTGAATACCCGCAGGCAGGTGTTGCCGCCGCGTGCTGCGAGTGCATCTGCACCCGGCGCGAACGCGGCCGGAAAGAACAGCCCGTTCATCCGGTCGGCACCGGGTGCTCGTGTGCCGCGATCACCTCAAGCGGCGACGCCTTTGTCCTTCGATTCACCATAGGGCGGCGAATAAATCACCAGCACCCTGACCGGCTCTTCGCTGATGCGCGTGAAGACATGCACCATGTCGGCGGGGAAAAAACAGGTGTCGCCGGGACCCAGTTCGCGCACCTGGCCATCGATCTCGGCGCGGGCGCGCCCGGACAGCATGTAGCACACCTGTTCGATGCCGGGATGCTTGTGCGCCAGCGCGCCACCGCCCGGGCCGCCGAGCGGGCCGCCGACGGTGCCAAGCACCACCTCGACGTGCTTCGCGCCAACCGTCTCCGGGCCGATCAGGCGGCGGTTGACTGTTTCGTCATGATTGGCCGGGCTGTAGGGGGTGATTTCAGATTCGTGGACGAAGTAGCGTCTGCTTTCCATGGCGTTCTCCTTAGGCGGGTTGGTCACAGCGCACTTGGTGCAAGGTGGCGCGGTTTGATCGATGCGTACTTTATCAGCATCGCGCGATAGCACCTGCCAAGTCCGTGTCTGGAACGGAAGCACTGAAACGCCTGCCGGCGTTGAGGTGCCTGCAACAACTGCGCGCGGCGCCGGCCCGGTGTTGACGGCATTCGGCCCTGAAGCTGCCTGTTGTTGAATTGAAGCAGGTTTCCCAACGCTCCTCAATGCGTCGCAATGGAAGCTACGCCCTTCTGCGCCGCCCGCTGCGGTGGAAACCTGTTCATGATGATCTCGGCCTCGCGGGTGGCGGGCGCCGCACATTGCGGCGAGGCACCGCTGGCCGCCAGCGACTTCAGCTTTTCGGCATCGACAATGCGGATATCCTTGCCTTGCACGTCGATGATCGAATCGCGCTGGAAGCTGGAAAACGTGCGGCTCACGGTTTCGAGCTTCAAGCCGAGATAGCTGCCGATCTCGGCGCGCGTCATGCGCAGGAGGAGTTGTGTTTCGGAGTAGCCGCGTGCGTGCAGGCGGGCGGCCAGGTCGAGCAGGAAAGTGGCGACGCGTTCCTCGGCGCGCATGCTGCCCAGCACCAGCATCACGCGATGCGTGCGCTCGAGCTCACGACTCATCAGGCGGCGCAGGCGCTGTGCCAGCGTTGGGATCTCGCGGCTCAATTCCTGCAATTGGGCGAACGGAAACCTGCAGACCTCGCTGTCCTCGAGCGCGACCACGTCGCTTGTGTGGTGGCCGGAGGCGATGCCGTCGAGCCCGAGCAATTCGCCGGGCAGGTGAAAGCCGATGATTTGTTCACGCCCCTCCTGATCGGTTACGGTGCTTTTCAGCGAACCGCAGCGCAGGGCGGACAAGGCCGGCAATTCCGTGCCGGCGCGGCTCAGATAGGTGCCGCGCCGCACGCGATGGCGCGGTGTGATCAAACCCTCCAGGCGCGCCAGTTCGCGCGCGTTGAGGCCGGCGGGAATGCAATCCGGGCGCGAGCTGCATGTCGCGCACGCACTGCGGGAAGTGGAAATCCATGAATCGACCATCGGTTGAACGCTACCCATGACGTACCTCCTTCAGCTAAAGGTTGTCGGAGAGCGCCGAGTCCGCCTGCAAGCAGAGGCATTGGCGCGATTGCTGCACGACCCACCTGGCACCGGAATCAAGATGCCCCGATCGGCCTGATGCCATTGGCTTTGCCGCCGCCACCGAGAGAACCGAGGTCGGTCATGACGCCGGCACTGTAAAGGAACGCGCGTGCCTCGCCAGAGGCGGTGGGGGACCAGCCGGCGACCTGTTTTGCTTCCGGCGCTGCGCAGCAAACCCTATAAGTCCAAGGCCGGCAAGCAACATCGCGTAAGACCCCGGTTCCGGGACCGCCATGACATGCGCGAACGCACTGAAATTGGGCTCGGCGTTGCTGCTCAGAATCGTGAATTCCGAGACGCCGAGTTCGCGTCCTTGCTGGTAAGCGTGCACCGAAGCGAGTCTGACGGTATCGCCCCAGGACAGATTTTGCGTCCAGAACCCGCCCGCTCAAGCCCACCGAAATAGGCACGTAACTGCCGCTTTGAACCAGATAGTCCGGGTAATTTTCACCCGTTGAGCGAAGCGTCGCAGTCGTCGAGGTCGAGAACGTACCCGGCGTCGTCTGGTTCATCACTTGCAGACCATCCAGTAAGAACCGATAGTCCGGTGTGTAAAAACTGGCCAGGGACAAGGACATCTGTGCGAATCCGCCGTTTGTGTTGATATTCCCTTCTGCTACGACCGAAAAACCGAATGCCAATTCGGCTGGCTGGCCGTTCTGCGTGGCGAAGTAGAGTTCGTCGCGGAAGTATCCACTCGCCCCCAGATTTGTTGGGCGCCGGCGTCTGCGCGGATCCCTCCCCTCAGAACATAAGGGCTGTAATTCCCCCAGCCGGAGACAATCGGGTCTTCAACATGCGAAATGGACGTCGTCGCCCCGGCGACCGACGAGGTGTCTGAAACCACGGGTATTCCAGAAGAAAAGATGGTCGCGCCGCTGCCGGCCCAGCCTAGCGGCGTGGGGTAACCCAGCAGTGCTTGGGCCATGGTCAACGGCGCGACGATGGAAACCCCCAGCCCGAGAAACGCCGATAACAGAAAATGCCGGCCATTGTTCATGCTCGCCTCCTCGAAAGAATTACTCCACAAACTCAGACTATTCCAACCCCGCATCGTGCGATTGACATGGATCAACTCGCGCCCACCGATGAAGCGCCATTTCAAACTGCCAGCGCCGACAATGTGCCGTCGCGGACGTGCGGTAGCGCTGCGGCGATCGGCGAGAAGTAGTAACGGCCGAGGCGAGCGACGAGCGGGCGCATCGCCAGGCAGCCCGGTACGTCCGGGTGCTGCTTGCGCGCATCTACGAGGTGCCAGTCGCGATTGCGCCGATAGCTGTATGGGCCTACAGTTACGTGTCCCGATCACCCGATCCGGACTGTCATGCCTGCCGCCGCCGCTTGCGCGCCACCGCGCAGTGCCGTCTACCGCCGTCGCCAGCCCGAGCGCACGCTGCTCTATCGCACGGTGCAGACCCATCTTGCCACCTGGCTGGCGTTTTAGAATGATGGCGCCGGGGCGAGCGCGTCCGCAGTCACCGAGCGGGAATTCCGCCGTTACCTCGAGTGCGGCATCGTAGCCCACGGTTTTGCCCGTGCTCGCTGCGGCGACTGCGGACATGATTTCCTGATCGCTTACTCCTGCAAGTGTCGCGGGGTCTGCCCGTCCTGCACCACCCGCCGCATGGTGGAGACCGCCGCGCATCTCACCAACCATGTCATCCCGCGCCTTCCGGTGCGCCAGTGGGTGCTGTCCGTGCCCAAGCGCCTGCGCTACCACCTGGAACGTGATCCGGCGGTTCTGAACGCCGCACTGCATATATTCCTGAGCGCCATCGAGCCGGTGCTGCGCCAACACAGCCCCGGCGCCAGTGCGGCGTCCCGCCTCGGCGCCGTGGTCTTCATCCACCGCTTCGGGGCGCTGCTGAACACGCATCTGCACTTCCACTGCGTCGTGGTGGATGGCGTTTTCGAGGCGATGACCGAAGGGAATGGTCTGGACCATGCGGAGGGTGGCGTCAGCTTTCACCCGGCTGCCGACCTGGATGCGTCGGCAATCGGCGAGGTTCAGGCCGCCGTGCGTCGGCGACTGCTGCGCTCGGCCCAGCGGCGCGGCCTGCTGTCGGCCGTCGATGCGCAGGTGATGGCCGAGTGGGAACACGGCGGCGGCTTCTCGGTCGATGCAAAGGTGCGCATCGAGGC
>Ga0105046_10020118_pt1 | contig 10104 bp, 8 predicted proteins | sample MAT03_FD_78385 | JGI IMG/M metagenome (GOLD analysis project Ga0105046, IMG submission 78385) | Freshwater microbial communities from Lake Fryxell liftoff mats and glacier meltwater in Antarctica - MAT-03 (megahit assembly) | ecosystem: Environmental > Aquatic > Freshwater > Ice > Liftoff... | reverse complement strand
TTGACGAACAGCGCCGTCGGCTTCATCAGCGCGAGGTCGGCGGCGGTGACGATGCCGCGGGTCTCCTTGTTGAGCGGGATGTGGATCGACAGCACATCCGACTGCGAGAACAGCGCCTCGCGCGAAGCGGCCGCCTCGAAGCCCTCGGCCTTCGCCTTCGCCAGCGAGGCACCGCGGCCCCAGCAGATCACGTTCATGCCAAACGCCTTGCCGACCTTGGCCACCAGACTGCCGATCTTGCCGTAGGCATAGATACCCAGCGTCTTGCCATGCAGTCCGACACCGACGGTCGACTGCCAGTGACCGGCACGTAGCGCCGCCACTTCCTGCGGGATGCTGCGCACCGAGGCGAGGATCAGCCCCCAGGTCAGCTCGGCCGGCGCATAGGGCGAGCCGGTACCGGCACCGACCACGGCCACGCCGCGCCGGGTGCAGGCGTCCAGATCGATATGGGCCACGTTCTTGCCAGTCTGCGCGATCACCTTGAGGCTGGGCATGCGGTCCAGGTGCGCCTGGGTGAACGGCGCGCGCTGCTGGATCAATAGCAGCGCTTCGATCGTGTCCACGCCCGCCGGCAGGTTGGCCGGGTCCTTGAGCGTGCTGGTGTAGACCGTGACCTCGTGGCCGGCCAGCTTCGAGAAGCAGGCGAGCGAGCGGCTGGCGGACTGGTAATCATCGGCGATGGCGATCTTCATCTTTGCTCCGGGCACTGGCGGGTTGGGTGAACCGCGTGGGCGGACTGCGTGGGTCGGCCGCGCGGGTCGGGTGAACTGCGTGGGCGGACTTCGTGGGTCGTCTGCGCGGGTCGGGTGGACTGCATGGGTCGACCCCCTACTTCTAGGCATAGCGCTGTCTCTTGCGGGGTCGTCTGCGCGGGTCGGGTGGTCTGCATGGGTCGACCGCGGAGGTCGACTGCGGAGGTCGACCGCGAGGGTCGACTGCAACGTGCGCGGATTATGCCAGCGCCGGACCGGGCGACGCCGACCGGCTATGATCGCGGCCATGCAGATCGCCATTCCCCATGATCATCAGGATCTGGTGCGCAAGCTCGCCTGCTTCTCGAAGCTGGCGGGTCATGACGTGCGGGTGTTCACCCAGTCGCCGTTCGACACCATCGAACTGGCCGAACAGCTCGCCGGCGCGCAAGCGCTGGTGCTGATCCGCGAGCGCACGCCGGTCACCCGCGCGCTGATCGAACGTCTGCCCCGATTGCGCCTGGTCAGCCAGCTCGCGCGCACCACTGGCCATATCGATATTGCTGCGTGTACCGGGCACGGCATCGCAGTGGCGACCGGCAACAGCAAGTCACCGGTGTCGCCGGCCGAACACACCTTCGCGCTGATCCTCGCCGCCGCGCGCTCGATCCCGCTGGAAGCCGGGCGCATGCAGCGCGGCGAGGAACCGACCACGCTCGGCTTCACCCTGCGCGGCAAGACCCTCGCCTTGCTCGGCTTCGGCACCATCGGCGAGCTGGTCGCCCAGATGGGACGCGGCTTCGCCATGCGGGTGGTCACCCATGGTCGGGAAGGATCGCGCGCACGTGCGTCCCTGGCCGGCGTCGAGTTCATCGAGGACCGGGCCCGCTTCTTCCGCGAGGCCGATGTGCTGTCGCTGCACCTGCGACTCACCCCCGATACCCGCGGCTCGGTCACCGCTGCCGATCTCGCGCTGATGAAGCCGACGGCGCTGCTGGCCAATACGGCGCGCGCCGAGCTGATCGCTCCGAACGCGCTGGTGGAAGCGCTGGAAGCCGGGCGCCCCGGGTACGCCGGCCTCGACGTATTCGAGCAGGAGCCGGTGCCGACCGATCACCCGTTGCTGCAGATGCCCAACGTGGTGTGCACGCCGCACTACGGCTGGGCCACCCACGAGACCTACGAACAGTACTTCGGCGAGGCGTTCGACAATGTGCTGGCGTTTGACGGCGGGCATCCGGCGAACATCGTCAATCCCGAGGCGTTCGCCGCGTGGGCCGAGGCGCTCGCTTCACGGGCCGAGGCGCTCGCTGCACGGGCCGAGGCGCCCGGCGCACCTGAGCAGCGCAGTTGAACAGCTGGGACCCGTCCCAGTACCTGCGCTTCGCGGACCACCGGCTGCGCCCGGCGATCGACCTGCTCGCACGTGTACCGCTGGAGCAGCCCAGAGCGCTGGTCGATCTGGGCTGCGGCCCGGGCACCTCGACGCGCCTGCTGCGTGACCGCTGGCCGGGCGCGACCCTGACCGGTGTCGACGACTCGGCCGAGATGCTCACCCGCGCCGCCAGCCGCTGGGGCGGCGCGGCGCCGGCGCATTGGGTACAGGCCGATCTGGCCAGCTGGAAGCCACCGTCTGCACTCGATCTGGTGTTCTCCAACGCAGCACTGCAGTGGCTGCCGGATCACGCAGTGCTGCTGCCGCGGCTGGTCTCGTTCCTGAACACAGGCGGCGTGCTGGCCATCCAGATGCCGCGCAACGGCATGGCGGTGTCGCACAGCGCGCAACGAACGGTGGCCGAAAGCGGCCCGTGGCGTGAACGAGTGCTGGCGACCCTGCGCGATCAGCCGGTGGCCGCGCCGACCTTCTACTACGACCTGCTCGCGCCCCATTGCGTGTCGATCGACCTGTGGGAGAGCGAGTTCACCCATGTGCTGCAGGGCGACGATGCCGTGCTCGAATGGACCCGCGGCAGCTCCCTGCGACCGTTACTGAACGTGCTCGAGCCGTCAGAGCAGGTCGAGTTCGAAGCGCAGTACCGGGCGATATTGGCGAAGGCCTATCCACGCAGGGCAGACGGCAGCACGTTGTACAGCTTCCGCCGGCTGTTCATGGTCGCCGTGCGCGGCTGAACCGGAGGCCCGGCGACAGACCTTTAGGATCTGTCCCCGATTTGCCCGCGGCTGAGTCCCCGCCCCTGCAAACCCGAAGGGACAGACCCTGAGAGTTTGTCCCCGAGTTGGCCCATCTGGACATTGAGCGCACCGCTGAATCTGAGGCCCGGGGACAGACCCTGAGGCTCTGTCCCCCACCTGGACCAGCACCGCGTCCATACTGGCAGCGCGTCCTTACTTGACTAAATCGCCCCCCGGGGACGGACCCTCAGGGTCTGTCCCCCCGGCCGCCCGCTGTTAACCCCGGGGACAGACCATCAGGGTCTGTCCCCTCACTGCGCGTCATACGCCGTTCTGAGAAGTTTCGATCAGCCGCTACTAAACATTTCGATTAGCCGCTACCCAGGCTTATGATCAGCCGATGAATGTTGTCGAAGATTATCCGCGACTCGCGGAAGCACCTTTGCGCGAAGCGCTCGCCGATTCGCCGGTCACGCTGATCCACGGACCCAGGTAGAGCGGCAAGACCACGCTCGCTCGCGCAGTTGGCGGTCCGCTCGGCTACCACTACGTCACCTTCGACGACGATGTGGCTCGGGCCGCGGCGACCGCCGATCCAGCGGGGTTGATCGCCGAACTGCCGGCGCGCATCACGTTGGATGAGATCCAGCGCGTGCCTGCACTCAGCCTTCAAGCGGACGGTGGACCGCGACCGCCGCCCCGGGCGCTTCATTCTGACCGGGTCGACCAACGTCCTGCTACTGCCGAACCTGGCCGATTCGCTCGCCGGCCGGATGGAGATCCTGAGGCTTCATCTTCTGGCGCAACTTGAACTGGCGCGCTCCAGCCCGACTTTTCTCGACCAGTTGTTCCGCGCCGGGTTCAAATCCCGTCCAGGTCGGCGCCTAGGGCGGGAACTGGCCGAGCGCATCGCGGCTGGCGGGTATCCGGCCGCGCTTGCGCGACGTGCCGGAGCACGCAGGCGACGTTGGTATGTCGACTATGTGCAGGCGGTTGTCGAACGCGACGTGCGCGACCTTTCGCGCGTGCAGGCGTTCGATATCCTGCCACGCCTGATCGCGCTCGCCGCCAGCCAGACTGCACGCCTCGTGAACATCGCTGGGCTCGGTGCGCCCTTCCAGCTCAGTCGCCCGACCATCCGCGACTACATGACCCTGCTGCAACGCGTCTTTCTGCTCGAGGAGCTGCCGCCCTGGCATTCGAACCGGCTCAGCCGGCTGGTAAAGACGCCCAAGCTGCACATCGGCGACAGCGGGCTCGCCGCAAGCCTGCTGGGCGCCGATGCCAAGGCACTGCACGAAGACCGGGCACTGCTCGGCCAACTGCTCGAAACGTTCGTGCTCCAGGAGTTGCGCCGCCAGTCGACCGCGTATCCGGAAGCGCTGGCGTTCCACCATTTCCGCGACCGGGACGGCGTCGAAGTCGATCTGGTGATCGAGCAGGGGCCTCTGGCCCTGGCGGGCGTGGAGGTCAAGGCCTCATCCACGGTCGGGGCGGCGGACTTTCGCGGTCTGCGCCGGCTACGCGAGGCAGCAGGTAACGCTTTTCGAGCGGGGGTGGTGCTTTATGATGGCGAGCTGGGGGTCGGATTCGGCGACCGGCTGTTCGCGGTGCCGCTCAACTGGCTGTGGGAAACGCCCTGATGTACTGAACCCGGGGACAGACCCTGAGGGTCTGTCCCCCACCCACCTGCACCTGCCCGGGCACCGCGTCCATACTGGCAGCGCGTACTTACTTGACTAATTTAGTCGACTTCTCGTATCGTTAGCCCCTGTCCGGCTGCACGGATTGTCGCCGGAACGTCATCTGTCGAGGTCATACAACATGAGCGCGCACGACACCATCCACGAGCAGGTCACCAGCCACCCGGTCGTCCTGTACATGAAGGGCAACCCAAGCTTTCCGCAATGCGGCTTCAGCGCCAATGTGGTGCGCATCCTGTCTGCCTGCGGCGTCGATCAGCCGTTCACCGTAAACGTGCTGGAAGAGCCGGAGATCCGCCAGGGCATCAAGGCCTACGCCAACTGGCCGACGATTCCGCAGCTCTATGTCAACGGCGAGTTCGTCGGCGGCTCGGACATCCTTACCGAGATGTTCGAGTCGGGCGAACTGAAGACGCTGCTGTCGACCGCCAAGGCTTGAGCGACAGGGACTGGTGCACCCCGGGCAGCCAAAATCAGGCTGCCGGGTAGAGCGCCTCTACCGGCACACCCGTGGCACCGGCCGGCAGTCCGCTGCCATGATGAAACTGCTGTGCAATGCCACGCATCAACCCCTCCTCCAGTGCAGGGGCCACCAGGCAAAGACCGAACGGCAATCCATCCGGCCTGAAGCTTGCCGGGACCGAGATCGCACACAGTTGCAGCGGATTGGCGAAGTAGGTGTAGTAGCCGTTGTTGGCGTTGCGCTGGATCGGATCGGCCTCGACCTCGTCGATCCGGTAGATGGTTCCGGTCGTGGGCAGCGCGAGAAGGTTGATGCGCGCCATCTGCGCATCGACCTCGCGCCGCAGTCGCTGCAGGCGGTACTGTTCCCGATACACGTCGGCTGCAGTGAACGCCAGCGCGCGCTCGGTGACCGCGCGCGTAGCTGGATGCAATGCTTGGGGATTGCCGGCGAGGAACGGTCCGAGATCGACCAGCCGCTCGGCCAGCACCGGTCCGTTGAATAACATCTGACCGACCTCGCGGAACGCTGAGAAATCGATCTCGACTGGCCGCCCACCCATCGCTTCCAGTCGCCCAAGCGCGCGCAGGTATTCCTGCTCCTGGAGTGCATCGCCGAAAAAGGTCAGGTTGGCTGCATCCGGCACGCCGAAGGTGAACGACGCCATCGGTCTCGCCGACACATCGTAGCCGCCGGCCTCGGGCCGGGAATAGTCATCCGCAGGATCGAAGCCGCGCACCGTCTCGAACACCCGGTAGGCGTCGTCCACCGTCAACGCAAAGATCGGGCAGACATCGAAGCTGCGGTTTGCATAGAAGAACCCGGCCACACTGATAACGCCGGGCGTGGGCTTGAAGCCGATCACGTTGCTCATCGCGCCGGGCACTCGCCCGGAACCGCCGGTGTCCGACCCGTAGGCAAAGGTGACCAGACCGGCGCCGACCGACACCCCGGCACCCGAACTGGAGCCGCCCGGAATGTAATCCGGGTTGAACAGGTTGCGGCAATAGCCGGTCGGGCAGCGCACGCCGACCAGACCATTGGCGAACTGGTCCATGTTGGTCTTGCCGATGAGCAGCGCCCCGGCCTCCCGCGCACGGGTGATCGCAGTCGCAGTGACCTCCGGCATATGAGAGAACGCAGGGCAGGCAGCGCTGGTCGGCATGCCGATCGCATGCAGGTTGTCCTTCGCCGAGAACGGAAGCCCGTACAGCGGCAGGGTGTCCGGACCAGTCTGCGGCGGGAGCCGGGCTTCAAGGTCGCGTGCCTGCGCGAGTGCGTCCTGCCTCGGCAGAAGATGTAACCAGACGTGATCGTTGCCGCGTGCGGCGATGCGGCGGTAAACCTCCTCGATCACGGCAGAGGGGGTCAGCGTGCCCTCGTGATAAGCGCGATGCAGCGATTGGATATCGAGGCTGAACATGGAGATCCCGGCAGTCGGTGAGGTGATGAAGCAGTCGATCAGCCGAGCACGCGCAGCACGAACTGGCCGACCACCTTGGTGGCGCGGATCATGTCGTCGATGTTCACGTTCTCATCGGCGTTCATGGCGCGCAGACCGTTACCGGGGCTGAACATCACCACGGGTATGCCTGCCAGCGAGTGGATCCACGAGGCGTCTGTGCCGGCGTCCTTGCCGGCAACCACCGGACGGCTGCCGTGCACATCTTCATAAGCGGCGCTCAGGTGCTCGATCACGGGTGAGTCGGGGTCGAGCTTGTAGCCTGGCCACCAGATGAGTTCGTTCAGGCTCGCATCGAGCTTCGGATGCTGCTGTCTGAGCTCATCGAGCAGGGCTTCGAATTCTGCGTAGACCTCGGCTCGCTTCTCGGAGGGAAGACAGCGCCGATCGACCTGCAGTCGACACTTGTTGGGCACCATGTTGGGCACCGTCCCGCCTTCGATGAGACCGATGTTGAGCGTGGCGAAACCGAGCAGCGGATCACGGCGTTCGGCAAGGTGATGCGCGTGCTGCTGCAGGCGCTGCATCACCAGCATCATGTCTTCAATCGCGTTGTGGCCCAGCCACGGGCGGGCGCCATGCGTGGCAACACCGCGCGTGGTGATCTCCACGGTCATCCTGGCCTTGGTTGCGATCTCCACCTGCATGGTGGTCGGTTCGGCAACCAGCGCAAGGTCTGCCGACAACAGCCCCTGCGCCGCCACATGCTGGATGCCGTGTCGGCCCCCCACTTCTTCATCGCAGGTGAACAGCAGCTTGAGCGTGCCACGCAACGGCACGTTCAGCCCGCGGATGGCGCGCACTGCCATCAAAATCGTAGTCAACCCGGACTTGGTGTCGATGGTGCCACGACCGAACACACAGCCGTCGGCAATCTCTGCCGCGAACGGTGGGTGTGTCCAGTACTCGAGCGGTCCGGGCGGCACGATATCGAGGTGGTCGTTCAGAAGCAGCGTCGGCCCCGGCAGTCCACTGTCCCAGGTCGCGAGTACATTCGGGCGGCCTGGCATCGACTCGATGATCTCGACTGCGAAGCCCATGTCCCGGCAGCGCTGAGCCACGGTTGCGCCCATCCTCGCTTCATCACCGGTGATGCTCGGTATGCGCACCAGCTCCTGCAAGGTCTCGACAATCTCCGGGGCGAGCAGGTCGATCTCGCGCTGAAGGGTACGGTTGGTTTCCTGGTTCATCCGGGGCTCCTGGCGGAACTGCACTCATGCACGGCTATTGACATCTTCATTCGAGCTTGATGCCCGCAGTGCGGATGACCTTCGACCAGCGCGACATCTCCGCGCGGATGAACTTGCCGAAGGCTTCAGGCGAATCGCCGATCGGAATGATGCCCAGCGAGACCATGCGCTCATTGGCATCGGCCGAACGGATCGCCTTCACCGCATCTCGATTCAGCTGCAGCACGATCGCGCGCGGCGTCGCTGCCGGCACCAGCAGCCCGTTCCACGAAAGTACCTCGAAGCTTTTAAGGCCGGCCTCCGACATCGTCGGCAGGTCAGGCACCAGCCCGACGCGGGCAGCACTGGTGACTGCAAGCGCACGCAACTTGCCCGCCTTTACCTGAGGCAATGCAGAGGGCAGGTTGTCGAACATGAACTGCAGCCGCCCGGCCATCAGGTCGGCCAGTGCCGGTGCACTGCCCTTGAAGGGGATATGAATGGTCTGTGCGCCAGCCATCAGGTTGAACAGCTCGCCGGACAGATGAATCGCGCCCCCGACCGACGAAGAGCCGAAGTTCAACTGTCCCGGACGCGCCTTCGCATACGCAATGAACTCGCTCACAGAGTTCACCGGCATCGACGGATGCACCACCAGGATGTTCGGCACCGCGGCAACGTTGGTCACCGGCACGAGGTCCTTCAGCACATCGTAGGGCATCTTCTCGAACAGGTACGGGTTGACCGCGATGCTCGGCGTCCCCATGAGCAGCGTATAGCCGTCGGGGCCGGCGCGCGCAACCATCTGTGCGCCGATGTTGGTGCCGGCACCCGGCCGGTTGTCGATCAATACCGGTTGACTGGTCGATTCCTGCAGCTTCTGCCCGATCAGCCGGGCCACCAGGTCGGTCGTGCCGCCTGGCGCGAAAGGAACGATCAGGCGCATCGGCTTTGTCGGAAACCCGGAGGCGTCGGCGACACCCTGCCCATGCAGCGCACCAGAAAAAAGAATGACCGGACAGGCAACCAGGCCTGCCAGGTGATGACGCCATCCATTCCGTGCCATCGTCCAACTAGAGAATCGTTCATGCATCAGGTCACCCCTCAGGTTTGCCAGTGAACCAATCGTGCCGACAGCAGGCCGAACAGGCGGTCAGCGCTTGCCGAGATCACGCCGAGCAGAATCAGGCCCGACATCATCTGGGCGATCTGCATGTTCTGTTGAGTGACTTCGAGTCGATACGCTATGCCGAAGGACGCGCCTGCGAGCTCGGCAGCCACCAGCGTGTAGAACGAGATTCCGATCGCGGTGCGTACGCCGACGAAGATGAACGGCAGCGCAGCGGGAAACACCACCTCCACTAGCAGACTCTTTCGATCCGCACCAAGACACATTGCGGCACGGACCAGGGTCTCGTTGACCCGCTGGACCCCGAGGTGTGCTGACATCCAGACAGTGAAGAAGACACCCCAGAACACCAGGAACCACTTGCCCAGCTCGGTGATTCCGAACCAGACGATCACCACAGGCACGAACGCGATCGGCGGGATCGGGCGCAATAGCTGGAACACCGGAGTGAACAGGGCAGAGGCGAGCGGTATCGTACCGGTGAGTACTCCGAGCACCACGCCGAGCAACGCGCCTGCGATGAATCCGACGGCAACCCGGGAAAGGCTCCACAGGACGTCCGACGCAAGCACACCACTTCGAGCGTAGTCGATCATCGCGATCAGAACACTCGAGGGTGGCGGAAACAGGATCGGGTTGACCGTACCGAATTGCACGACCGCTTCCCACAGTGCCAGGAACAATGGCAGTGACAGCAGTCGCACAGTCAGCGCAGCCCGACCCTGTTCTCCGAATGCTGTAGCCAGCATGGTCGCGCGAAGCGCTTACTTCGCCGCTGGAAGCCGGACACGGTCGGGCGCAATCGCGCGCAACGGGCCGGCGAGGATCACGGTGGAGAAGTCGGGCATGGTTGCGCCCGGTGGCGCGTTCTTGGTGTCCAGCCTCCACTGGGCGTGAGCGCGAAGCACATCGACCGTGCGCTGATCGAGCACGACGTCGTAGTTGTAGTCGCCCCACAGCGGAGCGAACTCTTCTCGCTTCATGCCAACGGTTTCCGCGATGACGGTGATCGCCTGCTCCTGATTCGACCGAATCCAGGCCAATGCGTCGATCAGCGCACGCATGAAGGACTGAACCGCAGCCTCGTTCTTTGCAATGAAGTCCGGAGTGGTGACGATATTGAAGGTCTCTGCGTAGATGCCTCGGGTATCGAGTTCGATCGCCTTCGGGCCGAGAACTCTCTTGCCGTTGGAGATGAACGGCTCCCAGACATTCATCACATCTATACTGCCCCCAGCGAGCGCGGAAACCATGTCTTGCGGGCGGAGATTCACCAGCGTTACGTCGCTCGGAGAGAGCCCGCCCTGCTTGAGCAGCGCCATCGTGTACACCTCGCTGCCAGTGCCCGCA
>Ga0105046_10020117_pt1 | contig 10104 bp, 10 predicted proteins | sample MAT03_FD_78385 | JGI IMG/M metagenome (GOLD analysis project Ga0105046, IMG submission 78385) | Freshwater microbial communities from Lake Fryxell liftoff mats and glacier meltwater in Antarctica - MAT-03 (megahit assembly) | ecosystem: Environmental > Aquatic > Freshwater > Ice > Liftoff... | reverse complement strand
TCCGGCAAGATGTGAACCATCGTCCGCAAGTCGGCCATCCAACCGGGCGAATAATAGTGCGCGTCCACCAACGAGCCATACGGCTGACCCGCGCCGTAAAAATCTGGGCCGAGGTAGATACGGTTTTGGTCGCTATCGCGCACATCAAAGGCGAAATTGCCATATTCCAAGCGGGGTTGAAGGCAGCCTGCCACCTCAAACTTTGTGTTCATGGTGTACAGCGTGCGCCCATCCGCATAACTGCTGGTGCGGTAGACCTTGCTATAGCCCTGATGCGCGCCCGCCGCGTCAAATACCGACGGTCTGCCGTGCCATTCGCCTTCAATGCGCTGCTGCCATTGGCTGGGCGCGGCGGTAAGCTCTGTTTGTGTCATGCCAATCTCCATTGTTGAAGTCCGTAGCGACGACCAACCGGGCGTCCGTCGAGATTTGATGCGTTTGCCCTAGCATCAGCTTGCACCTTGCACCTGCTTCTTCTCATCATTCAAGACTCTGACTTATCAAAATCTCGCGCATCTGAGCGCTGGTCTCCGCGCCCAAGAGTCGGTCAACTTGCGCCCAGACTTTATCGACGGACGGATTGAAAATGATTCCACGATTGCGCCGATCTCGCTCGGCCAATGACTCAGCCGACGCGCCTTCGACGACTTCAGCGGGGATGCCTTTTTCGACCAAACCCGCCCAATGGTCGAGATAGGCGCTGACCGGCGCTTGGATGGCCTCAAACGCCGACTGATTGGCTCGATAGACCAACATCCACGGTGACATGATGGCGTATTGGCGCGGCCCCAACTTCGCGGGTTTGAGTCCTTCGATTTGCGCGGCAGCCTCATACATCTCGGTCAGCGGGCTAAAACAGTGATCCATATAAGCCAGATTCGCCCCCATATCCAAACGCGGAATCAGGTCGAGGTGAAAGGCGAAATCGGGCGCGTTGAGGACGCTATCTAACGTAAAATGTGGGATGGCGCTGCCCGACGGTGTGAACGCGAAAATCATGTGGCTGTCGAGGCCGAACTGCGGGACGGCCATGCTGATATAGACCATTTTGGCGACGGCCTCGCCCGTGAAAACTCGAATCTCACCCACCTGACCAAAGGCGCTGGTCAGAGTCTTATAGGGCGCGCCGATTTCGCGCATGGCAAACCGGTCACGGATGTGAGCCAACGCATTGAGGGACAGTGTTTGCGGCAAAGACATCGGTTATTCCGCCCCGTTGTCGTTTGAAGTCGAGTTGCCGCCGTCACGCCCACCTTTGCGGGTCGGGACTTCTTTCATCACCCACGCCTGCGCCAATTCCGGGATTTCACGCCGCGCCGGAGATGGGATTACCACCGCTTTTTTGTTGGCGAATTCAGTCTGGATGCGGTGCGTGTCGATTCCATAGCCCTTGTCGATGAACTGATTCCGTAGCTTACGATAGGCGATTTGCACTTGGTCAGATGGGACGTGTAATTCCGCCGCGAGATCATAGGGGAGCAGTTCTGGCCGTTGTGATGAGACGGTGGGCAAGTCTTCGTTGAAGATTTTCACCACGCGCCTGACCGAATCACCGTCGAATATCGACTGCTTAAAAAACTCGCGGAACATCGTCCATTTACTGATCGTTTTGCCGTCCTCAACCGGGAGATGGGCGGTGAAAATCACCATATTCCCAATCGGAAGCCGGACGTGCAGCCGCGTGACGTTGGGCATATAGAAGCCGCCGGTGGTCTTGACGCCCGGACGCTCCTTACGATAGAGAAAACGCCAAATCCCCTTCGCGGGCGGCGGCTCTAGCGTGACGGTGGCGAGTCCGCCGAGGATTTCGTGTTCGACCTCATAAAACTCGACTTCCGGCTTCTCTTTATTGCCAAAACTCCCGGAGTGGACGAACGGCGCGTGCGCGATGTCCATCCCGTTTTCGACGGCGCGGGTATAGTCAACATCCCAGTTGTAATTGCCGTGAATGACCCGATAATTTTCGTTCCCCCATTCGGGCAGCGGCGGCAGTGACGGGCGCTCAGATTCCGGGATGTCGCCTAAAAATGCCCAGACATACCCATACACTTCTTGCGCCGGATAACTGTCCACGCGAGCCTTACGCGGAATAGCACGCTCTTGATCTGGGAACGACGGGATTTTGACGCACGCCCCGTCCTGTTTGAACTGCCAACCGTGGTACGGACAGACGATACAATCGCCTTTCGTCCAGCCCTCACTGAGCGCGCCGCCGCGATGGACGCACAAATCGCTCATGACGACGGCCTTGTTTTGGCTATCGCGATAGACCACCAATTCCTGACCCAACGCAGTAATCCGGCGGGGTTTTTCGGTCACTTCATCCGAAAACGCTATAGCATACCAAAAGTTCTTCAACATACGACACCTCCTCAACCTACCGAGTAATGAGTGACAAGTGATGCGTGATGAGCAGGGGCGTGCCTAAGGTGCGCGCCCACTTTTTTCTCATCACTTAGGACTTATCACTGCTTTTCCTTAGAATATCCACCAGCCACGGATGGCCGTCACGCACCCACATGTCCATCTTTTGAGTGGCGTTAAAGTCGCCCTTTGCCACCGAATCGCAGTACGCGCCGATGACCTCGGCAATCACATCACGCAACAACTCACCGGGGACAGCTTGCCCGCCGTCCAAGAAGCCACGCCCAGTCGTCGGGTCAAGCGGGTGCATGACTGAAAAATGATTCGCGCCGCGCACGCTCGCCAAAATCGACCCCGCCCCGCACCCGCCCGCGCTGAAGGTCTGGTAAATCGGGGCATCCGCCGCGCCTTCGGCATAGCGTCCGGCGCTGGCGGCAATCACCCCGTCGTGTTCGGCCTCCAACAGTAAAATCGGAAGGTCTTTCCCGGCGGGTAGCACCGTCCCCGCCGGATAGCCCAACATCGCGGCTGGGACGGTATGACCGGCGTAAGCAAACGCGCCAATCACGTCTGGAAACCAATCTTGGCGGGCATTATGCAACGCGATGGTTCCGCCCGCGCTGTGACCGGATAGGATGATTTTTTTGAGGTTAATCAGACCCTTGAGCAAGCCTTTTTCTTCGGCATCTAACGCGGCTAGGCCGGTCAGGACGGGCTGAATCAGGCGACTGGTCGGGGCGGCGCCAAAGGTTGACGGCAACACTTTGCTGATGTCGATCCCGACGGACAGCCCCGGAAAGCCCTGCAAATCCTCAGCGACATAGGTACAGGTCACGACCAGATAGCCCCGCGCCGCAATTTCACAGGCCAGCCAGTTATAGCCCTCCGGTGAGCAGTTCGCGCCGTTGAAGAACACGACCACCGGCAGCTTGCCAAACCGGTCATCGGCGGAAACCATCCCGACCCCGCGCTCCTCGGCTCCGCCGGTGAAGCGTGCCGGATAATACGCTTTCAAGATGGCGCGATCATAGGGCGCGGGCGCGTCTGGCAAGCTGACCACGCGAAAAATGGCGCGTACCGTCATGGCTTAAACGCTCCCCGGACGCGGATTGGCGCGATCCCCGCCCCACAAGGCGCGTACCAAGCGATTCGCCAGCGGCTTACCGAATAGGATTTCGCCCATCGGATTGGCTGGGTCGCGCTCGGTGATGGCGCGCCGGACGTGCAAATCGCGGGCGGCCAACGCCAACCGGTCTGCATCAGGCACCACCGGCGGCGCGTCTTGCCACGCCAACCAACGGTCTACATGCTCATGTAGCGCCTCGCGCAAGACCTCCACCGCATCGGGCGTCGGCTTACACAACCCGCACAAGCTGGTACTGCTCTGCGATTGGCGCATATATAAGGCCTTGCTGACGAATGGCGAGAAGCGCGCATCTTTTTGGATGTCCAAATAACGCTGATTGGCTGGCTCGTAGTATTTGTCCAGATACTCAAGGTCGGACACGAGGTCGGCACGCGGCACATAGTCGATGTAAAAAAAGATGTCGGGCATCGTCCCCAACGCGATACCGAGGTGCGGGACATTGGTATGTGCGCCCAACCAACAAGTCAGGTGCATGTTGGTGAAGCTGGACTTGGGGCTGCCGATATAGCTGTGAACCAGCCAGTCGATTTCCGACCCCGTAAACGCTGACAGCAAGCCTTTGGCCTCACCATCTGGCGTCTGATAGGGCTGTAAATCGGCGGTGCTGGCGTCTGGGACGAGTTGAAAACGGGCGTCGATTTTGGCGCGGATTTCGCCCAGAATCTCCCAGAGTTGGACGAACACGCTGGAATTATCGACATCAGGACGCTCACCGACCAACTCAAACAAACTTTTTACGGTTGCATTGCTCATGTTTCCTCCAAGAATCCAATTCAAAGGTTTGTGATAGATGCCGGACAAGACAGGCCTTGTCCCTACTAAAAATCACCCATCGGTCACGCCGATAAAACCCCCCGCCACGTCGGGCGAACGGGTCAAAGCCAGCAGGTCGAAGCGCACGCGCTCACCCTCTACCGTGTAAGTTTTCAGGATACGGATGAGCGTGCCAGATTCGGCGTCCGCGATGTCGATTTGCTCAAACGGGGTCGTACCGGTCACGCCAACTGTGTCCTCGCGTGCGCCGTAACGTCGGGTTAAGGCATACGTGGTCATATCCCTGTCAGAAATGACGGGCGGCAAGCTGCGCGGCGCGGCATAATCCTCTAAAATCGGCCAGTCGTTTGACTTCCCATCTCGGTCAGCCACGCCCAAGCCGACGATGACCGCGACGATTTCCCCGGCGCGGCTGAACGTGCCGCCCGTGAGTTGCCGCTGTTCGTTCAAAGTGGCCGAGAACGAGGTGAAATTACAGCCGAAGCGCGGCCACATCCCGCGCCCAGTAATCATCCCCGGCGACCATTGAGTCGCATAACCGACCACATCTGGGCCGTGATAGCGCCGGATGTCGCCCTCACGGGTCAACGTGAAGACCCATTCCCCGGCAAATCGGCTCATCCAATGGTCAGCCAACGAATCGCTGGGCGTGCAGTGCTGTACGACCCGCAACGCGCCGTCTGGCTGTTCATGCACTTGGCGGACTTGGCGAACCTCCCCCAGCAGCGCCCCGCCGGGGCTGTAGACATATTCTGTGACGCGCCACGCGCCGAGAAAACGGTCATTCATGCCGGCTCAAACCCCAAGACGCCGTATTCGACGCCAATCCGCTGACCGCCCGCGTACCACACATTCACCACCGCTTTCTGTCGCCCATCGTGCGTGATGACTTGCCGCCGCCACACGCGCATCTGCGCCGCCCGATGATGGAACTGTCCGCTCATCGCCCGCCCGCCATATAAACTGGCGCTGCCGACCACTTCAGGCGTCGGGTCGCCATACGGCGTCCATGCCCGCCAGCCATCGCTGATGAGCGACACGCTAGAAGGGTCGCCCATCCCCCCGACAAGGCTGATTTGTACGCCGCGCTCAGTCGGGATGACCGTTTCAAGCGCATCCGCCTGACCGATTGGCGCGCACTCCCCGTCCAAAAGCGTGAGTTGACCGCGCCACGTCCCCGCCCGATGCAGCAAAATCACGCCGCGCCCACAGGTCGGGTCTTGTCCGAGATCATAGGCCGTCCCGCTAATCACGCTCGGCGGCGGCGCTTGATCGGTCACGCGGTCATTTTGGCTGACCACGGCATACATTAATTGTTCGCCCCGGCTCATCAGCGCCAGCGAAAGCTGGACCGCGCCGCCCGGCAACACCATCAGAAAAAATCGCTGCGATAATCCCAGAGTCGGCCAGAAGGCATTGGCATCAATCAGCGAGTCGCTCAAAGCCTCGGCATACCCGACGTTGGCCGGGCCGTCATAAATGCGGTAATCACCGTGGTCATGAATGATGTAATGCCCACTATGGCGAAAAGGCCCGATGAACGAGACATCAATCCGAACCTGACCCGGCACAAGCGGCTGGACGTGGCGCGTATCCGCCCCGCCGCCGACGAATCGCCCCGTCCCGTCGAACACATCGGCTCCGCCCGCCCACCGTCCCACCCCCGCACTGAAGCCCGGCTGTGCGCTCATGACGATTGCACCAGCGTATACGCCTGCGCCAAAACCGGCGCGGCGCTGAATGCGGCGCGCATGGCCGCATCATCCGCCGCCGGGGTCAGATAGCGCCCTTCACACGTCACGCGCACGACCTCTTTGGTGAACGGCCACGGCGACATCAAAAATCGCCCGTCTTCTAGCGGCGTGACGGTGATAATCACGTCATCGCCTACCGTGCGCGGGACATTCGAGAAGGTCTGTTCGGTCAACAGCGACGGGTGCTTCAGGTGAAAGTAAATCGCCAACGTATCGAAAAATTGAAGCAGCTTATAGTTGTGCATCACTTGAAGCTCGCCGACATGGTACGCGCAGTCCGGGCGCTCGGCACAGGCCGACTTGAGGTAAATTTGGCGCTGCCATTCGTGCTGGAGCATGGCGTGGGCGGTGTCGGCCATCTCAGCCGGGATGTTGTCAATAAAGACGAAATTCGACGTGCCATAGCGCCCGTTATATAAGCCAGTGACGTGCATTGACGACATCAGGCCGCTGTACGGGTGATAATCCTCGTTGAAATCAGGCGACCCCGCCCCGGTTTTCACCAACAATTCCAACGGTGTTTGCGTCAGATGATAGGGCAAGCCGGTCTTGGGATCAAACGGGGGTTGATTGTCCATGAAGCGCCAACCCTCATCATGGTGCGCGATGACGTACAGCATCGGGTCATGGGGGATTAACGGCGCGAAACCGTTCCCGCCAAACACCCGCGCAAACGACGCGCTAAAACGGGCGTGGTCAATCTGTTTGACGACGAAATTTGGCTCACCCGTCGGCGCAGCTTGTATGAACATGTCTCGGTCTGCCTTTGCTCTAGCCAATCCTTGTGAAGTCTTGGACTTGGTAGATATGAGTTTGACCGTCCCGAACCTTGTGTGTCAAGATACGGCGCGTATTGGCGTCGATGAAGTAGTGATTGTTGTAGACCGTGGTCTTGCTGACCGCGCTCCAAATCGTGAACACGTAGTTGTAGGGCGTCAGCATCGTGCCTTCAATCCGCGCCATCGGGCTATCCCCAAAACAGGCTTTGTCTTTCACGCTGATATCGGTGTGGAAAACCGTCGGCCCGACCTCGTACAACCGGTCAAAATCCTCGTGCAAATGCCATGCCGTGCGCGCCTCATCCAGCCAATACACATCCATGTGAACGGCGGACGACTCGATGAACTCGCCATGCGCGGTAAAAGTCTTGCACAAACCCTCCCAATGCCCCATGAAGCACTGATAAGGCTGCATCCAATCCTGTTGAATCCCGTAATGTTTGAGGTGTTCGTGCTGCGCTAGTGTTTGCATGTCTGCCTCGTTATCATCAAACGTCGTAATGTCATAACATTATATCGCACAAAAATCAAACCGCCCAACCCGATGTGGACTCTAAACTGAGATTCGGTACTTAAAACGGTCTCCGCGAAAACGTGAGTAGAGGTACTCCAGCGGCAGGTTATCGGCGCTGCGGACGATACGGTTCAATTGCAAAATCGCGATGCTCCGGTCTGCGCTCAACAATTTCCGATCACGCTCATCGGGCAAGGCCGCCTCTAACGTGCGTTGGATGTGCGCTCCGGTCATGGCGGGCAGCGCGTGTAGATAATCCAACGACTCGCCCGTCACCAGCCGGTCATGGTCGATATGGGCGGCCACTTGCGGCGGCGTATAGGCGATGTGATAGCCGATGGGGTCTGTCCCGGCCATGCGGATACGCTGCACGCAGTACACGCGCACATCATGGGTCAGATTCAGAGCCAACGCCGCGTCATCCGGCGCGTTGATGAAGCCGTGGTCTATCAGCGCCCACCCCAACGCCACCCCATAAGTGTCCAGATATTCATTGGTACGAATGCCGAGGCTAGGGTCATAGGCGATTTTGGGCTGGGTGATGAACGTGCCGCGCCCGCGCTGGCGCATCAAGTGGCCTTCCGAGACCAATTCGCTCAGGGTTTGGCGCACCGTCGTCCGGCTGAGTTGGTAGCCGTCCTGAAGCTCTTGTTCGCTAGGGATGAGCGTCCCCGGCGTCCAGTCGCCACGTCGAATTTTCTCTAACAAGACTTGTTTGAGTTGAAAATACAGCGGAACGGGTGACTTGCGATCTAGAAGTGTAATCATACAAAGGGTGCGCCATGTTGTTATAATGTCATGACAATAATATCAAGTAGTGAGTGTAGTGTCAAATTCTAAAAAACTCGTTATTATCCATGTCTATCCATTCGTCATTCAAAGGGACTGCCATGTTTTTTGATATTCTGAGTAAATCATTTCAAATATTTCTTTCAACCCCATCGCTACTTGTTTATCCAGTAGCCGCATGGGTCATCAGTTTTGTCGCTACATTCCTACTAAGACCCATTTTACTCAATCAGAGCCTATTTAGCCTGATTATTGTTGGCATTCCGATGATATTTTTACTGGGTATTCTCAGTCTTATGTCGGCGGTTGCAAGCTGTTATGTGGTATTTAAGCGTCTCAAGGGTGAAGATGTCTCAATTATGGATGGGGTCAATCTCGCCATAGCACGATTCAGACAAATCGCCTCGTTTATCGGCTTCATATTTATGGTGTTGCTGGTCGCTGGGATTATATCATCCCTCATTCTCGCTGTCCTTGCCCTAGTTTTCCTCGCTCTCATCCTCTACATTGGCTTCATAATTTTCGCGCTCAGCACAATGCTCGTGTATGTGGTCATCGCCGTTGAGGGACTTGGTGGACTTGCCGCCTATCAACGCAGCGCACAATTGGTCAACAATACCAAAAGCGTGGTGGGTTTCATCTTCCTGTTCAGCTTCATCTTTGGGTTTATCTTGAGTCTTATATTCGCAGGATCAATCACACCACGAGACATCGAGCTGATACAGCGCACCGGCACATATCCGGAAATTTTAGGCTTTTTCGCCAATCCGCTTTTCCAATTTGTGTTCTCGACATTGACCAGCATGTTCAGCAGTATTTTCACCGCCGTGTGGTACGCAAAAGCCGTCGAAAAGGTTGACCGCCCGACACCATGACCAAAATCATCCCCTCAATCAATGTATTCATCTCGTCGCCCGGTGATGTCAAAGCCGAGCGCGAAATCGTCCTGCAATTGCTGGAAGATATGGAACTGCGCCCGTTCCTGCGCGGTAAACTCGACATCAAGCCGGTAGCGTGGGATAAGCTGATGGCGGGTACGGCGCTCAAAGCCAAACTCAAGCCGCAAGAGGCCATCAATCGGGGGCTGCCGCTGCCGTCGGAATGCGACATCGTGATCGTGATATTTTGGTCGCGGATGGGGACGCCGTTCACCGCTGAAGACGGGACGGAATATCTGTCCGGCACGCATTGGGAATTGATGGACGCCCTCAGCAACGCCCAGCATGACCGTATCGTGATTTATCGCCGCACCAGCCCGCCGGACAGCCTCAAGGACAAAGAATCGGCGGACTACGCCAAGCATCTCGACCAATACGAGCGCATGCAAGAATTCTTCCAATCGGAGTTGTTTTACAACAAAGACGGGCAAATCCAGCGCGGCGTGGGCGATTATCAGGGCTTGGAAGATTTTCGGGAGATGGTCTGGCGTGATCTCGAACAATTTGCTATCGAAATCCTTGAGGAGGTCGATAAGGCCGAAAAAGCGCCCGCCCAACCCGACCCAGCCCTCACCCCGCACCCTATCGCGCCGGTGATGATCCCCTCGCAGTCAGACAAACTTTATGACCTGTTGATCGTCAGCGCGCCGCAAGACAAAGACCTCAGCGCCGGGATTGTGAAAGTCGTCCGCAGCCTCGGCCTCAGCGTCGCGACGCTGGACTCGGTGCTGCACCCCGCCGCCGCCGCGCAGTTGGTTGATCAATCCGGGGGATTACTCTTTCTGCTCACCCCACAAGCCAAGTACGCCCAGCGCGTGACCAATATCATCAGCAACAAACGTTATACCGGGACGGAAATGCCGTGGTTGCCGGTATTGTGCGCCGGTGATTTGCAAACCAGCGTCCCTTATGGCTTGATGTCGTTGCCGATGCCGATGGTTGATTTGCGCGATGTGGCGGCCAGCAATAACCCTTATGGCGCGTTAGCCGATTTATTAGAGCGCATCCGCGAAATGCTGGGCAAACAAGGTCGCGTTATAGACTT
>Ga0105046_10020114_pt1 | contig 10105 bp, 4 predicted proteins | sample MAT03_FD_78385 | JGI IMG/M metagenome (GOLD analysis project Ga0105046, IMG submission 78385) | Freshwater microbial communities from Lake Fryxell liftoff mats and glacier meltwater in Antarctica - MAT-03 (megahit assembly) | ecosystem: Environmental > Aquatic > Freshwater > Ice > Liftoff... | reverse complement strand
CGATACAGATATCCTGAAATTTATAAAGAATTAGGTTGATTGGTTCTCCCCCCATTTTGAGAAGGCTTTCCACATAGGAGGGGCTTTTCTTTTTAAGATTAAACATCTGGCATACCTTTTTTTTAGCCTTTATTATCTTTAAGAGCAATTCGTTATGTTGCGCATTGTTTCTATTTATTACCATACATGGATAAAAGCCGGCCCACTACTTCCGTTTGGCGAAAGATTCTGCGTGCAGTTCTGCTGACCTTGCTGACCCTGATCATACTGTTGGGCCTGGCGGTTTATGCGCTTACCCTGCCTTCCGTTCAACAAAAAATTACCGGCAAAGTCGAAACGTACCTGCACGACAAGCTCGGTACCCGTGTGGAAGTGGGGGCTATTCGGCTGCGATTTCCCTATTACGTGTCCTTAGAGCGGTTTTTACTGGAAGACCAGCAAGGCGATACCCTGGCGCGTGTGGGCAGTTTGAAAATCCAGGTGGGTATGTGGAAATTGCTCAACCAAACCATTGAATTGCAATCCCTTATCCTCGAAGACGCCAGCGTGCACCTGCACCGCCGGGACAGTGTGTATAACTTCGATTTTATCGCCCAGGCCTTTGCCAAAAAGGATACCGCAAGCGTGGTTCCGGTCGATACCACCGCCTCCGCCTGGAAATTTCAACTCGATCTCGCCACCCTGCGTTTAAAAAGTGTAGACTTTTCTCTACAAGATGAGGATTCCGGCTCGTCGATGACCGCGAATGTGGGAACGGCGACAGTAAAAATCAATAAAAGCGACCTTAAAACGCTGCGCTTCGAACTCGATGAATTTTCGCTGGCCAATACCCGTTTTCGAATGGAAGAAACGAAGATCATCCCGAAAAGCGGAAAACCCTCCCCGGCCTTCGCCTTGCTGCTGAACAACGGCGATATCACGAACTCCTCCATCCTGTATTCCACAACCGAACTGTTTTTTAAAGCCCAACTGGAAGCCACGCAACTCGAAGACCTCCTGGTGGAATCTGCCGACGACGGGATGCGCATTCATACGGGAAATGTGACCGTACAAAACAGCGCCATTACTTACCGCGACCCGGTGGCGAAACCCACGCCCGGACACCTGAACGCCGGCGATTTGGACCTGAGCAGCCTCGATGCCGACGTCGCCGAATTTTCCATGCAGAACGATACCATGTTCGTACAGGCCAATGACCTGGCTGCGCTCGATAAAAGCGGCGTAAACATCAATTCCTTGCAGGCCGGCCTGCTGGTAACGCCCGGGTCCATTCAAGTGAAAGACGCTACGGCCCGACTCAACCAAACGGTGCTGTCCGGGGATGCCATTCTTTATAAAAATGAAAAAGCCACCTTCGACCGGATGAACATCCATATCCGCCAGGCAAAAGGCGTGGTGGGCGATTTGCTGCGCGTGATGCCGCCCTTAGACAATACGTCCATCGCCGGCTTGCAGGATATGCCGTTCGAAGTGAGCGGAAACATCAACGGTTCCTTGCAGAACCTGCAAACGGAGCAGATGCGTTTTCGTGCCGGCAAAGGCACAGTCGCGTATTTTTCGGGCACAATCCGTCAATTGGACAACCCGGATAAACTGGGTATGAATTTGAATATCAGCCGTTTGGAAACCGTTCGACCTGATTTGCTGCTTTTTATGCGCGTGGGCGGCACGCCCGCCGACAGCGCTGCGGCAACGCCTTTGCCCGCGTACATCAGCGCCCATGGCTCGCTTGACGGCGATATGGCAAAGCTCCGGGTGGCCCTCGAAGGAGAAGCCGGCGCGATACAAACAGGACCTTCCAATCAGCCTTTGAACGACCCGCCACTGGTGTTTAGCATTGCCGGGTCGCTCAGTCATCTGAACAATCCGGACCTGCTCGGAATGGACCTGAACATTCAACGCCTGGAAGCGCCACGTGCTTTTTTCGCCTTTTTAGAGCCGAAAGGTATTCGGATGCCGGAACAACTTACGGCAACAGGTACCCTCAAAGGCACTTTGAAATCATTGGATACCGATTTGACATTCAACGCTTTAAGGAGCGGCATGATCAGTACCCTGTCGTTAAAAGGCTTGTTGAAAAACCTACAGGCGCCGGACAGATTAGGCTTCGACGTAGCCTTCAAAAGCACCTTGTCGCGGCTGGAAATTCTGGGCTACATACCCGATACGCTCATCGACCGGACAATTCGTTTACCTGCTACGGTGCAGGTGGATGGCACCGCCCGCGGTACCGTACAAAACATGGCCGCCGTGGCCAACATCGGGTTGGGCGGCTGGGGGCAAATACGCCTGGATGGAACACTGCGCGACAGCAGTTACAAAGGAACACTCGTTGCCCAAAATCTTAGGGTCAACCAACTGCTCGTGGATTCTACTTTTAAGCCCTTGAGAATGATCGGCTTACACGCAGACCTCAGCGGCGAAGGATTCCAGTTCCTGAAAACGGCCCGTCTAACCCTGAGCAGTAAGGTGGATTCCCTGATTTGGGATGAACTGATCTTGCGCGATATCGAACTGACCGCCGATGTAGACGGAAAACGATTCAATGCCACCCTGAAATCGCCCGACGAGCGTGCCGCCGTGAACATCAAAGCATCCGGCGATTTCACGCCCCGGGCGCCACTGCTGGAAACCGATATTTCGCTCAACTGTGTCGACCTGCGCGCGTTCGGATGGAGCAATCGGCCAACCACGGTTTGTATGCGCATCCGCAGCCGTTCGGAAGGCTTGTCTGTTGACACACTTAAAGCGACGGTCTACATTGAAGCCATTGATTTGCAATATGATACGGTGCATGTCCACCCGGGCGATTTGATTTTAGACCTGAAATTAGACAACCGCAAAAATGCCATCAACATCGCGTCGGACTGGTTGAAAGGCGACATTAAAGGCTATTTTACCATTGCGGACTTGCCCAAAATGATCGACAACATTGCCTCGCAATACTTTATCGTCGACCGAAGCGGCTACGTACCTCCGGCGAGTACCGATTCTCTGTCTTTTCAGCTCCAACTGCTGAAAACCGACGTGTTTACCACCGGTTTGGTACCCGGTTTAACCGAATTGAGACCCTCCGATATGGAAGGCTCGCTCAACGGGCCGCGCAATTCTTTTGATTTCAAGGCCCGTATCCCGCGCGTCGCCTACCTCGATTGGCAAGTGGACTCGCTCAATGCCCGGGCGTACGCTGGCGACAGCGCTGCCCTGTTGTTGGTCACGAGTCGTTTAATCCGCCGTGACGGGCAATCTTTTGTGGAAAATGCCGCCATCAACGGCCGCCTGATTGACAATACAGCCAAGGTTTCGCTATCGGCCCGAAACTCGGAGGGCAAGGACAGGTTTCTGGTCGCAGCTGATGCAAAACTGAAAGGGAAAGACGTATTCCTGAGCCTGGCCCCCCAAATGATCATCGATTATCAGCCATGGAGCGTCGATGCGAAAAACCAGATCAAAATTTCCGAAAAAGGCGTGGAGGTAAAAGACTTTACGATGCTGGGCAATGGCCAGTCTGTCAAGATCGAAGGCGCAACACGCGCTTTGGACAATAAACGTACCGGCCTTGATTTTACGGTTAATATCGATCGCTTGAATTTCAACAATTTCGACGTATTCGTGTCCAATTACGTGACGGAATTGCAAGGGTGGATGGAAACTGATATGAAAATCGGCGGCAACACGGATTCCCCGGAAATACAGGGTGAGTTGTTATTTCACGAAACTGTTTTTACGCCTGCGCTGACCAATGTGCGGTATGAACTGAGTGAAACGCCGCTGAAATTTACCGCAGACGGGCTCGCATTGGAAGGCTTAACCCTCCGCGATCCGTATGGCAAAACCATGGAGATTAAAGGTAAAATTCTGACGAGCGACTGGGCAAACCTGCGCAGCGAGATTAGCGTGAAGTCGGAGAAATTTCAGGTCCTCAACACGACCCGATTGCAAAATCCCTCCTTTTTCGGACATGTATTCGTCACGATGCAGGGTTCTATGAAAGGGCCGATGAGCGAATCTGACATTGTTTTGAACGTAAAAACCGAAAAAGAATCGGATTTTACATACATATACGATGCTGCCTCGCAGGATCTGCAACACGAGGGCATCGTCGTGTTCGTGGAGCCCGCCCGTGCATACGTTCGCCCGCCGATATACGATGCGCCGGTGACCGCTTCCGGATTCAACCTCAGTGCTAGTATAGAAATTGATTCCAACCTGACGGTCAATACGGTGATTGACCCGGTCACCGGCGATAATTTTAACGGCAAGGCGACCGGCAGGCTGCAACTCGATCTGTATTCGAACGGCAACATGACCCTTTCCGGCCGGATGGAACTGGTGCGGGGCGTGTATAACTATTCTTACCAAGGAGTGGTGCAACGGCGCTTCGACGTGGTTTCGGGCAGCAGCATCATCTGGTCGGGCGATGTGGGCTCGCCGGAACTTCAGATCAAGGCGCGGTACGCGTTCAAGGCTTCACCTTATCCCTTGGTTGTCAATCAATTGGCCGTGGCAACACCCGAAGAAATCGCGCTATACCGGGGTAAACAAGCGTTTTACCTGCAAACCAATTTGAACGGTACGCCTAACGATCCCGATGTGCATTTTCAGTTTATGTCCGGGGGGGCAAATCAGGCCAACAAAGGCGTTGCCGAAAGTTTCGGCAACGCCGACGGGAGCTTGGTGACCGGCGCCCTCAACAACGTGAATCAGGATCCCAACCTGCTGTCGAGGCAGGTTTTCGGGGTTTTGTTGTTGCGCAGTTTTATCGGCGAATCGGCCGGCGCTCCCAGCTCGATCAATGCAGCAGATCCTTTGCGTTCGGGCCTCACTGATTTTCTGACCGGCCAGGTCAATGCCCTGGCCGCCCAATACCTGACTTTTATCGACGTGGAAGTAGCAGCCGTAGATGATCCGACTAAAGGCGGTTCCGGCCAGGCGGAAGGGAGCACGAATTATCAGTTGCGCCTGCAAAAATCATTTTTCGACGACCGGCTCACGTTCAAATTGTCGGGTGGGGCCACGCTCGGCAGCGACGAGGCGCAAAGCGGCTTGGACAATGCTTCCGTGGAATATGCCGTGACGCGCGACGGCCGGGTTAAAATCAGCGTGTTTTCGGAAAAAGGCTTCGAATTGCTCAATGCTTCTTCGAGCAACCTGCGCAATTCGGGGGCAGGCATTATTTTAACCAAAGAATTTAACGGCACGCACAAGCGGCGCAAACAATAGCGACAATCCATGCAAATCCTTTTTTCCTTTTGGTTTCGGTTGATTTTGCCGGCGTTGAGCGTGGTCTGGCTTTGCACAGCCTGCACCGGCACAGGCCATTTGTCTGAAGGAGAGCAGCTGTATAAAGGAGCCAAAATAAAAATCACAAAAGCCGAAAAAGACTGGACCAGCAAGCCCCTGAAACCCGATTTGAAAAAAACGGCCACTCTGCCCCGGCCCAACAAAAAAATCCTCTGGATGCGGCCGAAGATGTGCGTGTACAACGTCTTTCACAACCGCCGGGAAAAGAGTTTCGGCAATTTTATTGCCAATCAATTCGGTGAAAAGCCCGTACTGTTCAATGCCGGCATTACCACAAAACAGCGCGCACAGTTGGTAGAACGCGCTGCGAACGACGGCTTTTTCAAAATCGCCATTGACTCCGAGCAAAAAGTACACAAACACAGCGTTCAAGTGATCCACACGGTCCACGTGCGCAGTCCGCGTAAAAACATCGACGGCATCCGCTTCCCGGCTGATTCCACGGTATTGTCGCAGATGATCCGTTCCATACAGGACAAATCGCTGGTAAAAGCCGGACAGCCATACAAACTGGAAACCCTGATCTCGGAACGCCAGCGGATTAGCGACAATCTGCGCAACAATGGCTGGTATTATTTTACCTCCGATAATTTGCTCTTCATAGCCGATACGATTGCCGAACCCGGCAAACTTACCGTGCAACTGAAAGTAAAGGACGAGGTGGCCGCCCGCGACCGGCAACGCTACCAGATTTCTTCTATTACAATATATCCCGATTATGACCTGGCGACCGACCCCGACCAGAGTGTGCGGGTATTCGATACAATCGGAGGGGAATGTATCGTATTTCTATATCGGGATTTGCAGGTAAGGCCCGAAGTGCTGCGCCGGCAAATTTTCCTACGCTGCGGCCAATACTATTCCAACGAGGAATACCAAACCACCGTTTACCGCCTGCTGAACCTCAACCTGCACAAATTCATCAACATCCGCTTTGATACGATCACCCGGGCCGATTCACTGCTGGAATGCTATGTGTACCTGACGCCCTACAAGGAAGAACGCTTGGAAGGCACTTTTGCAGCGGTGTTTTCCCCTGGTTATTACCGTGGCGTCCGGGCCGGTGTTGCCTACAACCACCGCAATACGTTCCGTGGGGCCGAAGCCTTGCGCATTTCCGCCAGTGGGGCTTACCTGCGCACCAACCAGGATAATTTCGATTTCAAAGATTTTTTGATCAGCGACGCATCCGCCAGCCTGAGCTTCCCGCGTTTTTTACTGCTGAAAGACCGGCGGGCAAAGACTTTTAAAACGACGAAATTCAGCCTGCGGCATGAATCCAATTATTTCAAATACGATTTAAGTGAAACGGGCAATTTCGGACTCAGTTTCCAGCGTATACGGGCAGAAGGCGGTTATTTATGGAAAAAAGACCGGCGCGGTTCAGCAGTCCATGAATTCAACCCATTGAGTCTTGGCCTGCAATACGCCACGGTCAGCAATAAAAAGAGCAGAGAACAACTGATCTCTCAAATTCCCGACGATACCACCGGCACGCTGGTGTTTCTGCTGACGTTCACAGAGTTTCAACCCAATTATACCTTTACCATCGACCAGCGGTTGGAGCCGGCCAGGCGGCATACGGTTTATTTTCGCCAGCGCTTTTCTTTCCAGACCAGCGGTTACACGCGTAGTAAATTCTTGTCGTCCGATTATCCATTAAATAGCCCTTTGAACCTGTTTTTCGAAACGGATTACCGTCAGTACCAGCGTACCAACGGCCGCAACGTCCTGGCATTCCGGATGGCTATTGGCGCTGGCGTGCCTTTGAAAAAAAACAGCTTGATCGCCTTGCTGGACCGCTATGCCATCGGCGGTGCATCCAGCGTGCGGGCCTTTGCGCCGCGTTCGGTCGGGCCTGGCAGCGAGCCCCGCGATACAAGCCGTACAAACGGGCTGAACATCGCGCTGTATACCGGCAACATGTTGCTGGAGAGCAGTTTGGAATATCGTGTCCCGATCGGGCGTTATCCGGAACTGGCCTTTTTTGCCGATGCCGGTAACATCTGGCTTACCTCGGGCGCCGATGCCACGGACGCATCTGATTTCCGGCTCAATCGCTTCTACCGCGAATTAGCCGCCGGCGCAGGCATGGGCCTGCGGGTCAACCTCGGCTTTTTTGTGTTACGCCTTGATGTGGCCTTCCCCCTGTCCAAACCATTTTTGCCCCTGGGACAACGCTGGGTGGGCAATGACCTGCATTTCGGCAGCGCCGCCTGGCGCAAGGAAAATCTGAACTGGAATTTTTCGTTTGGGTATCCGTTCTGAGGGAGGGGTTTAGAAAGGTTTAGAGTTGCAAGGGCTAAAGTCTGGTGCAGATCTTTGAGAAATGCTGCTCTATAGTACTTTGATCAACAAACTGAATACTTCCTGAGTTGGGGTTTTATCGGTAGCGTGGCGTTTACGCCACCGGTAGGCGGCCATTTATGGCCGATAATTCCATAAAAACGGCCATAAATGGCCTTTTACCGGCGGCGTAAACGCCGCGCTACCGGCAATAGATTGGCGGGTATTAACGCAATTTGTTGATCAAAGTACTATAAACCCTCTAAACCTGCTAAACCTTTTCTAAACCTGCTAAACCTTTTCTAAACCTGCTAAACCTTTTCTAAACCTCCTAAACCTCCTAAACCTTTTATTTCATCCCCTGCAAACGCATAAAATTGCGCAGCCCTTCCTCATCAATCACGCCAAGTATCCCATTTTCATCGGCCACGGCAATAATCGAGTGGCCTTGTTGCCGCAGCAATTGATAGATATATTGCATCGATTCCCGAAGGTGTACTACTTCCACAGGATGGGTGTACCGGGCGATTTCGGCGCTGTAATCATGCTGTTTCACGGCCCGTAGCATATCGGCCTCTTCCAGCGCGCCCACTAATTTATCATCCAGATCAAACACCAAAAAATGACGTTCAAGCCCGTGCCGGAGCAGGTTGACCGGGGTTTGCATCCAATCATTTGCGCTCAAACGGGTGAACTGTTTGCGTAGCAGGTCGGCAGCCGAGAAGCGGCGCAGTATCTCATCCAACTGAACCATCGCATTTTCCGCGCGGGCGGTCGTAAAAACGAACAATCCAATCAGGGAAAGCGTAAACGCCGATTTTACCAGACCAAAAACGACGAACAGCAGGGCAATGCCCTGCCCGGTCAAAGCGGCAACGCGCGTGGCGCGTACCCGGCCGATGCGCATGGCCAGAAGCGCGCGAAAAACCCGCCCGCCGTCCATGGGGAAAGCCGGAATCATATTGAAGAGTACCAGCCATATATTGACTGCCAGCAAAACCGGCAAAACCAGCAGCAGACCACCCACCTCCAAACCGGTTTCGGCGATGAGTTCTGATGCCTGCGAACTGTCTTCATTACCCTGGAAGAAGGCCCAAAAGTCGGCCCAGCTCATCGAGTTCGTTATCAGGGCGAACAGATTTTGGAAAAAATGCAGGAGCGGCGTAAAATAATCCATGATTGTGGCCTGGAAAAAAGCCCAATGGTCGCCGGAATACAAGATATACCCGAGCACGAATAAAACAGCGGCAATACCGACATTTACCATAGGCCCCATGATAGCCACCAGAAATTCCTGCATCGGCTTTTCAGGCATCCGCTCTAATCGGGCGATACCGCCAATCGGGGTTAGAATGATATCTTTCGTTTGAACACCGTAATGGCGCGCAGTCAGGGAGTGACCGAATTCGTGGAGCAGGACGCAGCCAAACAGGGCGATGAATAATCCAACAATCCACAATGCGCCGATCAGCCCGGCGCCTTGCTCATTTCCAATCCAAAAGGCGTACAACAGTATAAGTCCAAACGTCCAGTGAAGGTGTACAGGAATGCCGAACCAGGTAAAAAGTCTCAGAGAACTATTCATTTTTTAGTGGGCAGTGGCAGATGGCAGTGGCTACTGCCATCTGCTACTGTTCTGGTTTTTTTGCAAGGATGATGTATTGATAATCCAGCGCGTTTTTGTCAATTTTGTCTATTTCAAATCCAGCCGTCAGGAGCTCTTTTTCCACCTGACTGAGGGCTACTTTGAATTCGTCAGGCGGACCGATGGGCAGGTTATTTTTCTTGAAATCAATGATCAGGAGCCTGCCACCCGGCGAAACACCCTTGATCAGGGTTTTGAGATAGGCCACCCGGTTTTCAATGTAGCCATAAGTATTTACAATGATCACTGCGTCGGCCTCAGCGGGCTTCAGCAAGGGGTCGTCAGGCTTGGCTAAGCGGCTTTCAAAACGGCCGATATAACTTGCAGGCAGCCGCACTTTTACGCTATCGAGAAACTGGATAAAACGTTGATCGATGTCGATGCCGATTACTTTTTTTGCTTTCGGCACCAGGCGAAAGGTAAAATAACCCGTCCCGGCGCCAATATCGGCCACGGTTTTGCCTTCCAGATCGCCTAAAAGAGAGATGACCATATCCGGTTTTTGCCAGATACCCCGGTCTTTACTTTCGTAGTCGGTCACAAGGCTCTCAAAATTCCCGTTACCGGTCTTCGGCAATGGTTGTGGATCGGACATTTTGGCTGCCGGAGGCGTTTTTTCGCGGTACAGGGAAGGCTGATTTGGATTAGACTGAACTCCATCGCGGCAAGCACAAACAAGCGCTATGGACAAGGCCACGAATAAAAATGGAAAAAAGTGCTTCATGGTAGGGTACGTAAGGAACGGTATCAAAATAAGTTTCCAATTTCAGGCCAATTATTTTGGCGTCAGCCAACTATCTTTTGAGGCGAATAGCCGCGCTATTTAACGAAAAAGATGGGATGGATGACGGCAAAAGAATGGCATCAAAT
>Ga0105046_10020111_pt1 | contig 10107 bp, 8 predicted proteins | sample MAT03_FD_78385 | JGI IMG/M metagenome (GOLD analysis project Ga0105046, IMG submission 78385) | Freshwater microbial communities from Lake Fryxell liftoff mats and glacier meltwater in Antarctica - MAT-03 (megahit assembly) | ecosystem: Environmental > Aquatic > Freshwater > Ice > Liftoff... | reverse complement strand
GCACGGCTGCCGCTGCATATATTCGAGCCGCGCTATCTGGCGATGCTGGAAGACGCGATGAAAACGCGCGAGCGGCTGATCGGCATGATCCAGCCCTATGACGCGCCCGGCGCGGCGGGCAAGCTGCACGCCATCGGCTGTGCCGGGCGGCTGACCGCGTTTTCGGAAACCGAGGACGGGCGTTATATGGTCACCCTGTCGGGGATCTCGCGGTTCCGGGTGGGATCCGAGGTGCAGGGCTTTTCCCCCTATCGGCGCTGCGACGTGACCTGGACCGGTTTTGACCGCGACATGGGGCCGACCGAACGCGATACCGGCTTTCAGCGCGAGGCGTTCCTGGCGTTGCTGGGCCGGTTCTTTCGCGACCGGGGGCTGTCGACCGACTGGGATTCGCTGCGCGAGGCCGAGGATGAGTTGCTGATCAACTCGCTGTCGATGCTGTGCCCGTTTGCGCCCGAGGACAAGCAGGCCCTGCTCGAGGCGCCGTCGCTGAGCACCCGGCGCGAAACGCTGGTGACGCTGATCGAATATGCGCTGCATACCGGCGACAAGGACGAGGTGATCCAATGACGGCAGCATTCGATCCGCGCATGCTGGAGTTTCTGGTTTGCCCGCAGACCCATGCCATGCTGAGCTTTGATGCGGCGCGGCAGGAACTGATCAGCATGGCGGCGCATCTGGCCTATCCGATCCGCGACGGCATCCCGGTGATGCTGGTGGGCGAGGCGCGGCAGATCGACTGAACGGCCAGCGCGGGGGGGGCGCGAACGCCCGACGCGGTTGCGCGTTCGGGCCCTGGCAGGCCGGTGAAATAATCAGACGTGACCGTAGCGCCACGCTCGGAGTCGGCAAAACCCTGCCAAGATCGCCCCGACATACGGGTTCTGGCACCACTATCGACCACTTTGCGGCAGACCATCCCTGCCGCAACACCCTCAAAACCCGTTAACAGCGGCTTGCTAGCGCATCAATGCGGGAAGCTCGCCGGTCAGGCCCGCCGCCTCGCGCATCAGGGCGCGGCGCAGCGGGGGCAGGGCCGCCACGGCGGCCAAGCCCAGACCCCGCCCCAGCCGAAGCACAGGGTTATCATTCGAAAACAGCAGGTTGAATCCGTTCGTGGCCGCCGCCAACCCGCCGTTATCCACGCCGCGCCAGCGCGCATAGCGCGCCAGCACCGGCCCTGTGCCGATATCCTCTCCGCGCTGCCGCGCAGCGCCCAGCACGTCGACCAATGCGGCCACATCGCGCAGGCCCGCATTCAGCCCCTGTCCGGCCAGCGGATGCACGCCATGCGCCGCGTCGCCGACCAGCGCCACCCGCTCCGCCACGATCCGCTGCGCCAGGCTGAGCGTCAACGGATAGGCGAACCGCCGTCCCACCAGCGCGATCTGGCCCAGAAAGCTGCCAAAGGCCGGGCGCAGCGCGTCCAGAAAGCCGGGATCGTCCAGCGCCATGATGTCGGTTGCGCGGGCGGTGGTTTCGGTCCAGACGATCGAGGATCGGTTGCCGGTCAGGGGCAGGATCGCCAGCGGCCCCTGCGGCAGAAACATCTGATGGGCCGTGCCGCCATGCGGGCGGTCATGGGCGACGGCACAGACGATGGCGGTCTGGCCATAATCGCGGCCCGACCGGGTGATCCCCGCCCGCAGCGCCGTGCCGCTGTCGCGCCCATCCGCCCCGACCAGCAACCGCGCCGTCAGGCCCTGCCCATCGGCCAGCCCAACCGCGATGCCACCCGCATCGGGGTGCTGGGTCTGCACGGTGGCCCCGTTCAGCAGGGTCACCCCCGGCATGGCGGCCAACGCGCCTTGCAGGGCGGTGCGCAGATAGCGATCCTCGACCATGTAGCCCATCGGTCCATCGTCAAGCTCGGCATGGTCGAAATCCAGCCGGCCCGGATCGGCCCCCTGCCCGGCGCGCCCCTGCGACACGGTGATGTGCAGGATCGGCTGGGCGTGGGCAACCACTTCGCCCCAGACCCCGATCGCGCGCAGCAGCCGCACCGACCCTGCGGCCATCGCATAGGCGCGACCGTCGAAATCGGGCGCAGCCTGCCGCATAGCGGCCTGCGCATCGGCCACGATCACGCGAAACCCGGCTTGGGCCAGCGCAAGAGCCAGCGCCGCGCCGTTCAGCCCGCCGCCCGCAATCACGATATCGCTGTCTGTCTGCATGATGGCGCCACCTTCGCGGGGCAATGCGCGATTGTCCATGCGCTCTGGTGCCGCTAGCCTTGCGCCGTGGCTGGCCAAAGGGGGATTGCAAATGGATGACTGGTTGCGGGCAAGCGCCGCCGACCTTGGGCGCGGCATCGCCGCAGGCCGTATCGACCCTGTCGCCCTGGCCGAGGCGCATCTGGACGCCATCGCCGCCCACCCGCTACGCGACCGGATCTATGCCCGCCTGACCCCCGCCCGCGCCCGGGCCGAGGCCGAGGCTGCCCGCGCCCGCGCCGCGCAGAGCCTGCGGCGTGGGCCGCTGGACGGGGTGCCGCTATCGTGGAAAGACCTTTATGACAGCGCCGGTACCGGGACCGAGGCCGGCACCGCCCTGATGGCGGGCCGCATCCCCAACCGCGACGCGACCGTGCTTGCCAATGCCACCAGCGGCGGCACCGTCTGCCTGGGCAAGACGCACATGTCGGAAATCGCGTTCTCGGGCCTTGGCTACAACCCGATCACCGCGACGCCGCCCTGCGTGAATGACCCCGACGGGCTGCCGGGCGGCTCATCCTCGGGGGCGGCCGCTTCGGTTGCCTTCGGACTGGCCCCGGCGGCGATCGGGTCCGACACCGGCGGGTCGATCCGGCTGCCAGCGGCCTGGAATGATCTGGTCGGGTTCAAGCCCGCACATGGCGCGCTGCCGTTGACCGGCGTGCTGCCGCTGTGCGCCAGTTTCGACACGGTCGGGCCACTGACGCGCACGGTCGAAGACGCGGCCCTGATCCACGCCCTTCTGGGCGGAACCCGCGCCACTGACCTGACCGGGGCCAGCCTGCATGGCGCACGGCTGGCCATTCTGGACACCATCGTTTCCGCCGATCTGGACGCCGATCCGGCCAGCGCCTTTGACGCCGCCGTCAGCCGCCTGTCCGCAGCCGGTGCCATCATCAGCCATGTCGCGGTGCCCGACCTGACCCGTGCCTATGAACTGGCCTTGCCGCTTTATGGGGCCGAGGCCTATGCCGCCTGGCGCCCCCTGGCCGAGGCGATGCCCGAGCGGATGTATCCGATGATCCTGGAGCGTCTGCGCGGCGGGGCGGTTGTCAGCGCCGCCGATTATCTGGCGGGCTGGCAGGCGCTGCGCGAGATCCGGGCGCATTATGCCGCCGCTACAGCCGGGTTCGACGCTGTCATCTGCCCCAGCGCGCCGATCCTGCCGCCCAGCACCGCCCGGGTGGCCGGGGATGCCAACTACTACCGCGCCGTCAACCTGCGCACCCTGCGCAATACCCGCATGGCCAACCTGATGGGCCTGACCGCGATCAGCCTGCCGACCGGCACCCCGTCGTGCGGGATCATGCTGCATGCCCAGCCGGGGGCCGAGGGTCGGCTGCTGCGACTGGCCCATGCGGCCCTTGCGGCCTTGGCCTGAAAGCCACACCTGCGCAGGGCAAGCCCCTGCCCGCACGGCGCTTTTTCTGGACAGTGGGGCAGGGCAGGCGCTAGTCTGCCCCCAGACCGGGGCGTCAGACCCTGGGAATGAGGCAGTGTCAGGTCAGATGAGCGTCCCGGGGCGGTTTGCAGGGCTTACGGAATATGCGTTTCCGCGACTGCGGAAACTGCTTGATTCGCATCGCCCCGGCGGCGTGCCCATTGCCATGTCCATCGGCGAACCGCAGCACCCGTTTCCACCTTTCGTGGCCGAGGCGCTGGCTCAATCATTGGCCGGGTTCGGCAAATACCCGCCCAACGAAGGCGCGCCGGAACTGCTGGACGCGATCCGGGGCTGGTTGGCGCGGCGCTATGACGTGTCGGTGGTGGCGGACCGGCTGATGGTGCTGAACGGCAGCCGCGAAGGGCTGTACAATGCCGCGATGGCGCTGTGCCCGCTGACAAAGAACGGCCAACAGCCGGTCATCCTGATGCCCAACCCGTTCTACCAGGTCTATATGGTGGCTGCGCTTTCGGTGGGGGCCAAGCCGGTGTTCGTGCCCGCCACTGCCGCAACCGGCCACCTGCCCGACTATGCTGCCCTGCCGCCCGCCTTGCTGGACCGGGTGGCGCTGGTCTATGTCTGTTCGCCCGCCAATCCGCAGGGTGCGGTGGCCGACGAAGGCTATTGGCGTCAACTGATCGCGCTGGCCGAAAAGCATGACTTCAGGATTCTGGCCGACGAATGCTATTCCGAGATCTGGCGCGATACGCCGCCAACCGGCATCCTGGCCGTCGATGCGCGGATGGCGGCGGACCCCGAGCGGGTGGTCGCGTTTCATTCGCTGTCGAAACGGTCCAACCTGCCCGGCCTGCGCTGCGGCTTTGTGGTCGGCGGGGCGGGCGCGATTGCGGCGATGCGGCAGTTGCGGTCCTATGCCGGCGCTCCGGTCGCGCTGCCGTTGCAGGCAGTCGCGGCGCAGGTCTGGGCGGACGAAGATCACGTGACCGAGAACCGGGCGCTGTATCAGGCCAAGTATCGGCTGGCGGACAAGATTCTGGGCGATGTGCCCGGCTATGTTCCGCCGCCCGCAGGCTTTTTCCTTTGGCTGCCGGTCGATGATGGCGAGTCTGCGGCGCTGCGGTTGTGGCAGCGGACCGGGGTCAGGGCGCTGCCCGGCGCCTATCTGGCACAAGATTCCGGGCCCGCTTTTGGCGGTGGCAATCCGGGGCAGGGCTATTTGCGGGTCGCCATGGTGGCCGCAACGCAGGATGTGCAGCGCGGGCTGACGTTGATCCGCGACTGTTTGTACGATCAAGGGGACTGAAACCATGGCAGCCTATCAGACGCGCGGCCGCGAACCGCTGCTGGACCAGCGCACCCAGGCCGCGATCGAGCGGCGGGGCAAGGAGCTGGCCGGGCTGTCGTTGTTCGGCCTGGGCGTTCTGGCCGCCATGATGCTGTGGTCCTATTCGCCCGACGATCCCAACTGGATGCTGGCCAGCGATGCGCCGGTGCAGAACTGGTTGGGGCGGATGGGCGCGTCGCTGGCGCATCCGTTGATGATGATCGTCGGCCTGGCCGGCTGGGCGGTGGCTGGGGTGCTGCTGTCCTGGGGCACACGCCTGGCCCTGCATCGTGGCGAGGACCGCCTGCTGTCGCGGGCGATCTTTGCGCCGATTGCGGTGGCGGTGGTGGCGGTTTTTCTGGCGACGCTGTCGCCGCCGGTCGGCTGGACCCACAGCTTTGGCCTGGGCGGGTTGTTCGGCGACACGGTGCTGGGCCTGATCCTGACCGTGTTGCCGTTTGGCCCCGGGCTGGCCGTCAACCTGATGTCGCTGCTTCTGGCCGGGGCGGCGGCGGCATCGCTGGGCTTTGTCGCGGGCTTTACCGGGCGCGAGATGCGGCAGGGCTGGGCGTTGTTGCTGCATGGGCTGGTGCTGAGCTATGCCGCGTTGCTGCGGATGGCGGGGCAAGGCGGTGCGTTGTCGGCGCGGGCCGCCGTGGGCGCGCGGGGCAAGCTGGCCGATGCGATGGCCGCCCGCGCGGACCGGCAGGCCGAACGCCGCGCCGCATTGCCCGCGCCTGCCAATGCGCTGGCTGCACCGATGACAGCGACGCGCGCCATGCCGGGGCCGCGCACCGCCGTGGTGCGACCGGCGGGCAATGCGCCGTTGATGCCGCCGCCGCTGCCGATGGGCCAGACGGCCGCGATCCCGTTGGAACCGCCCGTCACCCGGACGATGCCGCATACCCACCCGGCCGCCGTCACCCCGCCAATCACCGCCCCCGTCCGCCCCGCGCCCGAGCCGGGCTTTCTGGCCCGGATGCCATCCCTGCTGCGCCGCGCGCTGCCGCATGCGCATCCGTCGGCACACACCCTGGCCGTTCTGGCGCCCGATCCGGCCGACCTGCCGCAGGATGATCGCATCCGGGCGCGGATCAGTGACGCCATCCGCGCCCGCGCTGCTCAGGGCGCCCGGGTCGAGCCGCCGGTGACACGCCCGCCGGGGCCGAGGCCGCTGATCCTGGACACCGCCCCCCCCGTCGCGGAACCGCCGCGTGCCGCGATGCCGCCGCCGCCGCCCGCCTTGACCGCCCTGACCGCCACGCGCGCCCCGGTGTCACCGCCCGGGGCCGCGCCCGACATGGTCATCGACGATGACGAAGATGACGCCGCCGACATGGCCCGGCCCGTGCCCTTGCCGCCCGGATTGATCCGCGGCACCGCCCCGGTGGTGGAACGCACCCGCCTGGTGCAGACCCCGGCCCGCACCGCGATCAAACCCTCGACCCGCGCCCGGGCCGAGGCCGAGCCGCAATTGCCGCTGGAAGAGCGCGCGCCGACCTGGGAATTGCCGCCGCTGAACCTGCTGACCAATCCTGAAACCGTCGAACGCCACCACCTGTCGGACGAGGCGCTGGAAGAAAACGCCCGCATGCTGGAATCGGTGCTGGACGATTACGGCGTCAAGGGCGAGATCGTCAGCGTCCGCCCCGGCCCGGTGGTGACGATGTACGAACTGGAACCGGCACCCGGCCTGAAGGCATCCCGGGTGATCGGCCTGGCCGACGATATCGCGCGCTCCATGTCGGCGCTGTCGGCGCGGGTGTCCACCGTGCCGGGGCGCAGCGTGATCGGGATCGAACTGCCGAACGTGAAGCGTGAAAAGGTGGTGCTGCGCGAAATCCTGTCGGCGCGCGACTTTGGCGACAGCCAGATGCGCCTGCCGCTGGCGCTGGGCAAGGATATTGCCGGTGAACCGATCGTGGCCAATCTGGCCAAGATGCCCCACCTTCTGATCGCGGGCACCACCGGGTCGGGCAAGTCGGTGGCGATCAACACGATGATCCTGTCGCTGCTGTACAAGCTGTCCCCCGAGGATTGCCGCCTGATCATGATCGACCCCAAGATGCTGGAACTGTCGGTCTATGACGGCATCCCGCATCTGCTGTCCCCTGTCGTCACCGACCCGAAAAAGGCGGTCGTTGCGCTGAAATGGGTGGTGGGAGAGATGGAGGAACGCTATCGCAAGATGTCCAAGATGGGCGTGCGCAACATCGAAGGTTATAACGGCCGCGTGCGCGACGCCCTGGCCAAGGGCGAGACGTTCAACCGCACCGTGCAGACCGGGTTTGACGACGATACCGGCGATCCGGTGTTCGAGACGGATGAATTCGTGCCCGAAGTCCTGCCCTATATCGTTGTGGTGGTTGACGAAATGGCCGACCTGATGATGGTCGCGGGCAAAGAGATCGAGGCCTGCATCCAGCGTCTGGCGCAGATGGCGCGAGCATCCGGCATCCATCTGATCATGGCCACGCAGCGGCCAAGCGTCGACGTGATCACCGGCACGATCAAGGCCAACTTTCCGACCCGGATCAGCTTTCAGGTCACCTCCAAGATCGACAGCCGCACCATCCTGGGCGAACAGGGGGCGGAACAACTCTTGGGCATGGGCGACATGCTGTATATGGCCGGCGGCGGGCGGATCACCCGGATTCATGGGCCGTTCTGTTCGGATGAAGAGGTCGAACAGATCGTCACCTTCCTGAAATCCTGGGGCCCGCCGAATTACATGCACGGCGTGGTCGATGGCCCGTCCGATGACCGCGAGGACAATATCGACGCGGTGCTGGGCCTGTCGGGATCCGGCGGGAACGAGACCGACGACGCGCTGTACGACATGGCCGTGCAGATCGTGGCGCGCGACCGCAAATGCTCGACCAGCTACATCCAGCGCAAGCTGGCCATCGGCTACAACAAGGCCGCCCGTCTGGTGGAGCAGATGGAGGAACAAGGCGTGGTGACGCCTGCCAACCACGTGGGCAAGCGCGAGATATTGGTGCCCGAGGTGCATTGAAGGTGTCGCGTGGTCGCGCGTCCAGACGAGCGGGTGGTGCTTCTTCAGTCTTTTCTGTTACTTGAGCCAAGCTTTCGAAGCGCTTCTTCGACTTGCCTGATGGTTTCGTCCGGCAAGTCAGTTGCCTCGTGGCGCACCTTGGGATAGACCAGCGAACCGGAATACCTTTGTTGCTCTTGATAGGGATAATCAAACTTCGGTGGGACGGGGAGGTTCTTAGCGTACATGATCGTGGTCCTTCCTGTTCAGTTCAGGCGGATAGAAGTGCTTCCGACGTATCCACTTGAATCCTTCCCATTTCGTTACTGTCGCGATGTCGGTCGCGCCGCCGACAATGTCGGACCCGGACGCAAACGAAAAAAGCCCCTTTGTGACGTCCACAAGGAAGTCAGCTAGCCGGATCGCATCTATCGTGGGCATCGTCGCGTCAGCCACCGGGGTTCCCATCCGCGCCCTGGCTTCGTTGAATAACTGCTCGGCCACTGATTGAGCAAGTCCCGCTGCGACCATCGACGGGATAAACGCCGGATCAATCCCAAGTAGCAGCCGCGTGATGGCTTGGGCCTGGCCGCCCCAAAAAATCCCTTGCCCGTCATCTTCGGAGTTCAGTCTTTGGGGCGATAGCGTCAGGCCATCTTGGATGATGACCTTCCAAATCTCACCATGCCGGTTGTTGGAGCCATAGCCGCCAATCCAGAACTCGAGATAGTCGCCGCCGACGGGCGTTGGATTCGATGCGGCATAGCAATGCGTCAGAAACCCTTGGGCAGCAGTCACCACGTTTTCGATCGTGTAGTTTTCACTGTCGAATCCGCCCACGTCATCGGTCAAGTCGTGCCGAAATGCCTTGGCGAGGTTACTGATTGACCGTCCACCTATGTGACCCATACCACAGGTCATCGCCACAATTGGCAGGTCGCGATGCAGGTTGAATACCTTGTCGGCGTTGTTGTAGACGTTCAGAACCTGCGATATCCCGTTCTGGTTGGTCATGCTCAGGGTCGACGCACTGTCTGCCGCGAAGACGATGCATTCATGTACTTTAACGGCGACGCAAACTGTCCACGGCAGGCCTCCCAAACGAGCTTTAGCCACTTGAATCACCTTCGAGGGCAACTGCAAAGCAAAATCTGCCTAGGCCGGTTTTCATCGGTGGCATCGGGGCTTTCAAAGAACGGAAGCTCCTCGGTTCTTGCCCGCTGTCAACCGATGTCATCCTACGCGCTATCGCTTATCCCGGGCCTGCGTGGTTCAAGGATGCGTCACCGGGGTTGTCGCCCCGGGCCCTCGCAGCTTAGGTATCCAGCATGTTCAGTCGCCGCACCCTCATCGCCGCCGCCCTTTCTGCCTTTGCCTTGCCAGCCGCCGCGCAGGAACTCAGCCTCGACCAGCTTTCCGCCTATCTGAACGCCTTGCAGACGGCGCAGGGCGGGTTCACCCAGATCAATGCCGATGGCACCATCTCGACGGGCACGATCTTCATCAAACGCCCGGGCCGGATCCGGTTCGAATATGCGCCGCCGGATGCGTCCATGGTCATCGCCGGTGGCGGGCAGGTGGCGATATTCGACCCGCGCAGCAATACCGGGCCGGAACGCTATCCTCTGACGCAGACCCCGCTGAAGATCATCCTGGAAGCCGAGGTGGACCTGGCCCGACGCGACATGGTGACGGGCCGCACCTCGGACGGCACCACCACCACCATCACCGCCCAGGACCCCGAGCGGCCCGAGCTCGGCTCGATCCAGCTGGTTTTTACGGCCGACCCGGTCGAGTTGCGCCAGTGGATCGTGACCGATGACGCCGGCCAGCAGACGACGGTGATTCTGAACGACCTGGTCCAGGGCGGCACGATCCGTGACCTGTTGTTCAACATCGAGGCGGAGATCGCCGACTGGGCACCCTGAGCCGCGAATGCCGTCAGGGGCACCCGGGTTCGGGCACCCCTGACAGCACAACCCTGGGGGGGTGGCAAAGCCGCGTCAGATCCGGCACTCCGGGTGTTCCGGAATGTCACCCGGATCGTCGCAGCCTGAACCGCCCGGGGTCCGCGGGCGGCCCCCGTAACCACCACCGCCGCCGCACCGGTCGTCGCGCACCCGGTCATCGCCGCCACGCCCCCCGGCCACGGCGCTTGATCGTGTCGGTG